>Ga0315537_1000558_pt1 | contig 29103 bp, 15 predicted proteins | sample SalMarSW160270MG_FD_203091 | JGI IMG/M metagenome (GOLD analysis project Ga0315537, IMG submission 203091) | Salt marsh sediment microbial communities from the Plum Island Ecosystem LTER, Massachusetts, United States - Salt Marsh Sediment SW1602-70 ...
CTGCCATTTTATTAACCTATACTGCACTGGTCTATCTTTACGGACTGGGTGCCCTGTGGTATTTTATCGGTTCTATATTTGGCCTCTTCGTCTTCTATTTCTTCGGATTGAAGGTAAAAAAGCTGGCGGATGAACAGAAGTTTTACACCCTCCCCGATTTCTTTTTCTTTCTGAAGGGACGGTTTGCAGGCTACCTGGCAACCATCATCACCATCATCATCATGTTCGGATGGGTGGTCCTGAATTTTACCGCCGGGGCAAAACTGGTTGAAGAATATACACCCATCAGTTTTGAGTTTTCTGTCATCATCGTCGGGGTTATCATTTTAATCTATTTACTGATTGGCGGATTCAGAGCGGTGGTAAAGACGGATGTTATTCAAACCATTGGGATCTTTCTTCTTTTCATTTTAATGGTATATCTCCTGGTTGAAACGGAAACGAAGCCAAAACTGCTGTTCATGGACCTCTTCAACATCCCCGTTCAGGAGATCATCAGTTTCTTCCTTGCCGGTTTCTTCATTCCAATGGCTTCCCCTGAATTGTGGCAGAGAGTGTATGCCATCAAGGATAACAAACATTTTAAGCGAAGCCTGTTTCTCTCCTCTCTCTTCTATTTCATCATCGGTTTTATTTTGTTAATGATCGGGCTGGTCATTCGTATAGATATACCCAATATTGAACCTGACACTTCGCTTATCGTAGGTTTCAGCCGGTTACTACCTGTTGGTTTAGCCGGACTTTCTGTGGTGATTATTTATTCCTCTGTATCCTCCTCAGCAGATACCTATATGTTTACCACAGCTGCTTCGGTAACCCAGGACTTCCTGGAAAAATCGGGACTGATGAAAAAGGAGAACCTGTTTTTTACCATGCGTGTTACCATGGCAGTGCTTATGGCACTGGGTATTACCATGGCAATTGTCATCCGGGATATTGTCGACGCCACGTTCTTCTTCGTCTCCATGACCATGTCGCTCGGGTTCCTGGTTCTGGCCATCTGGATCTATCCGAAGATCAACAGGCACAGTGTCAATTTTTCAATCTTCTTCTGCCTTATCGGGGTTATTATACCATCCATCATCTTCGGTATCTCAACCACGCTTGTCGTTTATGCAATTGGTTTTTGTATTGTCGGATTGATTTTCGGATTCATCATAAACTGGATAAAACCGCTTCCGGGATGATGGATAAAAGGCAAGTAGTGTTTAAATTAACATATTGATAATCTCTATTCAACCCCTCCAGGGTTGCAACCTCCTCACACGTTCAAACCACCGGTTGGCACCGGCGGTTATTCATAATTGAATCCCTACAGGATTCAATTTTTTCGTTCGCAATTCTTTAAGGACAGACAGGACCACCTTCCCCTCCTAAGTCAGGAGGGGTGTCCCGCTTCAAGCGGGACGGGGTGGTATGATGTTATAGGATGCATATTAGCTACTCGAAGAATCCGACTTTCATTAACCCACTAAGTTCTATTACTGCTCACTTCCACTCCGGAGCCTCGTCCAATACTTCCTGCAGTTCTTTTTTAATCTCTCTTTCATCCGCACTCATACTCTTCTCTTGGATGGGATCCTTCTCAAACGGATCGATGGGAGGGGAATAAAACCTTCCATCAACATAGAGTTTATGATCCTCTGACCGCACGTACCTGTTTCTCTGGTTATTCAGGAAATCGGACCACATTGGATCATAATGGACAAAAACCCAGTCACGAGAAATATGGCGTTTCCCATGTAATAAATGGTAAACGCTTCTTCCATCAGTTGTTTGAATATTTACTCCGGCAATTCCTGCCAGTGTGGGAAAGAAGTCGCTAAACTCTATCAGGCACTCCTCCACCCTGCCCTTCCTGATTTTTCGGGGCCATGAAATAACCAGGGGAACATGGTTTCCGGAATCCAGCGTTAATCCTTTTCCCCCGGGAACATCTCCGGTTAGTGTTTTGCTCACAAGGCTCCGGTTGGTTCCGTTGTCGGCAGTGAAGATCAGGATGGTATTTTTCCTGATTTTCTTCTCGTCGAGTTTTTGAATGATGCAGCCTACAATCTTGTCAGCATAAGCCATCATATCCTTGAAATACCCGGGATCACCCTTTGTCCTTTTTTCCCTGACTTGCCATTCTTCAGAATCGGGTGTTGGCACAAAAGGATCATGAACAAGGACCATGGGGTAATAAACAAAGAAGGGATTATCCTCTGTACGTTCAATAAAATCGATGATGAACTCGTAAAAGATATCCGGTCCATATTGCTCACTGAGTCCCATGAGGTATTCGCCATTCTGTATGATGAGCGGATCGGAATACCTGGATCCCCGCTGATCCAGCTGCCACAAACAATATTCATCAAAACCGAAATGATATGGGCGGGAAACATCATCCCATTCTTCAGCCCAATCCTCCCCGGATATGCCGTTCAATTGCCATTTGCCGGCGATACAGGTTTTGTAACCTGCTTCCTTCATAACATTAGCAAACGTTACTTCCTCTGGATTGAGGTAACCGAACTTTTCATAATTCCGAAAGTTGTATTTTCCCGTCATGATCTTCACGCGGGATGGGGTGCACAAGGGCTGGGAAAAACAGCGCGTAAACCGGATCCCTTCCTCTGCAAGCTCATCCAGAACCGGAGTTTGATAGGAAAGACTACCGTTCGACGATAGGCATTCGTAGCCCATATCGTCCGCCATGATGAGAATAACGTTTGGCCTGCGTTCAGATTTGATAAGGGAACAGGTATAAGAAATGGTTGTTGCCAGGAAAAATATTCCCAAAAGCTTCAACCAGTTCTTGTTCTTAAACAGGTACCATTTCTTCTTCCTTACTCGCTTCATCATTCAACATTAATCATTCAATATTCTACATTTCTCATTCCTCCTCCTGGTCCTCCGGCTTCGTCGGACGAAGTCCGGACCTTCCCCCCTGCCTGCGACAGGCAGGCTTATTCGGTATTCTCGTGAGTCCTTCGGACAATATTCTGTATTTCTTACTTTTCCAGATAACCAGGATTATTCGCAGTATCTCCAATATCATTCCCGTTAATACTATTTTAGTGGCACCGGGCCTATGATCAATCTACTTCGGTTTCAGTCGATCCTTGTGATGAAATAGGTCTCACCCGGTTCGGTTTCAAACTCAAATAGACCATCCTCGGCTATTCGCATTCTGACTGGTTCTTCTCCAATTTTAACTGCAAATTTACCGTCTCCTTGTACTACACACTTATTCCCAAGGAATGAATGGATAGTAGCGTTTTTCAATTTTCCATCTTCCCACGCCAAATCAATTTCAAATCCACCCCGGGCCCGGATACCCGTAATTTTTCCCGTCCTCCAGCTATCAGGTAAAGCCGGTAAAAAATGGATCTTCCCTTCATGCGATTGCATCAGCATTTCTACTATTGCAGCAGTTAATCCAAAGGAACCGTCAACCTGGAGAGCACGGGAGCATGTGCTGAACAGATTGGGTAAGCAGTAATGTCCAATATAATAAGAAAAGTTGTCCATTGCTTTCTCCGGTTCCATCAGCCTTGCCCAACAAGCCATTTTCCAGGCAGAAGCCCAGCCATTGCCTTCCAATCCTCTTTGATCCAGCACAACTTTCGATGCTTCTGCAAATTCAGGTGTTCTTAGCAGAGATATAACATTTCCCGGGAATAATCCATAAAGGTTTGAGATGTGCCTGTGGCTCTTCTCTTTTTGATCCCAGTCTTCAAGCCATTCCTGCAAATCACCTTTTGCTCCAATTTGCATAGGAGCCAATTTTTCTCTTGTAGCTAACAGAGAGTCCTGAAGCTCTGCATCAAGTCCCAATATCTTCCCGGCCTGTGCAACATATCCAAACAGATCATACAGTATTTGCATATCAATCGTAGAACCTGAACATATTGTTGTACCAGGACTCATCCAGCCAGTTACTTCATCGAAAAAACGGTCATTTCCGGGACGGCCAGGGAAATTCTCAGGTGACGTAGAAGGATTGGTTACCAACCATCCATATTTCGGATGCTCTACCAGGAAATCTAAAAAGAACTGAACATTACCTGTCATAATGGGATATACATCTGATAAAAATGCTGTATCACCACAATAAAGGTAATGTTCCCATAAATGTGTACAAAGCCATGCTCCACCAGTAGTGAAGGTTCCCCAATCGGGCCCATCCATGGGTGCAGCCACGCGCCAAATATCTGTATTCTGATGAAATACCCAGCCTCCTGCACCATAATGTTCACGAGCAACATCCCTCCCCTGGTCGGTTAGTTCCCCTATCATTTTAAAGAGTGGTTTTGCACATTCTGAAAGATTACCCACCTCCGCAGGCCAATAATTCATTTCAGTATTGATGTTTGTCGTGTATTTTGAATCCCATGAAGGATTCATATCCTCGTTCCAGATCCCCTGCAGGTTAGCAGGTTGTGTGCCGGGTCGTGAAGAAGAAATTAGCAGGTATCTGCCATATTGAAAACACAATGCTGCCAGGTTCGGATCATTCTGACCATTACAGCTTTTTAGCCGATCATCGGTCGGAAGAAAAGAATTATCCAGGGATCCTAAATCAAGAGAAACTCTGCAGAAAAGTTGCTGATGTTCCCTGATATGGTCATTTCTTATTTTCTGATATGATTTCTCATCTAACTTACTGAATATTGTATCTACTCTTTCAAAAGGATTGCCACGAACATCCTTATAGTTTTCAAAATTAGTGGCAGCTGCAAGCAAAATGGTTACTGCATCTGCATTTTCAATGACCAGGTCCCGCTCACCGACCTTAATTGTACCTCCTTCAGGAACTGCCTTAAGTCTTGCGACATACCTTAGCTTTCCTTCAACACCCAGGTAGTCAGCCGATTTACCTGTCAGTATTAATCCATCCTCACCAAAAGAGTCCATTTTAAAGTAATCTGTGGCGTAATTTGAATGTGCCTGGTTACGGACACCTCTCAGGTTGACTGTAAAAGAAAGACTACTATTTTTATCGGCTTCCAGACGAATAATTAAAGCCTGGTCCACGGGTGAAGAGAAAACCTCCCTGGTAAACCGGATTCCGTTCTGTGTATATTCAACCCTGGCTATTGCTTTATCAAGGTCCAGCGACTGAATATATTCTTCAACCTCACCTTCAGAATGCAATTTCAAAATAATATCCCCCATGGATTGATATTTCATCTGCTCCACCGGGTAACCCATCAGGTATCTGCCAAAAAGGTTGTGCGCTTTTATATATTCGCCCTTAAAAATCAGGTCCTGAATTTCCTGGATGTGTCTATTACCGCCGGGCCTTGTCTGTGAATAAGGCCCCCCAGACCAGTAAGTATCTTCATTGAACTGTATCCGCTCTTCATCTGTTTTCCCGAAAACCATTGCTCCGAGCCTGCCATTCCCAACCGGAAGTGCTTCATCCCATTTGGCAGCAGGATGGAGATACCACAAACATGTTGTGGGATCAATACCTGAGGAAAGTACCGGAAAATCAGTTGGTTCATCTTTACACGAAAGGATCAGGCAGAAAAGAAATATAAACTTGAAAGGTTTGTTATTAATTTTTATTATATGCATCTGATAATCATTTCGATTCCCACAGGTTGTTTTTAAACAAATACCATTTCATTTTATGCCTCCTTACCCACTTCATCATTCCCTGCCTGCGGCAGGCAGGCTCTTGGAAAGGGACATTTATTTCGTTCGCTTTTGGAACAAGCAAAACTCTCCTCCGCTGTCAAAGGAGTGATGGGGCTGTCTCAAAAGTCTCAAAGATCGTCATTCTGTCCGCCATCGGCGGATCAGAATCTCAATATATTAATAATCAATTGTATAAGATCCTGAATCACCTGCCAGCCGGCAGGCTGGAGTTCTCCGAAGGAGTCTCCCATACGTGGCATAGCCATGCCTACGGCAGATCCCTTTGGGGCTATGGACAGGATGACTAAAAATTTGACTTTTGAGACAGCCCCATCACTATACTCATCTCTTTATTTATACCTATAAATCAAGGAATTCCCTGAATTTATACATAGTGAGGATTTTCCAGATAATCAGTACCAGTCCCACTATTTTAAAAATCAAACCCGTTATTAACAGTTTTGCCGCTCCCGGCCAGTGCTGGATTTTAAAGAGCACACCAATCATAACGATAATTGCACCAAGGATAATAAGGATAATGATATATTTTACTTTCATTTTAAAATTAAATATAGCTATCTCTCAAATTATTCTTCTCCAGACTCCTCATCTGAAGCTATTTCAATCTTCCGTGCATTCACATTCAGCGCTTCCAGTCGCTTCTGATGACCCAGCATCCGTTGTATGAAATCATCATAATCCTTCAGTTCTTTGGGTGTCCAGCCTGTTTCAGCAAGTGCACAGGCCCTCGGATAGACCATGTATTCGACATTCTCGGGAGTTTTCATATACTCCGTCCATACATTACCCTGTGTTCCGAGAATGAATTTTGCTTCTTCTTCGGTCAGCACTTCGGGCACCGGTTCATAGGAATAGACTGTATTCAGCGGAAGGAATCCTCCGATGGCAAGCGGTTCTGTCTCTCTATCGCCCTGGTAATAATCGAGGTAACAATGGGATGTCGGGGTCATGATGACATCATGATGTTCTTTTGCTGCAGCAATTCCCCCTTCGGTCCCTCTCCAGGACATGACCGTTGCTTCCGGTGCCAATCCACCCTCCAGGATCTCATCCCAACCGATCAGTTTCCGGTCATGAGCAAGCAGGAACTCTTCTATCCGTCTAATAAAATAGCTCTGGAGTTCATGTTCATCCGCCAATCCCTCCTCTTTGATCCTTGCCTGGCATTTTTCACACTTCTCCCAACGTATCTTAGGACATTCATCCCCACCAACATGAATGTATTCACCCGGGAACAGTTCGATCACTTCAAGCAGGACATCCTCCAGGAATTCAAAGGTCGTTTCATTACCTGCACAGAAGACTTCACCGAATACTCCCCATCTTTTTGCCACTTCATATGGTCCACCGGTGCATCCGAGTTCAGGGTACGCTGCCAGAGCAGCCTGGGAATGCCCCGGCATTTCAATCTCAGGAATGACGGTGATGAAACGTTTAGCTGCATATTCTACAATTTCTTTGATCTCCTCCTGGGTATAGAATCCACCGTAACGCTCCCCATCATATTCTTGTGGTCGCTGACGTGCATGACCAACCAGGGTTTCATCGCGGTAGGCGCCGACCTCTGTCAATTTCGGATATTCCTTGATCTCGATTCTCCATCCCTGGTCTTCCGTCAGATGCCAGTGAAAATAGTTCATCTTGTGAAGGGCCATCAGGTCAATGTATCGTTTGATGAACGATGCCGGAAAAAAATGGCGACCCACATCGAGATGCAATCCCCGGTAAGGGAACCTTGGCTTGTCGAGGATCACAACACAGGGCAGAACCCACTCTACTCCTTCTACAGCACTTTCCATTTCAATTTGCACCGGCAGCAGTTGTCGCAGGGTCTGGACGCCATAAAAAACTCCGGCGGGTGTTTTTCCGGTGATCAATATAGACTTTGGTTCAACAGAAAGGGAATACCCTTCATCATTTTCGATGGCTTCCGGATCCAGGAGAAGGGTGATGGAATAGTGACTTCTTTTCCCCTTATCCGTATCTGACACTTCCATATCATAACCCGTAGCAGGGCCGATCAGCTCCGAAAGGTAGAGAGCAATGGATTGCAGTTCCTCATTCCCCGCTGCGTAAAGCACCTTCGTTTCCGGGCCAAGCGTGAAGTTCCCCGCATACTGTTCAACCTTCTCCGGTAAAGGAACAAGGTTCAGGGTTTGATTTTCTATCGGCACTTTCTGAGTGCATTGATTTAACGAACCGATCAACAGCATACTAATCAGCAGTAAAATTGTTTTTTTCATAAACTTCATGATTTGTATTTTTGTTAGTTAGTAACGGTTTTTAAAAGTAATAAATTCGTTGCAACAATTGGGAAAAATATTGATTTATGCCGGTCTGATCAGTAAATTCAGATCGTGAAATTCCTCCCCCTGCCCTGGGCATGCCAGGCAGGAAATCCGACACCCGAAATTTCTCGACTCTTAGCCTCTATTCGTCAGACCAACTTCCTACTCCGCAATCCAGCGCTTAGTGGTCAGACGAAATTTTTTTTCTCTCAGTCTCTTCGTCTCTCAGCTTTGTCCTCCGTAGTCTTGATGAAGGAGGATCTCTTCGTCTTTTTTTCCCAGTAACGTTTTTGCCACCCACTTACTACTCAAATCTCATGATCCAATCCTTAAAAATTCCCAGCATAAAATCACAATTCCCAGATATTATCTTCAGGATTTACATCCGGGATCCTGCTATTCCCCAGTTCAATCCGTTTTATTTTTTTACTGGAATCCAGGTGGAACTCAGCCTTTGTTTTTTGATCTTTCCATATACCAGCTGTTTCATACATTTCCTGAACGGAATCATCTTCAAAGAATATTTTAATAGCAATCGGAACAGGTTGATTACCAATCTTCTCAACAACAATATTTATCCCATTTTCTGTCTGCACATTGCTTATCCCAAGGTCGGGGTAGCCAAATTCGAAATACCAGGGATTCCAGTACCATGACAGGTCCTCCCCTGCAAGATCATTCATCGTAAAAAAGAAATCATAGGGCATCGGGTGTTTCCCGTTCCACCGCTTGACATACGATTTAAGTGCATTGCCGATCCCTGAGGAGTCAAGGTATTCGAGAAGAAATTTGGCTGCCTGTGATGGTTTTGCGTAGTAATGATTGTTCTCTCCCATCTGGTCCAGATTGGTTGAAGGAACCATGAGTGGTGTGTTTAATTGCATCGCCCCGGAGTGACTGTATTCCCAGGCATTATTCAAGGCAGTCTCAGAGACATCAAATCCCTGGTCCACTGCCACATATTCACCGAACAGGGAAGCCCAGCCTTCGTCCATCCAGGCATATTTTCGCTCATTTATTCCCATATAAAACGGGAAATAGGTATGCCCTATTTCATGTGCGGTGACCTCAACGAGGACTCCTCCTGGTGGAAATTCATTGTTATTTGCCATCATGGGAAATTCCATGCCTCCCTGGAAAGAACCGTTGAATGTTATGTGTTTGGAATAGGGAAAAGGAACTCCCGGAAATCTCGTTGAGAAGTAGTCAATTGAAATCCTGGCAATTTCACATACTTCAGTAAAAACGCTCGCATACTCCGGGTAAACTGCACTGATCCAGACCCGTCTCCCGGATGCTTTATCCACAACCAGGCTGGTTGCATCCCACAGATAATGATCGCTGGCAGCCCAGGCAAAATCAGGAACATTTCTGGCACTGAACAGCCAGGTCTGCTGTTTGCCGGTTCCTTCTAATTTCCCTGTTTCAAGGTCGTCTGCCTGAATGATGTGAATGATCTCATCCGAAGTTCTGGATTCCGTTATTCTTTTCAGAATTTTCCTCTCCATCAGGTCGGTTTCATTTTTCAAATCTCCCGATGCCCAGACCAAATAGGAATCGGGCAGTTTAATTTCCACTTCATAATCCGCAAAGTCGTTGTATGTTTCCTGTATCCCGGTGTAACTATTCATGTCCCAGCCATCAATGTCATCGTAGACGGCAATCTGCGGGTACCAGTATCCCACAAAAAACGTGGTGGAATCATGAGCTCCGGTTCTCATTCCCCTTCTCCAGGCGAGCTTATAGTTCCATTTTATCTCCAGGTCTATCCGGCCACCTGCGGGAAAGGGTGTTCCCGGGACCACATACATGTTTGTCCCGAAAAAACCGTAACGGCGGCTTCGTTGAGAAAGGTTGATCGTATCTTCACCAACAATCAATTCCGATATTTCCACCCCGTCGTGAATCAGGTCAGGTCCAAGGGTCATATCTCTTGCGGATCCTTTCTTGTATACATTTTGTAACAGTTTAATGACAACAAACCGGAGAGTATCGGGGCTGTTGTTCTGGTATGAGACCTTTTCTTCCCCAAACAGGGTCAGTGTTGCAGGATCAACTGTTGCTTTAATCCAGTACTTCGCATTATTTTGCCAGTACTCCGGACCTGGATTTCCATCATAGGATCGGGTTCCGTTTTCATATGCCCTAACAAATTCACGGGGCATAAACAGCTTCTCACCTTGTGAGTAAGCATTGATTAATGCCGGGAGAAAGATCAAACCGGCACAGATAAACTTATTCTTCATAGCATCAATTTTTATCCTTCAAAATTCCTCTCCTGTATATGATTGTGTAGTTTATCAAACTTACTCTGTTTGATATCCCTCTTTCAACTACTTCTTCCACACAAAATCTCCTTTCTCCACGCTCCAGTCGTTTCCGAAGAATCCCGCACACTCCACGGCATCGTAACCCTCCAGGAGCATCGAAAGCCGGAAGAGGGCCAGGTCGGGGAATCCCGGTCCGGCAATAAAATACTGGTTAGCATAGGTGGCTTTCATCCCGGGCAGTCCGGTTCCGCATACCACACCAACTGAAGCGAAATCGCTGTCAAACCGGGGGTAGATGAAATAGATCCCGAGGTCATCGCCTTTCCACTCTTTTTCTCCAATCCGGATCTTCCCGTTTGTCACCTGAACCGGGCAACCGGACAGGAGGGTATTCCATGCGCTGTTAGTGGAAGCATTACCGAACAGAACGATATTCCGGTCTGCATATACTTCCGGTTTGAACCGTGTATCCGGAATGATTTCAATGGATCCATTGCCCCTGTAGCCAAAGGTTTCCGCATCAAAACGCGCCTTATAGTACATCCACTGGTTCTCTTCACTACTCCCCCCTGTTCCATAGACAAAAACCATGTTGTTGCGATAGGCATCCTTGAAGTTTCCATACCGGTGGGGGCCTTTGTTCTTCTTATCCGGTGATTCGGCACGGGTCCATTTCCCGTCTCTCTCCCTGAGCCAGATGACTCCTTCAAACGGTTTCTGGTCTTTCAAAGATTGGTTATCCAGAACAACCTGAACCGGGGTTTCCGTTTCCAGGGCAGCAACATCAAGCTCCAAAGTGGAGACATTTTCAGTCGTTCCGTGCAACTCCATTTTCTCCGGGTCCCATGTCAGGTTAACCTGGCTGAATTCAAAAGGCGATTCCTGGTTATGGATCGTTACCCATCCCGACCGGGATGAAACACCGGGGCTTGCCGTATGAAATTCAATATGATGGATTTCCTTCACTGGTTTCAGGGTATGCAGGCTGAAGTAATCGAAAATGGGTGGCCAATCCATACTGATATCCCCAAACCAATGTGATCCGCCGGGGTATTCATAATAGGTAAAATCATTATGGAATGTTCCCAGCAGTTCCCTCATTGCCCGTGCCTGTGAAACCGGCACGGATTCATCCGCATCCCCGTGCAGGATATAGATGCCATGGTGCAGGTAATTTTTTGCCAGTTCCCTAGTCCGCAGCGGGTTAGCCGCCCGGATAAACACCTGTTCCATTTCCGAAGGTTCTGCTGCCGGTGCTTCCCGGACCGCATAGCCAAGCAGGTCGGCATACCCGGCGCAGGGAGCGATCGCAGCAAACTGATCGGGATAGGTAGCTCCCAGGTACCATGTCCCGTGCCCGCCCATCGAATGACCGGTCAGGTATGTTCGTTCCGGATCGGTTGCATACATCGTTTTTCCAATCTCCAGCACTTCCAGGGCATCCAGCCTGCCCCAGTCTTCCCAGGCAAAACCAAAGGGTCTTCTGTTGGTTGGTGCGATAACGATCCCCCAATCCTTGGGTTGATAGGCTCTTGCCTGGTTCCGGGCTTCCACCCCTGCCCCATGAACAGAAAGAAACAGGGCCGGTTTCTGCCCTGCGGGGATGTTCCCTGGCCTGACGGCAAAATATTGAATGCTGCCATCCATTTTGCTGATAAATGTCCTGGCATACATCCGGTCAGCCATCTTGTTCTCAATTTCAAATTCAAGCTGGTCAACCTGTTGCCTGGTCATTCTATTCACCAGCACCAGGTGAACCTTAATTTTCTCTTCTGACAGGCTATCCGCATCCTGCATCCTGAATCCAACCTTCCGGATATTCAATGGAGAGATTGTGGGGACATTGGTATACAATGCATCCCCTCCCGCCACCTTGCATTCGATGACCAGGTTTTTCAACTCCTCCCGGGAAGGATTAATGATCCGGATGGCAGCCCATTTCTGATCCCCTTCACCGATGATCAGGTCGGGCAGTGTCAGGTCTCTGTCGGAAAACATGGCTTCGGAAGAGGGTTGGGTCAACATTGCCCTGATCATGGGGAACCGCCCACCCGTAAAGTAGAAATGGTTCAATCCTTTTTCGATGGTTACGGGGATCTGGGAATAACTGAAGTTGTAATGATCACCCTCCCTGGGAATGCCATTGATGAATGCCATGGTATGACCAGTAGCTTCCAGTATCATGATTTTTTCTTCCGGAGAGTCATATTGAATGTACAGATAACCTCCTCTGAGCTTTCGGCTGTTGAAATAGCCATTCTCACCCACCGAAATGCTTTCCCATACCGGTTCATTCTCTCCTTCAACGTCGAACCTCACTCCTTCAACCGGTGTTTCAATGGTTTGGTTCAGGATGGCATAGGCTACCGGATCATACTGTATCGACGTGCGGTTATAATCGATTCCAGGCTGTATCAATAAGGCTTTTTCAAAACGGACGGTATCCTGTCCGCTCAGGTTAACACCCATCAGGACAGGTATCACCAATGCCAGAAAACGATTGGTCATTTTACTCATATCTTTTTATTATACGTCGATTATCCAAACGGTTGTTCAATGCCTTTGGTAGTCATTCCTCCAAGGAAGGTTGCCCCATCTTCAGTAACGACAAAACAATCCTCAATACGAACACCAAATTCATCATAGATGTAAATTCCCGGTTCGTTGCTGAAGGTCATACCCGGTTGCAGGAGTAAGCTGTTTCCTCTGACCAGGTAAGGATATTCATGTCCATCCATTCCTATTCCATGTCCCAGTCGATGTGCAAAATACCGGTATTCCGGTCCAAACCCGGCATCTTCAATTACTTTCCGTGCTATTATGTCGAGTGTTTCACAGGCTACCCCGGGTCGGATTGCCTCATGCGCTGCCGTTTGTGCCTTCAAAACGACATCAAAAACCTGTCTCTGCCTGTCGGTCGGTTTTCCAAAAACAATCGTTCGGGTAACATCGGAGCGGTACCCTTCAACGCTGCAACCTCCATCCACTAAAATGATATCTCCATCCTTCAGATCCCTCACTTCATGGGATCCATGAGGAAATGCCGAGATGGGGCCAAACATTGGTCCACCGGATCCTGAGGTTCCCATTTGTGTATGTGCTTCCTGGATATAGCCCCTGAGTTGTTCGGGACTCATCCCCTCCTCCAATTTTTTGAAAGCTTCACGGTAAGCAATTTTTGTGATTTTGTTCGCAAGATCCATATAGGCAATTTCTTTCTCCGTTTTTATACCCCTGCATCCATCCGTAATGACCGAACCATCGATAAGCTGGAGTTTCGATCCTGAGGTTGCCTTTCGGATACCCTCGACAATAAAATTCCGGGTGGTTGGACCAATGGCAAGCTTGCCATTTGCTGAACCAAGGTCTTTCAATACACCGGCAATCAGGTCATAGGGAGATTCATGCTCTTCCCATGCCCGGATATCCGTTCCGAATTTGATGATCTCTTTTGCCCTCTCCACTTCAAAAGCCGGACAAATCCAGATTGGATCACCTTTGGTATTGACAATGGCTCCGAAAAAACGTTCGCTTCTCCACCAGGAAGCATCCAGGAAATAGCTCATATTGGTCCCTCCGGTAATCAACAATCCATCAACCTGGTTTGCCATCATCAGTTCTTTTGCTTTTTCCAGCCGGCTCTTATAATCTTCAGGAGCAAGCGGTTTAACATCCTTCGTCATGTTTTCCAGACCCTCGAATAACGTCTCCTCTCCTTTGCAGGAATAAAGGGAAGGAATAAAGCCAAACAGGCCAATGGAGAGCCCGCCGGCTTTCAGGAAATTTCTTCTGTGAATTGCCATATCATATTTATTTAAAAGTTTGTAGATCATTTACCCGGTTGAAGATAAAACAATTTTCCCGCAACCCCTATGTTTAAGATCATGATTGGGAACTTCCCCGGTTTTCCCCGGAAAAGGGAGGATGCATTATGCTGATTAAAACCCTTATTTTTATATTTAAGAATGCAACTGGCTGGGAGTTGCTAAAAAGAGTTACTATGGTTACTTTTATGATCTGTTTAACAATTTCTTTTTCTTCATCCGATGAAACGAATTGGTGTTTTTTGCGGATCCAGTGAAGGTTCCTCTCCATTGTACAGTGAGATGGCAATCCAATTAGGAAAAGTCCTGTTCCAGCATGAAATGGAGCTTGTATATGGTGGGGCAGATCTGGGACTGATGAAGCGGGTTGCTGAAGCAGTGCTCGGTCTTGGCGGTCACGTCATAGGTGTCATTCCAAAATTTCTCATTGAGAAGGAGATTGCCCATTGGGGGTTAACCGAGCTGATTATGGTTAGGGATATGCATGAGCGGAAGTTAAAGATAGCAGAACTCTCGGATGGTTTTATTGCACTTCCCGGAGGATTTGGTACGCTGGACGAAAGTTTTGAAATGCTAACATGGAACCAGCTAAGATTGCATCAGAAACCTTTTGGGATACTGAACATCGATGGATTTTTTGATCATCTGATCGCATTCATCGATCGTATGGTGAACGATCGGTTTCTCAAGTCCGAACACCGGGACATGATCCTGGTCTCGGATAATCCGAATGAGCTGCTTGTTAAAATGAAACAGGTCAATATGCCTTCACAGGAGAAATGGATATAGCATTCGTCGAGCGGTTATCGCCTGCCAGCCGGCAGGCTGGGTTACGATACCCGTTTCGGTATCCGTTGGTCGTTATTCGCCTTTGTTTACTGAATAGCCCGGTGCTATGCGGGCCATGGAAAGATTTCCCGAAGAAAAGCATTCCAGATGGACCACTCTTAAACGTTTCCTAAGCTTTCTCGTCAGTCGACGAATATGGCGTAGGAGTGATGAGAGGTGAGCAAAAAGAATGACGGGTGCTAGGTCCCCTGACGCTTCTTTCTCCTGACGTTTCTTTTGGTCAGTCAGGATCTTCGAGTCGGTCAGGGTCTCCGATCATGACTTATGCCTTAAAAAGGTATGATCTTCGACTCGTTGCTCGGTTCTCGTAATAACCTATTAACCAATAACTAATAACAATTAACTTAAATTATGCTTCTTCAATCACCTCGAATCCCATCAATGCTGCCAGGTGGTGAACCGGTTCTTTCAGGTCGCCAAAGAAAGTAACACGGTGCCAGCCCCACTGGTCCCAATAATTAAGCAACTTATAGACATCCCCTTTTACTTCAACGGCCAATTTCGTTCTGCATGCCATATCCTCATCCACATTCTCAACAGATACTCCCTGGTGCAGGATTACCTTCTTTTTATGATGGTCGAACTGAAGGGTGGTGGTCATTTCACCCAGCGGCATTAATGACCGGTTACAAGCACCTTTCCTGTCCTCGGAATGGTCCCTGATATGATAGGGATTGGAAGGTCCTTCCGGGCCAAAAACTTTTGTTGTTGCAATACAATGAGCATACGTGATCCGGTTCTTTGAGGTATCGATTACAGGATCCGAGATAAAACCGGGACGACCAACCATGTAGGTCATGATCAGTTTTGACATGGTCGACCGCTGGTCGGCTTCACAGGCACCCACCAGTCCGTCATTATCCAGTTGCATGAATCCCAGACAGGGATATGCTTCAACCATGTTCCCGGAATAGATCCCTCCCAAACAGTTAATGGTTATTGCCTGGGCGTGATGGGTTTGCATGAGATCCTGCATGGCAAGGTAGATCTGAGCCGATTTATTGATTTCCTCAACAGTCGGTTCAATCACTTTTTCCGCTTCAGCAATCCAGCGGGCAGCTATCGCTTTTGCCTCTTTTTTGTTTGCTTTCTCATATGCGCTGTTCATCTCTTCAAAAGGTATACCCAATACCTGTGTACCGTACTGATTTGCGATCTGCTGATCGGCATTACTTCCCACAACCAGTATGGTTGAATGTTTTAGCCGGTACAGGCAATCCAGGCAGTTTATCGCTTCAGCAACGTCTTCAAAGTCGGATGAAGAGACTCCGGTTACTTTGTGACCTGCCCGTTTCATCGCTGCATAACTCGTCAGGAATTCGCCCGATCCGGCAAAAAGATGATCAATCAGAACCGTTGGTTTGCCAGAAGCAGCGATGGTTTCGGTCATATTTCCCCACAAGCACCCCACATGGTAAACCACATAACCATCCACATCAGGATCGGAATCCAGGATGGCTTTACCATTTTCAGCAGATCCATCCATGGTCGATACCGGGATAAACTCAATTCCCGGACATTTTTCAACGAGTAATCCTTTGATCTCGTTGATCTTCCCTTCGAAGTCATACCCGATGTTAGGCCAGTTCGGTCCTTCCGGAGAGTCATAGGCATAGATGATCTTCACCCTGGCTTTGCCCCGGGGGATGAGCGATTCTCTCAAGAGATTTTCATACCCCAATGCAGGGATGTAGGGAAGGCACATCAGTCCGGTCATGCAGGCTGCACAGCTTCCAACGAACTTCCTGCGTGTCAGCGCATTGTTATTGCCTGGGGTACGTGAGTCGGTTTGTTTTTTCATGGTTGTTCAGTTTGGATCAGGTGAACATGAAATGACCATATTAAGGTACAATTTTTTTACTATTCTCCGACCCTGAAAGGGTCAAAATATGAGTAACCCCAGGTGCAACCTGGGGGCAATATAACCGTATAGAGTACGGTCCAACTTAAAAATTATTCACCGGGAAGTCCTTTCATGGACCGTTGTACACCATGCGTTTCAAATCAGATTATCTCGTCTTGTTATACTGGGGTACCCCTCTACTATGACAAATCCTTTCCGGGAAACTCTGAGTAGGACTTTGAAGGCATCTTTATTCGTCGCCCGAATTTTCGCAAAGCGATACCTTTGGTGATTCCGGGGTACGACTTTAAGGATTCAGACTTGCAACCCGAACTGAAGTCGGGTTGCGAGAAAATTAATTCAAACGACTGGGAAGAATCTACTTTTGGATGTTTTTATACGCAATAATAATATCCCGGACTTCACTCATGGTAAAGCCATATGTCCGGCGGAGCCTTCCCAAACGCTCGTTATCGGATACTGACAGGGGAATGTCCAATTTACTTTTTATGTGACTGACGGGGACCTGGTAGTTTTCAGAAACTTCCTTAAGGGTCATAAAACCCTGTATATCAATCGTTGAATCATGCTCTTCTCTCTCTTCAGTTACAACCGGTTCATCCGCCTCAGCCTCGATCGCTTCTGCTTCCTCAAGAAAAGATCTTTCAATCTCCACTTCCGGTTCAGTCGATTGCTCCACTCTCTCCTCCTGTTCTGCAGGCTGTATCGTCTCAATACCATGTCGCTCCAGGTAATACCTTCCCCGGCCTGCCTCAAAATCTTCAACCTGGGGATTTATCCTGAACGGAAAATAGACCAGCACAAAGCAGATGATGACAAAGATCACCGTTAAAGCCCGGCGGAAACTTTTTTTGGCAACCCAGGATTTAAACTGTGAAATGACTGCTTTCCAGTGAAGGATGATGTGAATTCCCAACAGCCCAAGCATACAAAAAGAAACGATCATGTGAACAGTCCCCCATTGATGTCGGTCAAGATTCCAAAAATAGAGCTCAACATTTCTCCCATACACCAGTACACGGTCCTTACCCGGAATGAGAATGTATTTCATCAGTAGACCAATTCCTGCCATTGCCGCCAGGCAAAAGAACATCAGGATATCGATGATGAAGTTGGTTCTGAGTTTCAATTTAGCCATGGTGATATAGTTGATGTGTATTGTAAAAATTGAATTTTATGGTGTTAATTTCGTCATTTCAGGAAAAAATAGCTATTAAATTGATATGTTACAAGAAAGGTTTATTGATTTAAACCGTTGAGATTTTATGTTGGATTATAGAGAAATAACCTGAAGTACAGGATGAGTTAAATTGCATCAAACATGTTGATGCGATCATTTTAACATCCTCCCCCTGCCCTCCGGGCTTTCCCCCTCTGAGAGGGGGATATAAATTACTGCTCCTTAAAAGTCTTCCGTTTCCTATATCCACCGCTGGCCCTGTGAAATAGCGGTATCACTGTTAATGCAAGACATTATTTCACAGGGCTGGCTATTTACCCTAAAACTTCAGCACAAACTCTGCTCCTTTTCCCGGTTCTGATTTGACGGATATCTGGCCATTGTGAAGCCGCATGATCTGTTTCGCAAGGCTCAGGCCTATTCCCGATCCTTCTTTCCGGGTGGTATAAAAAGGGATAAAGATGTTTTCCATGTTCTCCTTGTCAATCCCGCATCCGTTGTCTTTAACAGAAATCAGGATTTCTGATCCATCGGTTCTCCCCGTGATCCGGATTTCTTTTTCATCGGTATCAGCCAGCGCATGAATGGAATTTTTTATGAGGTTGATCAACACCTGTTGAATAAGATTGCTGTCAGCATAAAGTACCAATCCATCCTGCAGATCAAGGTTTACTTCGATCTGTTTCTTCTCACATTCCGGAGTAAAAAGGTTTATGATTCTTTCCAGGAAGGTTTTCAGATGAAATTCTTCAATCTCAGGTATGGGAAGGTGAGTCATGGAATGATAATGCTGGACGAAATCCATAAGCCCTTTCCCTCGTGTATAGATGATCTCCAATCCTTCGGAAATATCCTCCAGATGTTTCTTTTTCAGTTTTTTCAGGTCTTTCAGTGCTTCCGTTTCATTCATTTTTTTCAGCAGGTGTTCCGAAAGCGAAGTTACCGGAGAAATGGTACTCATGATCTCATGGGTTAAAACCCGGATGATTTTCTGCCATGATTCCAGCTCTTTTCTATCCAGTTCTGAATTGATATCCTGAAAGTTAATCAGCCATACGGGTTGATCATATATCTTAAACAGGGATTTCCGGACGGTCAGGTAAAAGAGTTCATTTTCAACAATGATGGAGATCAGGGTATGCCTGTTAACCTCAAGCTTTTCAATCGATTCCTGGAAATCAGGATTAAACCTGTTCAGGTAAGCCAGGTTTGGTATTTTTTTCTCCCTGAAAATCTTTTTCGCTGCCGGATTAATGAGGTCGATCTCACCACTCTCTTTGTATGTAATTACTCCCACACCGATATGCTCAACCAGGTAATTCAAATAGTTGCGTTCTTTCTCTTTCTCCATTCGCTCGGTCTGAATGATCCTGATAATTGCATCCAGCTGTTTTGTCAGTTCCCGGTATGATCCTGATTTGTCTCTTTTGTCCAATTGGATTGAGGATCCCCTGTCGAGCAGGGATTCAAAAAATCGTGCAAGTTGCCGGTTGGTACGGTTCAGGTAGCGCAGTAATTCGAAAGTTTCCAGGAGCAGAAAAATGGAAAGAACAATAGCCGTGTGGAGGTATCCAATGGAAGTAACTGCCTTCGATAACAACAGGCTGGTACCAACGATGATCAGCACCCTTACTACAATATGAACATACATGGTTTTATAGACCATACTTTTTCAGTTTGCGGTAGATTGTCTGACGAGATAATTTTAATTCCTTTGCCACCTCGGTCAGTTTTCCCCGGTGTTTTTCCAGGGCTATTTGGATATAGTGTCTTTCGATATCTTCAAAACTGGTAAGTTCATCCGCTTTCTTTTCATGTTTTGCAAAAAAGAGAAAATCATCCTCGGTCAACATCTTTTTATCGGTAAGAATCACTGCTTTTTCAATAGAATGTTCCAGTTCCCGAACGTTGCCCGGCCAGGAGTAGGAAAGGAATTTCTGAATGGCTCCCCGGGTTAACTTCAGGTCCTGTTTTCTGTATTTTCTTGCATATTTCAATAAGAAATGCTCTGCCAGGCGTATTACATCGTCTCCCCGCTCACGTAAAGGAGGCACAGTGATCTGAACCGTATTGATCCGGTAGAGAAGATCCTCCCTGAAGAAATTTTCGTTTACCATATCATGGATGGATCTGTTGGTAGCACAGATAAGCCTCATATCGATTTGCCGCTCCATGGTTGATCCCAGCGGGATAATCTTTTTTCGTTGAATTGCTGTGAGCAGCTTACCCTGAAGGGAAAACGGAAGGTTGCCTATTTCATCCAGGAAGAGGGTTCCTCCCATGGCTGCCTCAAACCGGCCTGTCCGGTCACTGTCTGCCCCGGTAAATGCACCCTTAACATGCCCGAATAGCTCGCTTTCAAACAGGTTCTCACTCAGCGAACCCAGATCAACCGACATGAAAATCTGATCTTTTCTATCCGATTGCAGGTGGATTTCCCGGGCAATTACTTCTTTCCCTGTCCCATTTTCACCCAGTAACAATACATTGGCATCCGTTTTTGCAACCTTTTTTATGATCTTCATTACCGCCTGCATGGGAGCCGAGCCTCCGGGGATGAACTGAAACATGCGGTTCAAATCATCATATACCACATTTCGCTGGCTTTCAAGCTGGTTAATTTTACGGCTCGATTGTCTCAATTTCACTCCCGTCTTCAGGGTCGCAATGAGCTTCTCATTTTCCCATGGTTTAACAATGAAATCGGTTGCCCCTTCCTTCATCGCCCGGACGGCAAGCTGTACATCACCGTATGCCGTTATCAGGATCACCACCATTGTTGGGTCCATTTTGAGGATTTCATTCATCCAGTAAATTCCTTCATTTCCGGTCTGAATTCCAGCCGAAAAATTCATATCCAGCAATACCACGTCATTATTACCGGAGGATACCTCCTCCGGAATACGGTTCGGATTGGACACGGTATCTACCCGGTTAAACTCGTCCTTTAATAATAAATGAAGTGTCCTTAATAACGACTTATCGTCATCCACGATCAGGATATTTCCGCGTGATTTGTCTTCAGCCATAATACCCGATTTATTTCAGAAAATGTAACTTTTTGTTACATCAAATGTAACATTTTTTTACTTATCGTAAAATCAAAAAGCGATAAATAGTTGATATTCTTTCAGTTATTATTACTGGCATCCCACTTGCACAGGTGAAAGGAAAATTTGATAATCTCAAGATCATGATCCGGAATTATATCATTGCATTCTTTCGTTTTATCGGTAAACATAAGGCATACTCCCTGAATAACATCCTGGGATTGTCCATCGGTATGGCTTCTGCAGTTCTCATCTACTTGTGGATCCTGGATGAGCTCAGTTTTGACACGTTTCACGAGAATTATGACAACCTGTACCGATTTGTTCAGACCCAGCATTATGAAGATGGTGATTTCCTTGTTGCAGCCACTCCCGGGCCCATGGCTCCGACTTTTGAAGATCTGTTTCCCGAGATCATTGAAACGGCCCGGTTCAGACCCACATCGTCGGAAGTATTGATCAGCTATGAGGATAAAAAGTTCTATGAATACCGGTTTGCTTTTGCTGACAAAGAGTTCTTCAAACTCTTCTCCTACCCTTTTGTTGAAGGATCGGCTGAGAATCCATTTCCCGATATCAATTCGCTTTTAATTACAGAGCGCATCGCAAAAAAATATTTCGGGAATGAAGATCCTATTGGAAAAACCATTTATGTCAATAGAGAAGTAGCTTTTACTATTACCGGTGTACTGGAAGATATTCCGGCCAATTCTCACCTGCAATTTGATTTTCTCGGAAATTTCGATAGGCTGGAAAAGCTGGGATACTATATTGGATGGAATAACAATTACTATTACGGGTATGCTCTTCTGCAGGAAGGAGTTGATTACCGGACGCTGGCACCCAGGTTCGATCAGTACATGCAGGAAAATGACCTGACCACAACGACCAATTTCTGGTTACAACCCCTGTCTGAAGTTCATTTACACTCCGATTTTGATATTGATGTATACTCCCATACGGAACCCACATACCAATACATAAAGATCTTCTACATCATTGGCATCTTAATTATTCTGATTGCAATCATCAATTACATCAACCTGTCGACTGCGCGGTCAACCCGGCGGGCACTTGAAGTGGGGATTCGAAAAGTGCATGGGGCAAAGCGACCTCAGTTGATCCGGCAGTTCATGGGAGAATCTTTTACTCTCGTCATATTTTCTTACCTGATCGCTATGCTACTTGTGGAACTTGTCCTGCCTGCATTCAATCATTTCACCGGGAAAGAGGTATCCGTTGATTATTCAGATCAACAATTCGCCATAGGGATGATCATTCTGGTCATTTTTACAGGATTGATCTCTGGAGGATACCCTTCCCTGTTCCTCTCCTCGTATAACCCGGTTCAAATAATGAAAGGGGAGATCAAAGCCGGTCCGGCAGCTTTCAGAAGAATCCTGGTCACTGTTCAATTTTCCATAGCCATCATGATGATTATTTGTACCGGGATTGTTTATAATCAGCTCACCTACATTCAAAACATCAATCTTGGCCTGGAAAAGGAGCATGTTTTATACAGTCGCGTCAGGGGAAACCTCTATAGTGACTATTTCACATTTAAACAGGAACTCTTGAAATACCCGGGTATTCAAAGCATAACCTATTGTTCCGACCTGCCGACCTACAATGTAGCTTCGACTTCCGGAATCGATTGGGAGGGCAAAAATGAGCAGACCAGGGTATTGATCCACCGGTTTATCGTAGATCACGATTACATACCAACCTTCGGTATCGAAATGGCAGCCGGAAGAAACTTCAGCCTTGACCATCCTTCCGATTCGGGCGATTTTATCCTGAACGAAGCGGCCATTCGGCAGATGGGAATGGAAGATCCGGTTGGAAAACGGTTCACGTTGTGGGGCAGGGACGGAAAGATCATTGGGATTACGAAGGACTTCAATTATAAATCGGCGCATAAGGAGATTGAGCCACTGTGCATGTATTTAGAGCCAAGGGTTTTTGGCTACATATACATTCGCATTGACGGACAGAATGTGCAGGGTACAATAAAAAATATTGAGAAAGTGGCAAAACAGATCAATCCATTCTTCCCGATGGATTTCCAGTTCATTAACCGCGAGTACGAGAACCTTTATACGTCAGAGCAGAAATTACGAACACTTTACACCCTCTTTGCCTTCCTTGCCATTTTCCTTTCCTGCCTGGGGTTATATGGACTCTCTTCCTTCCTGGCTGAAAAAAGAACGAAAGAGATCGGTATCCGTAAAACGATGGGATCCAATCCCTGGCAGATCATGACCCTCTTTTCATGGGATGCGTTGAAATGGATCCTATTATCAAACCTGGTTGCCTGGCCCGTTGCCTGGTGGTTCATGAACCGCTGGTTGCAGGGTTTTGCCTATAAAACCGATATCGAATTCTGGATTTTTGCTGCTGCGGCTATCCTCGTGTTGATTATTGCAATCCTTTCCATCAGCTTTGAGGTGATTCGAACTGTACGAATCAATCCGGCGGTTTCATTGAAGTATGAATGATCAATGTGTCGTTAATCGTCAATCGGCTACGAAACCCGTTTCGAAACTCGTGGCTCGTTTTTCGCAAAAAGGCATTACCGACAGACGACTTTCGTCACGGATCCTGTGAAATTGGGATCCTGTAATCTATGCTTTTCATTACTTGATTGTTGTTTATTTCACAGGGCTGGAGAGTGTGTTGGATTTGAGGGAGCCGGTCTGACCGATAAACCTCTCGTACTGCGACTGTGCGAGGGAATTGCATAATGGGAAGTTCGCGGTACGAGTATGGGTAGATACCTTCTGGTCTGGTTCGTTGAATAAGGTAAACCTTTTTTCGGTCCATGAAAAGATTTCCCCTAAACAAACGGTCTGATGGATTGGAGGACACGCTATCCGTCAGACCCCAAATGGGTCAGACGGTACCGAAAAAACATAGGTCAATTCTATTCTGTTATTTCCACCGTAAATGAATTTCCGGGACCCAATGTAATCAGAACCCATGAGATCTGCTGATCTGCGGCAAACAGTCTTTCCTGTACTGCCTGAACAGGAGCACCGTTCACCAGGAGTGTATCAAACGATCCCGGAAGTTTTGCCTTCCAGATAAAAGAAGGTCCGGATTCACTGGAAAGCGTCGTCTTTTTCAATCCATCATGCCTGACAGAGATAGTATTCTTGCGTATTACCAGGTTTTTTACTTCAGCCCAGTCAGTCCGGTCGGTAAGCCTGGGCAGGGTGGTAATGTACTTATCAACATAGTACCCCATGGTCTGTGCCATTTCGGGAGGGAAGATCTCCAGTTCGATGCCCATTAATCCATTGATCATAGAAGCTACCGTCGTATAGGACACCTCCGGATATTCTTTCCGGTTGCTGTTCATCAGCCGCATGAGAAGATCATATGCTGCATCATGCTCCCCATACCGGTAGAGTGTTTCGGAAAGATGCGACAGACCTTCCACCCGGTCGGATGGAGTTTCAGTAACCTGTACAACGAAATCATCCACGACCGCCCTCATCTTCTCCTCATCGTCGGTTCCGTTCCAGTAAGGGATGGAATGGTCGGGTCCGAAATAGGATAGCTCGTAATCTTTATTAACGTTGGTATAAAAACGCCGGTTTTCTTCATCCCACCACACTGTTTCAATGAATGTTCTTACCTCTTCTGCCTTGTTCAGGAATTTACCGGCTTCCATTTCATCACCATGGAGCATCATCATCCGGGAATAGGCGCGATAGCCTGCCTGGATGGTAACCAGCATATCCAGGGCTATAACGAATCCCGGGTCTCCTTCGTCATAACCGGGTATCCCGCGAGCCAGCTGGAACCGGTTTACACCTGTGGTAGTATCTTTCGTGTTCATGATCCGTTGCCTTTTCATGATCTTATCCAGCTCCAGGTCCCAGCGTTCCATGTAATCGCAGACTGTACGTTTATAGAAATTGAGAAAGACCGGATCATCAATGTAGGTTCTGTCACCGGTCCATTGATACATTCGATAGCAGCAATCCATTACATCAAAGTTAGCCGGAAGGTTATACCAGAAGGAGTCATCGTTATAATAGTCGACCCAGGCAGGATTTCCGTAGCGGTCGATCTCCCAGTAGCTGCACCAATCCCTCGATTCGGAAACATTCTCTGCAAATTTCCGCAGCATATTCTTCGTATAATCTGCGAGCCCCAGGAATTGGGCTCCCATGCTCTGGTGGGAGACATCCCGCATGCAGAACGCTTCCCTACCCGGGAGTGAAGCTTCATACCAGAGTCCTACCGGATCATCATCAAAGGCATACGCCAGTGCCTGGTTCTTTGCCCAGGTAAAAAGATCATTCAGATCTGTATCTGAAGACTGAAACCAAACTCCTTCCGGCTGTTCTGCTTCTATCTGAGTCTTCGGTTGAGGTTGGCAGTTGTATAACAGGATGATTAACGGGATTAACAATAATTCTTTTTTCATGATTGATTATCATAGTTTAACTGGATTTGTAATTTAAAAAAGCTTCACTAAAGGTATAAATTTTAAGGTCTTTATAAAAAAATCAACCAAATGGGATTAAGTCGCAGAGACCTGTTAACAAAGGTAATGCCGGCATGCACATTAACATGTATTGCCCCCTATCATGCTTTTGGAATGCCTGAGCCCGGAAGAAACAAATTTCAGTACCATAAGTTTGATACTGAAATGAAAATGGTACGCGACAAGACCTTTATGCAAGGCGATTCCTGTTGCAACCACAGGTATGTTTACAAGACCTGACCGGATTCATCTCCCTTCAGTTCCTCTATTTCCTGCCTTAGCTCCTCAATCATTCTTTGCTGCTCCCGGTTTTGAAGGATAAGTTCCTGGACTGCACGTATTGTAACAACCTGGGCCGGATACGTGTCTATCTGAAGCATTTCATCCGGATCTCCCTCAAGATACTCTCCACTACCTTGTACGGATTCAGGAAAGACACCCCCATATTCCTGTGCGATGAAATTGTAATACAGCTTTTCGTCGATGCCAGGATGCTTTTCTTTCCACTGTTCCGTGTATCTGAAGGCTACCGGGTGAAGTTTCAGAATGGTTTCAAGGGAATTTTCAATATCCTGGATGTCTCTTTTAATTCGTATGTCGGAATTTGCCAGCCAATCTCCTGCAGTAGTTTTCGATGCAGTACCCTCTACTTCCAATGCATTGGTTTCCGGGTTTCTCCCTATCCCGAGGCTATTGTTAATTCTTAACCAATCATTGTCAAACTGTCCGAAGATAAGTGCCTGACTCGAATCGGCTTCAGAGTTTTCAATAAAAAGCCGATTAGAACAATTTTCCTGATAACCAGCCTTATATCCAAGAAAAACATTATAGCTTCCATCCTCATTGGCTGTTCCACTGTAACACCCTAAATATGTATTGCAGTCTCCATCATAATTATAAGCTCCGGCATTCATACCTAAAAAGGTATTTTGACTTCCATCAATAAATGCACCACTCCATGTACCTAAACACGTATTTCCAAGACCAGTTGAAGAAGACTTACCACTTGTATTTCCTATATATACATTACTGCCTCCGGTAGTATTATTTTGTCCCGCATAGGTTCCTAAAAAAACATTGTCACCTCCACCTGTATTATATTGACCACTGAATGGGCCTAGAAACACATTTCCCGAACCTGATGAATTTGAATACCCTGAAAAATACCCTAAAAATACATTTCTTATTCCATCTACATTTTCATAACCTGTATAAGCTCCAAGAAACACATTGAGAGTTCCTGTAGTATTATTCATTCCAGCTTTATAACCTAAAAAAACATTTTCATCCGCCGTGCTATTTTTCATACCGCAGGCATAACCTAAAAATACATTATATCTTCCGGTGGTATTGAATACTCCGGAATTATGACCTAAAAATACGTTACTTTTACCTGTAGTATTTCCATTTCCAGAATTTGTTCCTACAAAAACATTGTCTGCACCTGTTGTATTGTAATAACCACTTGAAGTGCCTAAAAAGACATTCGAACTTCCCGATGTATTTTTATAACCTGCACTTGATCCTAAGAAGACATTTCCAGTCCCATTAATATTTGAATATCCTGCTGAATACCCCATCATTACATTACCTAAACCGATTGTATTCGTATATCCACTCTCATAGCCTATGAAAATATTATAGCTACCTCCAATGTTATTATATCCGCTTCTATTCCCAACAAATACATTTTCACTCCCTGTCGTATTATTCATCCCGGTCTTGGTTCCATAAAATGAATTTGAAGATCCTAACGTATTATAAAATCCCGTGGAATCCCCTGTAAATGTATTGTTGTTGCCTGACGTATTGTTGAAACCGCTGAAGCTACCCAAGTAGGTATTGTAAACTCCGACAGTATTTGAGTATCCTGCCTGGTAGCCTAAAAATGTATTATAATCACCTGATGCATTGCTATATCCTGTCTGGTAACCGAGAAAAAGATTTCCTGACCCGGACGTGTTCGAATATCCGCTCTGGTAACCAATGAGTGCATTGCTTTCCCCCGCAGTCAGTGAATATCCACTCTGGTAACCCAATATGGAATTAAATTTACCGGTAGTGATAGCATGGCCGCTTTCCTGTCCGATGATGTAATTGTCGGCCGTCATGTGCATAAAACCTGTGGCTGTTCCTTTCGCAGGACTGTAACCACCGATGGCAAAGCCGCCTTTGGTTCCTTTCGTAATTTCATTATCCACATACACGCGAGTGCTGTCATCGGTCACCCTGAGAAACTCCCGTGTTACTCCTTTTACAGGACTATATCCTCCAACTGCAAATCCGCCTTTTGTTCCTTTTGTGGTTTCATCATTGATATATACACGGATGCTATCAGGTGTCACCCGCAGGTACTCTTCCTCCGGGCCTTTTAAGGGGCTGAAACCGCCCACTGCAAACCCTCCTTTGGTTCCTTTTGTGGCATCTTTATCCACATACACCCTGACACTATCCGGAGTAACCCGGAGGTATTCTTCTTCGACTCCTTTTAATGGAGAGAAACCACCGACGGCAAATCCTCCTTTTGTTCCTTTGGTCTCGTCATCGTTCACATAAACCCTGACACTATCGGGTGTGACGCGAAGGTACTCGTTGGTTATTCCTTTTGTTGCCGGATTGAATCCACCGATGGCAAATCCTCCTTTTGTTCCTTTGGTAGAGGATTCCTCCACGTAAATCCTCACCCCTTCGGGATACACAGCAAAAACGGTTTGCCCGTCCTGCCGTTTCACCTCGAACAGGGGCTCGTCCGGCACTTCAAGCCCGTCTCCCTGTACTTCGAGCTTTCCCAGTGGGGATGTTGTCCCAATTCCAACATTGCCGCCCATGTAGTAGATTGTATCGTTGTTTTCATTCCAGAAGTTTGTATTATCCATGTATCCCGAGAGATCCACGGTGCTTCCGCTGTTCGTCAGGCTGAGGACATGGCTGATTAGGGAGAGATCCTGGAGCTCATTTGCAGGATCCGGATCGGCATCCGACAGGGATCCCAGGTCAGCGGTTAACGTACCGCCTTCATCAGTTAGCTCCAATACTGATCCGTTAAGGATAAGGCTGGCATTTCGTTCATTTGTTGGATCAGCATCGGCATCATCAATATAGGTAGAAAGGTCAACCATTCCTCCACCTCCTGATATGGATAGTTCGTCACCTGACAGGATCAGTGACTGGTTGTCAGTATTATCAAGGTAACCCGACAGGTCAATATTATTTATACCGTTATCAATGGTAAGAATATCACCTGAGAGGTTCAGGTCCTGGTCATCGGTTGCATCATCTCCCTTGGGGCCTTTGCAATCATCTGCATTCCATAATCCATCGCTATTGACATCTTCTGTGGGGTCATTAATCCCGTTTCCGTTCAGGTCCCAGCAATCGAGCCCTTTCTGACCTGCCGGGCCGGTCTCTCCCTGGGAGCCTTGTATCCCCTGGATCCCCTGAGGGCCCTGTTCTCCCTGTATTCCCTGTGGTCCCTGGTCTCCCTGCGGTCCCTGTGAACCAGGATCACCCTGCGGACCCTGTGGACCTGTAGGACCTGTTGCACCAACTGGTCCCTGCGCTCCGGTATCCCCCGTATCTCCTTTCGGTCCTTCGGGTCCAATTGGTCCCTGTGGTCCCTGCGGTCCCTCCG
>Ga0315537_1000559_pt1 | contig 29100 bp, 27 predicted proteins | sample SalMarSW160270MG_FD_203091 | JGI IMG/M metagenome (GOLD analysis project Ga0315537, IMG submission 203091) | Salt marsh sediment microbial communities from the Plum Island Ecosystem LTER, Massachusetts, United States - Salt Marsh Sediment SW1602-70 ...
GAATCTGTTTCACTGGATGAATCTAAAGGATGCCCAGATAAATTTGGACATCAATCCCACAAAAACGCTTTCCTTTACATTAGGGTACCACCAATTCTGGCTGGCTGAAAAAAAAGATGCCTGGTATCTTAATAAAAAGGCGTATCGGGACAAGACTGGCAACTCAGGTGACGAAGTGGGAAAGGAGTTTGATATCGTAGGAACGTGGACGATTCCAAAAGGGGTTGAAATCCAATTTGGTTACGGGCACTTCTGGCCGGACGAGTTCGCTGAAAACGTGGCATCAGACAAAGAGGCGAACTGGGTATTTTTACAGTTTTTATACAAATTTTCATACGGTATTTTATAAAGGTTTACTGTTCCCGATAATCCGTTATAACCCAAAAATATAAGGCAAGAAGATAATGGGGTTTTGTATTTGCCGGATAGCGGACCTTTGAAAAACCATATGTCTTCTTGCCTTTGGCTGAAAGTCTAAACAAACCCGTTCGAGGCAGGAAGAAATCACGAACTCTGAAAATGAGGGTCATCAGTCACCCACGGTGAGGGGTATATCAATCACCATTGTATTGACAGCAAATTTATCTCTTTCGAAAAAAGTTAATGCAGATTTTAGTTTTCATCAAATCCGGGCCTTACAAAGGCTCTGGCATCAGGAAATTCGTTTTCGGTTCTTTTGCGAAGCCGTTCAAGGTGAGTAATAATACCGATAATATTTTTTTTCTGATCTGAGAAATATTTCAAAATTTTACCCCATGCGCTGATGGAACGATCCATACCGATCAGTGCAACTTTTGTTGAGCCATCCGAATCTTTGGAAAAATTATTCAATATTTCAAAATGTTCGTCCTGAACGCTGTGAAGCGCCCTTTTGAGTTTTACATAAATCTGGTGCTGATACCACCGGATCACCTCTATGGAGTCGATTACCGTTACCATATCTTCCGGTGGCGAAGATTGAATTTCATAGAGACCTGGATTGGTATGGATTTGATCTTCATTGTGTTCAAATAAATATGCATTTAAGTCAAACCAATCGTCAACCAGGGTAATATATGCTTTTGACATGTGAGACAGAATGTGCACCACGGTTTTTTCATCAAATCGCCGTTGAAATTTTTCATCCTCTTCCATATCAAGAGAATCAAGATCGATCCCCTGTTCTTCCGCCATTTCTTTCAACATATTTAGGGTTTCATCAAGCGTTTCGCCCAGTTTCTTCCAGAAAGCCTCGTTGGTTATATCTACCGATTCAAGATTGCCGAATTTTTCTTCGCTCATTTCATAGTTCAAACAGCGAGAAGTAAAGGGACAGCGTTCACACCACCGATCACAGTAGTTATAGATACCCGCGATGTAATTTGAATCTCTACTATTTTTTTTAAAAGGTGTCATTTTCCAGATGATAATGAAATGATAAATAAAACTTGCGTTCCGCCGCCTTGCCTTAAAAAAATAAGACCGCGGCTAATGAATACGGACTTGAATGACGGTATCATTTTTAACCATTCTTCGCAAAAAATCGCTCAACTTAGGTTTATCTTTGATAATTACACCTTCAAATAAAGTCCTTTCCCAATGCTCTTGATTTTCCCCTGCTTCTTCAGCTTATAAACGATATTATGAATCTTCTTCGGAGCAAACCCGGATTTTTCAGAGATGATTGCGGGGCTGACACCTTTTTTTGACCGACTGATGATTTTAAGAACAGTTTCGGCTGCAGTTACGGGTTTCTTGGGAGCAGCGTTCTTTGCCGTCGATTTCTTTGGCTTTGCCGGAACGTTGCGAGCGGGCTTTGTTTTACCCTTCACATCAACACGAGACGTTGTAATGGTATCCAGTTTCTCTGCCAGTGCTTCAATACCCTGTGCCATTGCTTTCATTCCTTCCACCACAGTTCTTAAGAATACATCAATTTCTTTCATTCGTCTTCCTCCTTAGAATATGATTTGATATCAAGATATTACAGCAAACAACTCAATAAAAGTCAAGGATATTCGCAACTCAACAAAAAAGTCTGCGCCGCACCATGCAGACTTTTGATTATACTACAGTCAGGTTATCATTACTAAAAAATCCTAAGCTGTTTGCCGAGAAAGATAGATATTTGTAACAGATTAAATGAAGGGATAAATTTAGTGTTTCATTATTTTTAAGGTTTTGATATAGGGCTCAATTAACAAAAAACCGCCTGTCACTGTTGATTGTCTCGTAAAAAGTTTAAAAATTCGAGGTTATCAAAAATGGATGTCAATCGCCGTCATTTTTTAAAGATCGGTGCCCAAGCAGCTACGGCATGCTTATGGCCTGCTCCGGCCCTTGCGATCATGGATCGTTTTTTATCGCCAAAACGAAAACTTTCTTTTTACAACACACATACAGAGGAACGTCTCGAAGTTTATTATTACATCCAAGGCACGTATCAACCCATGGCGCTGAAAAACATCAATTACACCCTTCGCGATCATCGGACAGATGAAATTAAATCCATTGATATCAATCTATTGAATTTATTGTATTCCATTAAAAAAAAGCTTAACATATCAGAGCCTTTTCATATTGTTTCGGGGTATCGTTCTCCCGAAACAAATGAGTATTTATATAAGAATACTAAAGGAGTTGCTAAAAATAGCCTTCACATGCACGGCAAGGCCATTGATTTTCGACTGCCGGATATCAGTCTTCCTCAATTGCGCCGGACGGCAATGGCGTTAAAGGCTGGAGGGGTCGGCTACTACCCATGCTCTAATTTTATTCATATTGATGTTGGACCGATTAGATACTGGCGATATTCGGGATGAAAAATATTTTTTGACTGAATTTTTTCCGTATAATACTTCTGGAGACGTCGCTTTCTCGTTAAGAGCAATATTCAACTGGCGGTCCCTTCCATATATGTCATCTCTAAAGTTGATAATACCATCTTTGTCAACCCAGGCTGTCCAGTAAAGAATATAAATTTTTATCGGGTCTGACAAAAATATTGTTTTGTTCTTTTTGCGGTTGACCGCAGCAACTAATTTTTCGAGACTCCATTTTGAATTATTTTGCAAAAGGAAAGCTGCAAGTTCCATGGGTTTTTCAATGCGGATACAACCGGAACTAAAGGCGCGGCGTGTCATATTAAATAAGTTGCGAGCCGGCGTGTCGTGTAAATATATGCTGAACTCATTTGGAAACACAAATTTTACTCGTCCAAGGGCATTTGAATTTGCCGGATCCTGGCGGAGCTTATAGACAAAATTTTTCTGGGTTATCGTTACCCAGTCAATAGATTCAGGGTTCAACTCCCTTGCATCTTCTTCCCAGTTTTCAAAAACCCTGATGTTATTATCAGCCAAATAGCCAGGGTCATTTTTAATACGGGGCAATATGTCATTCAGGGCAATTGTGTGGGGAATATTCCAATAGGGATTCAACTCAAGATATGTTATTTTTTGTGATAAAACAGGAGTGGGGCGCTCCATTTTTCCGACAATAGCTCTAATCGATTTTATGGTTTGTTCATTTTCAATAACATTGAGTTTAAAATTGGCCGGGTTCACGATAATATGGCAGTCCCCTAAGTCTTGAGGAAGCCAACGCCAACGTTCCATATTCAATCTGATTTGTCTAATACGATCTTCCACCGGAACATTTAGTGCTAATCGTGTCTTTGAACCCACAATTCCATCGACTTTAAGCCCATGTCTTGCCTGGAACCTTCTGACTCCGTCTTCCAGAACTTCATCAAAATAATCCTGACTGCTGTTGGTTGAGTCTGTCAGATCACCTGAAATGATCAGCCTTGATCGTAAAGCGGCAATCCGTGTTCCGTAATCACCTTTCCGCAGTTTCCCCCCGTCAGGTACTTCATGCCAGCAACCCGTTTTTTTTATCTTTTGGTATTTTAATAATGCCAGTTTTAATTTTAGATATCCGAAATGACGGGGCTGCAGAGCATCAACAAACCCTTCCATTTTGTCATCATACAACACGGTTTGAAAAATTTTTCCCAGCTTTCTCTCTGGTTTTTTTATGTACCAATTCAAATTATTGGAATAAGGATCTACAATACCTTCTGACAGGTGAAATCCATATGAAAAAAAAGCATCGGTTAAGAGTAAATCAAGTTCTGCCAGCTTTGCAGGTTCAAGCGTATCTGACACGATGCCGAGCTTAATCTGAGTCACGAAGTTCAGAATGTCTTCCTGATGATAGGTTTCGGAATCGAGTCCTTCATGTTCTGCTTCGATAATCGTATTTATGAGAACTTTCGCCTTATTGTTCAACCCATCTTTAGAAACCCATACGGGTTTAACTTCCCGATTTAGATAGAAAGCGAGAAGTAATTTTGGATTGCAAATCATTGTGGTTTTAGAATCTATTTTATTTTTGATGATCAGGGAGGCAAGCCGCGATATCAAACACTCACGCACCTCATCTGTAAAATTGCACCAATTATTGGTCTTAATATTTTGCGTGGGGATAGTTCTCGGGCTCTGATTAAAAGTGTCCATGAATCCGCAGGGATTGTTACACTTGATCAAGGGAAAAGAACCGGGAATTTTGCTAGGGTTGGCAAAATTAATATGATCATTGTGTTTCTTTTTAACAAACGGAAACGAAGAAGTGCTTAAAGAATATTTATCCACCGGATCATTTAAATTCAGGGAATAAACATTTCCGGATAAGAGCAAAATGCTTCCCGGCAAAATGAAGAGAAGTGCCAATAGCCTCATATTTTTATCACGCAAATACATTTTACAAAAAAAACAGCAAATATGATGCCAGAATATAAACGAGCCGAATAATGTTCTGTATCCAATTGATTTATATAATTATTGATTAGAAGGTAATAAATGAGTGGCGGGGAGAATGAGTTGAAATTATGAAATAAACTACATGGTTTTTAGGTAATGAAAGTAATAAGGCAGAGGATGGGGGAATTTATTTTTTCCGATGCCCATACCCTATTCCAAGACTCTCCAAAGCTTTATCCACTGTCTCCTCCTCTGTAAGTAAATTATCCACGGCGGCGTTGGAGAATACATAATAGGGTCCTTTACCCTCGAAACTCTCTTTAGTAATAATTACGTCAATCTGATGCTTGTTCAAGAATTCCGCGACTAAAATTCCTTTTCCGTGCTCTACCTGGGTAAATGGATTTTCAACGATTTTTTGATCGATTGCTTTCCGATCTTTTATTCTTACAGTGATCAGACCGAAATAAGGAGCCTCTCCGAAGTGACGGGAGATGTGATGCGGGTTAGCATCTTTCAAGGGCACGGCATAGATGAAATTTTCTTTTTTCATCGGTTCATAGTGAATAAGCACGCGGTCCACATTTTTTATTTGTCTTTTTATATTTGCCTCGATTCGATGGGCGATAAAATGTGCTTTGTCAAGATCATGGGTTTTCAGAAAGATATCGGCTTCTATAAACTTGTAGCGGCCTGAATTTCGCCCCATGAGATGTCGGATTTCCATTACTTGAGGTTCGGCAAGAATCAGCTTTTCAGCAATGCTGAGCGTCTTGTAGTCCAGAGAAGCATCCAGCAATACACGGATGCCGTCGATCAAAATTTTACCGCCGCTCCAGGCAATGATGACTACGATTATGAAAGCGGAGATTCTATCCAGGTTGACACCTGCAAAGCTTGATAAAAGTACGACCAACACCATTGCACTGGAAAACATATCCACGCCGATATGCTTGGCATCCGCGATTAAACTCGGCGAGTTAATCTCTGTGCCGACTTGGGTTGCATATCGTGAATACCCGTAAGTAATGACGATGATGCACAGCACACTTGCAATAGTTAACCATATGTTTTGCAGTTCGACGGCGATACCCTTGGTTGCTTCCATTACAATTTCGTAACCCGCATAAAAGATGGCGAGCGCAACCATGACGGATACCAGGTTTTCGACCTTGTAAAGCCCGTAGGGAAAGGATTTTGTTTTGCGTTTGGCGATGATCAAACCGACGAAAACCGTAGAAGATGCCACAACATCGGATAAAGAATGAAACGCATCGGCCTTTAATGCAATGCTGCCCGAAAGCTTGGAAAAGATATATTTTACACCAAACAGAACCAAATGTATTCCAACTGCAAGAGCGGCAACTTTTTCTCCCTTCTCCATCACTTCACCCGTATGTATTCTTGAATTTTGAACAGACCATCTTAAAACGTTCCGGGACCGCCGGTTTTACAAGCCAGGCGAAGCGGAATCTCGATTTATTTTACCGTTCTCGTGTCATAACCGTACCGCATTTAGGGCATGTATTCTCAAAACAAGGACATCCCAATTCATGGGGCACCCTTTCCTCACAGTTCGGACAAATGCAGTATCCTCCGGGACCTGCGCGAAAACCGCCGTCCCGGCCCATACCTTGACCCTGTCCCATACCTTGGCCCACACCTTGCCCCATTCCTTTACCCGTGCTATGGCCTCTGCATGGCCCCGTGCCCGTGCCGTCTCCAACCGAGGGGGCTGAAGCCTCCCGCAGCCGGCCATCCTGATATTGCTTCAGGACGTCTCGTATGGTTCCTGCGGCGCCGAGATAGACATCCAGACCGGCAGCCTCCAGAACATCTGTAACACTGGGCTTGAGTTTTCCGGTAATTACTGCGTCAACCCCTGCGGCGATAACCATTTGCGCGGCCTGGATACCCGCACCGCTGCTTGAAACCGGGGCCTCGTTTTCGAGAACATCAAAGGCCTCGGTTTCAGGATCAATTACGATGAAGCATCGGCAGCAGCCGAAACCCGGATCAACCTGTTCATCCAGATTTGCGCCACTTGATGAAATTGCAATTTTCATAGGACCTCCTCATAACCGTCTCCGGTTCAGAGGTTCACGGTCAGGATCACCGGGATCATTTCAGTGCGGAAAACTCGCCGGTACTTATGTTGACCTTGAGCGCGGTCTTGAACTGGTGTTTTGCTGTGAAGCTGTCGCGTCCGGCCCCATAGGCCAAAAGCACGGTATTATCCTTGTCTGTCCATATGGGACGATCCTTGGGACCTGCTGAATTCAAAGGAATGGAAAATGTAATCTCAGTAACGCCGTTCTCTTCTTTGCCGGCGATGTTGGCGATGTTCATTTGACCGCCCAATTTGGTATCTTTTTCATGTTGGCGTTCGGTGGTTCCGTAATGATCGGTGACTGTGACGTTACCCTCTTTTACATATCCGATGATAAAATTAGCGTCTTTCATCCGTTTACTCGGATTAAAACCGATTCCCACCCATCCCTCTGTTTTTGCAGCCAGTCGAATGTGAATGGTTTCACCCGACAGTTTCCACTCGAACACAATATTTTCAACAGCAATCTTGTGATCATAGCCATTTGAACCGGCAAGACACAAACCCGTACTCAAAATAATCCATAGAAAAAATATACTCGTCCACAATTTGTTTTTCATTTCCCCCCCCCATTCTGTTACCCGTTAACGTTAAAAATGATATATTTCACCCATGGGATTTCATACTGCAACGCATCGATCCCGTTACCATAGGTTTTGAAAAATATGAACCTTTTCGGGTCATCGCATCCGCTCTTGCTTAGCCTTATCCGTATTGAAGTTCTCCGCCGATGAATCCCAGGGCCATGGCCATGGCAAAACAGATGACATAAAGGATCAATTTCTGTTTAATATCAACTTTTACATTCTTTCCATAAAAAAAGGAGGTAACCAGCATAGCAGTCAACATCAGTGCCAGGATGATTTTCGTCAAAATCAAACGATTCCATTCCGCTTCGAGTCTATATTGCCAGTCCATGTAGCCCAACATCATGGTGGGCAAAACAAAGATAAGCGCCAGTGTATAGCAATAATGCGCTGCTTTGGCCAAGTCATCCTTTTTCATCACCACAGAACCGGCAGCAAATAAAAATCCGCCGATGATCATTCCCATTGGGATATGGGTTATGGCGGGATGCAGCGGATGGCTATAACCCAACTTGGCCAATGTCTGGTATATGAATTCAATCATTTTTTAATTCCTCTTTCGAAGAATATCGGCTTTTCAATTATTTAATGGACATTTCCAACAAAAAAAAATTAAAAATTAATATAAACATTATTTAATAAATTAGCAAGACGATCTTCGGATAGAGAGAATGGAGGGCTCCGGGAATGCCCATCATATGCCGTCACGGATGTTGGCCATATGTCAAGGTCAACATTACATCTCGGTAATTCTTGTGCGCAAAGGACGTTTTGAATAATGCAGTTGATGCCATACGTCATATATAGGGAGTTTTATTAATTTTTCCTAAATTCACCACCAAAATTGTAGAAGTATTATAAACCATAGGTTTATAAAGATTTAGATGTAATACTTGGGTGCAAGCAAAATTGCCATAGAACCTTATTAATAAAGGAATTCGTAAAATTAGGCGGTGGATTTTGGTTTTTTCATATGCTTGATCCTTAAGTCACCTTTTGATATGTAGTAACATTTACGTTAAACGCGTTTATATCAAAAACCAAATCTGGTTAACCTTTTCGCCCAAGCGATACTTAAGGCTGGACCCTACCCTTAACCGGCGAAACAGAGATAACCAGTAAAACAAATACCGTGAACCATTTAAATGATCGTGATTCTGCGGTCCGGCAAAAGTGGGTCGAGATGATGATACGGGATAAAAACATCTGGCATAAACAGGAAACAAAGAAAGGCCGGCTCAATACTCATCCGGATCGGGAAAAGACGGTTCCATTTGGCTTTCAGCAAATTCCCAAAAAGGAGAAAGTCATCCGGACGATCCGGCATTTCAACACGGTCGCCTCCAAATACGACTTCATGAATACGCTGCTGAGTTTCGGCATCCACTACTTGTGGAAAAGAACGGCCATTGAAATGATGCATCTGAAACCCGGTGACCGAGTGCTTGACGTCTGCGGCGGCACCGGCGATCTTGCCGTGTTGGCGTCCAGATCCGTCGATATTTCAGGGAAAATAATCATTTACGACATCAACCGTAAAATGATGCAGGCCGGACGTGCCAAACTCAATCGCACAGCCCGGAGAAACCGTATCGAGTTTATACAAGGAGATGCGGAGTTGATTTCATTTGCGAATGAAGCATTTGATGCGACTATGGTCGGCTTCGGAATACGAAATTTGACCCATATGGATGTGGGATTCAAAGAAATGCATCGTATTCTTAAACCCGGCGGGAAAATCATGTGTCTGGAGTTTTCAAAACCAACCGCTTCAGTATTCCGATGGTTATATGATGTATACTCTTTTCATGTGATGCCCCTTCTCGGGCAGATTTTGGTGGGTTCCCGGCAGGCGTATACGCTGTTGCCCGAGAGCATACGAATGTTCCCGTTGCCGGAAGTGTTGTCAGCCCTTTTAAGGGATATTGGTTTTCATAAGGTTGTCTATCGGAGACTGACCAACGGGATTGCCGTTGTCCATGTGGCTGAAAAACGTTAGGGCGAACGGCACCTTCTGAGGTTGCCGGAATCTCAAAGATCGGGAGGCACTATGCGGCCGGAATATGGTGTTTTTCATTTGGAAACGAGAAAGGGAGGGGGCTCATGGCGGAAGCCAAATTTGAAAAAATCAAACCATCTGATAAACCGTTGTATGGTCCTCATAAACTGCTGCTGTGTGGATTTTCAACCGATGCACAGTCCAAGTTCAACGCCGTCCTTAAAATGGTCGGTCTCAGCAATGTTCCAAAAATCTGGGTGTCCGAAAACCAGTCCCATACCGTGCTGTCCGATCTTCTGAAACTTCCCGATGGTGAGGGTGAGGGGGAATCTTCACAACTTCCAAGGGCGATCATTGTTTCCGGCATTATGGAAAAAGAGCTGATCAGCCTGATGAGGGTATCCAAAAAAACCGGCATGAAAAATACGCTGTGGGCGACCTTAACGCCAACATCAGAGAACTGGACCATTCAGCAGCTTCTCGTAGAGCTTTTATCCGAGCGCAAGGCGATGCAAAGAAACAAAAAGACGTGAAGATTGCCGCTCCTAAAGAATACCATTCCGGAGAAACCCGGGTGCCTCTGATTCCCGGCGATGTGAAAGCACTTATAGAAAAAGGCTCAGAGGTGGAAATTGAATCGGGAATGGGAGTTCCAGACAGATTATATTTTATTATCAGTAGGCGGGTCAATATGATTATTTCATACACCAGAACTTGTTGAGATGTTACGATATGATGACTTAAATGTATGAATTAAAGGCAAAAATCAAGCATCGGGCTCATGATCTTTCTCTTGATCGCTCATACCGTCAATTTTGAATTTGGATAAGTGCACATTGCATAGATTTGCCTGTTTTTTGACCATGTTGAAGGCGTTTTCATGCTTGTCTTTTTCCACCTTGCCGTTGGCAACTTTCTCTAACGCTGAAAGTAACCGGTCATTGTCTTTTTTAATTGTTGTAATATAGTCAGACAGGGAATCGATCATATCGTTAACCTCTTGCGCTTCCGTTTTAAGGAAGTCATGCCGTCGCAAAAAAACTTTTCGGGTTAAATCACCCTGGGAGATTTTTTTAAAAGTTTTTGAGAAGTTTACCAAAGGACCACAAAATTTGTGATTGGCGAATATATTATGTATTAAAGCGAGGAGAAATATTGCAATGAATGCTAAGGATGACCGATCTAATAAGACGAGAAAAAACTTTGCTGAGTAATGCCGAGAATATAGGTCATCCATTAGAAAAATGTCATGATAAAAAGGAGATAATATTGTAAAAACAATAACGGCAAAGACCAATACCACGAGTATAAGATTGGCGAGCACTATTTTGAGCTGGGTTTTATTGGCGATTAAATAGTTTTTCCATTTTCGCTGATTTACGGTTCGTTTCATTTTAACCTATTTTTTTGAAATGTTATCTGCTTCAGGATTTTCTTCAAAAACCGTATACGTGTTTTTAGTCCACTTAATACCCTTCTGGTTTTTGAATTTAATTACGCCTCCATTTCCCGGGTAATAATAAAAGGATCGGGTGAATTCTATCCCATCTGTATTGTGATAGTTAATCGTGTATAGCGTGTCATTGTTTTGAACACTTTTTTCTATGCTTGAGATAACGCACACGTCTTTTTTATCTCCTCCCAGCCCGTAAGTGAACGTTGTTTTCGATAGCTCAAAAAAACGACCTGTGTATCTGGGTTCAGAGGTTGTCCATCTCCCGATCATACTATCCGGAATGCTCTCGTCCTCTTTAAGGTAAAATATGAATATAGTGACGATAATTAAAATAAATACCGAAATGACAATCCATTTATGTTTCATTTTCTTCCATCTTCTTTCCGGCAGATTCGCTTTTGCCTTTTGACTTATTCCTATCAAGGGTGCCACGAATGCTCATTTATGCTACTTTGCTTTTTTTCACCTCCATAATCTCTAAGAAGGCTTCTACAACATCGGGATCGAACTGTCGGCCTGCTTCTTGAGTTATCAAATCAATGACGCGCTCCAGGGCCCATCCCTCTCGGTAAGGCCGATCCGATGTCAGAGTGTCGAAAACATCGGCTACAGCAAGAATTCGGGCGCCAATATCTATGGTATCACCGGGAAGGCCTGCGGGATATCCCTTTCCGTCGTGGCGCTCATGATGCTGTATGACTATGGGAACGACTTCCTTATATGCAGCAATGGGTTCAAGAATTTTTGCTCCGATTTGAGGATGCATTTTAATTATTCGGTACTCCTCCTCATCGAGTTTTCCGGGTTTATCGAGAACCGCCAACGGAACTCCTATTTTTCCGATATCGTGCAGCAAGGCAGCACGATGTAAGTTATCAAGCTTTTCAGGGGCAAGCCCCAAAACTGCTCCGATTTTTAAAGCCATGTCTGTTACTCTCTCAGAGTGACCGGCTGTCCAGGATGATTTGGCATCGACAGTGCGTGCAAGGGCTTTTAACGTACCCCAGTTAAGCTGGTCCAACTCTTTGATCAGACTTGCATTTGAAAAAGCAACAGCGACCTGATCCGCCATTTGTCGGGCCCGGGTAATATCTTCCTCGCTATAGACTTTCACTTGGAGTCGCCCGATGGTTATGATTGCGGACAATTTTTTATTCAGGAAAACGGGTAGAATTAAAAATGATTTGATTCCACTTTTGGCGAAGGGTAAAAGATAGGGTAAAGGATTATTGTCCGCATGGATGATTAAATATTCCGGATTGGCATGAAGCTGTTCAAGGCCGTATGTGCTGAATTCAAAAGATTTCTCGCATAATTCATTCTTTTGGTTGTAATAACTGAAATATGCTCGGGCGGTATGATTCCGCTCCGAATCAATCAGGCTTACGGCAACAAAGTCGCAGGCAAACCAATCGTGCATTCGATTTATCACCGTCTCCACGATTATTCTGGATTCCAATGATGATAAAATAGCACGATCGATCTCTGCCATGGTATCCAGGGCCTTGAATTGCCTGTTTAATCGGTCAGTCATCTCATTAAAGTCTGTAGCAAGCTCTTCGAATTCATCGCGGCTTGTGACCTGTACCCGGTAGTCAAAGTCTTTCATGGCAATCCGGTGAGTTCCCTTTTTCAGCAACTCAAGGGGCACCATACTCTTGCGGATATAGTAAATGCTAAAGAGCAATACCACCCATAGGGATATAAGGACAACCAGGGGGAAAATAGTCTTAAAATCAGACATGGGAGCCAGCACATCGGCTTTGGATTGAGTGAGCACCACGGTCCAGCCATGGAGCAAAAAACGGGGCTTCATAAAAATTGTCCGGTAACTTGCCAGGTATTTTTCATTTTCGTGTGCCCACTCAAACTCACCCGAGTCTGAGCTTTTAAGCTTGGGGCGAATCCGGCGGGCAACTGAATCTTGATTTGAAAAAGAACTGAAAAGCAGGTTTTTTGTCTCATCTAAAACACAAACTTCGGTGTTTGTGGGTAATGCGTTCCCCTGGTCAATTCCCCATAGATAATCAAGGTTGATTTCTCCGACTAAATATCCTGACTTCAGATCCTTTGAATCCACCCGCCTCATCATAAATATTCGCGGCCAAGATCCCGAAGGGTTTAAAATCGAGATTGCCGTTTTGCCGGCATTCATGTGGTTAATTTCTTGAACACCCGGTTTTTTAGGATCACCCATGGTTTTGAAAACCGAGGTATATTCATCCAGATTGTTGAAAAGAGCCACCGCCTTGAAACGACGGGCAAGTCGTTTATTAAAATCGTCCGACGGTGTCCGGCCGGGGTTCTGTAAAGGCTTTTCCAAGGAAGATGCGAATAACTGCAATTCGGTTTCGAGAAATATCAATCGTTCGTAAAGCGATAAACCATGACCTTTAACCGATTGTTTGAGTCGTTGGTAGCTTTGCTTATTTAGCTGTTTCGTCACATGGACATATGAGATTATGGAAAGACAAAAAATGGGAAGAAGAGCACAGGAGACAAACAACACAAAGATTCTGCGGGCGATCTTACTGTTGAAAATTTTAGTATCAAATTTCATGGCATAGACTCACATCAATAATCGGAAACAAGACCCACAAACCCACCATTGTTAGCGCGGACAATATCGTCCTGACTAACCTTGGCCGTAAAAGGTGCTTGACTTTTCCCGTCTTTTCCCATGCTGTAAAGATCATAATCTGTATTTACGGGGACCAGAAAATGATCTTTCCGCATTTCCCCCTTTCCCTTTACATCGCCGCCGTCAATTCTTAAATACTGGTATGGATTGTTCCAGGGATCTATGGTATTGATAATGGATAAATCGTTGAGGCTGTCAGGAAGTTCACCGGTGTCAATGGCATAAATATTTATTTGTTTTTCTATTATACGGATATCCGTCTGGGCCACGGCGATTTTACCCTTTTCTTTGTATTTCAAATAATTAGGCACCGCCACGGCGGATAGAGTCCCAATGATTGCCACCAACAATCATTATTTCGATAAGTGTAAAGCCACGGCGACTTACCTTTTGAACCCTATTGTCCAAACATGGTAAATTGCGTGAACCATGCCCGTAATACAAAGGATAATAACACATTAGGCTACACTTATTTTTAGAGTTTTTAGAGATATCTTTTTTGAAAATTTAACTACGTTATTACGCCCTCTCTGCTTTGCGGAATACATGGCCATATCTGCATTTTTAATCAGAGTTTGAATATCTTTTCCATCCTCAGGAAAAGTTGATATACCTAAGCTAATGGAAAGTCCGGGCAAATTATCCAGCCTTATTTGAGAAAATCCTTTTCTTAACCGCTCTGCCAGAACATAAGCCGCTTCTTTGTCAGTTTCAGGAAATAATATCACAAACTCTTCCCCACCATATCTTGCGACAATATCCACCTGCCTTACGTTTGCTTGGAAAAAGTCCCCTACCGCCTTTAGGACGTTATCTCCTGCAATGTGGCCATATGTATCGTTGACATTTTTGAACTTATCAATATCAGCCATTACAATTGAGAATACTTTGTTGTAGCGTTCAGACCTTAATAACTCATCTTGAAGCTTTGACATAAAATACCGACGAATATACAGCCCCGTCAGAAAATCAGAGACAGCCATCTCCCGGAGTTGTGCCTTGTTGATTGCCACTGCTGCCTGATCGGTAACGGCCTTCAACATTTCAACGTCAACTTCAGTAAAGTGTTCGTCATCCCGTTTATTCGTCACATTAATGACGCCGATGGCGTCATTGTAAACGAGCATGGGAATGCAAGCGATAGAACGAACAAAGGAGGATTCCGCTTCGATGAATTTATCTTCAATATTAATATTATTTAATATGATCGGCGTTGCTTCTTGAAAAACCTGTCCGGCCAGGCCTTCTCCGGGTTTAAAACTTTTACATGTAACTTGTTTGTCGTTTATCTTTTCCTGTTGGTCATTATCTTCCAATCCCTCTATAAAACTGACGCACAATTGATTTGTGTCAGGGTCAAGAAGCATAATGGAACCTTTTTCTGCATTGGTTATCATGATAGCCTTTCTTAATATATATTGGAGAAGCTTTTTTAAATCACTGATATAAGTCATTGCCCTGCCGATGTTATAAAGGAGAGATAAATTCTGGAGTATTCTATCCAGTTCTTGCCTTTCTTTTTGTCGCTTTAAATTAATTTTGCAGGCATTTATACACATCGATGCTTGGTTGGCGATATGTTTGATATAATTAAATTCGATCTCATCAATGGGGCAAGCGTTATCCTTCCTACCAATCGTCAAAAGGCCCAAAACCTCTTCTTTCATAATAAATGGAATACACCATTGGGAACGCAGCTTTTTCAGAATGTAATTTTCAGAAAATTCCTTAAAGATTGGGTTGCCGGAAGTGTCAGTTACGGGAAAAAGTTCTTTTTGAAGAATTTTTTGCCAAAGAGGCCCATCATTCTTATTAAATGTAAGACCCAAATCATTGAGTCCATGGCTGTAAACCAATTCAAATTTTTCGATATCCGCGTGATAATCAAAAATGCATAAAGCAGAAACCTTGAGCTGTTCCCTTATGATCTTTGCTATGATAGAATATATCTCCATGGGATCAATAACATTACATAGCATTTGATTTGCATGAAGAAGGTTTTCCATCTGAAAAATACGCTTTTTTAGACTCTCGACAGTATCGGTTTCCCTTGTTGATTCATTCATTGGCAGATACTCGCTCTAAAGCAAAATCAGTTTTGAATATGTCATTAAATCTAATTTGGTTTTTTGCTATTTATAGGTAAAAAATATAATTCTCTATGAGTGTCATAGTAAACGCCACCGGCAGGAAATACCGAAAGTTATATTTTGCCCCATATCTATGGCCCTTTTCAGAAAACGATAATTCATGTGGACCTTCCTTGTAGTATTCTTATCCATGGCATTACCTGCAAAATATGTGCCGGAATGATAATGTGGAATATATATTGATATATTAATCTGTTAGATCAAATAGATAGGTTTTATGATTAAAATGGTGTGATAAATAGCGTCAAATTATTCAACAAAAATTAGCGCGGATTTGAGATCGGCAAACTAGGACGTTTCAATTAAACTTTATCTTAAAGGGAAGTCATTTCTCTGAAAAAAATAAGGCATTTTCGTTGAATGCCATCAGCGGTTCAATCTTATGATAGCTAGTGTCCATCCATAAATAAGGATTTTTGTTCAAGATCAAGGCATGTGAAAAAAATAACCACAGGCATATGTTTAATATTCCGAGGATTATTTTTTAAACATAACGCAGAGATTGGGCAAAAAGACCGTTTATGGATGGATACTAGTTAATCCAATCAACGATGGGGTTTATTATATGCATATGATACCATTGTTTTTGCCGACGACCAATTTAGTTGAGAAGTTTTTAAAAACGTAATAAAGTAATTATATATGAACTTATTTTTTTCAAGGAGGGTTTGCGATGAAAGCCTTTACATATGACGATATACTCATGGTCCCATCATACAACCACTGGGAATCACGAAAAGTAGTCGATATTTCAATGAGATGTAAAAAAGGTAAACTATCTCTTGATCTGCCGATAATGACCGCCAACATGGACACTATCACCGAAGCGGACATGGCCAATTATATTGGCGCAAAAGGCGGCATAGGAGTTTTACATCGTTATCTGTCCATAGAAAATAATGTGCGTATGTTTAAAGATTGTAGATATCCGGTGTTTGTTTCTGTCGGCTGCGGGACCGATGACTTGGAACGGGCCGAAGCTTTAAGAGACGCCGGTGCGGGTCTATTTTGTATTGATGTGGCACATGCCCATGCTAAATATGTGGGACGGACCCTCAAAAATCTTCGCATGATGCTCGGTGATGATGCCTGTATCATGGCCGGAAATGTGGCGACTTACGCCGGTGCCGATCACCTTGCTTCCTGCGGCGCGGATATCGTCAAAGTAGGTATCGGCGGGGGGTCCGTCTGCACCACAAGAATCAAGACCGGTTTCGGTGTACCCAATCTTACGGCGATAAAAAACTGCTCACGGGTGGATCGCTCAATAGTAGCTGATGGTGGAATCCGGTATCCGGGAGATATTGTCAAAGCACTGGCTTTCGGAGCAGATTTCGTCATGTTGGGGGGCATGCTGGCCGGAACCCGGCCGACCCCCGGTCCCGTGATGAGTAAAAAAAACAAAAATGGAAACGAAGTAAAGGTGAAAACATATCGAGGAATGGCCAGCAGCGAAGTCCAAATGGACTACCATGGCGGCATTGCGGAATGGAAAACCTCCGAAGGCGTTTCGACTCAAGTCCCCTATCGGGAAGACGAAGATAAGATTATTAACGACATCATGGGCGGATTGCGCTCAGGGCTCACTTACGGAGGCGCAGCCAATATTTCTGAATTGCAGAGGAAATTGGATTACATCGAGATTACAACATCGGGTCGAGCGGAAGGTTTTCCGCAAAGGATTCTTTAACAAAATCCAGGCATCCATGGAAAGAGGTCGGGTCTACTCTTGACCCCTATGAATATTGTTTAGCGTGTTGTATGCTTTGATATTAAACAATTTACCAATTTTGAACGGAGATATATGGTTTTCAAGAAAAACATTAAAAAAACTTCTCATGGAAAAACGCTCCCCATCTAATTCATCATTACATCAGCTTCATAACGCATGCCTCGCGGCTACGGCAAACTCACCCGTGAAATTCCAAAATATTCCTTGAAATCTTCCAAAAACTGAGGGGATCGCGGTAAATTATTACAGCTCCGCCTCAAACCGACGAGGTGTTGCTGAACATCTTGCAAGGGTTCAGATTTTCTCAAGCCTTGCTACCGACTCTATGTGATACGTATGCGGGAACATATCAACTGGCTGCACCTCCAGCACCCTGTAACTTTGTCTTATCATACCAAGATCCCTTGCCATTGTGGCAGGATTACAGGAAACATAAACAATCCTTTCGGGTCCCATTTCAAGAACCCGTTCCACAACATCCTTGTGCATGCCGGTCCTGGGAGGATCGATGATCATAACATCGGGCCTGACCTTAAGTTTTAAAAGGCTTTCCTTTATGTCTCCAAGGACAAACCGGCAATTGGTTATTCCGTTTATCCGGCAGTTTTTTGCTGCATCGTTTACAGCGCTTTCAACGATTTCCATGCCGATTACCTCTTTTGCGGACCCGGAAATATATATTGCGATGGCACCGGTACCGCTATAGAGATCCACAACCGTCTCCCTCCCTGAAAGTTTGGCATATTCCTTGATGGTATGGTATAAGCTTCGGACGGCCAGGGTATTGGTTTGAAAAAAAGAGTTTGCCGATATTTCAAACTCAAAATTTCCGATTTTATCCGTTATGCAGGAACTCCCGGCAAGTCGAATTTCATATTCTCCCACAGCAATACCGGCTTTGCGAGAAGTGATGTTGTTTACCACTGAAATGATTTGAGGATATTTATCCATGAGTAAAAAGGCCAGCGGCTGCACGGTTTGCGAATCTTCTTTTGCGGTGATGATGTTTACCATCCACTGATCATAGGCAACTGAATGCCTGAGCATAAGAAAACGCCAGAAACCTGTATGGCTTCGAAGCCCGTAAACAGGGGCATTTGAAGTCTTGATGAATGTTCTGACATCATCAAGAATATGGTTCCCCAGTTCCGGCTGAAGCAGACATGAGCCCGTATCAAGAACTTTGTAAAAAGTTCCCGGAACATGAAGCCCGAGAGCAAAACCCATGTCAACACCCTCTTTGCCCATTTCGTCCGGCAAAAGCCACCTCCGGTCGGAGCAGGAAAACTCCATTTTGTTGCGGTATCCAAAAATTGCGGGCGATGATATTGTCGGATGCACCGGTACGTCCCGGATTAGTCCTATTCGCTCAATCGATTCCTGAACATGTTGTTGTTTGTACTCAAGCTGTTTAGGGTAATTCAAAAACTGCCATTTGCAACCGCCGCAAAAACCGCTATACATACAATCCGGAGGAATCCGGAATGGAGACGGCTTAACCAGTGTGTGGACACGGGCCTCCGCATATTGCTTCTTTCTCTTTACGATTTGGGCAATAACAAAATCCAACGGAACCGCCCCGTCAACAAAAACAGCGAGGCCGTCCACCCGTGCAAGACCTTTGCCTCCAAAGGCTATCCCGGAAATTTCAAGTTCGACAAGTTGTCCTTTTTTAATTTTCATTTTAATTGAAAAATATCATGAATCATGGGATAAACCAACCATGAATCAAAAAAACATCACATTCTCATCAAACGGGTTTATTCTCAAAGGGACGCTGCACCTTCCGGCCGTAGAATACCCTCCGGTTGTTATCGGTTCGCACGGTCTTTTTAGCAGCGGCAGTTCTCCAAAACAGATAGCCCTGGCAAGACAATGCAACGCCTGTGGAATCGCATTTTTCAGATTCGACCATAGGGGATGCGGGCAGAGCCAGGGCGTTTTCCAGGATGTCACCTCCCTCGAGGCGCGATGCAATGACATGATCAGCGCGATAAAGATCATTCAAGACAGAAAAGATAGCGGCAACCGGATCGGACTTTTCGGAAGCAGTATGGGGGGTTCGGTCTGCTTATCCGTATTTGCAGAATCTGATGTGTATTCGATTGTCACCTGTGCCGCTCCTGTTCGCAGCAGTTCCATTATCAAGACACTGGAAAAATCAGATAACTCAAACACATTAAATCCGCCGTTTTATAAGAAATATCTTGATTCCGACATTTCAAACAAGCTTTCATCCATTCATCATATTCTTATATTTCATGGGGATTCCGATGAGCTTGTACCCCCGTCAAATGCCAATGAAATATATGAAAAAGCCGGTGATCCGAAAAAATTGATTATTCAAAAAAATGGTGATCACCGCATGAGCAATAAAACACACCAGGAAAATTTTGTTCGGGAATCGGCCTTGTGGTTCAAAAACTGTTTTGACGGTAAAACTATGTTTTGAAAGTTATGCAACTATTTGAAAATTACAGTTTTTTAATGGCAACTTGTTTGAGCCGTCGGAATGGAATACTGGAATGCTGGAATGCTGGAATATTGGGTATAAAAGCGGAAAATAAACCATTTAAATTAAAAAAACTCCTTCAAACCCAGCATTCCACTACTCCATTATTCCATTATTCCAATTGGGGCGAAGCCCCTAAGTTTCCCCCTGGAGTTCCCGTCGCAGCAGGTCAAGGGCTTTCATGGCAAAGATTTTTTTATTCATCAACCGTGTATTGAACGGGAAAACGAACCGAAATCCTTTTACATCCTGTGGGGTGGCAATACCGATGCAAAGCGTGCCCACGGGTTTTTCGTCAGTTCCTCCGTCCGGTCCCGCAATACCGCTGGTTGCCAGGCCGTAAGTGGTTCCGGCAACACGTCTTACCCCTTGGGCCATCTTTTTTACGGTCTCTTGGTGTACTGCTCCGTATCGCCGTAATACTTCGTTAGATACCCCCAGCACCTTTGTTTTGGCTTCATTTGAATAGGTAACCCCTGAAAAAAGAAAATAGCCTGAACTGCCCGGTACATTGGTAAGCATATGGGATATCAATCCGCCGGTACAGCTTTCGGCAACAGCAAGGGTCCCTTGTTTTTCGGCAAGAAGACCGCCCACAACCGCTTCCATTGAACTCCCATTCATAGAAAAAATATTATCTCCTAACTTCCCGAGAACCCATTGGGATGCCTTTTCCAGAATCTTACCAAGAACCTTGTCATTTTTGCCTCTGATATAAAGTTTGACCTGGATTTCCGGAAACTTTGAACGAAAACCGGGTGTTATTTCAGGAAATTCGGCGGATAAACCGTCCAAAAGTTCCCCTGTTTCCGACTCGGTTAAGCCGAATGTGGATATGGTCTTAACCAAACTTAATTCATCCGTACGGCCATAAAGTTTCTCTATGCGCGGCAGAACTTCATCTGAAAGCATCCGTCGCATTTCAAAAGGCACTCCGGGAACAAAGAAAAACGAGCACCTGTCTATTTTTAAAATAAATCCGGGTGCAGATCCAACAGGATTATTTAAAGACTCGGCCCCCATAGGGAGCATGGCCTGTTTTTTATTTGAAGGGCTCATGTCACGCTTCCGGCTTTTGAAAAATTTTTCGACCACACAAAGTGCCGACCGATTGAGAACCCGTTCAACTCCTTTTGCCTTGGCGGCCGCTGCCGCCGTAATATCATCGATAGTGGGACCCAGTCCACCGGTTACAACCGCAACATCCGCCCTGCTGCCGATTTCTTTTAGGATGGAAACCATCATATCCATATCATCACCCACACACGTGTGCCGTATGGCTTCGAAACCCGCATGTTCCAAAACTTGCGCGATATGGGCCGAATTGCTGTCGATAGCCGCACCCGTTCTTATTTCATCACCTGTAGCAAGTATTTCTATAATCATAGTAAAGAGCCCTGGCCCACAGTAACCGGCCTTGTTTTGCCCCTGAAAGGGGTTATTTTAATTAAAGCCATACAAGTTGAAAGTGTCTAAAGTGATCTAAAGTGCCTTAAGTTATGGTGTCGCTTCGCTCCGCTAATTTTATATAATTGGCAGAATTCCTTAACCCTGGCCCAGACCGATCACCAATACTCTATATTCAAAAAAGCTGGTTTGCAATGATGTATAGCCGATATCAATATATATGAACGAGTCGCACCAGGGCGGGCTTTAGCTCACTTTAAACTTTAGTTCACTTCAAACTCTTCCAGCGATTCTTCAGGCAGAGCCGGAGAATTCCGACCGGGCTTTACAAGCCGGAGGCCCTACCCTATGGGCTTGAGGCAATTGGGTTGAAGGGCCCTAAGTTCTCTCAACGTCGTTTTTTAAATTATCAAAAATAGATTGAACCTGACGGCAAAGACGTTCAAACTGACGGGGGTATAAAGACTGGGCCCCGTCACTTAATGCCTTTTCAGGAGCATGATGCACTTCCACCATCAGCCCCTGGGCTCCTACTGCTACGGCTGCCCTGCTCAAAGGAACCACCTGATCCCGAACGCCCGCAGCATGGCTCGGGTCAACAATAATCGGCAGGTGACTTTCTTTAAGCACCACAGAGACAGCAGAAAGATCCAGAGTATTACGACTGTGGTGAACGAAAGTCCGAACCCCTCTTTCGCATAAAATCACCTGTGAATTTCCACCTTCCAGAATGTATTCCGCCGCCATCAACCATTCATCAATGGTTGCAGCCATACCACGCTTTAACAAAACCGGCTTGTTTGCATGACCCGCTCGCCGGAGCAGACTGAAATTTTGCATGTTTCGGGTACCGATTTGAATTACATCTGCGTATTTTTCCACCAGATCAAAGGTTTCTAAATCCATGACTTCGGTAACCACAGGCATTCCGGTCTTCTCACGAACCGTTGCAAGAATTTTCAATCCTTCCTCGCCCAGGCCCTGAAAGGAATAAGGAGATGTTCGCGGCTTAAACGCACCGCCTCTGAAAAGCTGCGCACCGCTGCGTTTTACATGGTCTGCAATTATCAGAGCCTGGGATTCGCTCTCCACCGCACAGGGACCGGCTATAATCACCAGATTACCATTGCCCACAGATACATCACCGACCGTAATCACGGTGTCCTGCTGTTTAAACTCACGGCTTACCAGTTTATAGGGACGGGTTACATGAATCGCATCTTTAACCCCGGGAAGCCCCAAAAAGGGTGACGCATCAACATGACCTTTATTGTTTAAAATTCCGATGGAAATCCTTTCTCCCCCTGGAATCGGACGGGCAGTGTATCCTCTTTCTTCAATAGCAGCCACAACAAAATCAATTTCTGCTTGGCTCGCCTTTTTTTCCATCACAACCAGCATGGTTTATCCTCCTTATAATTGGGTCTATTTTAAAACAAAAAAAAGACCGTAAGCTTTAACGTGCCCACGGTCCTGAGAAATCTTTTATGATAGCAGCTCACGCCGTCATGAACCTGTCGGCACACCCCTCTCCTCCGGTTGTCCGCCACCAGCGCCAACAGCATTTTATTGTACTTGAATCTTTCATCTTAGTCTTATAATGTTAATGTTACCAACTTTGAATGACATTAAAGCTACTGGAACGTTCTTTGTCTTGTCAAGATTTTTTTTGACGGTTCCACGGGATTCTTCTCAGTAAAATTCTGGCCCACAGAACAGGGTAAAGGCATTTGATTTCGGTGCAGCGTAGCGACGGCGTGTTTCTCTTGGAAACCGATTGATTGTTTGAAGGGCTTTAGCACGCGTTAGCCCGAGCCAAATGAAATTATGACTTAAAAAATCAATAGGATAATTTAGCGACGAATGGTTCTTAATAACTCGGGCGTGGCTCGGGCTTACGGGTGCTAAAACACAAGTTTCAGTCGGTTGGAAAGAGATACACGCCGTCGTGGAGCGTTCTCCCTTTATTGGGATTCAAATGCGTTTCTCCTGCAATATCGAATAAAAACCTTGACAAATACTCGCAATTATATTTTCCTATAAAAAACTGGGTGAGAAACATGAATAAAATAGATAATCAAATAATAAATGTCGATCTGAAAAACTGGTGGTGGCAAACTCAAATTTATGGGTCTGCCACAGGAACTTGATTTAATAACTTATAATTAGCAAAATTTCAAAGGACCATGGCGACTCGAGCCACGGTCCTTTTTTTTTAGTTTCAAACGGGCCGTGGAAATTTTCACGGCTTTTTTTTGACCTTGTGAAACTTTTTAGAAAGGAACCCTATATGCTTATTAATGAATTTCCTGACATAGACCAATTCCGCCAAAAGGCAAAACAAAACAACGTCATTCCGGTCTGCGTCGAAATCCTTGCAGATACAAACACACCGGTCTCTCTTTTAAATAAAATATATAAAAACAACGGCGCTGCGTTTCTATTCGAAAGCGTCGAAGGGGGTGAGCGGTGGGGAAGGTACAGTTTTCTGGGAGTATCCGCCCGAACTCATATAAGGGTATTTCCTAAATTTGTGGAAGTCCGGGAAAACAGTGCCAGCGAACAGATTCCTCACCACGGGGATCCCCTTTACGTGCTGAAAACATTGATGAACAAGTATCGACCTGCTCACGTACACGAACTCCCCAGATTCTGGGGGGGAATGGTAGGATATTTAACTTATGAAATGGTTTCTTTTTTTGAATCAATCCCCAACCTGCTTCCGGAAAATAAACCGATTGCTCATTTTATTATACCCGATGAACTGCTTATTTTTGACAATATCCGGCATACATTACTCGGGGTTGTTATCGCCTTTATTGACAATCCGGATCATGCGGATCGAGCGTTTCATTCGGCGACGCGCCGCATCAAATCACTTCTGCAAGAAATGGAACGTCCTTTGCCTGAAGCAGACCATAATCCGATCCCTACCGAATTTATACTCAAAGCATCTTTGGAAGCCGACGTTTTTCGTTCTTTGGTGCAAAAGGTAAAAGAATATATCCGGGCCGGTGATGTCATCCAGACCGTCATTTCCATGCCTTTTTTATGCACACCGCCACCGGATCTCTGGGCGCTTTATCGGGCGCAACGATTCATTAATCCCTCTCCCTATCTGTATTACCTCAGTCTGGATGAAATGACACTCGTAGGCTCTTCCCCGGAAACTATGGTGCGGCTTGAAAACAGCGTTGCCACACTCCGCCCCATTGCCGGAACCCGTCCCAGAGGGAAAAACGAGCAGGAAGACCGGTCTCTGGCCAACGAGCTTCTTGCAGATGAAAAAGAACGGGCGGAACACCTTATGCTGGTGGATCTGGGACGTAACGACCTGGGGCGTGTGGCAGAGGTGGGAACCGTACAGGTAACAGATTTAATGGTCGTGGAACGCTATTCCCATGTCATGCATCTGGTATCCAATATATCTTGTGATCTGAAATCAGAATATGATGCATGGGATCTGCTTCGGGCCACCTTCCCTGCCGGAACGTTATCCGGAGCTCCCAAAATCAGGGCCATGGAGATTATCGCTGAACTTGAAAACAGGCCCCGGGGCCCTTATGGCGGTGCGGTAGGATATATTTCGTTCCACGGAAATATGGACATGGCCATTACCATCCGTACGGCCAGTATCGAAAATGGGATGCTGACGGTCCAGGCAGGTGCGGGAATCGTTGCCGATTCCGATCCGGAACGGGAACGCATAGAAACCGTCAATAAAGCAATGGCCATGCAAAAAGCTCTGCAGCTGGTTCAGAAATCATATGAAAAAAGATAAAGGAGGATAACCCATGATCATAATGATAGACAATTATGATTCATTTACTTACAACCTGGTACAATATCTGGAGCAAATCGGCAGTTGCGTCAAGGTGATCCGAAATGACGTGGCTACCATTTCAGACATAGTCTCGTGGAAACCAACCGGAATTGTTATATCACCCGGACCGGGCCGACCCGAAAATGCGGGGATATCCCTTCCGGTAGTGGAACACTTTTCCGGGAAGATCCCAATTCTCGGTGTGTGCCTGGGCCATCAAGCCATTGGAGCTTGTTTCGGCGGGAAAGTGGTCTCCGCCAAAAAGCTCATGCACGGGAAAACATCCATGATACACTCTGACGGAAAAGCACTGTATCAGGGAATTCGTCAGCCTTTCGAGGCAATGCGGTATCATTCACTGGCCGTTTCACGGGAAAATTTCCCCGAATGTCTGCAGATAAGCTCGGAGTCGGAAGACGGGGAAATCATGGGAATCAGACATCTAACCCATCCCACAGAAGGAATTCAATTTCACCCGGAATCTATTATGACACGGGTGGGCAAACGGCTTTTGAGGAATTTTATTAACCAAACCGAGAGCTATTCACCGCCTCAATAGTAAAAATTCTGGCCTAAGGACCAGGTTTTCAAGATCAAAGAAAAGGAGAAAACACCATTATGTTTAGGGAAAATCTTGATAAAATCATACGTCGAATCGACTTGAGTGAAAGTCAAATGTCTGATATGTTTACAGATATATTTTCAGGAAATGTTACCGATGTTCAAATCGGCGCCATGATGGCGGCACTGGCAACCAAAGGAGAAACTTTTGAAGAACTTGCCGGAGCGGCTCGAGCCATGCGCCGTAAAGCACATCGTATTCAAGCACCGGCCGCAATCATTGTAGATACCTGTGGAACCGGTGGAGACGTATCACAAACATTTAATATCTCCACAACAACGGCGTTTGTTGTGGCGGGCTGCGGGGTGACCGTGGCTAAACATGGGAACCGATCGGTATCCAGTCAATGTGGCAGTGCAGATCTTCTGGAAGTGCTGGGGGTAAAACTTGATACTGACCCTGAAATCGTGGAAGAGGCGGTTCAGGAAATCGGTATCGGTTTTCTTTTTGCCCCGCTTTATCACGGTGCCATGCGCCATGCGGCCAGAGCAAGAAAAGAGTTGGGCCTGCGCAGTATTTTTAATATGCTGGGCCCGCTCACAAACCCCGCCGGAGCCAATTGCCAGCTTCTCGGTGTATATGCACCTGAACTAACTGAAATGTTTGCACATGCGTTGCACCTTCTCGGGACAAAAAGAGCTTTTGTGGTTCATGGGCATGACGGACTGGATGAAATTTCTGTTTGTGCGCCCACACGCATCTCCGAATTAAAAGAAGGTCTCATTCGAACTTATGATATTTCCTCTGAACAATTTTTCGGCAACCTATGGGATTCAAACGAGCTTCTGGGTGGAAATCCCGAAGAAAACGCTAAAATAACCCGCAATATATTGGATGGCCAAAAAGGACCAAAACGGGATGTTGTCCTGATTAATTCCGCTGCAGCTCTTGTTGCCGCAGAGCAGGCAGAAAATCTCCAGGAAGGAATCCGAATGGCTGAAATTTCCATTGACAAAGGTGCCGCAGCTGAAAAAATGGAGGCGCTTATCAGATATACACAGGAAAACGGATAACAAACAAGTTAGGGGCTTCGCCCCAATTGGAATAATGGAATAATGGGTTCTGGGATAATGCAATATTGGGTTAATGGTAAAAGACGCAGAGATGGGGCCCCGGTTAAATATTAAATACGGATTTAACTGGGCAAGCAAAAAAGACCATTTATGGATGGACGCTAACTAAAATAGAATTTTTTTCTAAAGTTATTGCAAACAAATCCCGATAAAAAGTCTGAGGCAAAAAATTATGGTAATATCAGCTTATCATGTCAATAATGTTCTGCGGGTTTATGGAGACCAGCTTCGCCAAAGCAAACTCTCCAGTAGACTAAATAATACCGATTCCAGTACATCGGACAGGATCAGTATATCTTCAAATGCCCGGCGGAAAACTATTATTGATAATATTACCACCAATATTATTAATAAAATCACCCAATACGGACCTTACGATAATGTTGAGAAAGAAGTGTTTGAAAAACTTGAAAATGAATATGGAGCGCATCTGACGATAAGCGGGGATAACCCCAAAGAACTTATATTCAAGGAAATTGACGAACATGGTGAAACATTAAATTCACTTTCCTTTGAAGACTCTAGTTTTTTAACGAATAAATTAAAAGAAATCACCCAGGAAACCATAGATAAAAATATGAAGAGTTAAAGGATGATATAATGAAAATTGACGATAGAATTATTAACTATGAAATCAGTAAGCAACTCCCTAAATCCACACAAAATACGGCGGAGGTAAACACGGAAAAAAAGCTTTCCGATGAACAAAAGTTAGAAGGGAAAGCTGAATCCGGACAGGACACTATTGTTAACCTTTCCCCGGCCTTAAAAGAGGCTCAACTTGCAAAGGAGATTATTGCATCTGAACCGGATATCAGAGAAGACAAGGTCTCTGAACTTAAACAAAAGATTGAATCCGGAACATACACCATTGACAACACTGCTGTTGCGGATAAACTTGTTGATTCCTTTATTGATGAAATGTTTTAACCATATTATTTTAACAAAAAAATAGGGGGTTACGATTTGACCCCTATTTTTTTGCCTGCCTAACATCATTTTTCATATTATGTTACCCTGCTGAATGATCTTAGGGGCTTGGCCCCAATATTCTCTCCGAACCGTAGGCATTACGAGCCGTAGGCCAGTATTCCATAGTGGCGGTATAAACAAGTTACCATTAAAAGAACCTTTAATTTCGTGAAGTTTTAAAATTTCCGAAACATATGATTATCCAGATGTTTTTCTGAAAACAAAGGGATACGGTGCAATACGGGTAAGATCTCTTGTTTCAAAAGGAAGAAATTCATGGGATCCGATGATCAAAAATCCATAAGGCGAGAGACTATCGAGTATTATTTTGAAAGCCTCTTTTTTCAGCAAATCTTTATAATAGGTCAGAACATTATTCCGTAAAAAAATGATGTCAAATTCTGATCCAGGGGGATCGGAAAGCAAATGATGTGTTTTCCATATAACATCTTTCTTCAGTGAAGCATTAACTTCAAAAAGTTTTTTTCCTTTCTTTTTTATAAAATATATGGATTGAAATTCTTCTGTCACCTCTTTGAGACTGCTGGATGAATAAATTCCGGCGCGGGCTTTTTCGAGGTAGAGAGGATTTACATCCGTAGCAATTATTTCAAGTTTCGGTAGATGCGCCAAACTATTTCTCAAACAATCCCAGACCATTTTGAAACTGTACACCTCTTCTCCACACGCACAACCGGCAGACCAGACATTAATTTTTTTTATATTTTTTTCAACAAGGTCGGGCAAATACTTTTTTTCAAGGGACTTCCAAAATTCTCTGTCTCGAAAAAAACGGCTGATGGAAACCGTCAGCAGAAGTTCACATTTTTTTCTGACTTCATCGCTCTTGTCCAGTTCCGCCAGATAAGTTGTGATGTTGTAACATCCCAGGGCGTTCATGTGTTTTGTTATCCGTTTTTTGACCCCCTTCCGAACTTTTCGGTATCCTGACCAAGAAAATCCGAATCGATTAAGCAGCTGGCGAAATTGCTGATCATTCATAACGTCATTTTTATCTTGGTGAAAAAATTGTGCAAGAGATTTTTTTCTTCAAGCTTTCCGATCGCCTATAAGTTAGGAGATTTTTTGCGTAGAAATATGCCGGATGTTATACAGGCAGGATAAAAGAAATAATCTAAAAAAAAGGGCGATTCACTTGAATCGCCCTATGAAAAGGTTGTGGAGAAAGGTTGACAATCCTACAAGGCCATGTCTCATTTAAAGGTTGTGGAGAAAGGTTGACAATCCTACAAGGCCCTACCAAAAAATCCGAT
>Ga0315537_1000562_pt1 | contig 29038 bp, 23 predicted proteins | sample SalMarSW160270MG_FD_203091 | JGI IMG/M metagenome (GOLD analysis project Ga0315537, IMG submission 203091) | Salt marsh sediment microbial communities from the Plum Island Ecosystem LTER, Massachusetts, United States - Salt Marsh Sediment SW1602-70 ...
CAAAAACCAGCCCGTTTTTGCTAAGTCTCGCATAAACAGAGAGTATTTGTCCTCGCTAATAGTAATATCCCAGTCGAGATTATCGTATGACGCTGGAATCTTATTTTCAACAGCAAGCTTCTGAACATCACGAAGGATTTCTTCTTGCGAAAGCCGAAGAAGCTCACCATCACCTGGAACTAAAGTATCTGCAAGAACTTCATTGCATGCCTCTTCTTTTTCCGATGGTGGTTCAAATTTGAAAAAGGCCATTATATGGATATGCTTCCGTGGGATGCCCAAATTAAGCATCTCATCGAGAGCACGTTTGATTGTATACCCACTGAATACGAAGTCATCGAATATACCAAAAATAGCATTCGATCGGATTTGACTTGACAAATACTCAATGCTACGAAGATAAAGCACTTCAGGTTGAATATGTTCTGGTGGAAACTGTCTGAGAGCAAGATCTGTCAACAGAGCACCTTTAGATTCTAGCGGGATAAGATACTTAATTTCCTTATTTGAGATTTGGTTGGAAAGAAATCCAACAAGAGAACGGAGAACTAGCGGTGATTTTATCGCCATTATTTAATCTCCAAATTGAGCTTGTATCATATTCTTCACTATTTTGTACCTTGTACGATTCCTGCCTAACATGTTATTACATATTTTCACGTCAATAACAACTACATTAAAGTTTATTTTATATAGTAAATACACCTTAGACAAACCTTTTATTCACCCAAACAAAAGCATTTTATTTGTAGCCTCAAGTCTTTGGTCTGAAAAAATCTGTGTAATCAGCGTCTAAAAAACTGTTTGACACCTTATTTTGATATGCTATAATTTCAATAGTTATGGTAAAGAACAGTACAATTCCGGCTTCGATAAACGGCATCTACGCCGAGACAAGTCGTTCTATCGGCACCAGCATCTTACTGCTTCTGGGCCTCCGGGCCCAATAACAGAAGCGTACATACATATTTAGGCATACCCCGAAATTAACTGAAAAACGTGGATTTTCTGCGCGTTTGACGGTATATCTACTGTGATTCGTGGATAGTGAATCGTGATTAGTGCCACCCGGACAAGGCCGGGGGCTAAAAAACGGAGAAGCGATTATGAGCAAGGGCAGAATAATAATATTCGATACGACGCTGCGGGACGGTGAGCAGGCTGCGGGGACGCGGCTGGGAGCCAGAGAAAAACTCGAACTGGCCCGGCAGCTCGCCCGGCTCAAAGTAGATATCATCGAGGCTGGGTTCCCGGCGTCGTCGCCGGAGGATTTCCGGGCGGTGCAGCTTATCAGCGAAAATATCAAGACGGTGACGATATGCGGCCTGACGCGGGCACGCAGTGAGGATATCGATATATGCGGCAAGGCGATAGCCAAGGCCAAACGCAGCAGAATCCATACGGGTATCGGCGTATCGAATATCCACATAATGGGCAAGTTCGGCGACGCCAAGTACGGCAGGACGATTGGGCAGAAGAAGGCCAATATCATTAAGATGGCGGTCAAGGCGGTGAAACGGTCGCTCAAATATACGGACGACGTCGAGTTCTACGCTGAGGATTCGGGGCGGGCCGACCGCAAATTTTTGTACGAAATCCTCGAAGCGGTGGTCGATGCCGGTGCGACGACGTTGAATATACCGGATACGACGGGCTATTCGATACCGGAGCTTTACGGCAGGCTGATAGCGGACGTCCGGGCGAACGTGCCGAATATCGGCAAGTCAGTAATCAGCGTGCACTGCCATGACGATTTGGGAATGGCAGTGGCCAATTCGTTAGCCGGCGTCAAGAACGGCGCTCGCCAGGTCGAGGCGACCATCAACGGCATCGGCGAGCGTGCGGGTAATGCGGCGATGGAAGAAGTGGTTATGGCGATTCGGACGCGGAAGGATTTCTTCGGTCTGGAGACGCGAATAAAGACCGAGGAGTTTTACCGCACGAGCAGGATGGTCGCCGATATGTTAGGTATGCCGGTGCCGGTCAATAAGGCTGTAGTCGGCGATAACGCCTTCGCCCATTCTTCGGGAATCCATGTCGATGGTGTTTTGAAAAAGAGAGAGACGTATGAGATTATGAAGCCTGAGGAGGTCGGCTCGCCGAAGACCAGGGTGGTACTGACGGCGCGGACGGGCAGGCACGGGTTGAGGCATCGACTGGAGATTTTAGGACATCGGCTGAGTAAAAAGGATTTGGATAAGACGTATAAAAGGTTCTTAGAAATAGCTGATAAGAAAAATGAGGTGTATGACGAGGACCTGGCGGCGATAATCAGCGATGAGATTTACGCGGTCGAGAACGTGTTCGAGATTGAGTATCTGCACGTGGCGTGCGGGACGGGTACGCTGCCGACGGCGAGCGTGAAAATGGTAGTCAAAGGTGAGCAGAAACAGGCGGCGGCGTGCGGCGACGGGCCGGTAGATGCGGCATACGAGGCGATACGCGTGGCGACTGGGCTGAGCCCGAAATTAGAGAATTACTCGATTCGGGCGGTAACCAGCGGTAAAGAAGCTCTCGGTGAAGCGACGGTAAAGATTCGTGAAGCTGGTCAGGTGTTCATCGGCCGCGGGCTGAGTACGGATATTATCGAAGCGAGCGCAAAGGCGTATGTCGATGCGCTGAACAGAATGACGGCGGCGAAATAAATTAACCGCAGAGTGCGCTGAGAACACAGAGAAATGAATATTGAATGTAGAATTTTCAATATAGAATTTCGAACAGTAAGGTGAATAGAAAATGGGTAGAACGATAACGGAAAAGATATTGGCGAAGGCAAGTGGGAAAGCGGCGGTTAAGGCTGGTGATTTGGTCGATGCAAGTATCGACGTGATAATGTGCCACGATGTGACGACGCCGGCTGCGATAACGATGCTGGAAGACAGTGGAATCGACGCGGTCTTCGATGAAGAGAAAATCGTGGTGACGCCGGACCATTTTCAGCCTGCCAAGGATATAAAGAGCGCTGAGCTTCACAAGCGTCTGGATAAGTGGGCGCGGAAGCACAATATCAAGTATTATTACAAGATTGGGCAGGCAGGTGTCTGTCATGCGCTTTTGCCGGAGCAGGGACATATTCGGCCTGGCGAGGTGATAGTCGGCGGTGATTCGCATACGTGTACTTACGGCGCGTTCGGTGCGTTCAGTACGGGGATTGGTTCGACCGACCTTGCGGCGGCGATAGCGACGGGGAATCTGTGGTTCAAGGTGCCTGAATCAATCAAGTTCGTATTAAACGGTTCGCTCGGTAAAGGCGTATACAGTAAGGATGTGATATTGGCGGTCATCAGGCGAATCGGCGTGGATGGTGCGCTTTATAAGGCGATGGAGTTTGTCGGGCCAGTGCTAAAGAAAATGTCGATGGAAGCGCGGATGACGATAACGAATATGGCGATAGAGGCCGGCGCGAAGAACGGTATAATGGGCGTCGATGAAGTTACCAGGGAATATCTCGACGGTCGGCTCAAGGGCAAGGTCGATTACGAGGTGTTCGAATCGGATGCGGACGCCGAATACAGTGACACTATAGAAATCGACTGTTCGAAATTAGAGCCTATGGTGGCGATGCCTCATCTGCCGAGTAACGGTGCGCCGATAAGCGAATGCGCGGGTAAGGAGATGGACCAGGCGTATATCGGCAGCTGTACGAACGGGCGAATAGAAGATTTGAGGATTGCGGCAGCGATTATGAAAGGCAAGAAAGTTGCTATACGGACGCTGATAGTGCCGGCGACGCCGATGATATGGAAACAGGCGAAGGATGAAGGTCTGTTCGATGTATTTTACGACGCGGGATGTGTCATAGCGGCGCCGACGTGCGGTGCGTGCTTGGGCGGATTTATGGGAATCTTAGCTGAAGGTGAGAAGTGCGTCAGCACAACTAACCGTAACTTTGTCGGGCGGATGGGACATCCGAAGAGTGAAGTGTATCTGGTTTCACCGGCAACGGCTGCGGCGAGTGCTATTGAAGGGAAGTTAACCGATTGCAGAAAGTATATTTAACCACAGATTGCTTCGGCAGTCTCAGGACAGGTGACACGGATTAACACAGATTAACACGGATTAAAAAAAGAAATAAAAAAACAAAAGGCATAACAGAAAAAAAATAAGGTACAAAAAATTATTAACCGCAAACCCCGGCGCGCCGGGACGAATTTAAAAAAGTTTACAGGGAGATTAAATTATGAACGAGCACAAAAGACCAAAACGTTTCGTTTCGATTCTTATTACGGTAGCCGCTGTATGCAGCCTGGTTACGTCGCTGCTGATGGTAGCCAGCAAAGATTACGGCCCAAGGCTGCTCAGCTTGCAGCTTTTTACGACGCTGCTGCTGGCAATCGCGGCCATAGTTAACTGGTACCAGTATTCGAAACAATACGTCGAGTTCGAGGTCGAAAGAAGAACGAAACAGGAAAATTCTAATATCTAAATACTGAATCCGCCTTCGTCAGAGACTACGGCGGACAGGTCCTAAACAAATATTAATGACCAAAAAGCAAAATTAATAAAGGAAACCACGAATTAACACGAATAAACACTAACTATTTTTAACAACTGATTCCTTCGACAGGCTCAGGACAGGTGACACAGATTAACACAGATGAGAATTTATCAGACACGGATTCCGTCTTCGCTACGCTACGCCGCGACAGGTAACACGGATTTACACTGATTAAAAAAGAAACGATGAATTAGAGACGAATTACTGATTGCCGAAAGTACAAATAGAAAATCTTATCGACGTCAAACATCGAACATTCAACATTGAACGTTCAACGTTGGAGGTTGGAAGTTCAAAGGAAGGTTTGTTATGGCAAAAGCACACGTATATATAAGAGACCATATAAATACGGATGAAATCATACCGGCGCGGTATCTCAATACGGACGACGAGCAGGAATTAGCGAGGCACTGCATGGAAGACCTCGATGCAGAGTTCGTCAGGAAAGTCCGGCATGGTGACGTTATCGTGGCAGGTGAGGACTTCGGGTGCGGCTCATCGAGAGAACATGCGGTGTGGGCGATTCGCGGGGTGAAGGTCGCAACCGTTATAGCGAAGAGCTTTGCGCGGATATTCTACCGTAACGCAATCAATAACGGGATGTATATCATCGAAACGCCGCAGGCGACCGAAGGAATCAGCGACGGTGACGAGGTTGATATCGATTTTGAAAAGGGCTTGATTAAGAATAAAACAACTGGTAAGGACATTAGTTTTAACGCCCTGCCGGATTTTGCGCGGGAGATAATAGCAGATGGTGGATTGCTGGAGCATATAAAGAAAACTAAATGAACCACAGATTTCACAGATTAACACAGATTAAAGAAAAAATATATTTAACCGCGGATTAAAAGATTAAAGACAATTTGGAACCGCGGATTTCGCGGATTATCGCGGATTTTTAATAAAAGGTTAAAATGGCAGAGTCGGATTTATTGCATTCTGAACTGACGAGAGAAATTATTGGTGCGGTTATGGAAGTTCATAAAACCCTCGGCAGCGGGTTTCTGGAGAGCGTATATGAAGAGGCGATGGCGATAGAATTCGACCTTCGCAAGGTTCATTATGAAAGACAGAAAGAAATTGAAGTAGTATATAAAGGAAAAACGGCAAAACAATTCATCTGCGACTACCTTGTTGAAGGAAAGGTCATTGTAGAACTGAAAGCCCTAAGAGACATAACGGCCGTCGAGGAAGCGCAGTTGCTGAATTATCTTAAAGCGACAGGGATAGAGTTGGGGCTATTGATAAACTTTGGTCAGAGTTCATTGAGGTATAAACGGCTGGTGTTACAACGACGCAAAGAAACCGCGGATTTGAAGGACTAATTGGAACCACGGATTTCGCGGATTGACACGGATTATCGCGGACTAAGAAAAAGAATTAAAAACTAAGTGTAACCGCGGATTTCACGGATTTACGCGGATTAAAAAAAGTATTAAAAACAAAAATAATATCTTTAACCACGGATTGACACGGATTATCGCGGACTAAGAAAAAGAATTAAAAACTAAGTGTAACCGCAGATTTCACGGATTTACGCGGATTAAAAAAAGTATTAAAAACAAAAATAATATCTTTAACCACGGATTAACACGGATTTTCACGGATTATAAAAAACAGATATGGAATGGAAAAGCTATATAGTTGGGCTTGTTGACATATTGGGGCAGAGTTCTAAATTGGATGAACTTGGTTCGCTTTGGTGGGAGTTACAAGACGCAGGGGATGCAACTGAAAAAGAATCTAAGAGAATGAAGGAGCTTACAAAGGAGACATATGGAAAAGTAGAAGACTTTAGGAATATATTCTCCAAAAGTTTTAATATCTTTCCGGAACTTTTCTTTAACCATCCAAAGTTAGCAACTTTGTCACCAACTGAGCAAGCTGAAGTGAAAAAAATAGCTAAATGTACGCTACGGTTTTTTTCGGATTTAGCTGTATTTTATACTCCACTTGATGCTAAAAATGAATTGTCAGCTTGCTTCAATATAGCGGCTATGTTATATGCATGTACTGGTGCGGCAATTACAAAATTTAAAGCTGGAAATTTCTTTAGAGGTGGAATTGAAATAGGGGCAGGAGCGGAGCTTGGTAATGGTGACCTTTATGGACCAGTACTTAGTGAAGCACATCGACTTGAGAGAGAAGTAGCTGATTATCCAAGGATTGTCATTGGAAAAAAGCTGAGTAATCTTATTCAGATTAAAAAAAGGGCTGCAAATTCCGGGAATTATCTCGAATCGGTGCTCGCACAAATCGACGATTTCTGTAAGAAAATAATATACCAGGATGAAGACGGAGAATTCATGATTGACTATCTTGGCAAAGGAATTGCTGATTTGAGTCGGTCATCTTACAATCTAACTAGTGACGCCGTTAAAAATGGCATTGTGAAAATAGAGACTGAAAAGAATATGCATGAAAAAAACGGCGATCAAAAACTGGCAAAACGCCATGAAAAATTATTGGCATATTATAAAAGTAGAATGAAATTCTGGAATAATTAACAAAGAAAAGTGGATTCCTGCTTTCGCAGGGATGACAATAAGGAATAATCCGTGTAAATCCGCGAAATCCGCGGTTAAATTAGTTTTTAGATAAACAAGTCGCCGTACCGGCGACTGCTAAACAAAATGGATTCCTGCTTTCGCAGGAATGACAATAAGTGATAATCCGTGGGAATCCGCGGTTATAAAAGTAATATAATCCGTGGAAATCCGCGAAATCCGCGGTTAATAAATATTTTTTTATGATTAAATCCGTGGTTATAAAAAAGACAGGTGTATAAATTGAAGTTGCTGGAACGTGTAAAGAGGATACTGTTTGTCGCAGCGGTCTTAGCTGTTGTTGCGGGGTTTTTGGCTGGTTTGAGGGTTGCGTTGACGACGCGGCCTGAGCGGCTGGGGAACTTCGAGTTCGATACTGCCCGTATGGAGAAAGAAGTCGACCCCAATAAATTCACGTTCTGGGCGGCGGGAGACATCAAGGGCGGAACGGCGACGTTCGAGGCGATGCTCGATGCAGTCAGCGGGGAACGGCCGGCGTTTTTGATAATCATGGGTGATTTTGTCAGTCTGCCTACGGTGATGAATCACAAGTTTTTCGAATTAGAGATGGGGGAATACTGCGAGCAGATGCAGGTTTTCGTGCTGCCGGGCAACCATGACATTTCGCCAGAGCAGTTCAGCATAGAGGATTTCAGGAAGACTTACGGGGCCGATGAGTACTACTTTACAATCGGGCATAACCTGTTCATACTTCTCAATGACCTTATAGGATACAACGATGATGGCGAATACCTTGCCTACCTGGAAAAGGTATTGGCCAACTACGAGGGCAAAGGCTATAGAAGTTTTGTCTTTACACACATACCCCCGGCCGGAGTGGTGCCGAATATTATGTGCAACAAGCCGCCTAACAACGAGAGGTTTCTGGAATTAATCGGCAAGTATAAAGTCGATTATGTCTTTGCCGGCGACCATCACGGCTATGCGAAAAAAACCGTCGGCGGGACAACGTTTATCGTCAGCGGCGGAGGCGGTGCGAGGCTTCGCGGTGTAAAGGGCAGGTTCTTTCATATAACGAGGATGGACGTCGAAGGCGACGATGTTACGGAGACGGTCATAGCCGGTCAGAAAAAACTGGAAACGGCAGAATTACTTGAATATAACATTGCCGTTCATATCTGGCCTATGATTACCGGGCATCCTGTGTGGTCGATTATCGTATTGGCGGCGGTGGGCGGGCTGGTCATAAACGGAGCGGTTAAGAAACACAAAAGACGCACGGCGAGAAAGGGCTGAAACCACGAATTAACACGAATTAACACGAATAAACACAAATTTTTATAGACACGGATTAACACTGATTAACACTGTTTTAGAGAGACTAATTGGAACCGCGGATTTGCACGGATTAAAATTAGAAAAAGGAAAATGAAAATTGCCACGAAAAGCACAAAAGAGATAAAAATATTTGGATAAAGAGAATACTGTTTGAATATCCAATATCGAATATAGATTTCAGAATGTAGAACAAATATAGAGAAAGGAAGAAGTTTAGATGGGCAAGAGTTATAGATTGGCGGTGATACCGGGTGACGGGACCGGGCCGGAAGTTACGGCTGAGGCGGTGAAGGTGTTAAAGACGGCGGCGGGCAAGTTCGGTTTCAAGGTCGAATTGACCGAATTCGATTTCGGCGGGGAACGGTATAAACGAACAGGAGAGACGCTGCCGGACAGCGCTATAGAAGAGCTGCGCAAATTCGATTCGATACTGCTTGGCGCGATTGGCCATCCGGACGTCAAGCCGGGTATTCTCGAAAAAGGAATACTATTAAAGGCTCGGTTCGAGTTGGACCAATATATAAATCTTCGGCCTGTTAAGCTGTATCCGGGAGTGCCGTGTCCGTTGAAGGATAAAGGGCCTGCGGAAATCGACTACGTAGTGGTGCGGGAAAATACCGGCGATGCATATACGGGTACGGGCGGATTTACGATGAAGGGTACGCCGCAGGAGGTGGCGGTTCAATCAGCGGTGTATACTCGGTTTCAGGTTGACAGGTGCCTGAAGTATGCGTTCGAGTATGCGAAAAAATACGGCAAGAAGTCTCGCGGGCTGGGCAGGGAAAATACGCTTGCACTTTGCGGCAAGACGAACGTGCTGACATATATTTATGATTTGTGGGAGAGGGCGTTTCACGAGATGGGCAAGAAGGAGTATCCGGATATTCGGCGAGATTATTATCACGTCGATGCGACTTGTATGTGGATGGTGAAGAATCCGGAATGGTTCGATGTGATTGTTACGGGTAATATGTTCGGTGACATTATTACGGACCTCGGTGCGATTACACAGGGAGGGATGGGGATTGCAGCGGGCGGGAATATCAATCCCGAAGGTGTGAGCATGTTCGAGCCTATCGGGGGCAGCGCCCCGAAATATACGGGCAAGGGAGTAATAAATCCATTGGCGGCTATATGCGCGATGCAGATGATGCTGCAGACATTGGGCGAGGAAAAGGCTGCTGTGAAAGTCGAGGAAGCGGTTAAATTTGTGACAGCGAACAAGCTGAAGAGTATGCAGGCGGGGAAGATGGGGTATTCAACAAGTGAAGTTGGAGACTTGGTGACAGAGGCTGTGGTAAAGTAAGATAAAATACGAATATCGAAATACGAAATACGAAACAAATTCGAATGTCTAAATTCAAATGGCCCAAATGCAAAATCCGAAATCCCGATGTTTTTTATCGGGGCGGCCATTTGTTTTGAACATTTGAAAATTGTGTTTTTGGATTTATTTAGGATTTCGAGATTAGAATTTCGGATTTATATTGAATTATGCCGGCGAATCTGACACCAGAGTATTTCAAGGCGGAAGAGTGGTTCCGCAGTGCGGCGACGAACGATGAGAAAATCCTCGCGCTGGAGCGGATGCTCGCGGTAATACCGAAGCACAAGGGTACGGACCATATGCGGGCGGACCTGCGCCGCAAGCTGAGCAAACTGCGGGAGGTCGGGTCTGCCAAAAGCTCGGCGGCCAAGCACGTTGATGTATTTCACGTCAAACGAGGCGGGTCCGGTCAGATTGTGCTGCTGGGGGTGCCGAACAGCGGCAAGAGCACAATAGTAGCGGCGCTGACCAATGCTAAAGTGAACGTGGCGGACTTTCCTTTTGCGACGGGTGTGCCGGTACCGGGGATGATGCAGTACGAAGACATCCAGATTCAGCTCGTGGATACGCCGCCGATTACGGCAGAGCACAGCGCGCCGGGGCAGGTTGGGACGTATCGCAACTGCGACTTGATTGTGATGGTTGTTGATTTATCGCAGGACGTCGAAGAGCAGATGCCGGTGCTTCTGGATTTTCTGGAAACGCGACGGCTGCTAATCGACGAGCAGACTCCGGCGCTGGATGAGACGGGAAATATGTTAGGCAAAAAGGCGTCCTGCGTGTGCACCAAGAGCGACATTGCAGAGGATGGAGCATTCGAGAAGGCGAAGGAGCTTTGCAGCGGGCGATTTAATTGTATAAAGGTGGCTGCGGACAATGCGGAAGATATGAAGCGGCTGGTGGACGCATTGTTCAGTGAGCTTGGTATTATACGGATATACTCGAAGCCGCCGGGACAAAAACCCGATATGAAGGAGCCTTTTACGCTGCCGGTCGGTTCGACGGTGATGGATTTGGCGCAGGCGATACATCGTGATTTGGCGGAGAAGTTTCGTTATGCGAGAATCTGGGGCACGGGCGTCTATGACGGGCAAAACTGTCAGCGGAATCACGTGCTCAACGATAAAGACGTTATCGAGCTTCATTTTAGTTAGCGGATAGTGAATGATGCGTGATGGTTTTCAGGCGGATTGAAGAGGCAAGTGGTTACTGCGGCAAGTGTCTGAAGCAGTCGCCGGTGCGGCGGCTAAAGGTGCGACACATTCCGCATTTGATACTAACGCTTTTGACGGGATTGTGGGTGATAGTGTGGGTGATAGACGCAAGAAAGGTCAGAAAGACGAGCATATGGCGATGCTTGAAGTGCGGGGCGGAAGTTTATAAGATTATGGCGCCGATTGATATTTGACTGCAGGAAATATGAAGGAGAATTACTATGTTCAAGACGAGTGTTATTTTAACAGGTATTTCGGTAGTGGTAATATCGACGTGCGGATTCGGAGGAGTTCAAATGAATGATGAACGCCTCCAGAGATGCAATGTAACGATAGACGCCGGCCAGCGGGAAACCCCCATTTCGAAATACATTTACGGTCAATTCATCGAACATTTAGGCAGGTGCGTGTACGGCGGTATCTGGGCCGAGATGCTCGAAGACCGCAAGTTTTATTTTCCCATCAAGGCGAAATACAACCCTTATCGTGCTACCCAAAATATCCCGAAGGACAGTCCGTACGCGGTGGTCGGTGCGTCGCCGTGGCAAATAATGGGCGAGGCTGACTCGGTGACTATGGTCACAGAAAAGCCGTTTGTGGGTGAGCATACACCGATGATTGAGGCCGACAGCGAGATTCGACAACTGGACCTTGGGCTGGTGAAGGATAAGAAATACGTCGGGTATATCTATCTCAAGGCCAACGATAAAAAAACGGATGTGACGGTATCACTGCTCTGGGGAGATAAAGACGCAGAGAGGGACAGCGTTCAATTGAGCGCCGATGATAAGGAGTACAGCAAGTATCCATTCGAGTTTACTGCGGGCGCCGATACCAACGAGGGCAAGCTGGAAATCAAGGTTGCAGGCGGGGCGTGCCTGGTCGGGACGGTGTCTTTGATGCCGGCTGATAATATCGAGGGGATGCGGGCCGATACTATGGGGCTGCTCAAAGAGCTGAATGCAACGATGTATCGCTGGCCCGGCGGGAACTTCGTCAGCGGATATGACTGGCGTGACGGTATCGGGCCGCGGGACCGCCGGCCGCCGCGGAAGAACCCGGCGTGGACGGGAGTCGAGCACAACGATTTCGGTTTTCACGAATTCATCCGTTTCTGCCGAATTTTGGGGGCTGAGCCATTAGTGACGGTCAATACCGGTTTCGGGGACGCATACTCGGCGGCGGCACAGGTGGAATACGCGAACGGCTCGGCTGATACGCTGATGGGGGCTTTGCGAGCGAAGAACGGTGACGCGGAACCTTTCGGCGTTCGATACTGGTGCGTCGGTAACGAGATGTGGGGGAATTGGCAGCTCGGGTATATGAAATTAGAGCACTACGTGCTCAAGCACAACTGGATTGTGGACAAGATGCGCGAGGTGGACCCGAATATCATTTCAATCGCTTCGGGAAATGCCGGCAGGTGGAGTGAAGGGTTGCTGAAAAACTGCGCGGACCATATCGATATGATTGGCGAACATTTTTACTGCAAGGAAAAGGACGGCTTAGCTGCGCATACGGTGCAAATCGCCAGTGAAATCAGGAACAAGGTCAACTTCCAGCAGGGGCTGAATAAGAACCTCGCCAGCCTGAAAGGCAAGGACATCAAAATTGCGATGACGGAATGGAATTACTGGTATGGCCCATATCTGTACGGTGAGCTTGGGACGCGATACTTCCTTAAGGATGCCCTTGGGATAGCCAGGGGTCTGCACGAATATTATCGAAATTCGGATATGATTTTCCTGGCCACTTACGCCCAGACGGTAAACGTCATCGGCGCCATCAAGACGACCAAGACAGCGGCGCAGTTCGCGACGACGGGTGAGGTGTTGAAACTATACCGGAATGAGTTCGGGACGGTGCCGGTGAGCGTCAGCGGTAAAACGTCAGGGCTGGATATTTCGGCGGCGTGGACACAGGACGGCAAAGCACTGACGGTCGCGGTTGTAAATTATACACAGGAGAACAAAGAACTGGTTATGGATTTAAAAGGCGCCGAGCTAAACGGAGACGGTACGCTGTATATGATTTGTAATTCGGACCCGCTTGCGTATAACGAACCGGGTAAAGAGGCCAATGTGAAGATTGTAACCAAAGAACTGACGGGAATACAAAAAAGTCTGAAAATACCGGCATTGAGCGTAAATCTTTACAAACTTGAAACCAAAGATTAGGGGAGGAATTGAGAATGGAATGTAAGAAGCAACAAAACCTGAAGAATTGCAATTGTTCATATCCGGAGTGTAGCAAAAAGGGATTGTGCTGTGAGTGCCTGCAATACCATCTTCCAAGCAGGCAACTGCCGGCGTGTTGTTTTCCTGACAACATAGAGAAGACATACGACCGCAGCTTCAAGGCGTTTGCCGAGGCGTGGAAGCTTTAATCAGGGTATAGGGTTCAGGGTATAGGGTATAGGGTGTAGCGTACAGGAAAATCAGGTTTTTTGTGCTTCGAGCCAGGAGCGGCGCTGCGTAGCTCGCAGGCCTGAGACCACGGTGACAACGGCGGTCAGGATGTAAGTTGCAGTAGTAAACCACCAGCCCCAGGGGGCGTCGTGGACGTGGGCCATTTTGACCATTACGGTTCCAATCGCAAAACTCTGGAGGCACATCTTGACTTTGCCGGACATAGTGGCGGCGAAATTTACTCCGCGGGCCTCGGCGATGTGACGCAGGACGGTCACGTACACCTCCCGCAGGATTATCACGGAGGCGAAGCCCCACTGAATGACGGCAAGGGTCGGGCGGCTAAGGCCAAACAGGGTCGGTTTGCCTATGAGTGCGAAACAGATAAAAGTTCCGCAGACGAGGACCTTGTCGGCGAGCGGGTCGACCATTCGTCCGAACTTGCTGGTGACGCCGAGTTTGCGGGCGATTGCGCCGTCGACCATGTCCGTCAGGCCTGCAATTACGAACAGCACAAAGGCGATGTCGAGAAACAGCCAGCGGCGAGACTCGGCTATCTGCGGTGAGAAGAGAATCATCACGAGGAAGATAACGGTCAGGACGAACCGGCCGCAAGTCAGTACATTCGGCACCTGGTTGAGTATTTGTCTTAACATGTAAGATGAGTTTAATTAGTCAAAGGTGTTTTGCCAAGACTAAATTTGTTCCACGAGCAGGTCGTAGTCCTTTGTGTCGCTGACTTTTGTTTCTATGAATTGTCCCGGTCTGACGGAGCAGCGATTCAGGATGCAGATGCCGTCGATTTCGGGGGCCTGGCCGTAGAAGCGGGCATGGGCGGAGCCGTCGGCTTCGAGAGAGTCGACCAGACAGGTCAATTGCGTTCCGATTCGCTGTTCGTTTTTCTCAAATGCGATTTGCTGCTGGGTGAGCATCAATTCGTGCACCCTGTGGTCTTTTACGTCCTCAGGGACCTGGTTGGGCATGGCCGCGGCTGGTGTCCCGGATTCGCGGTAGTATTTGAAACAGCCGAGGGCGTCAAATTTTACTTTCCTGACGAAGTCAAGCAGCTCTTCGAATTGTAAATCGGTTTCGCCGGGAAACCCGACGATGAGCGTGGTGCGCAGGATACAATCGTCAAAGGCCCGGCGGAGTTTGCCTATAGTTTCGAGGATTTTTTTGCCGGTATCGGGGCGGTGCATATCTTTGAGTATGCGGTCATTGATGTGCTGGATTGGCATATCGAAGTAATGCACGACCTTGTCGGCGGCGGAAATAGTTTCGATTAGCTGGTCAGTGATGCCAAGCGGGTAAAGGTACATCAGGCGAATCCAGGACAGTTGTGTCAGAGATTGCAGGTGGGTGAGCAGCTGGGCCAGGCCGTGTTTGATTTTGAGGTCCCGGCCGTAAGATGTGGTGTCCTGGGCGATGATATTAAGCTCGATGGCGCCGGAATCTACAAGCTCGCGTGCCTCGTCGAGTACCTGCTGGAGCGACTTTGAGCGGAATCGGCCGCGGATTGAAGGTATGGTGCAAAATGAGCAGTTGTGGTCGCAGCCTTCGCTGATTCGCAGATAAGCCCAGTGCGCCGGGCCGGTCCGCAATCTTACCCTGTCATTAGCGATTTGCGAATCGCTGTGGCCGAGGTAAGTACCAGGCTTGTTAGATTTAAGAGTCCGGCTGATAACGGCGGTTATATCGTCACGCTGACCGAGTCCGACAACGGCGTTGATTTCAGGAAATTCATTGAGCAATTCTGCGCCCATTCGCTGGGCAAGACATCCGACGACGATGACTTTTTTGACTGGGCCGGTCTTTTTCCAGGCCAGTGCACCAGTGATAGCTTCAAACGCTTCGAGTTTGGCTGGTTCGATAAAACCGCAGGTGTTTATAACAACGACATCGGCATCCTGAGGGTCGGAGACGATTACATAGTCGGACTGTGCGATTTCGGCGAGCATGCGTTCGGAATCGACGACGTTCTTGGGACAGCCGAGGCTGATAAAACCAACGGTAACCGGACTGTCTTTGGTGCGTTTCATAAGAATAAGGTATCAAAGAGAGGTCTAAGAATCATCTTTTTTCGGCATATTACTTCAATTTAATTAAGTACGCTTCGCTGCAACCAAAAGGAGCATATGTAACGGCGGGCAAAAGCGTCCTTGGCTTAAGCGGTGTTTGAGGGTATAATAGTTGGTTGAGCGGCATTTAATGTAATCGCGTCAATTTTCGGAGGTAAATGGATGGCGGAGTTTAAACCTGACGAGTCGAATACGAACACGGAGCAACCGAAAAAGGACCTGAGCTCAATTCCATTCGACGATAGCGACGGCGGGCCTAAAACGGAGATATCGCACGCCCCGCTAAACCTGGGTGGAGCAGTCGGTTCGGCGCCTGCCCCAGCGGCCAAGCCGACACCGAAGCCGGCATCAGCGCCGATGCCGGCGGCGGCGATGCCCAAGCCGGCGGCTAAACAGCAGGCGCCCGTATCGGCGGCTGCGGCGGGCAGAATTACCGGAGTCAAGATATTCTTTACGAAGCTTCACACAGGAGCGATGGACTTCCTGAGTGAGCAGATAACAGACTGGCTGGCATCTAATCCGAATGTGGTTATAAAACACACGAACATTGCGGTAGGTGAGGTGGCGGCGAAGAAGACCGAGCCGAACCTTATTGTCACCGTCTGGTATTAACTCAAATTGACTGTTTTGTTCCAAAACGTTCAGTTTTCGCGTTGCTCGTGACTCGTGCCCTGTCGCTTGTTCTATTGAAGCCGACTGCGTCGGCGCTTTATAAATTTTATTTAAAACAAAGATTAGCGTTGAAAGGTCCTGTCGATGGCAAGACATATGAAACTGCAGGTACTGACGGCAATGAAGGAGACAGGGATAGTGCCTGTCTTTTATAACGGTGATTTCGAAGTTGCCAAAAATGTTGTCTGTGCCTGCGCAGACGGCGGAGCGACAGTAGTGGAGTTTACCAATCGCGGCGACCGGGCCATCAATGTTTTTACCATGCTGGCTGAGTTCCGCGACAGGGAACGGCCTGAGCTGATTTTCGGCGTCGGGTCAATCTGCGATGCACCGACGGCGGCGATGTATATAGCGGCGGGCGCGGATTTTGTGGTCGGGCCGATGCTGGATGAAGAGACGGCGGTACTGTGTAACAGTCGCAAGATACCTTACAGCCCAGGCTGTGGTTCTGTCACCGAGATTCACAGGGCGCATAAACTTGGGGTTGATATATGCAAAATCTTCCCCGGCGGCGAGGTGGGCGGGCCGGGTTTTGTCAAGGCGGTCAGGGGGCCCTTCCCGTGGACGGAGATAATGCCGACCGGAGGCGTGTCACCTACAAAGATGAGTCTCGGTGAATGGTTCGCTGCAGGCGTAGCGTGTGTTGGAATGGGCTCGAAGCTCATAACGAAAGAACTGGTTGCGGCAAAAGATTACGCAGGTATCACGAAAAAGGTCAAAGAGGCCATCGAAATCATAAAATCAATCCGGACGGCACAGCGAGGATAAACAGATAAGGCGTGCGCAGGCGGACTTTTTGCTTGAACAGCGGGCCAATCCCGGTAAAATCGGCGGTGTAAATTGCCCGGTCGGTAAGGGCAATTTGTTTTAAGGGCGATTAGCTCAGCTGGCAGAGCAGCTGACTCTTAATCAGCGGGTCACAGGTTCGAATCCTGTATCGCCCAGTCTTTGTTGGTGCTTTGCAGCAAACGACTCCGTTGCATGCCATTTCCCTTCGCTTTGCAAGGATTTAGACCTTTATCGGCCCTTGATACGCAGGTTCATAAAAATCGGCCCGTTGACCGATACTGTACATATGAAGTCCGTGGTAAAAGTCGTTACTCGTTTGCCGGCAGCGGCTATTACAATTATGTTTGCAATAGCAGCCCTGTTCATATCCGTAGGTATTTATCGCGGCGGCTCGGTCCTGCACGATTTGTTCGCGGAGAACAAACAGCTCAAGCAGGCTCTGACCAATCTGACGGATGAGGGGAAGATTGGCTATGCAAAGGTCCTGAGCCAAGAAAGAGATAATAGTGGAAAAATCATTTCGACAACTCTAAAGTTCATAGAGACCGCCAGGGACAACGACCTTGAGACCGTCCTCGAAAAACAGTACACCGTCAAGGGGGACGTCGTTCATTTCGACGCCCTGATAATCAAGTTCCCAAACAAGATGGTAATGGACGGCAAAAAGAGGAGCCTGTATCTATGGCGGCGCGTTTACGGTGAGCAGATGAGCCCGCAGGATGGTTTCCCAATCGAAGAGCCGGGAGCCGAGCCGCAAAGATATAAGGAGCTTCTGCGTGAGCTTCCATTGAAACACCGTGAGCTTTTCTGGTCGAGCATCTGGGAGTTAGCAAACGACCCGAACCTGCTGGCACAGTATGATATCGAAGCGATTTACGGCAATGTCACTTACGTCAAGCTCAAAAAAGGCCTTGTGTATGTATTTCGAATAACCGCAACGGGCCAAGTGTATCCCGAGGTGATTCCGGAAATTTAACTTTCCTCTAGTTTCATAGTGAGTTTATGTTTACACTGCGGCTTTTCAGATATTCTTTCAGTTCGGGTATATCGATGGTATGGAAATGAAAGACCGAGGCTGCGAGCAGGACCGTGGCCCCTGCTTTTGCGGCATCATAGAAATGCTCCATTTTGCCGGCCCCGCCTGATGCGACGACTGCGGCGGAGCAATTGTCGGCGATAAGTTTTATCAACGGCAGGTCGAATCCTGTCTTGGCGCCGTCAGTGGCTTTGCTGGTCGGTAGAATCACCGGAACGCCAAAGCCATCGACCTTTTTCGCCCATTCGAGTGCGTCGGCGCCGGTGGCGGTTCGGCCTCCGTCGATATAGACCTCGTAGCCGGAGGGCAATGCCTTGTTCCGGTCGACGTCTATTGCGACAGTGACTTTGTCCGGGCCGAACTCTCTGACCATTTCTTTTATAACCTCGGGCCTGCGAAAGGCAGCGCTGCTCGTGGAGATTTTATCTGCGCCGGCTTCGAGGACAGCGGCTGCGGATTTGACGTCACTGATACCGCCGCCGACTGTGAAAGGAACGGTTGCAGCGGCGGCGACGTTTTTTACGACCTCGAGCATTGTCGGCCGGTTTTCGACCGTCGCGGTTATATCGAGAAGCGCAAGCTCATCGGCGCCGGCTTTGCAATAGGCCTTGGCGCATTCGACGGGGTCACCTGCATCACGGATATCAACGAAGTGAACGCCTTTAACGACTCTGCCGTTCTGCATATCGAGACACGGCATTATGCTGACTTTGCTGCTCACAGAGGTCTCCTTTCTCCAATAGACCGATAAAGAAATCGCCGGTATTATAGCTCTTAAGGCCTTGTTTGCAAGTTCCTGATTTGTTCTGAGTCCGGTGAGTAACAGGATATTCCGAAGTTCCAATAAAAACGGCAAGAACACGGTTGTAGCCTTGCACTAAGCAAGCAAGGACCGATAACCAAACAACAGGATTACATACCTTAAACCCCACCGGCAGATAAGTCACTTTTGGGACCATATCTAAAGAAGCGGCAGGCTGATTCAGCCGATAACGTTTGACGGCCCGGGCTGAATTCACCCGGTTAGAACCCGAGGATAAGCGAAGAAATCTGTTTGCTGTTTTACAAGAAGACAGGGAAGTACAAGGTCATGCAATTACAGCACATCGACAGGGACGTTCGCCACCTGGCTACTATGGCGGAAACGGCATGCGAGGGAATAGCCGTTACCGATGCGCGCGGGGTTCTGCAGTATGCCAACGCCGTATTCGCCACAATGCACGGTTATGAATCGGCAGCGGCCCTGACGGGGGTCGGCATCGGGACATTTCACAGCCACGAGCAGATGCAGTCCGATGTGCTGCCGCTGATGAATGAAGTAAAACAGAGAGATGCAATTTCCGGCCCCATAAAACACGTCAGGGCCGACGGGGCAGTCTTTGCCACAACAACCAAGATAGTACCGCTCAAAGGTTCGAAGGGCCAGACGGAAGGGTTTATCTTCCTGGTCGTTGACCACAGTGAGCAGGATAACGAAGAAAAACTGCTGCTCGGACAAAACCGTCAACTGGCATGTGACAATGAGCAGTTACAGAAACAGGTCTGTGAAAAAAACGAGATAATCGAGCAACTGACACGATTGCATGAACAGGTAAGCTGTAAACTCGGGCAGCAACAAGTCCATTTAGCCGACGTCAATGAACAACTGCAGGAACAAACCAGCGAAAACAAACTGGTACAGCAACAGTTACGGCAGTACAAACAACAACTGGATGGAGAGACTTCCGAGCTGGCCCGGATTAAAGAAGACTTAGGGCAGCAAATCAGCCATCGCACACAGACAGAGCAGCTATTACAAGAGCATCGCAGCCGGCACGAGCAGGCACAGCAGCAACTAAAACAATACCATAACACTATCGAGCAGCAAAAGGCGGAATCGGCTGCTGTTAAAGAGCAGCTGCAGCAGCAGATTCAGCAACTTACCGAACAAGCGGCCTGCGCGAGTGAGCAAATACAACAACATACGGTCCGGAGGCAAGCGGCTGAGCAGCAGGTAACAGAGGTCCGTGAGCAATTACAGCAATATATCAATGAAAAAACCGCCGAGTTAGCGACAGCCAATGAGCAAATCGCCAGCGAAATATCCGAACGAACACAACTGGAACAACAGCTTCGACAGCAGCTCGAGCAGCGAAGCGGCGAGCTGGCCGATGTAAGGTCGCAGCTCGAAGAATACACATCCAAACTCAACCAGGCCGAACACCAACTCCGTGAGAAAAGCGATGAACTGGCTTGTACGAGAGACAAGCTCGAGAACCAGACCTTCGAGCGGGAAACCATCGAACAACAACACCAGCAGGTGCGGCAGCAACTTCAGCAGCAAAGTGATGAGTCAGCTACTTTAAAAGAACAGCTTACAGAGCAGATATCACGGCTCGAGCAAACCGAACAACAACTCGGCAGGAAAAATGATGAGCTGGCTTTTACAAGAGAGCAGCTTGAGAGCCAGACTAACGAACGAAAAACCGTCGAACAGAAACTGCGGGAACAGCAACAGCAGCTTGGACAGCAGATACAAGAGCTTACCGAGCAGGTTGCTTCGTCAAATGAGCAGCTACGGCAGAAAACCGCCCAAAACAAAGAACTACAGGAGTCTTTTGCCGAGCGCAGCAGCCAACTGAACCATGCGAACGAAGAACTGCTCAAAGAAGTTTGCGAAAAAAACCAGACAATCAAGCAACTGAAACAATCGCACGATGAATTAGGTCAAAAACTCAAACAACAGCAGGCGCTACTGACCCAGACCAACGAACAACTTCAACAAAAATTCAATGAATACGAAAAGGTCGAGCAAGAGCTTGAACGGCAACGCACAGATTCAGACAAAAAAACTGCTGAGTTAATCTCACTCAGGCAGCAGCTACAACACCAAGTGGAGCAGCACAAACAGACAGAACAACTGCTGCAGGAGCATGGCCGGCAGTACGAGCAGTCGCAGCAGGAGCTTCAACAAAATCGCAGCATCATCGAGCAGCAAAGAGTGGAATTAGAGACCACAAAAGGTGAGCTGCAAGAGGAAATCAACCGCAGAGACGCGGCCGAGCAGCAGACAAAGAAGATTCAAAAGAACCTGGAGCGGAAGATTAACGAAAAAACCGCTGACCTGGCTGCGCTCGGCGAACAACTCAAGGAGCAGGCATCGCAGCGGAGCCAATTAGAACAACAGCTTGAGCTGCAAGGCGACGAGCTGGCCGGCGTAAAACAGGAGCTTTCGGAACAGATGTCCCGGCTCGAGCTGGCTGACCGGCAACTCAATGAGAAAAATGACGAACTGGCTTGTACAAAGAAACAACTCGACAACCATGTTGCCGAGCGAGCGAATCTGGAAAAACAATCGCAAGAGCAGCGTGAGCAGCTTGGGCAGCAGATTAAAGAGCTTACCGGGCAGGTCGCTTCGGCCAATGAGCAGCTACAGCAGCAAACCACCCAACGCAAAGAGCTGGAGGAGTCTTTTGCCGAGCGCAGCGGACAATTAAGCCATGCCAACGAGCATTTGTGCGAACAAGTCCGCGAAAAAGGTAAGGCTGTCGAACGACTGACGCAAGAGCGGGAGAAGTTAAGTCTTGAACTCGAGCAACAAAAGGGACTACTGGCCGTCTCTAATGAGCAATTGCAACAAAAGCTCAGTGAAAACAAGCTGGCACAGGAACAGTTGCAGCAGCATAAACAACGGCTGGATGAGCAAACAGCCGAATTGGTTCAAGTTAAGGAGAAACTGCAGCATCAGGTCGCCGGGCACAAGCAAACAAAAAAACTATTGCAGCAGCAATTATCGCAGAATGAACAAACAAAAGCAGAATTGCAGAAGCAGATAGACGGAAAAGCCGCTGAACTGGAGGCAATCAGCAAGCAACTCAAAGGGCAAACGTCGCAGCGGATACAATTAGAGCAGCAGCTCGAACAACGCAGCAACGAGTTGGCCGCTGCAAAGTCTCAACTTCAGGATTATACATCCCGGCTCGAGCAGGCTGAGCAACAAATCGGCGCTAAAGATAACGAGCTGGCCTGCGTAAAAGAACTGCTTGACAGCCGGGCCGCCGAGCAAGAGACGCTGGAACAGCAGCTACAACAGCAAATCCAGGAGCTTGCCGAGCAGGTCACTTCGGCAAATGAGCAGCTACAACAGCAGATAGGCCATGGACACCGGGCCAAGCAGCAGATAAGGAAAGTCCAGCAGCGACTGCAGGAAAAAATCGATAAAAAGACCGCCGAGCTGAAGGCGGCGGCCGAACAACTCAAAAAACAGACATCGCAACGCACACAACTGGAACAAGAGCTTGAGCAGCGAGGCGACGAGCTGGTCGCTGCGAGGTCAGAAATTCAGGAATACACGTCCCGACTCGAACAAGCCGGTCAAAAACTCAGCGAGAAAAACAAAGAACTGGCCTGTGCAAAAGAGCAGCTCGACCGCCGGGCCGCCGAGCAAAAAAATCTCGAACAACAACACCAGCAGGTGCGCAGGCAGCTTGAGCAGCAGACAGCCCAGAGACAAACGGCTGAACAGCAGGCAAAAGAGAACCGGCAGCTCATACAACAAAAGATTGATAAAAAGACTGCGGAGCTGGCTGAGGTTAGCGAACAACTAAAAAGACAAAAATCGCAGTGCAAACAAACAGAACAGCAGCTACAACAACAAATCGCCCAACGCAAAGAACTGGAGGAATCTTTTGCCGAGCAAGGCCGACAATTAACTTGTTCCAACGAACAACTGCACAAACAAGTTTCCAAAAAAGATGAAGCGATTGGGCAACTGGCACAAGAGCGGGAGAAGTTAAGCCGGGAACTCGGGCAGCGACAGACTCAGCTTACCAATGTCGAACAACAACTCGAAAAGCGAGTCAGCGAACACCAGCAGGTACAGGAGCAGTTGCGGCAGCAGAAACAACTGCTGGATGAACAAACTTCCGGACTAGTTCGGGTTAAGGAAGAACTGCAGCAGCAGGTTGCCGAGCACAGGCAGGCAGAGAATCAACTGCAGCAGCAGATAGACGGAAAGGCTGCCGAGCTGGCGGAGGTCGGCAAACAATTAGAAGAACAAAAATCGAACAAGACTCAATTAGAACAGCAGCTTGGACAGTACGGCAACGAATTAGCTACTATAAAACCGAAACTTCAGGAATACATATCTGTTCTTGAACAAACCAATCAAAAGCTCAGTGAGAAAGACAATGAGCTGGCCTGTGTAAAACAGCAACTCGATAAGCAGACCTGCGAGCGGAAAAGCCTCGAACAGCAATATCAGCAATTACAGCAGCAGGTTGACGAAAAAACCGCCGAGCTGGCTAAAACCAATGAGCAAATTGACATTCAAATATCACAGCGAACACAATCAGAGCAACAGCTTGAGCGACGCAGTGAGGAATTAGCCGTTGCCAGAGAAGAGCTTGGCCAGTACGTGTCCCGGCTCGAACAGGCCGGTCAACAGCTCAGCGAAAAAGACCATGAGCTGACATGTACAAAGCAACAGCTTGAAAGTCATACGTGTGAGCGAGGAAACCTGGAGCAGCAATTGCAGGAACAACTTTGCCTGTATGAACAGGCCCAGCAGCAGCTCGAGGAACACCGCAGTAAAATCGAGCACCAGAGAACGGAATTAGCTTCTATACAACAGCAGCTCCAACGGCAGGTCGACGAAAAGAGCACACAGTTATCCATAGCCACCGAAGAAATCGAAAAGCGAACGTCACAGTATACACAATTAGAGCAGCAGCTTGGGCAGCGCAGAGATGAATTAGCCGCTGTCAGGCAGGAGCTTTCCGAGCAAATGGCACGGCTCGAGCAGGCTGACCGGCAGGTCAATGAGAAGAACGCACAGTTGTCCACAGCTACTGAAGAAATCGAAAGGCAAACGTCACGGTACATACAATTAGAGCAGCAGCTTGGGCAGCGCAGAAATGAATTAGCCGCCGTCAGGCAGGAGCTTTCCGAGCAAATGGCACGGCTCGAGCAGGCTGATGAGCATCTCGGCGAAAAAGACAACGAGCTGGCCTGTACGAAGAAGCAGCTCGAAAGCCAGGCCGCCGAGCGAGAGAATCTCGAAGAGCAATTAAAAGAGCAACGTCTGCAACTGCAACGGCAGATAGACGAAAAATCGGCCGAATTAGAAGCGGTAACCAGACAGTTAAAAGACAATGAAGCGCGATTAGCGGCGATAGAATTTGCAGCAAGTAAGCCGGTAAAAGAAAAGAGGAAAATCCACGACGAAGAGCCGGACAATTCAGACGGCCAGGGTTCCTGCCCGCGTACTCCGCTTGATACAGGAAAGATAGCAGAATTAGCTGAACTGGCAAAGAAGCTGTCGCACAAACGTTCCTGAAAAAAGAAGTTCCACCGGCCCCTGCTAAATACGATTTCAGTCTTGTATTTGGTGAATCCCACAGTATCATTTTCAACAGCAGGGAAAATTTGGAAAAAGGGAAATATAGATTGATTCAGCCAGAGAGTATAAGGCCGCTCAACAGAAACAATACGCCGCGAGGAAGATACGTCCTTTACAGGATGCAGCGTGAGCTAAAGCAGAAATAATGCAAACTTAAACATGGAGCAGCTATGCATATTCGTGTACTTATATTGCTCTTGGCGGGGCCTTTGTTCCTGGTTTCTATTGGGTCGTATGTGTACGTTCAGCTTCGATTGAAACCGGACAGTGATGAACTGGATGATTATTTCTGGGAGGTGGAGGACAGGCACCCTGGACTGGCACGCTATAACAAGTGGTCGAGAATTACGTTAGCGGCGGCGGCCCTGGCGGCTATGCTGTTGTTTGCGGCAGCTTTCATATAAAAGGCGGCAAAAAATCTCTTGTGGGTATAACCGCGGCCTTATAAAATGAAGCCTGTTAAGAATGTTCATTTCTTTTTTAAGGGAGTTTAAGGATGAAATCGGTAAAGAAGCTAATCGAGACGGTCATTCTGGTCATTATTGTCGTGGTTGCGCTGCTGCTGCTGGGGTTCGAGCTTTTCGGCGAGCACCTAATCAAGACCGGCATAGAAGTGGCGGGAACAAAGGCGCTGGGAGTCGGAGTCGATATCGGCAGCCTCGATTTATCCGTACTCAAAGGACGGGTGGCGATTAGAGGGCTCGACGTGAAAAACCCGGTCGGTTACGAACAGAAGTACCTGCTGCAGATGGGCAAAGGCGAGGTCCAGACACACCTGAAATCACTTATGAGCGATCCTGTGGAGATTGACTCAATTCTGCTCGATGATATTACGCTCGCAATCGAGCAGAAGGGCCTGGACAACAACCTGAAGGTCGTCCTGGACTCGATGCCCAAGGCCGAGGCCAAACCGGCCGAGGGCAAGAAGCTCGTAGTCAAGGACCTGAAAATTACCAATACAACCGTCAAGGTGAAGCTGCTGCCGATGCAGATTCTGCCGGGGCAGGCCGATACGGTAACATTAAAACTCGACCCGATTGAGATGAAGAATTTGGGCAGCGACGAGAAGCTGACAACGGCCAAGCTTAGTTCTGAGGTGATGGCGGTGATTGCAGATGCCGTCGCAAAACAAGGGGCAGGTGTTCTGCCTAAGGATGTGCTCAATTCGGTAGAGGGCGCGCTGCAAAACCTCGGCGATATCACGGACATAATCACCAAACAGGGATTGAAGGTGCTCGAGTCCGGCGGCGAGGACGTGCAGGAATCGGGCAAGCAACTTATCGAGGGAGTGAAGGGGATTTTTGATAAAAAGAAGGAAAACCAGGAATAAAGGGGAAATTTTGGGAGGCTGGAAAATGAACGTGCTGGAGTTTTTGAAGAGCAAAGGCGTTAAGTACACGGTCCGTGAGCATAAGCCGACATTTTCGGCTCAGCGTATGGCGGCGGTCGAGCATGAGCCGGGCAAGTACGTTGCGAAACCGGTGCTGGTGAAAGTTGACGGCGAGATAATGATGTGCGTGCTGGACGCCAATCACAAGGTGGACCTTCGCGGACTGAAAGAAAAACTCGGGGCGAAAAAGGTTGACCTTGCGGACGAGACGGATATCGGAAATCTGTTTACGGACTGCGAGGTTGGGGCCGAGCCGCCTTTCGGAAATATTTACAATCTGCCGACGATTATGGATAAAGCCCTCGACGTCGACGACCACATAGTATTCCAGGCAGGTTCGCACGACAAGGCGGTAAGAATCAGCATGGCTGATTACCGTAAGCTGGTAAACCCGAAAGTGCTCGAGTTCAGCTATCACATAAGTTCGCCGGTGTAATGAAAAACCCCCACCATACAGGCGGGGGTTTATTGACAAACAAGCAGTGATACTGTTGATACCGTGCTTTAGGCTATTTCTTCATCTATCCAGGCGAGCAGGTCCTTTAAATCATCCATCGTGATGTCACCCATGTGAGCGATTCTGAATGTTTCGTTTTTCAGTTTACCATAGCCGTTGCCGAATACGGTATTATGCTTGGCCTGGACGGCTTTTATCACTGCTCCAACATCGATTCCCTTTGTATTCTTCACCGCCGTCAGGGTATTGGAGGCGTATTTTTCCTCGCAGAACAGGTCGAATTTCTCTTTCGCCCAGGAACGAACGAAATCAGCCATTTTTTTATGCCGTTTCCAGACGTTTTCCATACCCTCTTTGACGAGCTTGTGGCACTGGTAGTTCAGGCCCATGATGTGTGGGATGGACGGAGTAGTAGGTGTCTGGTTCTTTTCGGCGCTCTTTGCGAAGCTCTGGAAGTCGAAGTAGTAGCCGCGGCCGGGTACGTTTTTGCTTTTTTCCAGAGCGCGATTACTGACCAGGGCAACGGCTAATCCCGGCGGCAGAGCAAAGGCCTTTTGGACCGAGGCGAAGGTGACATCCCAACCGAGCTGGTCGAAATGTATCGGCAGGCCGACCATCGCGCTGACCGAGTCAACGAAGACAAGCACGTCGGGATATTTTTCCTTCATCATCTCGCTGATTTCGTAAAGAGGGTTGGCCAGGCCGGTGCTTGTTTCGCTATATACCATAGTGATTGCGGCGTATTTTCCCTCGGTGAGTTTTTTGTCAATCATCTCGGCGGTTACGGGCCGGCCCCATTCGACCTTCAGCTCTTCGACCTTTCGGCCGCACGATTTGGCAACGGAGGCCCACTTGTCGCTAAAGGCGCCGCACATTGTGCAAAGGACGGTTTCATCGAAGCCGACGCAGTTGCGGACGGCGGCTTCCCAGATGCCGGAGGCACTGGACGTGCTCAGAAACACGTTCTGGCTGGTAAATAAGATTTTCTTAAGCATTTCCACAGTCTCTCCGTGCAACTGTGCGTATTCCGGCAGTCGATGACCCAGAGTGGGTCTTGCGAACTGCTCAAGGACGTCATCGTTTACCTTTACGGGTCCTGGGATGAAAAGTCTCGGGGGTTTTTTCCAGTCAGCCATTTTTCAAACTCCATCAAAATTTATTCTAATTTATATATTGTTAAACCTGTGAAAACTTTCGGGTAAAAGTACGTTGACTTTTGCGGCATGCGCTCGCCTGCATCTGCAACAGCTTCAATTTGTTCAATCTTGGGCGGATTCATAAAGAAGACCGCCTGCCCGTCACCGGCGTCGATTTGCCTGACGAGCTCTTTGGCCTTGTTGCCGCTGTCCTTTATGTACCTGACGTTTGTGCCCCGGGCAAGTTTCTCGTCGTCGATGCCAAGTATTTCGTCGAGCACCAGTTTCGAAAGGACCGTGACATCGAGCTTTCTCCATGCCCGGCTCATTGACGGGGCAGCTTTGTCCATTTGAGAGATATCTTTCAACCTCGTTATGTAAAAGGCGCCGTCGCCGCCGTATATGCCGAATGTATTTCGGTCCCCGGCGTGGTCGGCCTTCATCCGGGCCAGCATCCGGTGACGGGCCTGTCGCGCCGACTCCGGCGAATCAAAACCAAAACGAACAACTTCGAAATTCTTTTCGAGTTTCTTCAGTAAATCTCCAAAGGAAAAGTCTTCCATGCCGCTTACAAAACGGTGAGTGGCCAGAACAATCAGGCCTTCGTGGCAGGTGTTGGCAAATGCCATCATCTGGTATTGGGCCGATGGCCTGCCGGTAAGCTCAAGATAAGCCAGGCCGGTTTCGTAGCGGTGATGGCCGTCGGCTATGATGCAGGTTTTGTCTTTCATCATATCGACAACGGCAGAGATTTCCTGCTGATTTGTGACGGAAAAAAGACGATGCCTTACATTTTGTTCGTCGGTAAAGTCGATGAGCGGCTCGTCGCTGATTGTGTCGGCTATAATATTGTCGGCAACATGGCTGGGGTCTTCGTAGAGTAAAAAGACCAGGCCGAAGTCGGCGGCAGTGGCCTTTTTGAGTTCGAGCCGGTCTTTTCGCGGGCCGAGCATCGTGTTTTCGTGGGCGCGAACGGTCTTTCCGAACGGTTCGAGTTTTCCCAGAGCAATACAACTGAATCGCTGGAACCAGGCCCCGGCAAGTTCGAAGTCCTGAACGTAAGCGTAGACAGCCTCGTCCGAATCCAGCTTCAGGGCCCCCCGCTCTATCCAGTCGTTGAAATAGGCGGCGGCCCTGGTATAGACATTATCTTCATCGCCGTTTGAGGGTCGGGCTTTGGGCTTTATGATGCGGACGATGTTATAATCGCTGCTGCGGTAAAGCTGCTGCTGTTGCTTCTCGCTTATAACATCATAGGGAGGGGCAATACAAGCGCCGACGTTACCTACAACAGCCTTGTTGAACCTGCAAGCCCTGAACGGTTTAATTTCCATTTCCTCGCCCGACATCGGCCGAAAGTCAAACAACAGCAGGTTACGCCCGGGCCGGGCGGGCGACCAGAGCGGGAATAATACAATATGCTTTCGACGTTGTCAAACACGCTTTGAAGTCGACTGTGTGTTACGGGGCCGGCCCGTGATTCCCGAACAAGTCGGATTTTTTCAAAAAATCGTAATTTTTTGCTTGTGCCTCCGATTCTCTTGTCTATTATGTCAATAGACATAATGGATTTAATAGAAAAGGGATGCTGAAAATGAAGCTGACCACCAAAAGTGAATATTCGATTCTGGCGTTACTGTATATTGCCAGGCACGAAAAGCAGGGATTTATAAAGATAGAGCAGATATGCTCAAAATACAATATGCCGAAGAAATATCTTGAGCTTTTATTTTCGATACTGAGACGCAGTCGTTATATCAAGACCAGGAGGGGCAAAAGCGGCGGCTACAAGCTGGCTCGCCCTGC
>Ga0315537_1000563_pt1 | contig 29037 bp, 19 predicted proteins | sample SalMarSW160270MG_FD_203091 | JGI IMG/M metagenome (GOLD analysis project Ga0315537, IMG submission 203091) | Salt marsh sediment microbial communities from the Plum Island Ecosystem LTER, Massachusetts, United States - Salt Marsh Sediment SW1602-70 ...
TTTCCCAGTAGTCATTTTCATCCAGAGCCAGGGGTACTCCCATCCCGGTATGGTTGGGGTTTACAATGACAAAGGTGTCATATTTTTCACCGGTCTGGCTGATGAGGTCGAAAAAATGGACGGCTTCATATCCCGAATAGATGTATCCGGCATGAGGTACCACACAGCCGATGATCTGTTTTTTCGCAAGCTCCCTGTTTATCTTTGGGATCTCTTCAGTATGAATTTCATTGATATGGGCAGATAATGCACTCCCGGTTCCGGGATAAAATTTCCCGGCAACGGTTGCTTTCCTGATTTTTACAACTCCTTCAGTATGTACCATAATGAGTAATCCTTTGTACAGGTTATTCAATTAATCCTTCCAAACGAAGTATATTTTGGACGTATATAAGATACCGGTTTTTGCGGAATGTAAACCAGCTTTTTTTGTATTCAGAACCTTCAACCAGGGTCCTGAATTTGGCGAATGATCGTTTATCTTTCAAAGCATCATGAAGCACGGTGTTACCCTCTTTATTGATGATCTCCTGAACAAAATCTTCCATTATTTCAAACACCTCCCAGGGCTCCATTCCCCTGATCTCAACATGATCAGGCCAGTTTTTTTTGATCCGGTTCAACTCTTCCTCCCAGGGATCAGGTACACCCGACAGATATCCAAAATCGTATATTGACCGGGTTTCCCCGCTTTCCCTGTTGATATAAACCTTAAATCCCTGCTGAAGGTCTTCTGAGATATCGTTTACCTGTTCCTCAGTTAGTTTCATAATGCTTCTGATATCAATAATTCTGAATTACTTTGTTGCCGCAGTGAGAGCACACACCACCCGGTTCCAGTCCGGTGATGCGGGTATAATATCCCTCCCGGATAATCACTTCAGCGCCACAGGATGGGCAGCAGGTATTTTTCCCGTAATTTGTACCTCCCACATTTCCCAGGAATACATGATTCAAATACTCCCGCGCAATATTGTATAACCGCTCAAGGGTTGACAAAGGAGTACTATGAATGGACATTTTATGTGCCGGGAAGTACCGTGAAAGATGCAAAACGGTCTCTTTACTCACTTCAGTTGAGATCCATTGCGCCATTTTCCGGAAGGTTTCCGTGTTGTCGTTCAAGCCTGGAATAATCAGATTGGTAATCTCTAGGTGTTTACCCGCCTTCTTAATTTGCAGAATAGTATCCATTACCGGGGAGAGTCGCGATGAGGTATACTTCCGGTAAAACTCATCTGTGAAAGCCTTCAGGTCAATATTAAAAGCATCCATAACAGGCAGGAGGTCAGCAAGGGGATGGGGATTAATAAAACCATTGGTAACCATGGTTGTCAGCAGTTGGTTCTGTTTTGCTTTTTCTGCCACATCCATGACATATTCATACCAGATGGTTGGTTCATTATAGGTAAACGAGATGCCGATATTTTCTTTCCGGCCGTGTGCAATTTTTAAGATATCGTCCGGTTCATACGTTGAAATAAAACCATATGATTCACTATCAGCCTGGGAAATTTCATTGTTCTGGCAAAAGCGGCAGGAGAGGTTACACCCGATCGTTCCAATAGAGAGGATCTGGCTGCCCGGAAAAAAATGATAAAGCGGTTTCTTCTCGATCGGATCAAAGTGGATAGCTGATACCTTTCCATAATTCTCCGCGTATAGTATTCCGTTCTGGTTTATCCGCACACCGCACATGCCTCTTTTTTCCTGTTTCAGCTTACACTGGTGTGGGCAAAGCCTGCAGGTTACTTCACCGGTTGGATGCTTTTCAAAATACTTAGCCTGAACCATGTGTCAATAGTTTATTATTCAAACCGCAATTTAACCTGTTCAATGCTTTCAACAGATCCCACGATAGTTAACCGATCTCCTACTCTGATGCGTGTATAACCGGTAGAGATGATCGGATGTCCGCGTCGCTTTGTTGAGAGGATAAGTATATCCGAAGGAAGGTGAAGATTCCGGAGCGCCATGCCATTAAGATCCCGGTTTTTCACCACGATATCAACGGTATCCTGATCTTCCTCCATACCCAATAATAGCGTTGTTGCGATTGGTGATCGGACAAAATGATCCAGCAAACTCACCATGGCAGTTGATGGTTCGACAATCAAAACCCCAAGTTCATGAAACCGTTTCATATTAAACCGGTGATTCATCCTCACGACCATTTCCTGAGTGCCAAAATTCTCATACACCAGTTCGCAGATAGTAAGGTTTTCCTCGTCGGTTTTCATTGCAACAATGGTATTTGCCTTTTCAACGCCAACCTCTTTAAGCGATTCGAGGGATATCTCCGGTATATACCGAACCGTAACATTTGGAATGGATGGATTTGGAATTCCTTTACTCAATGTGGCAATGGTCACAATCCAATCATGATCAGCAAGTTGCCTTGCCAGTGCAAGTGATTGATCTTCAAATCCGAAAATCACGACCTTACGCTGTATGTCATTTGTTCCTCTTGCCCTGGAGTGATCTTCACCCGCAAGACCAATTGCCCATTTTAACATGGGCGGACCCACCATCTGGTTTAAGACAATTACAGAGATCATCAGGACAACAAATTCTGCTCCCCAATCCGTATACTCCGTGGCAACAACCGTTACCAGTCCGAGACTCACACCTGCCTGAGTAATATAGGGCATCCAGCTTATTTTAATGTATCGGAATGCATCTCCTCCCATTATTCCACCCGCCCAACTGCCAATCATGAGCGTGATCAGCCGGATCATGAAAAAGGTGAGAGCAATGAACCAAATTCCGAGTAATAAATCAAGATGAACTGAAGCCCCGATCAACGTGAAAAAAACAACATAAACATAGGGTAATGCGTCATGAATGATCTTCAGAAATTCCCTCCGGTACCGGGTGAAGTTAGTGATCATGAAACTGGCAATTATACAGACAAGCAGTGGTTCAATGTAAAAATCAAGGGAGAAGTGACGTTCACTGACCAACCTGACCCCGTGCGAAAGAAGGTAAATTCCATAACCTGTTAGTAATAATAATCCGGTCTTTACTACAGTGGAAATCCTGCGTATTAAAAGGAATTCAAGGAACTTTCCAAGGATGATGCCAATTCCAAAAGATACCAGCAGTTCCAGAGCGAGCATAATGATGTATCGAAAACTAAATCCTGTATTTACAATCAGGGTGTTCGATAATGAAAAGGTTACAGCAAATAAAATGATTACCAGTACATCAATCAGAACAGTAACACCAAGCGTTGTTTGTGTAAATGGCCCTTTTGCACGCAATTCGTTGATCACAGCAATCAGGGTTGCGGGTGATCTTGCAACAAATATCGTGGATATTAAAAGGGCTATTGCGATCTTTTCTACCTGTTTCATGCCAGACATGAAGGGCACCAGGTTGGAAATAGCGTATACCAGAAGGGTGGAGAAGATAAAGGTAAATACCATTTGCCCTATTGTCATCCATCGGATGCTGCGAAAACGACTCCGCAGTTCTTTGACGTAAAGTTCCGAACCCGCAGCAAAAGCGATAAAAGCCAACGCTATATCATTGATAAAAGTAAGATTAGCTGTCGAATCAAACGAGATCAGGTTAAGAACAAAGGGCCCGCAGATAATCCCCATGAAGAGCATCCCGGTAATCAGGGGTAACCTTACCTTCTGAAACAGCCCGGCAATTTGCCTGGAAGCTATTACAATAATAAGGAAACTGGCAACCGCGAAAAGAGTTTTCCACGATATCGATATTATGGAGCTCAATGAACCCATTCCCATGTACTCCTTTTGTACTTATAATATAAATAAATGTAAACAAAAAATACCACAATAACCACCCCTCAATAATCGGGTTGAATAATTCGATGGTTTTGTATGGTAATCCGGAATGAAATAGAAAAAAAAGGTTAATTTTGATAGCTGTAGTAAACTGGAATGCAAAGAATTCTTTTTACAATTCATGGGTGAATTGGAATAACTCTGCAGCAATCAGATTGACTTGCCAATCATTGAATTTACCATAACGGTGTTGTGGTCATTCAAATTTCTATTTCATGAAAAGTAGACGGTTTCTCATTTTTTTTCTTCTGTTATTTGTTGGAATCATCCTGTTGATTGAATGTGTAGGCAGAAGAACTTCGACAGATAATAAGGAAGAAGTACAAAGTACGGATACGATAATGGGCCAGACAGAAGTGCATAATCGATTAACCGATGAAGAGATTGAAGCGGGTTGGAAGCTCCTCTTCAACGGATATTCCACTGCAGGTTGGAGAGGTTATAACATGAAAGGGATGGATGAGGGGTGGACCGTGGAGGATGGTAACCTGGTTGCTCTCGGGAAAGGAGGGGATATTGGCGGGGATATCATAACCGATGAGGAGTTTGGTAGTTTTGAACTTGCGCTTGAATGGAAAATTTCCGCGGGCGGGAATAGTGGAATTATGTATCATGTGGTTGAGGGAGATTATCCGGCTGCTTATGCTACAGGACCGGAATATCAGATCATTGATGATCTTGGTTTTCCCGAACCACTGGAAGAGTGGCAGACGACAGGTGCGAATTATGGCATGCATGTTCCGCAAAGGACCAAGATCAAACCTGCAGGTGAATGGAACTCCTCCCGGATTATTATCGAAAATGATCATGTTGAACACTGGTTAAATGGTGTTAAAGTGGTGGAGTACACACTCTGGAATGATGAGTGGAACAAGCTGGTTGCTGAAGGAAAATGGAAAGACTATCCGGAATACGGGAAAGCCGGGGAAGGACACATAAGCCTGCAGGATCACGGCAGTATGGCCTGGTTTCGAAACATTAAAATACGATCCATGATGGAGGAGGTATAAAAGTCAGGTGGAAAAACCTGTACATCCGTCCATTGTAACCGGAATAAAATAATAATAAATCTCCTGCTAAAAATCAGATATACTCATGAAGAAAACAAACCTATTACAGACTGCAATCACCCTTCTTGTGATTGCCCTATTGCCCTGTTTACCGGTAACAGGACAGTCCGATGAATCCGTTATTCATCCCAAAGATCATTTTGGATTTACTCCGGGTGACGACCGGATGTTGTTTGATTACAGTGAATTGATCGGATATATGAAACTTCTTGACAAGGCAAGCCCGAAACTCAAGATGGTTGAGATCGGTAAATCCCCCATGGGCAAGACGATGTATATTGCGTTTATATCATCCGCCGGGAATATTGAAAAACTTGATGAACTCAGAGAGATAAATCGTCAACTGGCACTTAATCCCTCTATCCCGGAGGCTGAGAAGAAAAGAATGATTGAAGAGGGGAAGGTATTTGTGCTGGGAACCCTCTCCATGCACTCCGGAGAAGTTGGACCTGCGCAGGCAGCCCCCCTGATCGCGTATGAACTGGTTACTTCTGAAGATCCGAAAATAGTTCAGTGGATGGACCAGGTTGTTTACATGATGGTACCCAATCATAATCCGGATGGAATGGATTTTATTGTCAATAATTATAAGAAGTACAAGGGCACAAAATATGAAGGCGCATCCCTGCCCAGGGTCTATCATAAATACGTTGGACATGATAACAACCGCGATTTTGTCATTCTTACACAGGATGATAACCGGGCAATCTCCAGGATATATAGCCTGGAATGGTTTCCACAGGTGATGGTTGAAAAGCACCAGATGGGATCAACCGGCATCCGTTATTTTGTGCCTCCGGTACACGATCCCATTGCAGAAAATGTTGATGCAGAGATTTTTAACTGGACGGCAGTTTTTGGCGCAAATATGATCAGGGACATGACGAATGAGGGCCTCCACGGGGTAGGTCAACACACCATTTTTGATATGTACTGGCCCGGGTCAACCGAAACCTGCCTGTGGAAGAATGTGATTGGTATGCTTACTGAATGTGCAAGCGCCAAGGATGCTACCCCAATCTTTGTTGAACCAAACGAACTGAGTGTGGGTGGTAAAGGGTTGTCGGAATATAAAAAGAGCATTAACATGCCAATGCCCTGGGAAGGCGGCTGGTGGCGTTTGGGAGATATTGTTCGGTACGAGATCACATCCACCTTCTCTATCCTGAAAACAGCATCCCTTCACAGGGAAGAGATACTGAAATTCCAAAATGATCTTTGCCGCAGAGAGGTTTCCAAAGGAGAATCGGTACCACCATTTTATTATGTGATTCCCGGACAACAACAGGATCTTTTCGAGCTGGTAAACCTGGTTGATCTGATGAAAGAACATGGAGTGGAAGTCTACAGGTTAAAGCAATCGTTCACTCTCTCCGGAAAAAATTTTGAAACGGGTGATATTGTCATCCCCCTCGCACAACCGTTTCGCCCATTCATCAAAGAGGTACTTGAACCACAGGAATATCCTGTAAGGCACTATACTCCTGGTGGTGAGGTAGTGAAGCCATATGATATTGCCAGCTGGTCGCTGCCCCTGCACCGGGGACTTGCTTCCTTTGAAATGAAAGAGCGGAGCGAGAAGTTTGAAGGACTCCTCGAAAAAATCGAAGGGGAATATACCCTGACCCAGGGTGATCCGGGAAACTTCTGGGCTGCTGTTTTCTCTGCATCCAACAACGGTAGTTATAAGGCAGCCTTTATTGCTGCTAAACGTGGTATGAAGGTTGAACGAATGGATCAAGCCATATCGCTTGGTGGAATTGAATACCCTAAGGGTAGTTTTATCATGTATGGCGAAGGAAAAGGTCGTGAACAGGTGAATGCCCTGTCAAAAGAGTTAAAATTCTCTCCCGCTTTTATTAAAGAGGAGTGGAAACTTAAAACAATTCCTTTTTCGGTTCCCCGGATTGCTCTGGTCGAGACCTATTTTCATGATATGGATGCAGGATGGACCCGTTATATATTTGATACCTATCAGGTACCATTTACCGTTCTCCATCCGGATCAGTTCGAAAAAACGGATTTTGTGAAGTCATTCGATGTTGTCATTTTCCCAAGCACAGACAAGTCCATTCTCATGACCGGAAAAAGGCAGGCAGGGGGCGGTTATTACCAGGGGAATTATCATCCCGATTATGTGAAGGGAATGGGGAAAAAGGGAATGGATAACCTGATGGCATTCCTGGCTAATGGTGGTATTATCGTTTCCTGGGGTAGTTCCACAGCTCTGTTCGAAGGAACCCTTGAAATTCCCGGAGGGGATCAGAAAGAGGAATTCCAGCTACCCTTTCGTGATCTTTCCGAGGGCTTACAGCGATCGGGATTATATGTAGCGGGATCACTGCTGGAAGTGGATATTACACAGGATCACCCGCTGACCTATGGAATGCCGGAAAAAGCTGGAATTTACTTCGGGCGCAATACGGTATTCTCTACCTCTGTTCCCCGCTTTGATATGGACAGGAGGGTCATCGCTAAATTCCCGGAAAAAGATATCCTCCTTAGCGGATACAGTGAAAATGAAGAACTAATGGGTAATACATCAGCCATGATCTGGCTAAAAAAAGGGAAGGGCCAACTGGTACTCTTTGGATTCAATCCCCAGTTCAGGGCATCAACCCAGGGCTCTTATAAACTGTTGTTTAATTCCCTGTTGCTACCCAAAATCAACTAACTTCTTTTGACAATATAAGGATTAGGGTAAATAATACAGGAAGAGGTTTGGGGCTGTATCAAAAGTATAAAAACTGCCATTCTGTCCGCCATCGGCGGATCAGAATCTTATGGAATTGTTTATCGGCCATGAGATCCTGAAACACCTGCCTGGCCGGCAGGCTGGAGTTCTCCGAAGGAGTCTCCCATAGGTGGCATAGCCATGCCTACGGCAGATCCCTTTGGGGCTATGGACAGGATGACCTGGATTCGGACTTTTGACACACCCCCAAGTTGCTGCTCAATCATTTTGTAATTATCACTAACTACACGTTATCTTTTACTCGTCACTTCTTTTACCGAGCACCGAGCACCGAGCACCAAGGACCCAGAACCTAATCACCCTTCATTTTTCACAGTCTTATCATACATACTCTTTAAACCTGACCCATTTTTCGGGACTCCTGGACGATTCGACCACCGTTTCAATGAATGACATACCCCGTGCTCCATCGTAAACAGTCGGGAAGTCGAGGTGTTCCGGATGGGGCTCTCTGCCATCCATTTTTGCTTTTAAGGTTAAGGCAAAGTTCTTATACAGGTTGGCAAAGGCCTCAATAAATCCCTCGGGATGACCTGCAGGCAGTCGTGAAGCAGAGATGGTTGAGGATGAAAATCCTTTGAAGTTTGTAGCTGTACGCATCACTTCAAATGGTTTATCGAGCCAATTAAGCCTGAGGGAGTTTGGCTCCTGCTGTGCCCATTCAAGTCCTCCTTTTTCACCGTATATCCTGATCTTAAGACCATTCTCTTCTCCAATAGCAACCTGCGTTGCCAGCAGGGTGCCTCTTGCCCCGCCTTCAAAACGAAGCAGCACATTCCCGTCATCTTCCAGGGTCCTGCCACTCACGAATGAGGTGAGGTCAGCACACAACGATTCGATCCTCAGACCGGTAATATATTCTGCAAGGTTTTCAGCATGGGTTCCAATATCCCCCATGCAATTGGCAGCACCGGACTGTTCCGGGTCCGTTCGCCAGCCAGCCTGTTTGTGATCGGTATCTTCCAGCTTCGTGGCTAACCAGCCCTGGAAGTATTCAACAGCGATTTTTCTGATTTTTCCAAGTTCGCCGTTTCTGACCATAGCCCTTGCCTGTTTCACCATCGGGTAACCCGTATAATTATGGGTTAAACCAAAAACCAGACCTGTTTTTTCAACCAGCCTGACCAGTTCAATGGCTTCCTTAAGGTTATAGGTCATGGGTTTATCGCTCATTACATGAAATCCGTTTTCGAGAGCGAGTTTTGCCGGTCCGAAGTGCAGGTTGTTTGGAGTGACAATGCAGACAAAATCCATCCGCTCTCCGTCCGGCAATGCCTTCTCTTTGTGAATCATCTCTTCATAATCGTTGTAGATGCGTGAAGGATCGAGCCCCAGCAATGAACCACTTTTTTGCGATCGTTCGGGTGTGCTGCTCAGCGCCCCACACACCAATTCAATGTGACCATCCATGACAGCAGCCATGCGATGAACAGCCCCAATAAAGGAGTCAATTCCTCCTCCGACCATGCCCATTTTCAACTTTCTCATATAATTTTCGATTTTTGTTTAGATATCATTATCACCATAAAATTAGCATAAAAGTAAAAAAAGTTAATTGTTATAAGTTATAAGTTAATGTTGAGATTTAACCTTCATCGGACCACTTAAAGCTCGTCCGACGAATAAAGAGGAAAAGTTATACACTGGATTTGTTCACCGATAAAATTTTTTTACCGACACATATTTTATATTTTTAAAGAGTAATAGCCAAGTATGAAAATCCTAAAATAAATTCGATGAACAGAAGAAATTTTATGAAGAAATCGATGGTGGCAGGTGCTCTATCGTTTACCACCGGTGCCACCCTTTTAAGTTCAACTTCCGGAGAGGCAAAGAAATACAGTTCCATCTCCGGTCCGGAAAAACCATTCAAATTAAAGTATGCACCAGGATTTGAGACATTCAGGCAGCACGCTGGAGATGACTGGAAAGATCGCATAAAGTATATGTGTGATCAGGGTTTCAGGGCAATGTTCGACAATGGACTAATGGATAAACCACCGGAGCAGCAGGAAGAAATAGCAAAGATCATGGATCAGCTTGGGATGACCCTCGGTCCCTTTGTCCTTTATGCTGATTTCAGTGCAGAATCCTTTGTTTTAGACCATTCAGAAGTTCGTGATATGCTATTGAAACGATTGCAGTTGGGGGTGGAAACTGCCAAGAGGGCAAATGCTAAATGGGCCCTGGTTGTTCCGGGACGGTATAACCAAAGGATGGAATGGGATTATCAGACAGCAAATGTCATCGAGAATCTCAGATTCTGTGCTGAAATCCTCGAAGCAGCAGGAGTAGTGATGGTTCTGGAACCCCTCAATCCTCATGATCATCCTGGCTTATTTTTGACCAAAATGCCTCAGGCATATAGCCTGTGTAAAGCGGTGAATAATCCCAGTTGTAAAATTGTTGATGATATCTACCACCAGCAGATCACCGAAGGGAATCTTATCCCGAATATTGACCGATCATGGAGCGAGATTGCGTCTTTTCATGTTGGCGACACACCGGGCCGTAAAGAGCCGACCAGTGGTGAAATAAACTACAGAAATATTTTTAAACACCTGTATGAAAAGAAATACAATGGTGTAATCTGTATGGAACATGGAATCTCACAGGGAGGGCTGGAAGGAGAGAAAAAACTGATTGAAGCCTATCGTTACGTGGATGATTTTTAATAAAAAAAGTAAAAAGTACTTTTATCTTTTCCCATTGGGATGCCTTCGGCATTACTTTATTCTTTTATCTTGAAAAAAACCGGTCCGAAACGTTTCAGACCGGTTTTTACATTGTGTATAAAGTTCGGAACGTTTTTTTTTATCCTCTGTCTCTATCTTCATCTGCAGGGCTTCCCGGCAGCGGGATAACCGGTGTCATATCCATGGGGCCCAGTGCATAAGTATCTTTTCCAAGCTTCAGATCCGAGTTCATCATCTCTTCCCAGGTAACCTCTTTGCCTGTATGGGCAGAGATCCTCCCCATAATGGCTGTCAGGGTTGAATGGGCGACGTTCTCCCCTTCGTTAATGGGTGTATTGGTACGGATGGCAGTTACCAGGTCAATGTGCTCCTGATCATAAGGATCTACCTTGGGTCTGCCTGTTGGTTCTCCATTCTCGTCCAGCGGATATTCATAGGTCCATTTAACTGATCCGTCCGGGTTGAAGATGGTGTTAACGCCATTTGAATATCCTTTTGTTCCCCTGATATACTCTGAAACGCTGTTTGCGCAGTCGTTGATCTGGCGACACATGCTATGCAGGTGCATGTCGTTATCGTAAACGAAATCGACACTGAAATTATCGTACTGGTCACCTGTGATCCTTCTCAGCCGGCTGCCAAATGCGACCGCTTTTAGGGGATGTTTGCCGGTATACCAGTTGATGACATCGATATTGTGAACGTGTTGTTCCACGATGTGATCACCCGACAACCAGGTCCAGTTCACCCAGTTGCGGATCATCCATTCCATATCGCTCCATCCCTCTTCACGGTTCCGGTGCCATAGTTTCGACTGGTTCCAGTAGCAGTTCCCGGCAACAATATCACCGATCGCACCATTCAGGATCTGTTCATAGGTTTTCAGGTAATCCCTCTGGTGTCTCCGTTGTGTGCCGGCAACGACCGACAGTCCCAGCTCTCCAGCTCTTTTTGCTGTGGCGAGGATCGAGCGCGCACCAACAGGATCCACACATACGGGTTTCTCCATGAATACGTGTTTCCTGGCTTTGACGGCGGCGTCAAAATGGTCCGGCCTGAAGACCGGTGGTGTGGCAAGGATAATAATGTCCACTCCTGAATCGATCACTTTTTCGAAGGCATCGAACCCAAGGAAACAGTTTTCATCCGCTATTTCAACGCCTTTTTTCTCCTTCAACTCTTTCCGGGTGGTTTCAATCTGGTCCTGAAACAGATCGCCCAGGGCGGTAAGCTCAAGGTTAGGGCCTGCATTCAGGAAATTTTCAGCAGCACCCCTGCCCCTGCCTCCGCATCCGATCAGTCCGGCTTTCAGCAACGGACCATCCGGCGCTTCATCAAGGGGTTCTGGCAATGTTGTTACTGAACGGGGCTCACTGGTACACGCTGAAATGATACCATTAATACCCACTGCACCCAGGGCACCAATTACCGCGGTATTTTCCAGGAACTTTCGACGACTGAATTTTTCTTTTGTTTCTTCCATAATTATTTTGTTTATCGGTTTATTCTGTTGTTAAAAGTAATATTTATTTTGCATGGGGGAAATGAAAAGAATCAGATTCTCACTATTTTTTAAAAAAGATTCCACCATGAAATAATGAAATGCAGGAATGAAAGAATATTGGCATGTAAAAATAAAATTTCCTTTCAGAAATCTAAATATAATTGTTAATTTTAGTCGGATTTATTCCGAACTTTCAATCATTCAAATACATCCTTTAAATTTATCGTTATGGACAAAGAAAAAGAGAAGAACTCAATTTCAAGACGCTCGTTTGTCGGAAGAACTGCGGCCGCAACGGCTGCATTTACTGTATTACCCAGCTACGTTGTCAGTGGGCTCGGATACAAACCGCCAAGTGATAAGCTGAATATTGCAGGAATTGGTATTGGAGGAATGGGTTTTGCCAACCTGAAGAACATTACCGGCGAAAATATTGTAGCCCTCTGCGATGTTGACTGGGGCTACAGCAAGCAGGTATTTGAGACTTACCCCGATGCAAAAAAGTACAAGGATTTTCGTAAGATGTATGATGAGATGGGCAAATCGATCGATGCGGTTGTCATCGCTACTGCCGACCATACCCATGCAATCACAGCGTCCAATGCGATCGTTATGGGGAAGCACGTTTATGTTCAGAAACCCCTTACGCACAGTGTGTATGAATCGAGGCTTCTCACAAACCTGGCAAAAAAATACAAGGTTGCCACTTCGATGGGAAACCAGGGATCATCCGGTGAGGGTGTAAACCTGGTTTGCGAATGGATCTGGAATGGAGAGATTGGAGAGGTGAAGAAAGTGGAGGCGTTTACTGACCGGCCGATCTGGCCCCAGGGCCTTAACCGCCCGGCAGAAGTAATGGATGTTCCGTCAACACTGGATTGGGATCTGTTCATTGGTCCTGCACCGGTTCGTCCATACAACGCCATTTATCATCCCTGGAACTGGCGCGGATGGTGGGATTTCGGTACCGGCGCACTGGGAGATATGGCCTGCCATATCCTGCATCCTGTTTTTGTGGGACTGAAACTGCAGTATCCGGTGAAAGTCCAGGGTAGCTCAACCCTGTTGCTTACCGATTGTGCCCCCAATGCCGAGATGGTGCAGATGACTTTTCCTGCCCGCGAAAAACCAGATAGCATTATGGTTGAACTGCCCGCAGTTAACGTTACCTGGTATGACGGAGGCTTGCAACCATTGAAACCCGAAGGATGGCCTGATGGACGAAGCATGAACGATGCCGGAGGAGGGGTTCTGTTCCATGGCACCAAAGATACGCTCGTTTGTGGATGTTATGGCAAGGATCCATGGTTGCTTTCAGGCCGTAAGCCGGATGCACCAAAAGTAAGGAGACGGGTGAAAACAAACCACGAAATGGATTGGGTAAGAGCATGCAAGGAGAGCCCTGAGAACAGGGTTCAAACAGCATCCCCCTTCAATGAAGCCGGACCATTCAATGAAATGGTGGTTATGGGTGTTCTGGCAGTCCGCCTCCAGGGACTGAATAAAGAACTCGACTGGGATGGAAAGAACATGACATTTACCAATATCAACGATAGTGAAAAAGTCAGAATTTGCATAGAAGACAATTTTACTATCCATGATGGTCACCCCACATTCAATAAGAAATGGACCGACCCGATGAGTGCCAAAGCATTCTCAAAAGAACTGATCAAGCATACATACCGCGATGGCTGGTCATTGCCCGCAATGCCGTGATGGGGAAGTTAAACGTTAAAAGTTATAAGTTAATAGTTGTAAGAACTTAAAGTCCCATAGAGAAATGAAAAATAGTTTATTGTATTTACTGAGTTTAGCGTTCATTGCATTTATGGTATCCTGCAAATCTTCTACAACCTCTGAAAAAACAGATAAAGAGGCTGTTGCAGAAGAGATTGCAGAACCAAATACCCTGACTCAGGCGGAAATTGATGCCGGCTGGGTGCTGCTGTTTGATGGTAAAACGTCAACAGGATGGCGGGGGTATGGTATGGAGTCATTTCCCGATTCAGGATGGATTATCCAGGATGGAACCTTGATGTGCAAGGGATCCGGAAGAGGAGAAGCCGGTGGAGTTGGAGGAGATATCATGACGGTGAAAAAGTACAAATGGTTCGAGTTGAAATATGAATGGAAAATTTCGGAAGGAGGAAACAGTGGCGTTTTCTATTTGGCTCAGGAGAGAGATGACCAGAGAATCTGGTATGCCGCACCCGAAATGCAGATCGTTGACAACCTCAACCACCCCGATGGAAGGGATGAAATCCATTGTGCAGGCAGCATGTATGGTCTATACCCCGCACCGAAAGATGCCGTAAAACCTCTGGGAGAATGGAACCAGGCATCCATACTGGTATTTAAAGGAACTGTTGAACACGTTCTGAATGGAAAAAAACTGTTCCAGGCTCACCTCTGGACACCGGAATGGAATGCCAGAGTGGATACCAGTAAATTCATGGACTTCAACCCGGGTTTTGCCAATGTGGCTGATGAGGGATACATCGGTTTGCAGGACCACGGTGATGATGTATGGTTCCGGAATATTAAGATTAAGGAGTCGAAGTAACAGTGAAATTGCGAACAGGAAAAGCGGACCGGATCCCCTGGTCCGCTTTTCCTGGTATGATAAAAGACGTACAACGGTATTCGGTAACGAAGCCCGCCCTGTGAAATAATGCTTTGCAATAGTGCTACGCAGTATAGCCTTATTTTTCTTTCACAGGGCCCGGGTCGTTTAGCGTCCTACGTCAGTCGTCTTTTCTTCTTTTCGAATACCGTAACCGACCCACGAAACGGGCATCGTTACCGCCAAACGATTAACGTTTTTCATTATTTCACAGTGGAAACAACCGTATGACAGCGGAGCGAATGACAACTGTATGACCATTGTATGACTATGGAGTTACTATGGAGTTACACGAGCGCAGTGAGTGAATTACAACCGAATTACTATCAAGTTACTAGCGTTTTAAACAATCCCCCATACTCCCCCGCAACATCTTTCCACCTCATCTTTTCATGCGCGATTGCCTGTAATCGTTTACCACAGGCACTGAAGGCTACAGTGGAGGTGTTTCTCAGAATATCTTTTAAAACGGTTTTCTCCCTGAAATAATAAGCCTGGTTTTCAGTGGTGTTGATGTTGAAAGGGTTTTCGTGAGCGATTACAGGAAGGCCCAGGTACATGGCTTCCACCAGTGTCGGGTTTGTTCCGCCGCTGCTATGACCGTGAATATAGATGGAAGCATTGGATCTGAGCTTGTCCAGCTCATGCTGGTCATATATCGGATCCAGGAGAAAAATATTGCTGTATTGCTGAAACCTTTGTTGTAACCGTTTACCATACCTGCCCGACCGCCAGTTCCCGATAATTATAATCGTTCCATCCGGTATTTCGCTGAATGCTTCCAGGATCAGTTCGTAATTGTTTTCAGGTACGATCCGGCCGACCGAAATAGCATATCCCCTGAATGGTTCACTGCTCATCTGTTGCATAAACGGATATTTTTCAGTGTCGTTTTCCTCAGCTGTAACAGACAAGACATGATCTCCTCCATAACCGATCAAGGCAGGGAATTTCCCATACCTCTGTTTCAGGTAATCCTCAATGGCAGGATTATCTGCGATCACCTTATGAGCTGACTTCACTGCAATCCGTTCGGATAGTTTCAGGAAAAACCGGATTGCCCGGTTCCACCGTTTTCTTTGCCACTCCAGACCATCGGTATGAACAATGATCCTCCGGTTTGTAAATATCCTTATTAAGGGAAGAAACATTGCTCCCGAAGCACCAAGAACCAGGAATATCTCAGCACGACAAAGAGCATGGAATAGTGAAAACAGATCGTAAAAAATACTCTGGTAACCATTGGCTTTAAACGGAACATAAACCAGGTCAGCCTTTTCCCAACGGCCACTTCTCTCAGCAGGTTTGTAAAGCCTTCTGCTGCAATACACGGTGATATGGAAATCCTGGCTCAGGTGATTTACCAGTTCCCGTACCAATGTTTCAAAACCGCCATACCTGGCAGGTAAACCTGCCGTTCCTATGATCGCAACCTTTGTATCCATTCCTCAATACATAGAATTCTCACTCGTTTTTACCTACATCCGTCCAGGATGATCCGGGTATAGCTGCGGTACGGGGTCACTTTGATAGATTCTACCGGTATCCAGATCCATCATGGACAGTTTACCGTAATAGCCAGCTCCCGTATCCATCATCCATACTTCACATGCCTTAATCGGAAGAGAAGAACCATAATTGAGCGTGGGTGTATGTCCCACGAAAATCCTCACGAACGGGCTCATTTGCTCTTCAATGTCCAGCTCTTTTTTATAGAGCGCGAGATTTACCAGGTTCCTGTCCCAAATAAAGGTTTCCCTCTCCTGTTCATCGATTGGCCTGCCGGGATCGATGCCTCCATGGACGAATAGCTGATTATTCTCAATATAATACTCATCTGCCTCAATTAATAACCTGTGATGTTCAGGGATCATCCCATTGGGATAACAGTCCGTGGTGCTTTTCCCTCCCTGTACCAACCATACATACGGCGTCTCACCTGTATCCGCCCAGTTGAGTGCCCACTCATCGTGATTCCCGATGATATATACCAGGTTACGGATGGAGCAGAGTTCATGGAATACTTTACCCACTTCCGGCCATCCGTCACACGCATCCCCCAGGCTGATCAACCTGTCTGAGTCATAATCGAACCCGGCACGTTCAAAACATTGAATCAATGCCTTGTGCGCTCCATGAATATCTCCGATTACAAATGTTCTGGATGGCTTATTCTTACTCACGATCAATGATTTGTAATAAAGTTATTTTCTCGCAACCCGATTTCAATTCGGGTTGCGAGTTTTTGAAAACCCGGGAGCCATACACCGAATTGAATTTAATTTAGTTCAGTTATCTTTCTCTATACTATTCATCAGCTCCTGCATCCGTTTAACGTGTGATCCTTTCCAGTAGACTTTCTTGCATCTGGCACACTGGTAAAAGTCATTATAGTATTGCCTGGTTCTGGGTTTCAGGTGTTGAATAATCTGACTTTTGGATGTTTTCTCTATCACGCCGTTACAATGCATACACCGTTGAAAAGGCTGAAATTGGCTTGACAGATCGAAATGGCGGATGACTTCCCTGAACTGCTCGACCGGATCCTGTGACCGGATCCAGTAACCGTGAGTAACTCTCTTATATTTCAGGATACCGACATCCCTGGTTAATATGATCCTCTTTTCATTCCGGGAAATGTCCACAATTTCTGAGTCGGAATAGTGCCTTTCATACAGTGTGTCAAATCCGGTCATTCTCAGGTATTTTGCAAGTTTTCCGAGGTGAACATCGAGAATAAACCGTGTATCCCTGAGTGGATTTTCCCTGAGTCTGTTTACCGGCGAAATATCGAGGCATTCAAATACAGGATAAACAGAAACGTTGTCCTCTTCAGATAAGTGGTGACTGAAGGTTACCGATTCCCCGTTTACCAGGATAAGATCCACTTCACTGTGCGGAACTCCAATTGCCTCAATAGCATCTTTAACTGACGGAGATCCGGAGAACCGGTAGGAGAAGTTCTTTTTACGCTTCTGTTCAGGAAGGAAATCATTCAGCTCCTCATAGAAGCGGAAGGAAGCAGTTTTCATAAAACCGGATTCCCTTTCAGTCCGATTTCGTCAGCGACTTCACGCATGCCCATGATCGTGTCTGTGATCAATTCCGACAGCTCCACGTTCATCATTGCTGCTCCTTTTTCAATAATGGAACGGTCTACGCCGGCAGCAAATCGTTTGTCATTCCATTTCTTTTTAACGGATTTTGCTTGCATATCGAGCACACTTTTTGAAGGCCTGACCAGGGCACTGGTGACGACCAGTCCGGTCAACTCGTCGATTGCAAACAAAACTTTCTCCATCAGGCTCATTGGCTCTGTATCGGTTACTATTCCGTAACCATGACTCATCACAGCCCGGATATACTCTTCAGGCCATTGGTTTTTTCTGAGGATCTCTTCGGTTTTTTTGCAATGCTGATCAGGATACTTTTCATAATCCAGGTCATGAATCAATCCGATTATACCCCATTTTTCTTCATCTTCATTGTATTTACGAGCCATATACCTCATTACTCCTTCAACAGCCAATGCATGTTTAGTGAGGCTTTCTGATTGATTGTATTTCCTGAACAATTCCCAGGCGTCATCCCGGGTCGGAATAAATTCTTCCATGATGTTTTGATTTTAATTCGAAAGATACAAATTACCCTTCATAAGAAAAAGAGGTACACGAACCATTAACGTCTTACGTCCGTCGGTCACGATGCCCGCCCTGTGAAATAATGCTTTGCAATAGTGCTACGCAGTATAGCCTTATTTTTCTTTCACAGGGCCCGTTTCGTAAAGCGTCCTACGTCAGTCGTTTTTTGTACGTTACCGTTACCGAATTACGATACTGGCCTCGTTACCGAATACCGAATTACGTTTGTTTATCCCTTCTCTTCTCCCAACGCCATTTTCACCCCAGCAGTCGCATGAATATGGGTAGTGTCAAACAGAGGAATAGTACAATCCTCCTGTTTAATAATCAAGGGGATTTCTGTACATCCCAGAATCACTCCTTCAGCTCCGGATGCTCCCAGGCGATCAACAATGGTAATAAAATGCTCGCGGGATTTACTACTGATCTTTCCCTGCACCAATTCATGATAGACAACCTCATGAATAAAATCTCTCTCCTCCGGAGCCGGGATGATGACTTCCACACCGAAGGAACGATGCAGACGCTCTTTGTAGAAATCCTTTTCCATGGTGAATTTAGTACCAAGCAATCCGACCTTGCGCATTTTTTTCCTGGTGATCTCCTCTCCGACAACATCAACTATGTGCAGGAAGGGAACGGAAAGTTTGCTTTCCATACTTTCCGATAGAAGGTGCATGGTGTTTGTGCAGAGCAGGATGATCTCCGCACCTGCCTGTTCAAGGGAAAGGGCCGCTTCCGTGAGCAATACAGCCAGCTCTTCCCACTTGTCTTCGTGCTGAAGTTTTTCTATTCCGGCGAAATCAAACGAATAGACATAACAATCGCAGGAGTGAGATCCACCCAGTTTACGGTTTACAGTCTGGTTCATTATCCGGTAATACTCAGCTGTTGATTCCCAGCTCATACCGCCGATTAATCCTAATCTTTTCATTCTTTCAGAATTTTCCTTGTTATCCTGTCGTTCTTTATTTCGAAACTGAGGAAATACAATCCTGCCGAAAGATCACCCAGATCAATGGTCATATGCATCATACCACGAATGAGTGGTACTTGTTGCTGCCTGACTACCTGTCCAACAATATTTCGTACGGATAGCAGGGAGGTGGTTTCGCGGACTACCTCAAAATACAAGCGAACAACACCTGTTGTAGGATTCGGATAAATCAGGAAATTATCAGTCCGGATAAACAGGCTGGATACCTCATCTGCACTATGTACCAGGAGGATGGATGAAGAATCATTATAACTGGCAACATCATTGAGAAGCTGCGTAAAGGCAACGATGGTATAGCTTTGATAGGCTGACATATCAGCTTTTTCTGTAAAAGTAAACTGCAATGATGAACCGGCTGTAATTGTATTTGTTATAAATTCCCCGACAGGAGTGGAGTTATTGATTGTATAAAAGATCCAGAAGTTTGAGACCGGCACGTATCCAAAATTCCGGATCAGGACAGTAACCTCTTCAGCATCGTTGTATACACTGTCTTGTGAAGGAGCAAGAATGGATTCTATTCCGGCATCGATAAACGCGAAATTCTTAATGGACTGCGTTATTTCATTGTTGCCAGGGTACTCATCAGAGGGTACTGATGCGCATACGGTAAGGAAATATTCCTTATGGTTGGAAAGATCCACTTTTTCTGTAAAATCATAAACAATCGCTGAACCGGCTTGCACTTCACCTTTGATTGTATCGGTTACCGGATCGCAGGAATTGAGCTGGTAGGTAATTGGAATATCGGACACTGCTTCATCCCCAAAATTTTTAAGTTTTATGGAAACCGTTTCATTATCGGTCAGTTCAATACCTGAAACAGGGGATAGGATATCAACCAGTCCGATATCATATCGGGTAAAAGAATTCCTGGGAAATACCACAAAATCAATCCAGGCTTTATCATATCCTTTGCTTACCGAAACATCCTTCGAATAGATCCATTTGAAAGTATGTGTTCCTGCACTAACCGGGAACTCCTCGTATGACCAGGGTTTTTCTCCCGACCATTTCACTACCAGTGTATCGATATAAAATTTAAGGTAATCGTAGTTGGATTCGGAAGAAACCCGCTTATGGAATGAGATAGTATCATCCGTCATAACATCGATCGTAATTGAGAGTACCGATGTGTCGTTGTGACCTATGTTTGCTGATTGGGCACTATACTCTCCCTCCCATTTGCTTGATTCTGTAATCACCCAGGGATGAATGGAATCATTATACCAGCTGTATTGCCCGAATCCATAATTTTCGAAATCTTCATAGATGAGTCCAATGGGCAGGGAGAATGAGTCAATGAATGAAGTGAAACTACTCTGGATAAAAAATTGAACATGTGTTAACGATCCGGATCCAGCCGATGGATTTACTGAGATGGAGTAACTGGCTTTTTCAGTGGAATTAGCAAGCAACGAATCAAGTGTTATCACAGAGTCGGTAAAGGTAATCAGACCGTCCTGATTGCGCAGGGTAATGGTAACCTGTTTCGCTTCGCTATTTCCCATGTTCTGAATATCCAGGACTAACTTTGATGCTTCCCCCGGATCCAGCTTAAGGTTACCGTTTCCTTCTGCCAGGTCATTCACCAAAATTTTACCGGTTTCCAGGAGGGGTGAATAAATGTCAATCATGAAGTAGGAGACCCATTCCTTATTCAGTGTATCTTTAACTATGAGACAAAACGTTGTGCTATGTGCATCAGGCACAGTATCTCTGATCTCAACGACAAAGGCCGGGATTTTTACTGACAGGCTCTCTCCATTTACAGTACCCCAATAACCTGTTGAATCGATAATCGATACATAAGGATCTGAAGTGGAAAGAATGCCATGAATACCCTGTGCATCATTCTCTCCCAGGTTTTCCAGGCGAACCTTCATTACAACCGTTTCCCCGTAATCTGCCTGGGAATCATCCATTCCAAGTGTGTCACATAAGTTCAGGCTTTCAAAAACCACAAAAGGATCAACGGATGGTATCACCCGGATGCTATCAATATACGGTTGCCGGTTCTGCTTGGATATTACAAGATCAAGCTTCCCGGTGTCATTCAGTTCCTGAAATTGAAGAAGGGCTAAACCAGAATATTCCGTAAACTTCGCATCCAGAAGGGAGCCATCCTTTGTGATCCCAACATATGCATACGGTTCAGCCTGAATGAATAAAGTATTAATCCCGGCAGGAACGGTTTTGGGCATATTCACAACGAGGGGATCGGGCTGGGAAAAATAGACCATTAAGGAGGGATCACCCAGGATATGATAAATTTCAAAATAATATTTCGCTTTTATAGGACTGCCTTCTACCACCGCCAGGTTACCGCCAAGAACCATCTGCCCCAGGGTTGGGTACCATTCGGTTTCCGGTTCCCCATGATCGTGGAATGTTCGGTCATACATCCCAAGGCCGGTTTCCTCGTAGGTAGGATGGGCCACGATTGGACCGGTACCAACCGCCCAGTAATAATCCTCGTCCCAGTATGAATCATTCGTACAACCGATATAGGACAATGCACCTTTCCCTCGTGCCTGAACCAGAGCTTCTCCAAAACATTCATAATAAAAATTGGCAGATTGACATCCATTGCCGATCATCAATGGATATTTACCTCCATTCAGCAATGTTTCGATATCTGAAATGGTAAAGGAAGGATTGAGCCATGATCCGACAGAACCGTGGCCTGTGTAATTAACAAACCCTGCTCCATCACTCACATTCTGTAAGATTAGTTCCTTGTTCACAGGGACAGAATCATGGTAGTAGAGGTAGGTGTGTGAGAGGATTCCATGCTCTGAATTTATATAATTGGATGTACCGTAATTGATGTGCCCATTGCCCCAGGTAGGTGCATAATCCCAATCAACCCCTGCAATCATAACTGCTTCATCAAGGAAAGCAGGATCGGGGAAAAGGTATTGTTCATATTCCAGGATCTTTTCAATTTGAGGATTCAATTGTGAGGTATCCTTTGCGGAGAGCCTTCCATATAACAACTCCGGGAAGAAATCCCCATCTCCGTCGTATTCAGAATAATAAAGATCTGTATAGTGCCCATAATCACTTTTGAATGCCGGGATCTGTTCATGATCACCAACAATCAAAAGGTATGTTGGTGCAGGATCCTCAGGTGTTGCCGAGGTATAAAGGCTGTCCAGAAAAGCTTTCATCTCCGTTTTGGTGCTTCCAACTTCCGGATCTCCTTTATACGCTTCGATGACGGTAAATCCCTTTTTTGTTTTCCATTCTATAAATGGCTGAAGTACTTCAGCAAACAGGGGTGATGACAGGATCACATATTTCAGGGGTTTCTGGCTTGTAAACGATTTGGACAGATCGGGCTGGTAATTCAGGATCCGCTGGAACGATTGTTCAAAAACCGGGGAATAAAATCGTTTATGAGTATCCTGTGTCAGACTGGCACTGGCATTTTTGAAACGGATCTCAATCTCCATCTTACAGGCCACTTTCAGGACATTCTGAACGGGATTGTATTGGAAAGGAGCAATTTGCAGCTGAACCAGCCTTCTTCCGCGTGAATGCCCCAGTTCGATAATGGAAACCCTTTCACCTTCTGTATAGCGGTCACGTTCATACACCTCCCTTGAGAAATAAAAGGGGCGCTGGTTCGGATCCTGGTTCTTCCGTACCGAGGGTTGTGAAGGGAAAATTGTTGAATATACCTGGTGATCTTCCAGGGTTATGATTTCCTCCCGGAAGGAAATAATGTGAATTTCCGGTTGAGCTCCGGCAGGAATTTCAATGATCCGGCTGAGAGCAGGTAATTCAGGTGTTCCATCCGGGCTCTCACTGGTATAGCCGTCAACAGTGATCCTGGAGAATTCTCCGTTTGGGGTATAAATGGATGATACCGAAAAAGAAGAGAGCGTAAACTCGAGGTGAAGCCGGGAAAAATCATTCCACAGAATCTCAATCCCGGATGGCTCAGATGAAAAACTGATCTTTCTCTTATCCTCTTTTTCACTGATAAATCCGGATAACAATATAGTTGAGAGAATCAATAGTATTCCCCTTCTCATATATCGAACCCCCTAAAATGTAACCTAATAACCTAAAAATATACAATTATAATACGGAAATACCCCCATAAAGTTAGGGATAAGTTTAATAGTTATTTTATAATTTTACAAAATTTAGAAATTATATATATCTTGTCGTATGTTTTGAAAGTAATCTTTCTATTTTTATTTTTGCTAATTATTTTCGTTTAATGGCCATCACTACCAGCTGATGAAAAAAATTACCGGCACCATTCTCCTTATTTTTCTTTTTATTCCTGGTTTCAGCCAGGTTTTTGAAACGGGTGTTCCGTTTATAACCAATTATCCTCCGGTTGAATCGACCGGACAGCAGAACTGGGCTGTTACACAGGATCATCGCGGGATGATCTATATTGCCAATAATGACGGCATGGTAGTGGAATATGATGGCCGGAATTTCAGGACGATCCCTATCGGGAACCGGTCGTTTGTCCGTTCACTGGCAACGGATGAGAATGGAACAGTATATGTTGGAGCAGTCGGTGAATTCGGATACCTGGGACCGGATGCCATTGGTGACCTGGTATATTACAGCCTGGTAAACAAGATGGATTCCGCCGCTCAGGAATTCGGTGATGTATGGAAAACACTTACATGGAAGGGCAATGTGTACTTCTGTGCTGAGAAGACAATCTTTAAATACCTGCAGTCAACCGATACCATTCAGATTATCAAGCCGGCTGAATATGGATTCAGCCAGGTATTCCTCAGTTTTGTAGCTAATGACCGGTTTTTCCTTGGTGACTGGTTTGATGGACTGCTGGAGATGCAGGGAGATTCGGTTGTAACCGTCAATGGAGGGTCATTTTTCAGTACAAAGCGTATAATGGCACTGGTGCCAATAAGTGAAAATGAAATGGTAATTGGCACAGCCCGTTCTGGAATTTACCTTTTTAACCTTGAGACAGGCGGAGTTAATGATCATTTTATCAACCCTGAACTGAACGATATTATGAAACAGTCGTTCTTATATAACGGGATTGCTCTTCCGGATAACTACTTTGCAATTGGAACTGTCCAGGGAGAAGGATGTTATATCTTCAGGAGTGACGGGCAGGTCATTACTCAGCTTGATGAAAGGGTTGGGCTTCAGAACCAGACGATAACATCCATGTTCGTCAATCCGCAAAACATGGCGAATTCACCCATGTGGTTAGCCCTTACTTTCGGAATGGGAAAAGTCGAGACCAATTCTCCCTTCCGCTATTTTGGAGAAGAGAGTGGAATCAGTGGAAATATCAATGATATCATACGATATAAAGGCAGCCTGTTTCTTGCTACAGAAAACGGAGTGTACTATATGACCCGGAACGATTTCGGCTATGTACGTTTTGAAAAAGTAGAAGAGATCGTTGCCCAGGCATGGTCATTTATTTGCTTTGAGGGGGATGGAAGCTTCCCGGAAAAATTGCTCGTTGGCACTGATCATGGATTGTTCGATCTCAGCAGAATTGGTTCTGCGGATAATATAACACAGGGAATTTTAACCAGACGCTTAAATATTTACAAAGTGAACAAATCGGATAGCGATCCCGGGAAATTATACCTCGGGCACATGGATGGATTTACCACTATCCGTTTTAATCGGGGAAAATGGGAACTTGAGGGAGATTACGTTGGACGTGATGAAATTCGATCGATTGTTGAGGATGATCGGGGAAATATCTTTGCCTCCAGTGTGTTTGGTGGAATTCTCAGGTTCGAGTTTACGGAAAACAATGATACGATCATTACCCGGTATACCACAGATCATGGACTGCCAACCCTTAATGAAAATTATATCTTCGAATTCGAAGAGGGTATCTTTTTTGCCACACAGGGAGGTGTTTATGAATACAATACCCAGGAGGACCGGTTTGTTCCTTCCCAATTTTTTGGTCCCGAATTTTCGGACGGATCCCTGAAAGTCTTCAGAATAATGAAAGACGGGGATGGCGATTTTTGGATGAGCTTGCAGCAGGAAGATGTCGGGTACTTTGAAACATACATTACCAGGTATGGAGATAGCATCGTTTCCAATGACCTGCCATTTAAACGGTTATCGCGGTATTCAACCGATGCGTTCTATCCGGATGAAAATGGAATTGTATGGTTTGGGAAAGCAAGTGAATTCTACCGGTACAATAAATCATATGCAAAGGATTTCACCATCCCGTATCAGGCACAGGTCAGGCGGGTCATGCTGGATATCGATTCTGTTATTTTTAACGGAGCCTTCTATCACCGGAATGAGCAGGGTAAATTGATCATTAGCAGCGATCAGCCTGAGGAACTGAAATATGACGTAAGATTCGATCATAATAACGTAACGTTTCACTGGGCTGCTCCGTTTTTTGAAGCTGAAGAAGCAACACAATACCGGTACTGGCTCGAGGGGAATGATAAGGATTGGGCCCCCTGGTCCGAAAGGACAGAATTTACCTATACCAACCTTAGCCGGCATGATTATATTTTCAGGATTCAGGCAAAAAATGTGTACGGAGTGGAAAGCGGAATCGGAACCTTTGAGTTCACCATCCTTCCTCCCTGGTATCAAACGGTCATTGCATACATCCTCTATGTGATCCTCGCAATTACACTCGTGGTAATTATTGTGAAACTCTACACCCGCCGGTTGATGATGGAGAACATACGGTTGGAGGGAATTGTTGCGGAAAGAACTGCTGAAGTCGTAAGACAGAAAGAGGAGTTGACCGATAGTATCGAGTACGCAAGCCGGATCCAGAGAGCCCTTCTGCCATCTGAAAAAACCCTGTTCGAAACCCTGCCCAAACACTTTATCCTGTTTAAACCAAGAGATATCGTGAGCGGTGATTTCTATTGGATGACACAGAAGGAGAATAAGGTCTTTATCTGTGCTGCGGATTGCACCGGACATGGTGTCCCGGGAGCATTCATGAGCATGCTCGGCATTTCATTTCTGAATGAGATCGTCATTAAGTCGGGAATTACCCAGTCAAACCTGATCCTCAATGAATTGAGAGATTATGTTATGGAATCCCTTAAACAGACGGGTGAGGGAGAAGATGAAACCAAGGATGGGATGGACCTTGCACTGTGCATGATAGATAAAGAAAAACGCCGGGTGCAATTTTCAGGAGCATATAATCCGCTCTATTTCGTTCGTCCGCTAACGGATAGGGAGAAAAAAACGGTGGAAAAAGGCCAGGAGTTGGATGTCCAGCAGGGTGACATGTACAATAACAATTACCTGCTTCAACAGATCAGGGGCGATAAAATGCCCATCGGAATCTCGTCAAAAAACCATGAACAATTCAGCCTTCATGAACTGGACATGAAACCGGGATACACCCTTTACATGTTTTCCGATGGTTATGTGGATCAGTTTGGCGGACCGGAAGGGAAAAAATTCATGACCAAAGCATTTAAAAAATTGTTACTCGAGGTTCAGGACTATCCAATGGAAGAGCAGGGTAAAATACTTGATGACACCCTGGTTGAATGGCAGGGAAAACTTCCCCAGGTCGATGATATAATCGTGATTGGTATACAGCTGGCTTAACGATCAAAAGGATCTGACCGGTTACCGGACTATACTTCCAGGTTTGAAAATTCCGGTGTTACCTTAAATTTATATTCAGGATATTCATACAGAGGCATGATCTGCTCTGTTAAACCCAGTGAATATCCATATACCCCGTTGTATTCCGATACATCCTCACCCATCTCAACAAGCTGATCCAGGTAGTGTTTTACCGGTTTGGATTCAACAACGGTTACTTTACCCATCTTGTGTATGATGGGACTGTGATTACGGGTTTTATCATGATCGAACTGAAGTATTCTTCTTCCCCATGGGGTGATCCCTATTACCCTGAAAGTCATACTCTTCCCAACTCCAGGGAGATTTAAAACGTTCCGGTCGGTTGCAAGGAAAGGAAGATTATGCTTCTTTCTCAACAACTCCAGATTCTTAACCATATGCTTCGCGTCGTTCGGTAGACCTTTGATCGCTTCAATGGATTCCTCAGGTACTTTCCCAGCTATTTTCTCTTCAACTAATTCCTGAACATTCCTGGCGTTTGTCGGGAAATTGTGGTAATTTTCCATATACCCTTTTACGGTGAATGTATAGTATGGAAGAACCCCGATCTCGTTCAGAACCTGACGCAATTTTGCCGTATGTCCCCTGCGTGAAGCTGCTGCAGTGAAAACAAGCTGATTGGTAACAATCCAGCCTGCGGAGATCAATTTTTGAATCGCCTTCCGTGTATCAGGGGTTATCTCCATAGCAGATTCAATATGCGTCTGGATGACGAACTGGGCAATGCCAATGGCTGAAGCTTTCTCTTTGAATCGTTCCAGAATTCGGATGAGTTCCGAATTGAATCGTTGCGGCAGATAAACAGGTAATCGTGTACCTAGTCGCACCCGCACAATCTCTGCATACTTTTCACCATTTTTCCTTTTCTGGTTTGCTTTTTTCTTCCGGAGAGCCATCTGGTAGACCGCATCCATTACCTCCCTGAGTGATTTCTCCGAACTCATGAACGCATCACCACCGGTAATTAAAATGTCTCTCAACTTTGAGTCATTCTCAAAATAGTCCATTAACCGTTCCAGTTTCTGTGGCCATTTTTCATCCGGTTTAAGGTCTTCGCGGTTAAAGGTTAAATGGCCCCGCTGAAAATCATACATTCTCTGGCAGGAAGAACAGAGTCCGCCGCAGGTTCTTGCCATGGTTTCCGGAATGATAATCGCTACTTCCGGATAGCGGCGGTGAATGTTGTGGCGATTTGGGAGAATCCAACCGGCAAAATTTGGCTCTCCGGGTTCAACGACATCCTCTTTTTCCCAGGCAATGATCTTTCCAAACTCCCTGACCAAAAAGTTGCTATGAAAAATGTAATCCCTGATTGCCAGGTCTGCTCCGAGTGCAAAATGAGGGACCCGCACATTCAGGAGCGAGAGGTAATAGGTATTGACAAAAATCGGTATTCCAACTTCTCTTGCTTTCTTTAATGTTTCAAGTGTATCAGGCTGCAATGAATAATCCAGCATCTCATTCAGTAATTCCGGAGTACGGACGGCAAACTTGAGGTGAAACCGTTCATCATTCCACCATTCATTAACCAGTTTAATTTTCTCTTTCCTTGTAAGTCCGGTTTCAAAATAAAACCTCCTGCTCTTAAGCTCTCCGGAATCCAATTTGTCAATAATGATCTTAATAATCCTGTTTTTGTTCCTTTCCCTCAGGCGTATGATATCAGGATCCAGTCCCGAAGGATGCCGTTCCATCCACTCTTTTACCTTCTCTTTACCGGGTAACGTCAGTGTTTCCTTACCGGTGAATTGCCTGAAAAGATGCAGCATGTCTTCAAAGAATGCCGGCTTGGCACCACCGGACCCTTTGTGGTATGCCAGCCAGATGTTTTTAAAAGGATAACTTACGGAAACTTTATTCGGAATGTTCAGATCTTCAAACTTTTCACCGCTGTGGTTAATATAATCCAGGAGGCGGATTGCAGCATAATCATTCCAGGATAGTTTTTTAAAATTTTCCATTTCAGGAGTATTGCTCTCGTAAAAGTGAAGAACCCAGGGACGATCTTTAATCTCTTCCAAAACCCATGATTTGATACTATGCAGCATATCCTCCCAATTCCTTGCATTGCGTACAATCTCTTCAAGTCGAGGATTCTCATCAAGGATTTTTCGGAAAATCTTAAATGACAAAGGAGAAATGGTTAACTTTTCAACTCGTATTACTTCCATAAAAATCAATTTTGTATATGAGGTTGTCAGGCAAGAAAACTGACAGAAAAATGCAGTAGCAGAGGCACAGAAGCCAGAAAGAATCACAAAGGTAATAAAAATCGGGATCAATCACAAGTTGCAATCGAATCGTCTT
>Ga0315537_1000566_pt1 | contig 28947 bp, 30 predicted proteins | sample SalMarSW160270MG_FD_203091 | JGI IMG/M metagenome (GOLD analysis project Ga0315537, IMG submission 203091) | Salt marsh sediment microbial communities from the Plum Island Ecosystem LTER, Massachusetts, United States - Salt Marsh Sediment SW1602-70 ...
AAATAGCCATGGAGTAAAAAATTTTTTCATGAGCACTGACACATGGTTTGCGTTTAACGTCTTCGTACGTTTGCGCCGAAGATGATCCGCTTGGTTAAAAGAAAGGGTGACCTTTCACGCATCCAATGTACAAAATCGCAGAGGGGAAGGTCACCGGCCACTGTGTGGAGGTAGCGGGTGAGAGACTGTGTATCCCGGAGTGCTGTTTCCAGAATGAATTTCCGGTTATTTTTCAGATATTCCGTTATTTTTGCAGCGCACCGAAGGTCACGTCCGAATGTGGAATAACAGACATCCTGATAGCCCTTAAATATTGTTTCTGAAAAATCACCAGAGTCAGTTGCTTTTATCGCAGTCTGGGCGGCAAGCTTTCCAGAGAGAACTGCATACCGTATCCCTTCACCGATGAAGCCGTCAACAAATCCGGCAGCATCGCCCGTGAGCATAATTCTGTTTCCATATACGGGTCTTTTAAAGTGTGAAACGGGGATAAAATATCCCCTGATACGGACATTTGAATCGAGATTTTTTATCTTCAAAAAATCCTTCAGACGTTTTACAAGTGTTTTAGATTGAGCCTCCTGGATACCGGTTCCTGCGGATACATATCCGCTTTTGGGGAAAAGCCAGGCATAACCAATTGATTCCGACCCATAATAAATTGTTACAAGGTCTCTAAAACGCTTTTCAATCTCTTTATTGGATAATGGTATTTCTGCAGTCAGAACGAGGTGAATTTCGTCCCGGTCGAAACCGCCATGAAGATTTTTTAAGACTCTGCTGTATACTCCATCCGCGCCGATGACGATGCCGGCCGTATATTTTTGTTTGTCTGTTTTCACCGTTACATGGTTTTTTTCAGCTTTGACAAAGACACATTGCTCCTTGTCATGTAGCCTTGCTCCCTCCTCAACTGCTTTGTCAGTGAGAAACGCATCAAAGTTTTTCCTGTTTACCAGGAAAACAAACGGCTTTTCAAGCTGTGCTATATATCTTACCTTTTCATACATGATGGATATCTTTCTGCATTTCCGTTCGATGAGCTGATCCGGAATCTGAAAATCAAGCGCATGTGCTGCAGCGGATGTGAGGGCGCCAGCGCACGGTTTATCCCTGGGGATTTTTTCCTTATCTATAAGAAGAGTTTTGAGATTGTGCTGTGCGCACACTCGAGCGGAAGTGGCACCTGCAGGTCCGGCACCCACCACAATGACATCATAATTGTTCATATAAAAGCCCCCATTGCGGTGAAGATCCGTAGGTACTGTTATCCGATCGCTTTACATCCGGTAATTTCTCTTCATTTTTTCGGCAAGATCGTCAAGCTCTTGTAGAGTTTTCGGCCAGTCAACTTTCAGGATTCGCGCGAGCGCACGGTCTGAAAAAATTCTGCCCCCGGTCTGACATGAAGGGCAGTAGTTGCATTCATTTTCACTGTACACGATACGCTGAACAGGAGACCCACACACAGGGCATGGTTTGCCGAATCGCCCGTGCACCGCCATATTGTCATGAAAGGCGGTTACTTTTTTTGGAAAGGTTCCGCCAGCGTTCTCTCTGAGACGTTCGATCCACTCTACCAGAACCGATCTGCAGGCATCGAAGAGGCGTGAGATCTCGTTTCTGCTCAGGCGGGCTGTAAACTTCAGTGGTGAAAGGCAAGCACGGTGCAGTATTTCGTCCGAGTACGCGTTTCCGATTCCCGCAACGATGCGCTGGTCCGTGAGAGCACGTTTGAGGGTGTGGTTTTCCCGCTGAAGTGCATCCTGAAAGGAGACGATATCCGTGTTGAAAATCTCAATTCCGCCACTGTCGAATTTTTCGAGGGAATCTTCACCCTCAACGACATGAAGGGAAGCACGATGCCTGGTTCCGGCCTCTGTTACCAGTAGAGTCCCGTCTTGAAAATCAAAGGCCGCAAGCCCGATATGTCCTGGTATTGCGGCATACGGGGCTTTCCATTGAAAGCGTCCTGCCCGCATTAAATGAAACACGAGAAATAAATGGTTCTGCATTTCTAAAACGATGTATTTCCCGATTCGCTTTATATTTAAAACCTCTTTTCCTTCTGTCCGGCTGATGAGAGGCTCGACGCTTCTAAGCAGGAAGGGACTTTTCATCCGGACCTTTAAAAGCGTTTTGCCCCTGAGCCTGCGGGTTAAGTTTTCGATATACACGGTGAGGTCGGGAAGCTCGGGCATTTTATATCTCTTTTGGAGGATGCGCTGAAGATTCTTTCAGAAACTACTTCCGACAGGCGATCAGGTCAAGCACAGCGTGTGCATTTATAAAACATGTTGATAATTAATAATTATACGTGTACTATTCTCTATGGGTATTGCCTGCGGTATACGTGCTATCTCCTAAGTACCATCGCACAAGTTACTGTGTGATACCCAGTCCCAGGAGGATGTATCCTGTCAAGGATCGGCCGCAAAGTGGAATATCCCGCTAGGGACATATCCCGCTAGGGACATATCCTGTCAAGGACTTTCCCTTGGGGGGACTTGCGCCGCTTCAAATTGGCTTCGCGAAGGAATTGAAGTTGTGTATGTTTAAAAGCCATTTAAAAAACATTTCATTACAGGAGGTTTTATTATGAAAAGGTCACTGATTTTTATTCTTGCTTTCCTTTTGGCGATGCCGACATTTTTACTTTTTGCCGGCAGTGAGGAAAAGGGAGCTGCTGAAACGGGGGTCATCAAGTACTACACCGACAACGATGAGTCGGAGCTCGACCCCTTAGCGAGTGCGATCTCAAAGGGAACAGGGCTGAAGCTCGAACCGCTCAGGCTCTCATCGGGTGAAGCGTGGGCCCGGGTCGAGGCAGAGGCTCCGAATATTGGCGCCGATATGCACTTCGGCTGGCCGCTCTCATTTGCGCTCATGGCAAAGGACAAGGGGCTTTTGATGAAGTACAAATCCTCTGCATGGAAGGATATTCCCGATCAGTACAAGGACCCGGACGGCTACTGGTACGGCTGGTCCTACTGGTTTGCCTGCATCGCAGTCAACACGAAGCTTCTTAAGGAAAAAGGGTATGATATGCCGAAGTCCTGGAAGGACCTGCTCGATCCCAAGTGGAAGGGCGAGATCGTTATGCCGAATCCCGGCACGTCCGGCACGGCCTTTTTAACCGTGTCGACAATTATGCAGCTCTACGGCGAGGACGAAGGTTGGGATTACCTTGCGAAACTCAACAAGAATGTGGCGCAGTACACGAAGTCTGGTTCCGCACCCGGCCAGCTTGCCGCGCAGGGTGAATATATCATCGGTATAACCTGGGATCAGGCTGTCCAGAAGAGGAAGGATGAGGGGTATCCGGTGGAGATGGTGATTCCCGAAGAGGGGACAGGGTACGTGCTCGATATCGCGGTGATATACAAGAACACCAAAAATCCGAAAGGGGCCAAGAAGTTTATCGACTATATCGGAACCAAAGAATTCCAGGAAGTCGTTGCCCAGTACAGGTCGAAGGTGACCTACCCTGGTGTTGAAGCGCTCGTAAAGTTCAATCCGAAACTCATCAATTACGATGCACGATGGGCGGCTGACAACAGGGATAGAATCATGAGCTTGTGGAAGGAAAAGTTTTCCCAGTAAAAAGTGGCGATTTCGCGGCCGAGTTTCAAACAGGAACTTGCTCGAAGTTGCTTAGAAGTGGTCTACATCCCCGGGGACCGAATATCATAAAGTAACTTCGCGAGAAGTTGCTTAGAAGCCGATTCAAAAAAAGATCACTTTTGAGAGAGGCAGGCTTCTGCCTCTCTCGTTTTTTCACAATCGAAACTGTACGAGAGGGTTTGGGAGATTACAATGGCGAGTATTGTACGTGAAAGAGGCACAGCGCTGGGGATGAAAAAAGACCCGGTATTCATTGGAATTACAGTTATTATGACGCTGCTTCTTCTGCTTTTTGTAGTATACCCGGTTTTTTCCGTGCTCGTGAAATCCTTCCGGTATAAAGGTCAGCTCTCGCTTTTGAGCTACGCAAGCTTTTTCAAGTACTCCTACTACTACAAGTCGATGGTCAACACGCTTATACTCGGCGCCGTTACAACGACGATTATTCTTATTATCTCTTTTTCCATATCCTATACGATCAACAAGACTGGACTGCCGCTGAAGGGGTTTCTGAGAAACATTGCGATTTTGCCTCTTATTGCGCCGCCCTTCATATTTTCTCTTGCGCTGATTATCATCGCTGGAAGGCGCGGTCTGATCTATCTTTTGTTGAAGATAAGCCCGAACATCTACGGTTGGCCGGGACTTATTACAGCACAGGTTCTCTCGTTTCTCCCCCTGGGGTTTTTAATGGTGAACAATGTCCTGCAGTCCCTCAATCCGTCGCTGGAAGATGCATCGTCGGACCTCGGGGCAAGCCAGGCAACGACCCTGTTCAAGGTGATACTGCCCCTTTCTCTGCCGGGGCTGTTCAAAGCTGCACTTCTCGTATTCATCATGTCGCTCGCGGATTTTGGAAACCCGATGCTCATCGGCGGCGGGCTTCCCATAATGGCGACCGATGCCTATAATCTGTGGATAGGAGAGCAAAATGTTGAAATGGCTTCTGTGTTCTGCATACTGCTTATAATTCCGTCTATTGTCGTGTACGTCATACAGAACTACATACTGAAAGAGGGGTCGTTTGTAACAGTGGGCGGCCAGATGTCCGGAACGGAGAGCAGAAAAGTCGCCTGGTTTATCAAGTATCCATTTTTTCTTATTGCGCTTCTCGTATGCCTCACTATTCTTGCCTGTTTCACCGTTATTTTTCTCAGCTCCATCACAAAGCTCTTCATGATCAATAATACGCTTACCTTTAAGCACTTCGCAAGCTATGCAGGCTGGAGGGCATTGAAAACTTCGTTTACGGTTTCAACCGTTGCGGCGGTTATCACCTCTTTCACATCGATAATATTCGCGTATGTGCTGATACGAAAGAAGCCGAAGGCGAGGCAGCTTCTCGAGTTCATCGCGCTTTTGGGCTTTGCCGTACCCGGAACGGTAATGGGGATCGGTTATATTCTCGTTTTCAACCGGCATCCCCTGCTGCTTACGGGGACGCTTCTCATCATTATCATCAATATTTCCTTCAGGGAGTTTCCTGTCGGCCTTGAAGCGGGGGTCAGCAAGCTTCATCAAATCGATGTGTCGATGGAGGAAGCGTCCAGAGACCTCGGCGCGAGCAGCTTCAAAACCTTCATTCGTATTGCGCTGCCACTCATGAGCTCTGCGTTTGCGGCGAGCTTTCTGTATACCTTCATGGTGGGGATGATTACCATCAGTGCGGTTATTTTTCTTATTGCGCCGGGAACGAATCTCGCATCACTCCTTATTTTACGGCTTGCGGAGACGGGGAATATCGGCAAGGCGTCCGCAATGGCGGTGATACTCACCATTGTTGTTGCGCTCAGCCTCATGCTTTTAAAGCTTATCTCACAAAAATCGAACGTGGAAATGCTGAAGGGGTTTTAACAATGGAAAATGACACTGTTTTAACGCTTCGTAATGTTACGAAACGCTTCGGCGAGATCGTTGCGGTCGATCACCTGGATATACCGTATATCAAGCGGGGGGAGTTCGTGACCTTCCTCGGCCCCTCTGGCTGCGGCAAGACGACACTGCTCAGAATGATAGGGGGCTTCTACTATCCAACTGAGGGCGATATCATCATGCATGATGAGAGGATAAACGATATACCTCCTGAAAAACGAAAAACGAGCATGGTGTTTCAGAACTACGCACTCTTTCCCCATATGAGTGTTTTCGATAATATCGCCTACGGCCTGAGATTGAGAAAGTTTTCAAAGAGTGAGGTAGAGGAAAATGTTAAAAACATACTCGGTATCGTGCAGCTCGAGGGTCTCGAGAACAGGAGGCCGAACGAGCTTTCCGGAGGCCAGCAGCAGAGAGTGGCGCTTGCGCGCAGCATCGTACTCAGACCGGAGCTTATTCTGCTCGATGAACCGCTTTCGAATCTCGATGCGAGCCTCAGGGTTATGATGAGGGAGGAGATTCGAAAAATTCAGCAGTCTCTCAACCTGACCACAATATTCGTTACCCATGATCAGGAAGAGGCGATGAGCATGTCGGATAGAATCGTGGTGATGAATAAGGGCCGCATCGAGCAGATCGGAACACCAACGGAAATCTACGAGAGGCCGGAGACACTCTTCGTGGCCGGGTTCATCGGCTATATCAACATGATACAGGGCAGGGTGCGTACAGCAGACGGCAGACACTGCAGTATCGACACCGAGGTGGGAGAGCTCGTTACGGTCGCCGAGAGTGCAGTCGCATTAAAAGCAGGTGACCGGGTGACTGCAATCATAAGGCCTGAATCCGCGGCCATTGAAAAAAAACCCAAGGCGGTCTCACACAATACGATCGCAGGAGTGGTGCAAAATGTCACCTATATCGGATCGATTGCGAGGTATAGATGCTCTGCACAGGGGTATGAAGAGCCGTTCATCGTCGATGTATCCGACCCACTGGGCAGAGGCATGTATGAAAAGAGCGAGAGCGTGACCATTATTGTACCAGAGAAGTTTCACTGTATCAGGGGACAATCCTGACATATGAAGTTCGTGTGACCGTCTGGTAATGGAGCGTGCGGGTCGGTGGAGTCTTGCGCCCCGGCATGCTTCTTTAAACAGATGCGCTCCATTCAGCCGGCCGCAGGGAGGCTGAACCTGGCGATTCTTCTTATGTCCTCACAATTGCTGTCTGCCGGACAGTGTGTCCCCACAATAAATGGGTGTTTTCAAACGATTCAGCAGAGAGTATTTTAGTGTTGGAATTGATCATGCGAATAATCTTCAGGTGATTGGAAATGAATCCTTCTGAACCTGAGTACGGGCCGGTAGAGCTTCCCATCGATGGGACACTTGACCTTCACGCCTTTCAGCCGAAGGATGTGAAGGAGCTGGTTACGGATTACCTCGCCCTGTGCATGGTAAAGGGGATACTGCAGGTGAGGATTGTTCACGGAAAGGGGAAGGGAATACTGAGGGCGACAGTGCATTCCATTTTGAAAAAGATCGACCTGGTCGAATCCTTCAGTCTTGCAGGTGAAGGCGCCGGTGGATGGGGCGCGACAATCGTTCACTTGAAGAGTAAAGAGAATTCACTTTCGTGAGGAAAAACAGAAAAAGGTCTACTGAAAAAAGAGGATAACACACGAGTACGTATCGCGGAAAACGTACCACTCATCGAGGGACTGTCATGAATAAATTGCAGTATCTGCCGATGCAGGAAAAGGCTTTGTCCCCTCGCATCAAGAAACTGAAAGACCGGGTGCTGGACACACACCGGCTTATATAACTCGATAGAAGCCTGTACTATTTGAAGAGCTACATAGAAACAGAGGGGGGACCCGTTATTCTGAGGCGCGCAAAGGCGCTTGAAACAATACTTGAAAACATACCCATTGCAGTGGGTGAGGATGAGCTCGTCATCGGTGGGAGAACGGTTTTATCGAGGATGGGTGTGCCTGCTGTTGAGGGCGCTGTAGACTGGCTTGAAAAAGAGCTCGATACGATCGGCACACGTGAGCAGGAACCCTTCGAGATTACGGCAGAAGACAAACAGGTGCTGAGAGAAGAAGTCCTTCCCTTTTTCAGGGGAAAGACATTGAAGGATTATCTGTGTGGTGCTCTTTCGACCGATGTCATGGAGCCGGTTGAAGAGGGTATTTACACCCTCAACCAGACGACACACTCCCAGGGTCACATACTCCCTGATACGAAGAAGTGGCTTTCAAAGGGCATCGGCGGCGGTCTTGTGGTGGACGGTAGAATCATCAACGGAAAAAACGACCTTACCGGCGAGATATGGGCGCTTCCCGTTATGAATATGGGAAGGCCAGAAATACTTCTCAACAGCGCCTCGGGGCAAGGGATTGTGAAAAATTACAGGGAGTTTTTGAAGAAGACCGGCAGGCCCGAAAACCCTCAGCCTAAAAATAAAAGCCCGAAAGATGCGCTCGATGCTGCCGGAAGGGGTGATGAAGCTGCAGATGCCGTCCTGAAGAATGCAGTTGATTGCATGGCCGATGCTGTTCTGGCGATTCTTTATATTATCGATCCGCATATCGTGCTCTTCGGCGGCGGTCTCACCGCAGGAAATTCCAGTATTGTCGAGCTCATACGGGAACGGGTGAAAAGTGGGCTCTTTTTTAAAAGCCATGCAAATACACCAATAGAGAGGGCTCTTCTATGGGACGATGCAGTTCTGTACGGCGCGCTTTCTCTGTTTGGGGAATACCGGGTCTATCCTCTATTGGGTATTACTTCCACTGCACGACACTCGTACTCAACGAAATATTGAAATGCCGCGATATACCGTTAAAGACATTCAATCCGTATACCTCTCCCTCATAGTTTGTATTCTCTACTCCGGACCAATGTGTCAAATAAATCGGCACTTGATGCCAAAAAAAACCCACTCTTTCTTCCAAATGTGCTATGATTTGAGATAACAACCGGGGAACGAAATCATGGAAAAGACAAGCACAGAAAAATTCGATACCTACCTCGATTCTAAGTCAGACGACATAGAAAATATCATACATGAGCTCTGGATCTCTAAAGATGATTCTATATGGAGCTCTCAGCCGTACTTCTACATTCGGCTCGGTGAAATTGCAGACAAACTCGGGCAGTCGATGTTCGCGCATGATATTCTCAAGGAGGGGCTAGAATATTTTCCGGAAAATCTTCGACTGACGCAGTTGTACGCGCTTTCGCTCATAAAGTGTGGGTTTTTGAACAGTGCCCGGCAGATGCTCACCGACCTGGTGAAAAAAGGTCATTTTGATGAAGAAACGCTCGGTATCCTGGGCCGGGTGTACAAGGATATGTGGGTGATTTCAGGAGGGGCGCAGGGAGACACCTCGTACCTGGAGAAATCAAAAAATTTCTATCTACAGGCGTTCAAGAAGAGCAGAGGCTACTATTCGGGAATAAATGCTGCGAGTATGAGCCTTATGCTCGGTGAAAGAGAAAATGCCGGTAGACTCGCAAAGATGGTGCTGAAAATATGCCTGGATCGAATGCGTGCGGGTGAAAAACGTGACTACTGGATACTCGCAACAATGGGAGAGGGACTTCTGCTTCTTGGAGATGCAGAGAAGGCCCTGCAGTACTTAAAATTCGCACAGCGTGCCAGCGGGAAGAATTATTCATACCTGGCGAGCACGCGCAAGCAAATGGGCCTGCTTAAGAATTATATCGACATTGAAGAAGAAATATTTGCCCTTTTAAAGGTGCCGCCTGTTGTCGCCTTTACAGGTCATATGATCGATCAACCCGGAAGAAGACCTTCCCGTTTTCCGCCGGACATCGAGGAGGATGTGAAAAATGCGGTTTGTGATGTGCTTGAACGTGTCAATCCCGGAATAGGCTACTCATCTGCGGCCTGCGGTTCGGACACACTCTTTCTCGAGTGCATGCAGGCGCGAAAGGCGGAAACAAATATTGTCCTTCCCTTCGTGTTGGAGGATTTTATACGTGCGAGTGTTGAGTTTGCCGGCAGAGTATGGGTTGAACGAGTACAGCGAGCCCTGAAGCGAAGTACACAGGTCCTCATGGCAACGGAGGGAAAGTATTCTGGTGACGACCTCCTGTTCGATTACGCGAATAGAATCATTATGGGGAAAACACTTTTAAGAAGCGAACTTCTGGCAACAGACCCCGTGCTCATTGCTGTGTGGGACGGCAAGAGGAGTAGAAAGACTGGAGGAACGTACGATTTTATTACAACATGGGAAGATAATAAATATCCCATCGAGATCATCGATATTAACAGGATTTGTAAAAATCGTTCAAAACAGCGCGCTGAAAGAAAGACCCACCGCGGTGTTTTACTGGGTAACGATATAGAGGACACCGGAATACCGGACAGCGGTTTAGCCAGTGTGTCGGATAGTGGTTCGTTCCAGAACGGATTACTTGAGAAAGATTTTTCCGACGACAGACGTAAGTCGGATGGAGGGAAAGCGGGTCAAATGAATATCGAAGGGTCCGCATCGGATACACTGCATTCCCTTGCTCCGCCAGTTAAACTGACTGACACTGTCAAGGATGTGAACCGTTCGGTGAAGGCCATGTTGTTTGCGGACCTTGCCGGGTTCAGTGCATTGAAAGAAGAGCAGATCCCCTTCTTTATAAAAAATTATCTGGGAGCCATCGCCCAGAGCCTGAAAAGTACGCAGTATAAGCCTATCTTTAAAAATATCTGGGGGGATGCTCTGTACTTCGTATACAACGATCTTATTTCTGCAGCAGAGTATGCGCTCGAGCTCCGCGATTTATTGAAAAAAAAGGACTGGAAGAGCATGTACCTCTCTGAAGATCTGAGTATACGGATAGGATTGCATGTTGGTCCAGTTTTTGGGGCAAAAGAGCCGATATTAAAAAAGGTGAACTATTTCGGCCGCCATGTAAATAGAGCAGCGCGTATAGAGCCGATAACGAACCCGGGAAACGTGTATGCAAGCGAGCAGTTTGCGTCACTGCTTGTATCACACCGTCAAAACCGGCTGGAGTGCATTTACGTCGGTGTTATTGTTTTACCGAAAAAGTTCGGTACCTATCCCATATATCTCATCAAGCGGAGGAACGAAATCGGATAGGCCGGATACATCGGTAAAGGGGAGATGTGACTATGTTAGGGAGAAATAAGAAGGCGACAAGAAAAGGCCGGGCTTCTGCTAAAAAGAAGCAGAATTTGAAATCTGCCTCAGGGGCATCCGTGAAAAAAGCCGTAAAGTCGACAAGAAAAACCTCGACCGCTTTTTCAAAAAAATCCGCCCCAAAGGGTGCAAAAACTGCGGTAAAGAAACGGCCTGCGGCAACAGTAAAAACCCCGAAATCAAAAGCCCGGCCAAAGATAAAAGCCTCGGCTGGACCTTCGGGAAGAAAGGCGTCCCCTGTTGCTGTGCCGAAATCACAGGCGAAGAAAACCGCAGCGAAGAAGGACGGATCGACTGCTTCGAAAAGTCTTTCAACCAGGGCTTCTGCAAAAAAGGGCACCAGGACAAAAAACAGGACATCCGCGGCAACAAAAGCAGCAACAATAAAGACCTCAGGTAAAAAGGTGCAAAAAAAGATCTCCGCAAAAAAATCACCATCGAAAAAGCCCCGGGAATCGTCTCTAAAGGTATCTACAAAAATTTCTGCACCAAAAAGGCCCGCCAGGAAGACATCACTCATAAAAAGGAAACGAACGGGACATGCACCGCCGATCAAGCCGCCTTTTGAGGCCTATAATGGGATACGCTCATATCTTTTTACGAGCTACGCACATGAGGATATGAAAGCGGTTTTCAGTATCATAAAAAAACTTTACAAGAAGCGCTACCGCATATGGTACGATGAGGGGATAGAGCCTGGAAATGAATGGCCTGAGATCGTCGGGAAAGCGATTGTCAACTGCACCCAGTTTCTCGTTCTTATGAGCCCCCATGCGGCGGTGTCGCGGAACGTGAGAAATGAGATTAATCTTGCCTTTACCGAAAACAAGAACATACTGGTCGTGTTTATTAAAGAAACCAGTTTGACCGAGGGCATGAAACTGCAGATAGGTACCATGCAGTTTATAAATAAGTATGAGCTTTCAGAGAGGGAATTCCTCGAAAAGCTTGATAAAGTAATCGATTCGCGCATGAAGAATTGAGTCAACAAATCATTGTACTTTTATGTGAAAGTGTAATAAAATATCCTTTACCGAAAATGGTGAAAGGAGGAAAAAACCGTTGAAACCGCTTAAAATTCTGTTTGTAACAGCTATTATGTTTTTGTCTATAATTTTTGTCTTTTCGGGGTGTGCAACGAAGTCTGAAAGCGTCAAGGAGGAGCCTGCAGTGGAGCAGCAGGCGCAGGCAGAGGTTGAACCTCAGGCCCAGCCACAGGAACCTGAGAAAAAAGAGCCTGAAAAGGCTGAAGCGCAGGCTGAGCCGCAGGTGACAGTTGTTGAGGTGGACAGCGACGGCGACGGCATTCCGGATGACATAGACAGGTGTCCGGATACGGCACCGGGAGCCATTGTCGACGCTCATGGATGTGCGGTCGAGGAGGGCGAGAAATTCAAAATAGAGTATACTCTCGAATTTGATATCGACAGTGCTCATATAAAGCCTGAGTATCTCAAAGAACGTGATGAGGCAATGAAGTTTATGAAGGCTCACCCCACGGCCAGGCTGACTCAGGTAATCGTTGAGGGATATGCAGATCGAGTGGGCACGGAAGCGCACAACTACAAACTCTCCCGTGAGCGGGCGGAAAATGTAAGACAATCCCTGATGTCTGAGCTCGGTATCGATCCGGAGATAATCGGCATCCGGGCATTCGGTGAACTGTACCCTGTTACAACAAATGAAACAAAGGCAGGACGGCGAAAGAACAGACGGGTTATCGTAATCTTTGAAGGGGTTATGTGACGTTTCATGTTCAACCGATCTGCGGTCAGTTGAATGAGGCTCTCATTGTGTTGATTGCACTCGAAGAATTCGGGACCTGCGGTACGTTTCGTGTGGGTGCGTATGCCGCCTGGGTGTATGTGCTGACTGGGTGTACGCATCACGTCAGTTTGGTCCTTTTTTTTCCCTGTACAGGTCTGGGAAATGAAGCTTCACCTGTTCGGCAAGCTCCTTCTCTGAGATTGCGGTAAGCCGTCCCTCTTTTTCATACTGATCCATCACCCAGCGCTGGATCCGTGCGACCTTTGTCAGGGTAAGACGTTCCTCCCCCTTCAAACCGAGAAAATTGTTTACCCAGAGCGCAATCCCATCTGTGCCCGATTTATCGGTGATGGCCACCTTTGGCGGACTGTTCAGCAGCGCAGCTGTATCAAAGATACTGTAAATTTCCTCGTTTTTACGAAGTCCCTTCGCATGAATACCCGCCCTTGTCGTGTTGAAATCACGCCCGACAAACGGGTAGTTTGCGGGTATAGCGGCATCTATCGAAGTCTGATAGTAGTCGGCAAGCTGTGTTATGACCGGTAGTTGTATGCCGTTTGGCCTGCCCTTGATGGACACGTACTCGACGAGCGCTCCTTCAAGTGGTGGGTTGCCTGTACGCTCACCGAGGCCGAAGAGGGTCGTGTTCACCGCGTCGGCCCCGTATACCCAGGCTGCCAGGGCGTTGCTGTGCACCTTGTGAAAGTCGTTATGCCCATGCCACTCAAGATACTCGCCCGGTATGCCGCATTCGTTGATCATCCGCCAGATGAGCTTCGGTATGGACCGGGGCTCCGGTATGCCCGGCAGGGACAACCCGAATCCCATAGTATCGCAGAGGCGGATCTTTATTTTGAGAGAATCAGGCACCTGTTCGGTAAGCCGCTCGAGCCGTTGAACGAAGGGAACGACGAACCCCTTGATATCCGCGCGGGTGATATCCTCCAGGTGACAGCGCGGCCTGATGCCCGCTTCAAGCGCTGCTTCCACCGCCTGGATATACTGGTCTGCAGCCTGTATGCGGGTCTTTTTCTGTTTGTAGAATATGTGGTAATCGGAGCACGAGGTGAGCATGCCGGTCTCCCGCAGCCCCATCTCCCTCACCGGTCTAAGCTCGCCTTTCTGGGCACTGATCCATCCCGTTATTTCGGGGTATTTGAGGCCGAGTTCCCTGCAGGCATCGACCTTCATCCTATCCTGCCTTGTGTACAGGAAAAACTCAGACTGGCGGATAACACCCTGCGGGCCTCCGGCCTTCGAGAGCATCTCGAATATTTTTTTTGTCTGCTCGACGGAGTATGGAGGGCGTGACTGCTGGCCGTCCCTGAACGTAGTGTCGGTAATAAAGAGATCTCTTTTCTCGACAGACGGTGTGTCGAACTCAATTTCCCTGCCGTCGATTGTGTCTTTGATCTTATCTTCAAACAGTATGCGCGGCGGAAGTGAATAGGGAAAGGTGCTCTTCAGAAGGTTGGGACTTTTAACGTCTTGAAGAGGGTATTCTTTCATTCTTCCTTCCTCATCGAAAACTCTTTAAACGTCACCCGCTTCAGCTTCGTTGCTGCGTGCATTATTTGAGCGTCGATTGGGTGTTCATCTGTATCAAAGGGTTTTAAGCCCGTACTGCCATTTTTTTTCATCCATCTCTTTTATAAAAGAGACAACTGCATCGACGACGACTTCCATCATCTTTTTTCCCTTTTCGGCCGTAGCCTTTGTTGGATCGCCGGTTGCCACCGTGTCTGTCAGCTCTGAGAAATCCCATTTCACATCGAGGTTTTTCGGCAGATACGGTACTCTGCCCTTCGCCTTGTCCATCTCAACAAGATCGGGAAACAGGTGAAGACACATGGAGGTTTCTCCTTCCCCTGCATGACCGAGCCCCTCCCACACCTCGAAAAATCCCTCCGGCAGTACTTTACCGGGAAGCTCCCACCATTTTTCGAGAACAGCAATCACAACATCTTTGTGATGAACCTTGAAATTTCTTCCCGCTACTTCGAGAGGAGCGATATTCCCGTCATGCCCGTTGATCATGATAATGTGTGTAATACCGTTGCTGTAGATGGAATCAAAGATGTCGGTAAGGACTGATATCAAATGTTCCGGTTTCAATGATATAAAAAAGGCCCCTTGCCGGTAGTGTTCACTCATCCCGAAAAACAGAGGGGGCACGACAAACGCTTTTTTAACCTGTTTTGCGACCGCTTTTGCAATTTCGTAGGCGACGTATGTATCGGTGGAAAGCGGCAGGTGGGAGCCGTGCGTTTCTGTGGAGCCGACGGCAACAAGTGCAACTTCGAAACCCTTTTCTTTAAACCTGCTTGAGGTTAATCCTTCAACTAGAAATTCATCCATGATGCGTCTCCTTATATACTAATGGGGCTTATAAAGTTGTAATAACAGTGCGTAACTTCTTTCTACTTTCCGCCTGATCATAATGAAGTACTTCTCTCTTCTCTATCTGTCTACGGTTAAATAAAACAACTTAATACAGCCCGGTTTTTGATCGATACACCTTTTTATGCCGCAGACAGTCGGTATGCCCTCCGCGAAACGTAAATGGGAACTCTTTTCGCTCGACTGAGTTTTTTCAGCCGATGCTGCCCCACTGAACCTTATTGCGCCGCACAGGCGGCCGTTATTTGGATGCGAATCGCCCGGATAACAATCATCATGTCTGCAGGTGCGCGCCGGGAAATGCCCTGCAAAAAAGCACACCTGCAGTGATGAAACGGTAGAGATCACCTTCACTCCACGCCCACTTACGGAGCAGGTATCACTTTCGGCATGACTTCGTTTAAAAATACGAGCTTGCCCTTTTTAACCTGGATGATCGTGACCGATTTCTGCGGCACCCTCTTTCCCGGAGGATAATTGATCGTGCCGGTTACACCTTCAAAGCCCTTTGTTGCGGCGATAGCGTTGCGAATCGCCTTGGGATCATCGGTGCCTGCTCGCTTGATTGCATCGACGATCAGGTTGAAGGCATCGTACCCCAGTGCGGCAAAGGCGTTTTCCGGTTCATGGCCGAACATCTTCTTGTACTTTTCCGAAAAAGCTTTGGCCTTTGGCGAATCAAAGGATATATGTGTGGTAAAGTACACATTATCCGCTGCCTCGGGACCGGCAACCTCGACGAGCAGGGGCGTATCGTATCCGTCACCACCGACGATCGGTGTATTGATTCCAAGCTCACGTACCTGTTTTACGATCGTCCCGATATCATCCGGTCCTGATGAAATGAAGAGTATATCGGGCTGGGGGCTCAGTGCCTTCAACCTTGTGAGCTGAGCTCTGAAGTCGGTGTCACCCGTCTGGTAGGTGTCGCTTGAAATAATCGTGCCCCCCAGTCCTTTGAAACGCTCGGCAAAGTACTTCTGAAGCAGGAGGGTATAGTCCATGGCCTTGTCGTAGAGTATCCACGCGGTTCGTGCGCCCTGCTGGTAGGCGTATTCCGCTGCAGCCGCTGCCTGCACATTGTCACCGAACGGCTCCATGAACAAATAGTCACCGACCTCATCAGGGAGGGAAGGTGCCGTTGCACCTGAGGTAACAAAGGCTATACCGGCTTTTTGTGCTGCAGGTGCAGCCGCGAGGACCATAGTTGTGTCACTGAGGCCGGTAATTGCCACCACACCCTTTCTCACAAGGTCATCGGCGGCAACAGCTAGTGTTGCGGGATCGGATTTTCCATCGCGAACTACGAGCTCAATCTTTTTACCAAGCACACCGCCAGCATCGTTGGCCTCTTTCAAGGCAAGCTTGACTCCGTTCAGCGAGGGCGCATCCAGAGACGCCTGCGAACCCGTTAGGTTCTCGATCGCGCCGATCTTAATTGTGTTTCCACCTTTACCGGCAAAGGCAAGCTGAACGCCCAGAACCATTGCTGCAACCAGAAAAAGAATAAATAACTTACGCATTGTACACCTCCAAATATTTAAATTTTTTAATACCCTGTATTTTTATATATTCACTCTCACCTCCCTTCTTATGTACGGATTTTACCCCGGCCTAAAAATCGGCGCATAAACTCCGAGAGCTTCTCACGGCTGATTTCCCTTGTTCCGAACAGCCCCTGGGGACGAAAAATAATGATCAACATAAAAATCAGTGCGAACAGGATGTAGTGAATGCCGTAAACCGCAACCCTGCTTTCGAAGTTCCGCAGCCACTCGAGAAGGATAGTGAAACCGATGGTTGAAACGACAGACCCCGTGATGCTTCCCATTCCCCCGACAACCATCATGATGATAATGAGAAGGGTAAGCCACAGGTAGAAACTGCCCGGCGATACAACACCGATGAGATTCGCCCAGAGAGATCCGGCAATGGAAGTAAAAAAGGCGCTCACAGTAAAGGACAAAAGCCGTATTTTCGGCGCATGGACGCCCACACTCTGCGCGGCAAGGTCATGCTCCCGTATTGCCGTCATTTTTCGACCGTAGGGTGATTTTACCAGCCGCCATACGACATATATCGTTATAAGTGCAGCTCCCGTAGTCCACCAGAGATTCGTATAGCCGGGAAGCGTGGAGATTCCCCGCCCTCCCCTGGTGACACCAATCCAGTTTTCAGCCATAACCTTCACGATGACGAGAAAACCGAGGGTGGCCACCGCTATATATACGCCACGGAGACGCAGAATGACGTATCCGACTCCCAGGGCAATAATAACCGACAGGATGCCACCTATGAGCATTGCAGGAAAAAGATGCATGTGTACAGATTGCAGCCATTCCGGTAGTCCGATGAGCCACCTGTGTTTTAGGCGGGGACTCAGGGTGAGTATGGCAGAAGTATACGCGCCTATAGACATGAAACCTATCTGGCCGAGGGAAACGATGCCGGTAAATCCGGTCAAGAGATTCAGGCTTACCGCAAGGATGATATATATCATCATCAGGTTGGCAACACGTTTTATATAGCTGTTCGCAAAGGTGTTGACGAAAAAGACGATTATACCAAGCACGGCAAGAGAGAGTATGATGAGACCAAACGGTTTTTTGCCTGTCATATCAGATTCTCCTCTCACGAGTTCGTGATCCAAGAATCCCCTGGGGTCGAACGAGCAGGATGAGGATAAGAAGGACAAAGACAAAGGCATCTCTGTACCCCGAGTAGTTCGGCGGCAAAAATCCGGCGAATAAAACCTCGGCGAACCCCAGAACATACCCTCCCAGGACCGCCCCAGCAATGCTGCCGAACCCGCCGATAACTGCGGCGACGAATGCCTTTACAACGGGAATGAAACCCATCAGGGGGTCGATTTTCCCCGCCCGTGCTCCCCAGAACAATCCTGCAACACCAGCAAATAACGAACCTATAAAAAATGCGGTAACCATGACCCGGTTCAATTTAATTCCGACGAGCCTGCTTGCAGTCAGGTCATCGGCGACTGCTCTCATTGAAATGCCCAGCTTTGTTCGCTTGATGAAAAGAGCCAGTATTAAAAGTGTGCAGAGAGTCAGAATAACGGTGACCAGATCAATTTTGCTTATCAGTGTCCCACTGAGGTTGTAGGTCGGGACCGAGAACCGCAGTATACTGAAAGGTCGGGTGTTCGGGCCAAAAACGAGTATGGCTCCGTTTTCAAGCAGCACAACAACGGCAAAAGAGGTGAGCAGTGTTGTCATGTCCGCAGCGCCTCGAAGAGGCCTGTATGCAAAGCGCTCCATTATCAATCCCATTATACCGCTTGCAACAACCCCTCCCACAATAGCGAGCCAGAAGGGGGCGCCGGCCTTCCACAGCATGAGAATACCGTATGCCCCCACCATCATTAAATCACCGTGCGCAAAATTTATCAATCGTAAAACGCTGAACACCATCGCGAGGCCGATCGTAACGAGCGCATAGATACTTCCCAGGCTCAATGCGTTGACAAACTGTTGAATGAGGTATGAGGCGTATGACATTTACCCTCCCAGGTATGCGGCCTGTACTTTTTTATGATGTTTCAGATAATCACTTGTGCCCTCGAGGGATATGTATCCGGTTTCCATTACATACCCCCTGTCTGCGATATCGAGCGCCTGTTTTGCGTTTTGTTCCACCAGCAAAATAGTTGTGCCGCTGTTTTTCAGATTGACGATCACCTCAAATATCTTTTTTACGAGAAAAGGAGCAAGCCCGAGGGAGGGTTCGTCAAGGAGGAGCAGGGGCGGTCTGTTCATGAGCGCCCTGCTGATCGCAAGCATCTGCTGTTCGCCGCCACTGAGCGTGCCGCCTATCTGGCCCAGCCTGTCCTTCAAGGCAGGAAAGAGGGAGAGCACCCAGTCGATATCTTTCAGCACACCCTTTTTATCCTTTCTTTGAACCGCTCCCATAATAAGGTTTTCCCGAACCGTGAGGTTCGAAAATATCCGTCTGCCCTCCGGGCACATTGAAATGCCGGACCTGACGATTGTATAGGGGTCCAGCGTTGTGAGATCTTTTTCGAGATAGGCAATGCTCCCGCTGCTTGGCCGTATCAATCCGGCTATGGACATTAATGTTGTCGATTTTCCAGCCCCGTTTGAGCCGATAACGGATACTATCTCTCCTTTTTTTATGTGGAAGGTTACGCCTTTCAGAGCCTGAATGTGCCCGTAATAAACTTCGAGGTCTTTAACCTGAAGCACTCTCATCCTCCCCCAGATACGCTTTTATCACCTCTTCATTCTGCTGGATCTCCTGAGGCGTGCCTTCAGCTATCTTTACACCGTAGTTGAGCACCTGAATGCGCTCGCAGAGCGGCATCACCAGGTTCATGTTATGCTCAATGAGAATAATGGCGAGGTTGAATTTCTTCTTTATGAAGAGTATCAGTTCCAGTAAATCACCGGTTTCCTTCGGATTCATGCCCGCAGCCGGCTCGTCAACGAGAAGCAGCCTGGGAGATGTTGCCAACGCCCGGGCAATCTCGAGCCTTCTCCTGTCACCGTAGGAAAGACTCTTCGCCATCTGGCCGCTGTATTTCTCAAGACCGAAAAGGTGCAACAGTTCAAATGCCCGCTCACGAAGGCTTGTCTCCTGTTTTTTGAACTGTGGAAGATTGAAGATGACACCGACGGGATTGACCCTTTCTCTCAGCTCGCCTCCGACGATGACGTTGTCGACAACCGACATGTTTTCAAAGAGGCAGATGTTCTGAAAGGTTCGGGCTATACCGGCTTCTGCTATTGAGGAAGGCTCCAGCGCTGTAAGGTCCTGGGAATCAAACCTGATTGATCCGGCTGCCGGCTTTATGAATCCGGTGACTGTGTTAAAGAGGGTTGTCTTGCCTGCGCCGTTTGGTCCGATGATGCCGAGAATTTCAGATTGCCTGAGCTGCAGGCTGTATCCGTCCAATGCCATTAGTCCTTCGAAATGAACTGACAGGCCGCTGATGTTTAACAGATCTTTTAAAGCAGCCATTGGGATGAATCCTATAAATCCCTGGATTTTATAACGATCTTTTAATTAAGACGGTTTTTTCACGCCTCTGTCTGTGCTGTTGTTCTGTTTACCGTATACCCTGTTACATTTTATCTATCAGATTTTCAACTTTTCGGATATGAAGCTTCATCGCCTGTACAGCCCGCCCTCTTTTTTTTTCTTTTATCGCCTGAAAAATTTGTTTATGCTCGATGGTTGATTCTTTTTTCCTTCCGGGTAATTCAAGGGTTTGCTCCCGTGTTGAATACAGAAGGTTTCCGATATTCTTCGTGAGCTTGAATATAATTTCATTATGAGAAGCTGCAGCGATGAACAGGTGAAAGCGGATATCCGCCTCTATCCCGGAACCTGCGCCGGGGATTTCCATCATTTTAATCGCTTCATCGATTCTCTGCAAATCCTGCTCTGTCGCCCGCCCTATTGCCAGTTCGACTGCTTTGCTTTCGAGAACCTCACGCACCTCTAGGATATCCATAAACAGCTGTTCGTCTGATTTTGAAGATACAATACTGGTAATCAGATCATTGGAGCTGAACCTTCTGACATAACACCCCCCGCCCTTGCGGCGCTCGATAACACCCGTTGACTCGAGGGCGGAGAGAGCTTCTCTCAACGCAGGCCTGCTTACCCCCAGCTCTTTCGCCATCTCTCGTTCGGGGAGGAGGCGGTCGCCTTTTTTTAATTTTCCGTCCAACAGGAGCTGGTGAATCTGAGAGATTACCTCATCCGATACCCGTGTGATCTTAATTGAATTGAACATTTCACCTGTATACCTGGTCATACGGTCTGACCAATTGTAACAAACAGCCCCATAATTGTCAAGAAGAAATTATTCGCATGTGCTTCGGCTGAGTAAAGGCTGAAATTTTTATTTTGTAGGGAAAAGACTTCTCATATTTTGATAGACATTGTACAATTACACTGCAGCGACGCTGTTGAAGAATAACAAGGAGAAGGCCGTAATGCAGTTCGAGCTCCCTCCATATGAGCCGCCGGATTTCAGTGATGCGCGCTTTCAAAAATTACCCGTTGTCATTTTTGTGGAGGCCCCCAAAGATGGGGTCGCGCCTGATAACTACCACGCAACGTCGATATACCCGGAGTACTTTCAGATCAAGAAGGGGGAGTGGAGGCTTCTTCGTGAATCGAGGATGGACAGCGTGGTGATCCTTGAAAATGACGGCATGCTCGTGGTGAAGGAGTTCAGACATCTCAGGACCGGCGACCGGGTTGCCTGCGGCAGGGGAGAAAACGGGGAACAGGGGATATTCGTCCACACCGATGCTTTTCATTTTCCCGGACACGTGTCTGACAAGTTTGTTTTTCGCTCCCGGCCGTCCAGGGAAACCTCTTTTTCCATCGATTACGATCAGCTATACAGTCTTTTAATGTACGAGCGTCAGGAGGGATTTATCGTATGGGTTCTGGGGCCGGCCGTGGTATTCGATCGCGATGCCAGGAATGCGTTTGTCCGGCTGATTGAAAAGGAGTATGTGCATGCGCTGTTCGCCGGCAACGCGCTTGCAACCCACGATATAGAAGGCGCCCTGTTCAGAACGGCGCTCGGGCAGGACCTGTACACGAAGCGCTTCGCCCATTTAGGGCATTACAACCACCTGGATACATTGAATATAGTGAGAAAAGCAGGGTCGATGCAGAAAAGCATCGAGGATGGAACGGTTCCTAATGGGATTATGAGGTCCGTTATCGAGCATAGAATCCCGTACGTGCTCGCCGGTTCAATTCGTGATGACGGACCGCTTCCGGAGGTGATTGGCGATGTATATGAAGCGCAGGACAGGATGCGGGAGCTTGCCCGAAAGGCGACCACGGTTATTGCCCTTGCAACTCAGCTTCATTCCATTGCTACGGGCAATATGGTTCCCTCGTACACGGTGACCGCGAATGGCGTAATACGGCCTGTTTTTTTCTATATAGTCGACATGTCTGAGTTTGCAGTGAGTAAGCTTGCAAACCGGGGGTCCCTCACGGCCCGATCGATTATTACAAACGTACAGGATTTTATTGTTACGGTCGAACGCGGACTGAAAATATAGTGTACATCACCATAAACTTTCTAGCCGCCTGACGAGGACCTCCTTCAGAGTCGGTCTCCCGTGATCGTGGTACTCGTAGCGTACGCGCCTGGCGGGCTTGTTTATGTTAAGAATTCTCGTGAGATGGATCGGGGTGGCGAAGAGTACCAGATCACAGCGGGCATTGTTGATTGTAGCTTCCAGGTCATGCACCTGTTCCTCATTGTATCCCATTGCGGGAAGCACAGCATCGATGTGAGGATACTTTCGGTACACCTCTTTGATTGTTCCCGCAGCATATTCCCTGGGGTCAACGATCCGTGCGGCTTCAAAGGTTTCGGCCGCGATCCTGGCAGCGCCGTACGGCATACCACCGTGGGTGAGCGTGGGGCCGTCCTCTACGACGAGCACATCCTTGCCTTTGATCTCCTCAGGCCGGTTGACGATAACGCTCGATTCGGCCAGTATAACCTCGGCCCTTGAGTATCGTTCGATATTTCTGCGCACCTGCTCGACCTGCGCGATACCGGCGGAGTCGACTTTGTTGATAACGGCGATATCCGCCATGATCATATTGCTCTCACCGGGATAGTACAGGAGCTCATGTCCCGCCCGGTGCGGATCGAAGAGCACGATGTGTACGTCGGGAAAGTAGAAGGGGGTGTCGTTGTTACCGCCGTCCCAGATAATTACATCAGCCTCCTTCTCAGCCTCTCTCAATATCAGCTCGTAGTCGATACCCGCGTATACCACGATTCCCCTTTCAACGAGCGGCTCGTATTCCTCCCTCTCTTCTATGGTACAGCGGTGTTTCGAAAAATCCTCGTAGGTGGAAAAACGTTGAACAGCCTGTTTCTTGAGCTCGCCGTATGGCATCGGATGTCTGACGACCACGACCTTTTTTCCGAGGCTGTTTACAATTTCGCTTACCTTGCGGGTAGTCTGGGATTTTCCGCACCCTGTTCTGACGGCGCATACGGCGACGACCTTTTTATCGGACCTGAGCATCGTGTAAGTTGCACCGATGAGTATGAAATCTGCTCCCTCTGCCATAACTGCCGACGCCTTGTGCATGACCTCCACGTGTGGAACATCGCTGTACGAGAAAGCCACAAGGTCGACCCTGTTTTCATGAATGAGTTCGGTCAGCTGTTCCTCAGGATAGATAGGGATTCCTTCGGGATACATTTCACCGGCGAGCTCGGGCGGGTAGAGGCGCCCCTCTATATCGGGAATCTGTGTAGCCGTAAAGGCAATGACATGATACCGGGGATTGTTTCTGAAATAGACGTTGAAGTTGTGAAAATCACGGCCTGCGGCCCCCATTATGATGACCTTTTCAACCATAGCTCCCTCCTTTTACATGCAGCCTATTCTCATGTGTACAGCTTAAAGTGCAGTGGAAAACAAGTCAAGGAAGTAAGTTTTTATTGCAAAAGATTTTTCAATGGTCTACACTTTGGCTTTATACTTCATACCGCTTAACGGAGGCATAATATACCAAACGGAGGGAAGTGTATGTACAAGGTGAAGATTCTCTGTATTATCCTTTTACTGTTCGTTGCCGTCCAGCCGCTTATGGCCATGGACAACAGCAGCCGTCTTGAGGATCAGTTCAAGGAGTATATGAACGAGATCAGGATGAAGGTAAACAAAATCGATGATCCGGTGGAAAAAAGGGCCATGCTCAACATGACATTGCAGAAAATTATCAGGGCACTCGATACGGTTTCCACTCTGGAGAGTCTTTCGGAAAAAGACCAAAAAGCCATTGCTGTTATCAGAAGCGGCTTTCAGGACAAGTACAACGAACTGAACGGCCTGAACGGTTTTGAAAAGGTGGCGGATACCGACCTCAACAGCTTTGCTGACTATATGCTGCAGGACCTCGAGCAGGCAAGGCGGATGGTTTCCATGAGCATTGCAGCATTTATCATAATAATTCTGCTTATAATCTTAATCCTGTAATCAGAAATCAGATGAAACTGTGACAGTTGAGAAAAAAAGATTCCTCTTTTCATGCACCCGATCAAAGCTGTTCGTCTTTGCAGCGCCGACTGCCGCTGTTATTCTTTTCTCATTCCTGTTTCTTTTTTCATGCGAGACGCAGTCTGCCCTTAAAACCGGTACACCTTCAACTCAGGGCAGGACTCGCTACTCAATCATCTACGTTATAAACGGTGAGGGGTCGAATCTCTACCACGATGAGGAGGGAAGGCCTCTGTTTGCTGATGTCCAGATGCTGAAGCAGGCGAAGGAAATAGCCCGCGAAGCTTCGGAAACGGAGGTTTTCATCTTCTACCTGAAACCTGTGAGGCTTCATCAGCCACGCGGAAAGTTATACTACTACAGAAACCGACTTTCGAAAAAGTCTGTTAAACGATATACACTGCATTCGGGAATTTCAGAGGAGATTTCTTCCTGGCTCGAATTCTATAAAAAACATTCCCTCCGGTTTCAAGAGCCGGGAGTAAATTCTCGGTGGAGGTCCTTCTTCTTCTACTTCGGGCATGAGCTTCAGGAAGGCAAAAGCCCCGTTTCTCAAGGCCCCGCATACTTATTTACTGCAGATAACCTCGCCCATGTATTGCGCGGTCTAAATGCAGATTTCGGGGGGGATGGATATGGATTCGATCTGGTCATCGTCTCAGCATGCAACAGCGGTACCCCCGGTATTATTGGCCGGATAATACCCTGCGCCCGATATATCATCGCCTCACCAGAGCCCCTGCACCTCTCCCATATCAGCACTGAGCCGTTCAAGAATGTGGGGGAAATAGAAAAAAAGGGAACGTTTCAGTTCGTAATGGGGGCAGCCCGGTACGCATTTGAAAGGCTCACACACATGACGAATACCGCAGTAACGGTGGCGGTGTATGATTCAGCAAGGGTCATCCCCTATATTGCAACTGTTGAAGCGCTCTGCATGCCGGGAAAGCGGGGAAATCCCGGGGGAATGTCTTCTGAAAAAATCGACAGGAGCGCCTGTGGGCCCGGGGAGGAGGGAAAAAACAGTACCGTTGCTGAAAAAAAAACAAGCGGTATCCCGGAGTATTACGACTGTGCTGAAAACCCTGAGTTCAGAGAAGATGTCATGGACAAGGGCGTTACTGTTTTTTACAGACCGCCTCTTTTTGGACGGGGAAAAGGAAAAACAGAACACTCAGGTTGGGAATGTATTAGATTCACTGATGCCTCAAATTGAACCGACTGAATAGCCTGCCTAATTGAAGGGGAAAAAGCTGAAGCCGGGTTTGGAACCGGGAACGCATTTATGTAGAACGCTTGCCTGATAACGATTCTACAGTAATCTTAATTATCATTACATTTTTAAGACTACTTTCATCATAGCTCCATCCGTCCTGCCCGGATTGCTGTTTCATTATTACATCCAAAGCGTTTATCACCGATGATGTATCAGTTACCAATTCCGCATTTCCATATCCGATTATACTTGTGTAGAGAGTGTCCCATCTGCACGCTGTATCCGCCTGGATAATGTGTACATCGTGTTCAATTTCAAAACAGACTGTGCTGTTCTTTTTGATCAGCTCTATTTTTCTTCCTGCTTTTGCACAATGGATGTAGAGGGTATTGTCTTTGTAGCCGTAATTTACCGGTATGATATAGGGCGTTTTTCCGTCTGTAAAGGCGATACGACAGATTTTTTCCATGGACAGTATTTCCAGGATTTCATTTCGATCTGTTATTGTTTTTTCTTTGCGCCTCATTTTTTTCGTGCTTTTGTGTATCGGGGTGCTTTACTGTTTGATCGCTGTATATGCGATAAAAAAATCCCCGATAGTGTAAGATATTTCAAATCGGAAACCTGCTTCTTCTACTGCACGGCGAACCTCAGCCGGATCCAGTTTATGTACAATCGGCGGTCCTTCGGGTGTTTCTTTTTTCTGCCATTCAATTACACAGAGCCTGCCTTCAGTACAAAGAACCCTGTAAATTTCCATGAGCAGGCTTTTTCCATCCTCGACTTCATGCAAAACGCTCGATGCGAGGGCTAATGTTCCCGTGCAGTCTGGAATCGGAAGCTTATATTTTAGGGACTGCATGACTGTTATATTTTTGATTTTATTCTCGGATATACTGCCATTCAATTCGTTTATCATTTCAACCGAGGTATCGAAGGCAAACACTTTACCCTTCTGACCGACGATTTTCGATGCGGGAATCGAGAAGTAACCGGTGCCGCAGCCGATATCTATAAAAACATCTCCCTTTTTAACATTCAGTTTGTTCAGTATCTCTTCCGGAGGCAGGATTTTTCTTCTTTCCGGTGAGTCCAACCTGTGCATGTGCTTGGGGTCGAATTGCCTTTCCATACTGACGGCTCCTTTCTTCAGTGGCCTACTGATATTATTAATACTGGACTTATGTAACAGTAAAGTATCATTACCGGGAACGCAAGCTTTATCAATGTCTACAATATAACAGATGCGATAAAGAAAAGGTTTGAAATACTGTGTATGATTGTTTGCTGAACCGGCGAGGAAAATCCGGTTTTTATTACCGGAAAAAAACTGATTTAATGTTCGAAAACTATTTTTAAGGGTTTGCACGCGAAAGCGTTGCATTTGCTTTCTTTAACAGGACAGGCGGATACTGCCACGATTACATCCATTTCAGCTTTCAGGGATACGTAGTCTCCCGCTTTCGAATACGGCTCATCAACCTGGATAATTCCGTCATGAGTTATGTGAGTATTCATGAATAGGTTTATCGGGCCGGGTATTTCGTCAATACCGATTGAATAATCGTTAAGAGCGATATGCAGATTTTCAAGACAGCTTGGATGATACTCAGTGATGCCGTACTGGTAACGGTACATGTCCGGGCTGCACGCGGGGTATAAAAGATCGTGCCTGCCCACTGTGTCCTTCACAACCGTAAGCATTTTATTGTACAGATTGGAAAATACACTGTCTCCCTGTCGCAGAAATATTGAAGAATTATTGTCTATTGTTACTGCTGTGGATAATTTTTCTTTTTTATTGGCTTCATTAAAAACGACGAGATCTGCAACCTGTTTGCCTTCAATATCGACCACCTTGAACAGGTGCCCTTTTCGCACAACGAAGCCTGCCCCGATCTGAGGGCCTATAATCAACTCTTTTTTGTTGTCCATAGCGCTCTATACTATCCATTGGTTTCAAATACGGTATAATATACTATTCTTCCAGGCTGTTTCCCTAATCACTTTTTCCTGATTTTTAAAGGAAACAGCATCGGTACACCTGTCCTGTACTCTTCATATGCTGTTTTATATTTCTGCAAAAGGAGTTTTTCCTCATATTTTGATACGAGGTAGTAAAATACGAAGATCAATATACATACTGCAGCGGAAGTAAGGGAAAGAGTGATAAGCATAAGGCCGAAAAAGAATAACCATGACCCGAAATACATTGGATGCCGAACGATTGAAAAGACGCCTCGTGTGATCAGGCCGGATTTCTGAACTTCTTTTCCGAAAACCGCCTTATGTGCTGATAGAGTAAATATAGCTGAAACGGGTAAAAGAACTATTCCAGCGAGCAGATGAACATATAACGGCACATATGATTTGAGAAAGACTGAATAGTGAAAAAAGAATGAGTCTGTAATCCAGGTAACAAAAAAAATTGCCAGCAGGATCAGCTGGCCGGTATCGGTGAAGGTATGTTCTCCGGCAAGATTGTCCCTGTTATTCAATGATTCGTCGAATTGTTGTTGAGTTATTGTCATAATAAAACTCCTCCTTAAATATCCTCACTATTATCTAAAGACGAACCAGGGGTGAAAATATTTTATGTATGGTTTTATCCATTTAAAATACCGGTACCCCATGCCGGGTTATTTTCAGCAATGGAGGTATGTAAGAATCCTTGTTTAATTCAATCCTTTTTATCTGCCTGGCCCTGCGGATCTACGAGAAGGATGTGCCGGATGATGCGATATGTGCCCGGCGTGGCCAAACCCAATTCTTCATATACGTAATTCTGCTTTCTTATAGATTTCTTTACGATGACATATTCCAAGTATGAAAATATACTCATTCTCAATTCTATACACTATTCGATAATCTCCTACCCTGAGTTTTCTATATACTTTTAATGTTTTTCGTAATGGATCACCGTATTTTACAGGGTCTACCATCAACCTTTTTTCAATAGCATTCTTAATCCGTGTTTTTATTGGGTTATTGATTTTGGATAGGTCTTTTTCTTTAACTAATGGATGGTACCCAACCTTGTAAGTCACGTTTATTTCCAGATTTCTTCATGGGACAAGCTCTTGGCTTTGTCAAATGTCTTTTCTCTTTCTTCAGCAAAAGAGGTTAAAAGTACATCTTCATTTATCTCAAGAGCTTCCTTTATCAGCTCCCTTGTAATCATAGACATGGATACACCTTTTTCTTTAGCTAGGGTTTCGATAATAGAGTAGATAGATTTTTCAACTGCTACATTTATTCTTGGGTTCTTTGTTGGCATATTATTCACCTCCCATTTAAGTGTAACAAATCTGATGCACTATTGTCAATCATTAAAATAAGTCAGATTTTACTCTTATCTAATTTTTGATGAAAATTAAGATCTTTTACCGCTTATGGTGTGAGGCTTTGCGAAAATGTAGCTCTGATTGCTCGGAAGGAGCCTTTAGTGACATACCAAAAGATAGGCAAATGAACTTCCAAACTTTAACAATTAAAACCGGCACTTGCCTAATGGTTTTTACCTCTAGAATGTAATTACAAGTAATTGTAACAGTATAGATAGTCAGCTTTGCATGAAATTCTGGTACAAAAAACCGTAATTTTAATGGATAAAACCATAAATCACCAAATTAAATTTTTTCTTGACAGCAAAGAAATATGTAATTACAATAATTACATAAAGTTGTTTTGAGGAGACAATAATGGAAGCTAAATTAATCAAAATAGGCAATTCAAAAGGTTTAAGGCTGCCAAGTAAACTGATAAAGAAATATCATTTACATGACCATTTAACAATTATAGAAAAAGATGGGGGCATATTGATA
>Ga0315537_1000568_pt1 | contig 28911 bp, 26 predicted proteins | sample SalMarSW160270MG_FD_203091 | JGI IMG/M metagenome (GOLD analysis project Ga0315537, IMG submission 203091) | Salt marsh sediment microbial communities from the Plum Island Ecosystem LTER, Massachusetts, United States - Salt Marsh Sediment SW1602-70 ...
ATAACCCCCCCCCCCCTTACGAAAGGGGGACAAGGGGTGGGATAGACTAACGGGCAGTCATGCCGATGAAACGAGGGCGGTCGGGTGGGAAAAGATAATTAAGGGGGGGCGGGGATGAGGTGAGTACCTTTAACAAGCTCTACACCCTTATGCCCAGCAGCATTTTAAGTCGGAGCTTGAGTACGTTCCGCTTCCCTATTTTCTTCTCCATGATTTTCATGAACATGGTGTCTTTATCTTTGGGAGGCACTAACTTATGCTCTTTCTGGATCATGCGGCTGGCACCCGATTCGCAGGTGACGACGCAATTGCCGCAGCCTATACATCGGTCAAGATCAACCATCGCTTTACTATTTACAAATGTTCTAGCCTCAAGTTGACAACGCTTAACGCAGGTGCCGCAGCCCGTGCATAACGCCGTATCGACCTCCGCATAGTAATTGCTGGCGTACATATCGGCGGGACGGGGTGATTTCTTAACAGCGCTGAGGAGTCCGCAGCAGTCCCCGCAACAACAGCAGAGAGCCTCGGGATTGCGAGAGTTCTCCGGCTGAAGGATGAATCCCGCCTGACGCGCCCTGTCCAGTATAGCCAGGGCTTCTCCCTGAGTAACATAGCGTCCTATCCCCATATCGACATACTGGCGGGCATGGTCGGGGCCGATTTGCAGGCAGGTCTCGCGGATATCGGAGTAGCGGCAGCTCTCTCCCTGGATGTCTTTAGTCTGGCGGCAGACACAGTTAGCCACCGCCAGAGGTCCCGGGGCGTTCTCGATAAGGTAGCGGGCGTCATCAAAGGTGCTTACCTTATACTTACCGGGCACGGGAACACTCGTCTCCACCGGAATCGTACGCAACTGGGGGATACCAATGCGACCGGTGGTCTCAGCCTGTTCAAAGTGCTCCTGGTGATATATGTGGAAAGTGTCGACGAGGTCTTTGGTAAGACGGTCTACCTGAAAATCAACGATTCCGCCAGCAGTAACTCCGGCATTTTTATAACGTCTCTCTTTAAACTTCTCGCGGTAGACCAGAATCGTTCCCTTGCGTGTCATGAGGTCCAGTTTCTTCTGCAGTTCGTCGACGGACATGCTCATGCCGCTCTTTTTCAAACGGCGGTGGATAGTCTTGACCGGCTCCAGCTTAATCGTCGAGAGATAGGTAGCTATTTCAGCCTCTTCCGGGGTAAAGAGTTGTATCAGCAGACTGATATCCACCCCGGACTTCGTGGCGGGATAACCCACCGGCGACTTATCCAGATGCTCCTGCAACAACCGGTAGACATTACTCCCGGTGTTCATGTTTTTCTCCGTTCAGGGCTGGATTTCTCGCAGGGCACGTAATAAAGCGTCGGTATGTTCCGGTTTGCCGACGGTAATGCGGATACTGTTTTCCAGAAGAGGAATCTCGAAGTAACGCACCAGGATGCCTTTCTGCTGCAATCTCAGAAAGACTTCACGTGCGTTGCCACGGAGCACATTACAGAAGATAAAATTCGCCTGCGACGGGAACGGCCTTATCCAATCTATAGTCCCGAGTTGCTGGTAAAGTCTTTCTCTCTCCGCTACGATATCCCGGACTCTCTCCTGTAAATAGGCGACGTCGGCCAGCGATTCCCTCACCGCCACCTCCGCCACAACACTGACGTTATGAGGAATCTTGATAGCCATCAGATAATCGACGATGCGCGGCGGGAATATGCCGTAACCTATCCTTAAACCCGCCAGACCGGCCCACTTGCTGAATGAACGCAGCACCATCAGATTGGCATAGCGGTCGGTTAAAGGCACCAGTGTTTCGCCGTAGAACTCGTAGTAAGCCTCGTCCAGCACCAGCGGGACACCTGTTTCGGCAATCTTGATAACGTCATCACGGGGCACAACATTCCCGGTGGGATTATTGGGGCTGGCCAGGAATACCAGCCTGGTGTTAACGTTGATAGCGGAGATAACACCCGGAACGTCAATTGTATAGTTTTCATCTCGGGGGACATTGACTACCGTACCGCCGCAGATTTCGGTGCTGAAACGGTAGATATCGAAGGTGGGGACGCAGTTGATAACCTCATCGCCCGGCCCGACGAACAACCGCACCAGCATATCGATAAGGGTGTTACTGCCGTGTCCGGCGACAATACGCTCGGCGGGGGCGCCGGCATAGTCCGCCAGCATCCTGCGGAGCTCCTGCTGTCCGTCGTCAGGATAGATACTGAACCGTGAACCATCGGAAAGCGCCTTGATTACCCACGGGGAACAACCGTAGGGATTTTCGTTGGCGTTCAGTTTAATGATATCGCTCTCGGGTACTTCAATCTTCCCCGTAAGCGTATCCGGCGATATGCTGGCGCTGTACCCGGTAAAACCTTTCAGATGAGACCGGACGTATTTTTCTATTCCTGCTTGAGAATCATAGTTCACTCCTGATGCCCCCTGCCTGTTTTATAAAATCGTTTTTCAATTGCCCGGGCATGAGCGTCAAGTCCCTCGGCGCGGGCGATTACCGACGCGGCTTTACCGAGCTTCCTAATGTCCGACTCCCCGGTATTGACTACGTCTATCATCTTTACAAAATCGAGAATATTCAGCGGCGAATCGAACCGCGCCGTACCCTCGGTGGGCAGGACATGGCTCGGCCCGGCAACATAATCGACGAGAACCTCGACGGAATGCTCCCCCAGGAACAGGCAACCGGCATTTGTCACCTGTGAGACATACGCATTCGGCTTATCTACCACCAGGCAGAGGTGCTCCGGTGCGTAGAGATTAGCCAGCTCTACCGCTTCAGCCACGTCCGACACCAGACCGATGAACCCCCGGCTCTCCAAGGATTTAGAGGCAGTGTCCCGGTGCGTCAGGGTCTGTATTTGCTTATTGACTTCGGCGCTAACGCTTTCCGCCAGCTCTTTGGAGGTAGTCAGCAAGATAGCCGTCGCCATGGCGTCGTGCTCCGCCTGGGCCAGCAGGTCGGCGGCGCAGTATTCGGCATTGGCGGTGTCATCAGCGATAATAATCACCTCGCTCGGCCCGTAGAGTCCATCGATACCAACCATTCCATACAGCAACTTCTTGGCCAGGAATACGTATATATTCCCCGGCCCGCAGATTTTGTCCACGGCGGGCACGGACTCCGTACCGAAAGCCAGGGCGGCAATTGCCTGAGCACCGCCGACGGAGAAAACGCGGTCAATACCAGCGATATCGGCCGCTGCCAGCGTCACGGGGGATACCCTCCCCGGTTTGCCGGGTGGCGTCACCAGTACTATCTCTTTAACCCCGGCTACCCTAGCGGGTATTGCCGTCATCAGGAGGGAGGACGGCAGCGGGGCGGTAAAGCCGGGGGCATGGACACCGACGCTGCTGAGCGGACGCATCATCCAGCCTAAACCCTCGCCTTTTTTATCACGGACAAGGGCGTTCTTCTGGACGGTATGAAAGTCAGCAATGCGTTCGGCAGCCAGTTTCAAAGCAGCCAGAAGCTCACCGTCGACCCCGTAAGCAGCCTGTTTTATATCTTTCCTATCCACCTCCAGCGAGGCCAGTTTGACGCCGTCGAACTTCTCGGTGAAGTCGAAGAGAGCAGCATCACCCCTTTTACGCACATCATCGATAATATCCCTGACGGCACGCTCTTTTTCATCGCTCCCAAAGCCCTGCTGCGAGACCTGCCGCGAAAGCAACTCTTTTACCGACTGATATCCTTCAACAATCCTCATCTAGTCGTCTCCGAGAGCATTACGCATTCTTTTAACTAAAGTTTGAATCCGCTTTCCTTTAGGAGAATCTGATACCACCGCTTTATTACCGATAAGACAGGCGGTGGATACGAAAAGCGTATCGATAATCTTCAGGTTGTGCCGTGCGATTGTCCGCCCGGTCTCGGTGTTCTCAATAAGCAGGTCAGCGTCGTCGGGAAGGAAAGCCTCGGTAGCGCCCCAGGTGGGAATCACGCGATAGTGCCCGAGGTGGTTCTCGCGGGCATAGCGGTCAGCCAGATTGACGTATTCAGACGCCACGCGGAGAGAGCTACCGTTGCCGACGAGATACCGGCTGAGACCGGCGGCATCCTCGACGGAAAGCTCGCGGCTGACCACCGCCACCAGCCTGACCCGACTGAACTTAAGGTCGAGAAGCTCCCGGACCGGACTCGAAGGGAACTGACATAGGTGTTCGGTGAGCCAGTCGCGACCCGTTATCGCCAGGTCGAAATTGCCGTTAGCTACCTGGAGCGGCATATCCTGGGGCCGGACAACCTTGACCGCTACACCGTCGATATTGATTTCGGGACGGCGGTTACCCGTGGTCGAGGGATATCCATTAAGACGTATGCCGGCTTTGTTTAGAAACTCTATTGTCGGGGGCTGCTGGTGTCCGTCGGGTAAAGCCAGACGCACCAGGTCTTTATTATCCCTGGCAGAACCAAGAGTACGTACAGAAAACTTTCGCATCACCGCCGCCGCCGGCTTTTTATCGCGCGTCTCAGGCAATCCGTCGCAGATAGAGCCGATTACCTTATCCAGTTTTTTTGATTCCAGGCTGTTTTTATGGGCGATAAGGCAGGCGCCGAACTCCAGTTCACAACTCAGCGGCGCCATACCAGCTTCCGCCAGTTCAATCTCGTTCCGTGCCGAAAGCAGGACCATATCGGCATTCTCGGGGGGATAGACTTCGGCGGCACCCCAGAGCGGGAAAATACTGAAGCGACTTAATCGATTCCTCAGGGCATAGGACTCCGCCAGGTTGGGGTACTCACCGGCGATGCGCACCGGCGACCCGTCCCGGATAATATCGGATACATCAGAAGCCGACGCCACGTAAAGGCAACCCTCTCCATAGAAAAGGTCTTTTACTTTTACCAGTCCGCTGCGGGGATATTTAGCCATCAGCTCTTCAATCCAGTCCAGACAGCAGATACCGAGGTCGTAGTTGCCCGCCGCTATCTGGACGGGAATATCCTTCTCGTGAAAGACCCTTATAAGTACATTCGGGTATCTCTCGGAGCAGGGTCTATAAAAACCCATATCGGAATGATACTCATCGAGACGCCAGTCGGCTTTCTGCAGCAGCGACGCCGTTTTCCTTAATAAACGCCCTTTAGGCAGGGCCAGCTTAATCACCACCGTTCGCCTCCAGCAATTTTATAAAGTCGACAACCGTTGTAAAGTCATACTTCCGGGACTTAAGATTGTCCCGAACCTCAAACACTGTATCTTGCTTTACTTCAATTACCCACCGGTAGTCTGTCGACACCTTTATGCCGAGGTCAATCTCGGTAATATATCCGGCCTCACGTAGATTACCGGCAAGCTCGTAGGCGGCTTTGATGGACTCGTTACTACTCTGCCGCGGACGTACGAGGATACCCGGTGATTCGGGAGGCTTGAGTAAGTCCGGATTAACCAGCTTCAATAAACGGTCGCAGTAAAGGGCGAAGCCGCAGGCAGGTACGTTGCCACCACCCATGGATGGTATCAGGTCGTCATAGCGACCGCCCCCACCTATTTTCTCATCACCGGTATAGAGCTGGAATATCACGCCCGTGTAGTACTCAAAGCCCGCCCCGGAGACAATGTCAATCTGATATCGGCACCCCAGCAAATCCAGCAGTTCCACAGCCTGCAAGAAATCATCAAGGCAGGGAGCGATATCGGGCATATTTTTTACCAGCAAAGCCCGCTGGTTCTTCAGGAAATCAGACGGTTTACCCTTTAAATCCAGTAAAGGCTTTAATATCTTTTCATACTCAGGATTATCACGTCCGATTCCGGTCAACGACTCCGCATCCCCAGCGCCGAGTCCGAGCTTTTCCAGCAATATTTTTATTATCCCGGCGTGAGAGAGTCTTAGCTCCACGTCTTTTACACCCAGCTTCTCTAAAATCTCCGTGGATAGCGCTATCAATTCTACGTCCGCCGCCTTTGAATCAGACCCGATAAGCTCAGCGCCGGACTGCCACCGCTCTCGCGGTCTCTCTCCCACCTCCTCAAACATAAAAATGTTGGCGGTATAAAAGAGCCTGGCAAGCCCGTCTTTTTCCATGTTCTCGGTATAAAGGCGCGCCACCGGAATGGTACCGTCAGGTCGCAATACCACCCTTTCACCGCTCCAGCCGTCCCAGTCCAGGAAAGAATATACCTTCCCCAGCATAGCGGGCGTGAGCGTCCCGGCCGAGGTGAAAAGGTGCAAGTATTCGATTGTAGGCGTCCTGACCTCTTGATAACCCCATTTCAGAAAGCACCGGCGGCATATCCCTTCGATAATACGAAATGCGGCCATATCGGCGGGGAGGAGGTCTCTCATGCCTTTGCATCGCTGCGGTTTCATTTCGCTTCCCTTTTTACAGTTACGTAAATACTATAATAATTTACACTAATTCACATAGCTATTCAATGATGATGGGGAAAGTTTCGATTGGTTTTATATTATGGATGTACCTCTCCCCCTTGGTCCCCCTCTCCAAACAGCGATATTAAATCTATCCGGTAAATATTTATGTTTGGAGAGGGGGAGTTATTTTTCTAAGAGGGGCTGGAGCCCCTCTTCGCCAGCTACTCCCCTAGTGGGATAGGCTAAATCCCCCTTAATCCCCCTTTACGAAAGGGGGACAAGAGAATGGATTCACCCTTTGACAGGCTCAGGGTGAGCGGTAGATTTGGGTTCCCTAAAGGAAAAGGGCACGGATGATACGAGGGCGGTCGGGTGGGAAAAGATGACTAAGCGGGGCGGGGTGGAGATAGTCCACGGGATATACTGACGACAGGTAGCCCGATACTACAGTTTCAATTGCATTTAAACTGTTATACAATTATAATAAGATGAATTTCAAAAGGTCTTACTATGGTTAAAATCAGAAGGATATTATTACTAATTATACTTGTGCTGCTGGCGCTGTCCGTGGCTACAGGAGTGCAGTCGCAGAGTCCGAGCGTCAGCGTGCTGACGATTAAGGGCACCATCAATCCCGTGCTTGTCGACTACGTAAAACGCGGTATTGAAGACGCCGAGGAAAAAGGCGCGGAAGCCGTCATCATCCAGCTCGATACACCGGGTGGTCTCGATACCGCTATGCGGGACATCATCCAGCATATGGTCAACTCCCGGGTACCGGTGGTCGTTTTCGTGTCGCCTTCGGGAGCCAGAGCAGCTTCGGCGGGCGTTTTCATTACCATAGCCGCCCATGTGGCGGCGATGGCACCCAACACGGCCATCGGCGCAGCTCATCCGGTATCTATCGGCGAAAACGGCGAGTCTACGATGTCCTCGACAATGGAGGAGAAAGTCCTTAATGACGCGTCGGCTTATATCAGGTCACTGGCCGAGGGCCACGGCCGCAATGTGGAATGGGCGGAAAGAGCGGTGAGGGAGAGCGTCTCGGCAACGGAACGCGAAGCACTGGAGCTAAACGTTATCGACATGATTGCTCCTGACCTCGATGGGCTGATTACGCAGCTGGACGGCTGGCAGGTAACCATGCTCAATGGCGAGGTGATCACAATAGAAACCAGCGGGGCAACCATCAACGATTTCCCGATGACAGCCGTCGAGAGCTTCCTCTATGCCATCGCCGACCCGAATATCGCCTACCTTCTCCTGAGCATCGCCACGCTGGGAATCATGGCGGAGATATTCAATCCCGGCCTCATCTTCCCCGGGATTGTCGGGGGCATCAGCCTGCTGCTGGCTTTCTATTCTCTGGGAATGCTGCCGGTGAACTATGCCGGTATTCTGCTAATCGTCCTGGCAATAGGGCTATTCATCGGCGAAGTATTAACCACCACCTTTGGTATCTTTACGGCCGGAGGTGTGGTATCATTGGTCATCGGGTCTCTAATCCTCTTCCAGGGGGCTTCTCCCGTTTTCCGGATTGACCCCTGGCTGATTGCAACCGTAACCATTATTGTTGGCGGAGCGCTGGCTTTTATCGTCCACCGGGCAATCGTCGCTCACCGGAAGCAAGCCCGCACCGGTAGAGAAGAACTGGTGGGTAAGACAGCTTTAGTGAAAGTTGCCCTGAAGCCCGAAGGCACCGTTTTCTATAAGGGAGAGCGCTGGAGAGCCGTCTCAGAAGATGCAGAGATAAAGATAGGTGAAGAAGTCGTCATCGACAGGGTCGATGGTTTATTATTGTACGTGAGCAAGAAACAGCAAACTAAATAGCTTACAACGGGTTTAAAGGAGGTTTTCTTGGACGCATCTACATGGCTGATTATTATAATAGTCGTTTTCGTCGCTGCCTTCCTTTTCATTGCCATTGTCTGGGGAATCAGAGCCCACCGGAATAAAATAGCCGCTGGCAAAGAAGAGCTGGTGGGGAGAACAGCTTCAGTTGAGGTGGCTTTAGAGCCAAAAGGGGTGGTGCTGGTTGACGGTGAACACTGGACTGCGATAATCGACAATGGCAGGGCAGAGCCTGAAGAGGAGGTGATTGTTTCCAAGGTTGAAGGCCTGAGATTAATGGTAACCAAAAAAAATACATAAAAGGAGGTAAAAATGAATACTGGAGTTGTTGTAGTTATAGTAGTTATTGTTATTGTAGTGCTTATTATCGTCCCCATGGCAGTAAAAATCGTCACCGAATACGAACGGGGAGTGATTTTCCGCCTGGGGAGACTGGTCGGCGCTCGAGGACCGGGGCTTTTTCTTATCATCCCGTTCATTGACCGGATGGTCAAGGTCGACCTGCGTGTCGTGACGATGGACGTACCGTCCCAGGAAGTTATCACCAAAGATAACGTTACCGTCCGCGTCAACGCCGTCGTCTATTTCAGGGTCGTCGACCCCGAATCGTCGGTGGTCAAGGTACTCGATCATATCAGGGCGACCTCGCAGATATCCCAGACAACGCTGCGGAACGTGCTGGGACAGTCCGAACTTGACGAATTGCTGACCCAGCGCGAGAAGCTCAACCAGATGCTGCAGAAAATCATTGACGAGCATACCGACCCGTGGGGCGTCAAGGTGAGCACGGTTGAAATCAAGGAAGTAGAGCTTGCCGAAGAAATGAAGAGGTCAATGGCCGCCCAGGCAGAAGCCGAGCGAGAACGCCGCGCTAAAATCATCCACGCCGAGGGTGAGCTCCAGGCTTCGGAGAAGCTGGCACAAGCCGCTGCCATTATCGGCAGAGAGCCTTCCGCGATACAGCTGCGTTTCCTGTCAACGCTGACGGAAATCGCCAGCGAGAAGAACAGCACCATTATCTTCCCGTTACCTATAGAATTCCTGAAAGCTTTCGCCGCCAAGGGTGAAGAGAAGAAATAAACAAATTGTCAAAATAGCGGGAGGGGGATATTCCCCCTCCCCTTTTTCTCTTTAGCCCGGGTCCCCGACATTACCTTTCCCGCAGAGTCACGTCGCCGGCGACAATACGGGTAGAGCTGCCGTCATCAAGTTTGAGCATGAGGGCACCGGTTGAGTCGACAGATTCGGCCAGACCTTCCAGCGTTTCAGTGCCCGTCCGTACGATAACCCTTTTACCCAGCGTTACCAGTTTATCCCGCCACTCCTTGTAAATAGACTCACCATCAGGTAATTCCAGATATAAGCGTTCCATTTCAACCAGGAGATTATTAATTAAATCGGTCTTGGCAACGGTTCCCTGAACTTCTTTTTCCAGGCTGGTAACGGGGATATAACTATCCTGTATTTTTAATGCACCCAGATTAACATTTACACCGATGCCGATTATAGCCCGGGCGGTCCTGCCGCCGCTTATCTCGTTTTCAATTAAGATACCGCATACCTTTTTACCGTCGATAAGGATATCATTGGGCCATTTGATATCAGCTTTCAGTCCGGCAACGTTTTCGATGCTGCGTACCACCGCCAGGGAGGCAATCATTATCAGGTAAGGTAAGTTTGATACATCGGGATAGAGAATGAGCGACAGGGCGATATTGCCGGGGGGCGACAGCCAGAGACGTTTGACACGCCCTCTACCCGAGGTCTGTTCACCGGCGATAATTGCCGTGCCTTCCGAAGCTCCCTGCCGGGCTTCGCTGCGGGCGACATCCATCGTCGAAGATAGCTGCGGGAAATAAATAATCTTCTGACCGATGAATCTGGTATCCAGCTTGCCGGTTATCGATGCGGGTGAAGTATCTTCTTCTGCCATTTCAGTGCACACTACCGATATATATACGTAATATTACCATATAAAAACGAGTATATTAAGGGGATGGGCACCGGTAAGGGCACCGGCAGTTAGACTCTGACCTTGACAAAGGGGAGGATTTGAATGCCGACCCAGGGTTTAATCTCGAATCTAATATCGCCCTGTGAGTACCGTTCGGCACCGGCCAGCTTGGTGACATTGAGAACTTTTATAACCCGGTCATCTACCTGACCGGGGTCAAGCATGACATCGTGTGTTTTCAGCTGCAGATAATAGTCGCTCATACCGAAAACACGGTTCAAGGATTTTCCTTCGTAGATATGCCGGTCTATCACCAGCACTACCGACCGGTCATTGCGGCACATCTCCTTGCATACCTGGATGAAATCGACCTTAGCCACCGGGTCGACGCGTGTAATCAGCGGCGTCACGGAATCGACGATAACCAGCTTGAAGCGTCTGGGTATCGCGACGATGTTGTTAATCAGCTGCTGGAGGAACTGTTTGCTATTGGTGATGACATCGCCTTCATAGAGAGGGTATATCCTCAACCTGTCCGTCGTCACATCCTTCCGGATATCCAGAGATATGGATTCCATCTGGTCGACGAGTCCTTCAGCGGTATATTTCTTGGTGAAGTATGCCACCGAGGTCTCCTGAGAATGAAGGACGCCGTAGGTAATATACTGGCATAAAACGCTCTTACCGGTTTTAGCTTCGCCTTCAACCATTATGAGCGAGCTTTCGCGGATACCACCGCCCAACGCTTCAGCTATCTCCCTGACACCGGTGGTAACAGAGTCTGTTGTGGTTGTCATTCCCAGCATTCCGTCTTACCCCCACTTCACGATTGAATTATAACTCTTTTTATGTAAAAAGGACGTAAAAAGCCTGAAGAAATGAATAAACATTTCATAAATTATTTTAAAATGTTTGAACACAAAATAATTGACAATGTCTGATAATTTATCTACAATTACCCACAACTATAAGATTACAATTACCCACAACTATAAGATAAGGAAGAGGGGTGACTCTATGGACGTTACATTTGTTGACTCCTGGCTGTGGTTGATATTTATCGCCGCGGGTCTGGTACTGATTCTCATGGAACTTCTCCTCGGTATCGATACCGGACTCGATATGGTATTCATCGGTTCGGCTTTCATCCTGGGCGGATTGATAACAACCGCGCTTAAGTCCTGGGTCTGGACAGCGGTTATCAGCGGCGTTATCTGCGTGGCCTACGTATTTATCGGACGCCGGTATTTTCATAATCGGGTGGCCGTAAAAACGGAAAAAACAAATATCGATACTATTGTCGGAAAGAAGGGATTCGTCCAGCAGGATATCACCCAGGAAAAATACGGTATAGTTAAAATAGGCATGGAGGAATGGCGGGCCAAAGCGGACGAGGATATTAAAAAGGGTGAGCAGATAACCGTCACCGATGTAAGTGGCGTTACTTTAAACGTAAAAAGGATAGAAGGAGGTAACCAGTAACATGAGTGTAGGAGCAATAGTTGCAATCGTCATACTTTTCCTGGTCCTGGTAATAACGCTGGCGAAATCGGTTACGATAATCCACCAGGCCGAAAAGGGTCTTATCGAAAGGTTCGGGAAATACAAGGAGACGCTGGAACCGGGCCTCCGGTTCATTATACCGTACATGGACTCCCTCATCTCGCGAATCGACATGCGTGAGACGGTGCTGGACGTCGAGCCGCAAGCGGTCATCACCAAGGACAATGTTGGCGTAACCGTAGATGCCGTTGTGTATTATTACGTAACGGATGCCAAAGCCGTCAGGTATGAAGTCGCCAATTTTTACGTAGCCGTAAGTAAGCTGGCACAGACGAATTTAAGAAACTTGGTCGGTGACATGAGCCTTGATGAAACCCTGGCATCGAGAGAACATATCAACTCCGCCCTGCGGCTAACGCTGGACGAAGCTACCGATAAGTGGGGCGTCAAGGTCACCAGAGTAGAGGTAAAGGAAATCGAGCCGCCGCGTGATATCACCGATGCCATGAGCAAACAGATGAAGGCGGAAAGAGAAAAGCGCGCCGTCATCCTGGAGGCCGAAGCCTACCGGCAGAAGCAGATTCTGGAAGCCGAGGGCGATAAGCAGAACAACATCCTGGTAGCGGAGGGACAACGGCAGGCGGCGATATTAAGGGCGGAAGGTGAAGCCCAGGCTATCCAGAACGTGTCAACGGCGGCGGATAAATACTTCATAGGCAACGCGCAACTGCTGAAGCAGCTGGAGGTCACCCAGGCCTCGCTGGAGGCAAACACCAAGCTCATCATGTCCGACCAGTCCCGGCTGATAAACGTCCTGGGGTTATCCGAGGCACTCTCGAAGATGCCACCCAAGGCGCAGCAGAAAAAGATGGAGTAACGAGTGAGAAGAAATAAGAAGATAAGAATATTAGTATTAGCAATTATACCCATATTATTGTCCGTGCTGATTTTCGGGTGCACGGGCGGTGGGGAAACAGAAGGCAGTAGGATAGCTTTCTACTCCGACAGGGACGGCAACCTGGAGATATACGTGATGGATGCCGACGGCTCCAACCAGTTACGGCTGACCGATAATAACGCTAACGACTTTGCGCCGGGATGGTCACCTGACGGGGAGAAGATTGTTTTCAGTTCTGATATCAACGGTAATTATGACATCTATGTTATGAATGCCGACGGTACCGGCTTAGCGCGCCTAACCGACAATGCCGCCACCGACGGAGACCCGGACTGGTCGCCCGACGGGAGTAAAATCGTGTTCAGTGCCGAGAGGGATGGTAATCCGGAAATATACGTCATGGACGCCGATGGCTCTAACCAGATACGACTGACGGACAATGGAGCCCATAACTATGTGCCGATGTGGTCGCCGGACGGGAGCAAGATTGCCTTCCATTCCGACGTCGATGGCAATTTCGAGATATACGTGATGGATGCTGACGGGATCAACCAGACGCGCCTTACCTGGAACGCCGCCCTCGATTTAACTCCAGCCTGGTCACCCGATGGCGAGGAGATAATTTTCTGTTCGGAGAGGGACGGGAATTTTGAGATATATATTATGGATGACGATGGTTCCAACCAGACGCGCCTTACCAAAAATGAGAGCCGAGACGTGAAGGTTGACTGGTCTGTAGAGAGTAACAGGATAGTGTTTACCTCCGACCGTGACGGGAACACACAGATATACAGTATGAAACCCGATGGTTCGGGGCAGAGGCGGCTGACGAATAACAATTACGATGACTTCTGGCCGGCCTGGTCTGAGTAAAGAAATATTTAGAACAATATTTCGTAACACGTCTGGCGAGGGCGTTGGTGATATTGACAATGGATTTTCATTTGTGATATATTTAATATGCGCTCATTTGGAGCGCTTTTGTACCTTAACAACTGGATAGCGGAAGGAAGGTTCAAACAAGTAAACCCTAATTTTTTTGGAGAGTTTGATCCCGGCTCAGGATAAACGCTGGCGGTGTGCTTTATGCATGCAAGTCGAACGGACCACTTCGGTGGTTAGTGGCAGACGGGTGAGTAACACGTAAGTAACCTGCCCTTAAGTGGGGAATAGCTCTGAGAAATCGGAATTAATACCGCATATGATGGTGGTGGTAAAGCGTCACCATTAAAGGTTTCGGCCGCTTGAGGAGGGGCTTGCGCCCGATTAGCTTGTTGGTGAGGTAACGGCCCACCAAGGCTTCGATCGGTAGCTGGTTTGAGAGGACGATCAGCCACACTGGGACTGAGACACGGCCCAGACTCCTACGGGAGGCAGCAGCAAGGAATATTGGACAATGGGCGAAAGCCTGATCCAGCGACACCGCGTGGGGGAAGAATGCCTTCGGGTTGTAAACCCCTTTTCCCGGGGAAGAAAAAAATGACGGTACCTGGGGAATAAGCCTCGGCTAACTACGTGCCAGCAGCCGCGGTAATACGTAGGAGGCGAGCGTTATCCGGATTTACTGGGCGTAAAGCGGGCGTAGGCGGCCTGTCAAGTCGGATGTGAAATCTCCCGGCTCAACTGGGAGGGTGCGTTCGATACTGATGGGCTAGAGTGCAGTAGAGGAAAGCGGAATTATCGGTGTAGTGGTGAAATGCGTAGATATCGGTAAGAACACTAGTGGCGAAGGCGGCTTTCTGGGCTGTAACTGACGCTGAGGTCCGAAGGCGTGGGGAGCAAACAGGATTAGATACCCTGGTAGTCCACGCAGTAAACGATGGATACTAGGTATAGGGAGTATCGACCCTCTCTGTGCCGAAGCTAACGCTTTAAGTATCCCGCCTGGGGACTACGGCCGCAAGGCTAAAACTCAAAGGAATTGACGGGTCCCCGCACAAGCAGCGGAGCGTGTGGTTTAATTCGATGCAACGCGAAGAACCTTACCAGGGCTTGACATGGTGGAAGTAGCGAGCCGAAAGGTTAGCGACCTGTTAAGTCAGGAGCCATCACAGGTGTTGCATGGCTGTCGTCAGCTCGTGCCGTGAGGTGTCGGGTTAAGTCCCATAACGAGCGCAACCCCTGTCGCCAGTTATATTTCTCTGGCGAGACTGCCCCGCAAAACGGGGAGGAAGGAGGGGATGATGTCAAGTCAGTATGGCCCTTATGCCCTGGGCTACACACACGCTACAATGGGTGGTACAGCAGGTTGCAATGGAGCGATCCGGAGCTAATCCTATAAAACCATCCTCAGTTCGGATTGTAGGCTGAAATTCGCCTGCATGAAGTCGGAGTTGCTAGTAACCGCATGTCAGCATAGTGCGGTGAATACGTTCTCGGGGATTGTACACACCGCCCGTCACGTCATGAAAGTCGGCAACATCTGAAGTCGATGAGCCAACCTCATTTATGGGGAGGCAGTTGCCTAGGGTGGGGTCGGTGATTGGGACGAAGTCGTAACAAGGTAGCCGTAGCGGAAGCTGCGGCTGGATCACCTCCTTTCTAGGGAGTTTAAAGGTGTGTAACCTCTACTCCTAGGTCGGTACGCTGGCCCTATAAAAAACCAGCGTAGCTCCTTCTTTCCGCTGTCCAGTTGTTAAGGGTTTTTGTTATTTTGGGGGAGTATTTTTAAACCTCACCCCCTGTGTCCCCCTCTCCTGGCAAGGCGTTCCGCAGGAGAGGGGGAATATATTTTAAGAGGGGCTGGCGCCCCTCTCGCTGCGCACTCCTGCTGTCCAGTTGGTAAGGGTTCTTTATCCGGTAGGAACCAAATTTTGTTTTTATAAGTTGAGCCTTTGTTTAAAACTGATTGTCCTGGTTTCCCTAAATTTTTCGTTGCCCCTGTCAAATATATCTATCAAGGAACTGTAATAAAAATCCTACGGCTAACAAGATTATGCCCATTCTGGAAATCATTCGGTATCTTTTACCTTTTTTAATTTCTCTCTTATCTTCTCCTTCTAACACTAAGTGAATCGCTCCATCCTCTGATACCTTAGGAAGCAAGTGATAAAATAGAAATTATTATTGCTCCAATAAAATTTAAAGCTAATCCCACAGTATCCATAAACTTATTACCCCCAATTTATTAAGCTACTTATATTATTTAGATCCCCGACCTTAGGTTGGGTATTTAGTTATCCTGAATCTTTTGGTCTGAGTATATCATACGGTATAGAATGAAAAGGATTTTAGGTGGGGAAAAGGTGGGGCGCAATCTTACGGCTTAACACGCTGATGCCGCGAGGGCGGTTAGGGTGGGAATAGATATCTATAAAAGGGCGGGGCACAGGGATAATATATAGATAGAGATTACTTCGTCGCTACGCTCCTCAGAATGACACATGGTGGCGGGGGATAAGGGGCGGAGAGAATCCCCTTCTGATTATGCTTTTTCCCGCAGCTTTTGCGTATACCGGTTGGATAGATTACAGGCTAAACTGAATAGAAAACTGGGGACTTTGGTCTCCTCCATGACTTTCTTACACACTTCGTCATAGGAAGAATGCGTGCCGACGTCTTCCAAAATCCAGTGAGTGGCTATTTTCAAATCGTTTTCACCATCCCAGTCGATAGAAGGCATCTGCTCTTTGCTGAATATTCCGTGTTTTACACAAGCATCATAGGTAGCTTTATCCAGATATAAATCGCAGGCTATCCACTGGCCAGAAAGATAGCATTCGCACCAGGGATGGAACCAGATATTGTCTTTCTGTTTGTTATAAAAAGAATCGGAAACAAGCCCTTTGAGGACTTTCTTGTCCAGCACCACCTGGTGATACCGTGACGGTATTCCGGCCGCCCTTAACAGGGCAACTTGAAGATTCGTCTTGGTGACGCAATAGCCCTTTTTATCTTTCAAAGTCTTGGAAGCTTTGACATCAGTTCTTCCGATGGCGAAAATAATTTCATCACGCACGAAACTGAAAATCTTCATCGCCGCCTCTTTGGGAGAGTCAATATCCCTGGTGAGTTCCTCAGCTTTTTGCTTGATTTCCTCGCAATCGCAATCGCAAAATTCAGTTGGGCTAGCATATTCCTGCATTTCTTCAGATACCTTGAATTTCATTTTCCTTCCTCCCTTTTTAGAGCGCACCTGACACCAGAATAAGTGAAATACCGGGTCCTGCTCTATTTTTTAATTGATTATCAGAAGTATATGTATATTTCATTCTAGTTGTCAAGTCTTATGTTAAATAACTTCTTCCCTATTGGGGCGGGGCGGGGTAAGGGGTAGCGGATTCGCCCCCCTACCCTCCTGAGCCTTTCTATTTTGAAGCTGTTCATGGTATTATCACGGTGTATACACTTCTTTAAGAAAGGTTCGGGTTTTCATGAAGACTAAATACTTATTGATAATATGTATCTTGCTGGTTTCCTCGCTGGTGATAGCGGGTTGCGGCGGGGAGGCTGCCACCACGACCGAGGCTCCACCCACGGTTACCGAGAACGGGCAGGAATTAGGCCCGGCTAAAGACGGCGACCTTGTTGCCGTTCATTATATCCTGACGCTTGATGACGGCACGGAGGTAGAGTCTTCCCGAGACCGGGGAGAGCCACTTTCCTTCGTGGTGGGGGCGGGGCAGATGATTACGGGGTTTGATAATGCGGTGAGGGGGATGAAGGTGGGGGAGATAAAGACGGTGACGCTGCCGCCGGAGGAAGCCTACGGACCCTACCGCGAAGAGCTTGTTGTTACGCTCAGTCGGAGCCAGCTTGAAGAGGGACTGGAGCCGTACGTTGGCCAGCAATTAATTATGACACAACCCGATGGCCAAATAGGCTACGTAACGGTTGTAGCCATCACGGAAACGGATATTACCGTTGATGCCAACTATGAGCTGGCCGGTGAAACTCTGACCTTTGAGATTGAGCTGGTATCCATAGAGTCAGGGGAATAGGCTGGGGGAGGAAGTATAAACACTATATATCTCACTTGATTTTTATCGTCGCTTGAACTAGAATTAGATACGATTCTAATGGGCCATTAGCTCAGTTGGTTAGAGCACAGTCCTGATAAGACTGGGGTCTCTGGTTCGAGTCCAGAATGGCCCACCATTGTTTTTAACGCTAGTCTGCCCTACCCGATTAGAAACAGCAAGTTCCTTTGATTTCCGCCGAGTTCCTTTGCATGTTAAGCAGCCGCAGGTCTTTATTTTACGGTTCAAGTACCAGGTATGACCGCATTGCGAGCAGACGAATTTTATGCCAACGTCTTTAGTCTTTACAGGCTCTAACAGCGATGCTCCGTCGTGAGGACACATCCCTGCCGCGACCATTTGAAATTTGGTACGCTCCTCCTTCTGTTCGAGCGTAGATGTATTAACGACTTGCTCCTCCATGACCTTTTTCGATCCTACGGTGGCTAGGCTTACTCTCTCTTGTTTCATAACAATACCTCCGTTTTACTTTTATAATTGGATAACCTAAACCGAGGAGCAAGTCCGTTAACGGTCGATGGCATTGATCAAGCTCAAGAAAGCTCTATGGGGCGGTGGGGAGGTAGATGGATCTTAGGGGATAATCATTATTTCAACAAGCTGGTTCTTCTCCAAAGTGGTTGGTTTAGGCACGACTCCTGATAGCAGTTAGCGTAGCCTCAACTTTCCTCTCGGACTGCCGTTTACGCTTCGGTCGCTTGGTGATTCGCTTACGCACCACCATATACCTTGTCCCTTTGGGGAGTTCGGGGACTTCAAGAGTGCTGGTAGCGTTGGCTTGGCTAACAGTCTCTATCCTGCGACTAGCCACGATGTCCTGCCAGTTACGGTAGGGATACTTTACACCTGCGACTTGTGCGGGTGTTTTGCTTCTCAACGATTCATGGGGACGGAGGTAGTTGTAATATAAGAGCCAGCCTTCGGTAAATAGCCTTGCAGTCTCAATGTCCTTCAAACCACGCATGACCTTAGTGCGGTCTTTCAGCGTTCCGTGAAACCGCTCTATCAAATTCGTGTTATTCCCGACATCAAACGGCCCGCCCTGTTTATGCTTAGTGTCCGCACCGAACGTTAGTTCGATGCCATCCAAGTAAGAAGCGAGCTTGTCAGTATATATGATGCGGGGGATTTTCCCAGTGCGGTTGTACGCCTTCTGCATAAGAGTCTGGGCGTCTTTTATCCCTCTGGTACGTGAGATATGGGTAGCGACTAAGAACCTTGTCCTAGAGTCTATGATGTCCCAGAACCAGACGTTTTTCCCGTCCATCTTCAGGACTGTTTCATCGGCAATCCACACCGAGCCTACATCTGGCTTGTAGTTTTTCAGGTCTTTTACTGCTCGCTTGGTGAACCTGCCAACCCATCGGTAAATGGTGGAGTCGGACGGATAACTCCCGTATATCTGTGTGAGTAGTCTGGTGATGCTGTTGAGGGACTGCCCTTCATAGAACATCCCGATTGCCGTCCCGATTTGGTCAACGGGTGTCTGCATTTCGGGCAAAGCGTCATTGTCGGCGAACTTACGTCCACAGTCCTTACACAGGAAACGTTGGATACTGTTGTATGTGCCGTACCTGATTATATTGTGACCCCCACAGTATTTGCAGACTACGGGTACAAATGGAGTTCTAACTGTCATGTTTTCCAGACGTGGGTACGACTTATACACTTATTTCTTCCTTTTACGTTCCGCCACCATTTTTATCAAGGGATAAACAGTAACCCTCCCACAATTTTTGCACTTGTATCTAGCTTTACTGTGTCCCTCATACTTATATGTGCCGAATCTTACTAATCTTCTGCTATTACATGAGGGACACATTCTTACGAGTTTTGCCATATTCCCTTCTCCTAGCGTTAAAATAAAATGCTATTTAGCTATAAATAATCAACAAATAACTCTTGACAAATCACCCAAAATGTGGTAGCGTTTTAAACAAGGGAGTTTGGACGGGGTTTCGGCTGGCAGGCTCTCCCCGTCCAGATTCTCAAAACTGACGGCGTGCTGGAAGTGGCATACAGGCCGAGCTTGGAACTCGGTGGCCTGTGGCTTTGGGGGTTCGAGTCCCCCCGCCGTCATTCTCACCATAGGAGGTGATTTATATGTAATATTATAACATAGTGTGCAATACCCAATTATTAAGGAGTACTTTGAAATGGGAAAATTTCTTAAATTCATAGTCGGTGGCTTCTTAACACTTGGCAGTATAGTGTTTGGAATGGGATTATTATTCAGTATGCCATTCGCCTTGTCTGCTAAGTCTTCAGGTGCATTTTGGGTATGGGTTATCGTAGACATTTTTGCTTTCCTATCTGGTATTTATCTTATGCGTCATTGAATCGTGCCAACTCCACGCTAATAAACCAATACCAAGTACAAGACCTAGCGATAACACTAAATAGCTCGCTATTCCTTTAGGGACGTAGCACAGAGCTAGCATTGCTAGTTGATAAGTTAATCCCAATCCTCCCATTATCACTAAGCATAACCCGATTTTCCTTTTCATTTGTCCCCCTTTCTTTCAATTACCAACCACGATGGAGTAATAAGAACAAGCTTGCTTTATAGTCGCCTTAGTAGTATTATCCATGTAATTAGAGACATTGCTCTAGGTAGAGCATTCAATATCACCCCTAAGTCTTTTATGCTGAGAATTTCAAGGGGGATTCTATGAGTGCAGGAAAAATCATACTATTGATTTTCAGTATTATCGTACTACTAATTTCACTCAGTTTCCTGATGGGTGGAGGAGCATTACTCTCGGCACATAATATTATTAAGGATGGTGAAGGATTCTATAACACCAAGACCATTCAGATTGAAAAGGATTCCTATGCTATTGTTGCTGGACCTACTGATATCAATGTCGACGTTGGATGGGACTGGGGATGGGGATGGGATTTAGGTGACTTAATCACTTTTAAGATAAAAGGCTCAGATTATGATCCCTCAACACAAATATTCCTAGGAATAGCCAGAGAATCGGACATCAATTCCTATTTGGACGATGTTGAGTATGATGAAATAACAGATTTAAACATATTCCCCTTTAGAGTGGACTATCGAAATCACCCCGGTAGTGTTGTGCCCGAAGCTCCTTCTTCGAAGACCTTTTGGACTGTATCAAACTATGGTCCTGGAACACAGATTATTGAGTGGGAGCTTGAACCAGGTCGCCATTCACTAGTAATTATGAATGCTGATGGGTCCGCTGGTATTGATATGGATATAGTATTGGGGGTGAAGATCCCCTTGTTGTTTGGGATTAGTGTGGGTCTTCTCGTTGGAGGAGGAGTATTGCTTGCTATAAGTATATTGATGATTTATTTAGCAGCGAGAAGACCAAGGATTTCACCTCCAAAGACCATCGAAGCACCTACACCAAGAGAAACTAAAAGAGAACAACCTGAGGTAGAATCTAAAGTAAAGAAAGAAATGGAAGAAAAAACAAGTATAGGACTTGAGCCAAACATTGCTGGATTACTTAGTTATGTTCTTGGGTGGGTATCGGGCATAATAATATTTATTTTGGAAAGGGATAATAAATTTGTCCGTTTCCATGCGCTGCAATCAATACTTGTCTTTGGCACGCTTAATGTAGCCAGCGCCATTCTAAGTTGGATACCTTTCTTTGGTGTCTTTTTTGGTGTTGTTATCGGTATCTTAGCCTTCATTCTGTGGATAGTACTGATGGTTAAGGCATACCAAGGAGAAAAATATAAAATCTTGTGGGCTGGTGATTTCGCGGAGAAACAAGTTAGTTGAACATAGATGATAGTTGACATCCTTTTTATGATTGCAGTGTGTGGTTTTAATTGAGTTGGGGCAGCGGCTAGAATTGAACCAGCGACCAAGGGCTTATGAAGCCTACTGACTAACCTTTCAATGATCTGTAATAATTTATACTCCAGATATTCAGTTTACTGGTAGCAGATCAAGTCAGTTTCACATTAGAACTGAGGGAGTACGGATTATGTTTTTACTAAATAAGCCTAAGGTGGATGTTAGTTTGGATGTGGATGGCAAATCATATTACCCTGGCGAAACCATAAAAACAGGAATACATATATTATCACAAGACAAGTTTAAGGTTCGATCTGGCAGTGTGGAACTCATATGTACCGAAGAATATTGGAAAATGGTATCGGACGGTAAATCGACTCGAGCACAGAAATATAAACGAAAGCTATTTAGGCTCAAGGAACAGTTCCTTACCTCTACCGAGTTTTCATCAGGGATGGCACTCCATGAGCGGAAGAGCCTTACTCTACCAGTTGATATTCCTCCCACGATTTCAGGCAAAACGGTAAACATCAGCTGGCAGCTTGATGTGAAACTAGATGTACCCAAGATGAGAGATATTCATAAAAAGCACACCTTAACCGTACTGCCAATAGCCGAAGCTATACCAATTGGAGCGAAGAGCGACATTATTGCTCCAAACAGAATTACGACTTCTTCACGAGAGGGTGATCTGACACTTACTCTCGATTCAGAATACGGCGCTGCAGGGGAAATGCTGCTTGGCAGCTTTGAAGCTGAGATTAAAAAGGACATAGACGTTGAGGGAGTAAGAGTAGAATTAGAGGTGAAAGAGAAGGCAGGTGTCAAATCGTCCAAGACGATTGCAGATATGGTACCGCTTGAGGATAAGACTTCTCTGGCAGGTGGAACCTACAAACGGTGGAAGTTTACGCTGAAAATCCCGGATATGCTATTGCCCAGCGTTGTGATCAGCGATAGTTCAGTTCAATGGCGAGTTAAAGGGATATTTAACAAACGTCTACAAAAAGACTTCTTAGTAGATTTACCGATTCAAGTGCATTGATACGCATACAGAAATAGCAGCATCCTTTGGGATTGAACCAGCGACCAAGGGCTTATGAGTCCCCTCTTTCGATTCTAGCTTATCAACTTGCTTATTCCGAGAAGGGTATTATAATGGAGGGCATGAGGATGTAAGTGCGTCTAATACCAGGGGTGCACGTTGACGCACACCGCTGACTGCGCCGAGTCCGACTGTAACGGAATGAATTATAATGGCCGGAGAATCCGATGACAGTGCCATACACAGCCAATTTCATTAATCAGTACGCCAAAATCCCAAAGTATATTTCAGAGGCGTTGAAGTCACGCTACCCCACCGAGTACGAAAGTGTGCGTCATTGCATCGGCCTTATCGTAATAAACCTGCTTGAGTTCGGTGAGATCGCCTATTCTCGGAATAAGAACTTCTATAGCAAGAATAGGACCAAGAACTATACCTACGCCAATATGCTAAATGCGCTGAAAATAGCGATATCTGACGGATATGCGATTGAGATGCAGAAGGGTTATTTGGGGAAAGGATTCGAAAAAGGATTTTCATCTATACTAGCAGTGGGACCACGACTTACCGAGTTTAGTCGACCTGAAAAGATAGAACTCGATGTTACGTCGTTACCGATAATGATGGTTGATGATAGACCGGTGTTCGATCATAACGATTTAGATTTTATCAGAGACCGCAGCGCGAAATCTTTACCTGAAATAGCCGCGTTCATTAGTCGCCTGGATCGTGTGTACGACGAGGCACTGAAGCTAAACCGAGAATATCGGAATCAAGTGGAAATAGATACCCGTCATATCGGATCCGCGAACAAATGCTTTAACCGCGTCGGACTGACCAGAATCTTTAGTAATGGCCTTATGGGAAGATGGTATCAGAAAGGCGAGATGTCTTATCAACAACTACCAAAGGAAGTGCGGAGAAAGCTTCTCATAAATGGTGAAGGAGTAATTGAAATAGACTACTCGGCGATGCACCCCCACATCCTTTATTCATGGGAAGGTAAACAGTGTCCAGGTGACTTCTATGATGATGTCGCTAAGCAAGGTAAATGCAGCAGATTTATCGCAAAAAACGTATTCCTTATCGTGATCAATTCTGATAGTTATAGGAGTTTCGTTGGAGGCGATAGACTAAAGAACGGAACACTCAGTCTGTTTTAGACTGTGGTTTAATTTCACAGAGATTATCCCTCACCAAAGATATGCTCTGTCTATTTTTATTCGCTCGGTAAGGGTAGGGATATATATACTATGTTCATATGGATGTCGTAAAGGTTAATATTACAGCAACTATTCTCACGCCACAAATATGCATAACATGTCGACACAATGTTTAATCTTGACATGCCATAAGCTACCTGATACTTTTCTAGATGTACGAGAAAGGTAGAATTCGTTGAAAGAGATTGAACCAAATAATACAGTAAAGCAAATATTATCGTTGTCCGGGATAAAAATTAACGGCGATAATCCCTGGGATATAAGGATTACTAATAACGAGTTTTATCGTAGAGTCTTAAACCAGCGATCACTTGGCCTTGGAGAATCATACATGGATGGATGGTGGGATTGTGAAAAACTGGATGAATTCTTCTACCACCTTCTTCGATCCCGAATCGAGAGCAAGCTAAGAAACAATTGGAGATTACTTCTTAGAATCCTTTTGGCTAAAGTCTTCAATATGCAATCATCAAGGAGAGCATATCAGATTGGAGAGAGACATTATGACTTAGGCAATGAACTTTTCAAGAATATGCTTGATAAACGAATGGTTTATAGTTGTGCATATTGGAGGGATGCCAAAACGCTTTCTCAAGCCCAAGAGAACAAGTTAGACCTGGTATGCCAGAAACTTTGGTTGCAGCCGGGAATGAAAGTGCTCGATGTTGGATGCGGTTGGGGTAGTTTTGCAAAATACGCTGCGGAAAAATACAAAGTCAGTGTACTTGGAATCACCGTATCTAAAGAGCAGGTGGAACTGGGAAGAATAGATTGTAAGGATCTTCCCATTGAGATCAGATTACAGGATTACAGGGATCTTGTTGATAAATTTGACCGCATCGTTTCACTAGGCATGATTGAACACGTCGGTCATAAAAACTACAGGACATATATGAAAGTTCTTGGTCGGTGCTTAAAGGACGATGGTTTGTTCTTATTGCATACCATAGGGGGGAACATATCGGTATCCTCCACCGACCCATGGCTAAACAAATATATCTTCCCTAATAGTATGCTGCCCTCAATCAGCCAGATAGGCAAATCAATCGAGGGATTATTTGTCATGGAAGACTGGCATAATTTCAGTGCCGACTATGATAAAACGCTTATGGCTTGGTACGGTAATTTTAAAAATAACTGGCATAAGATAAGTTCCTATTACGATGAGCGATTTTTTAGATTATGGAAGTATTACCTATTATCATGCGCAGGAGCATTCCGAGCCAGAAAAAATCAATTATGGCAAATTGTTCTCTCAAAGATGGGTGTTCCGGGAGGGTACCAATCAATCCGGTGAAGTGTTTCAATAGAAATTGTGAAGCAGTAAAAGGAAGCTTTATCCTTTTTATTTTTCCGACTCGCTTATCCACCCTAAACCTGTAGATATCGAGCCTACCATAGCAGGATTAATAGGATTCGCACTACTATTGGAGATATGCCCTATCGGTTTTTAATGAAGTCGAGTTGAGCTTGAGTATATATGACTTCTAAACGCGACTGATAGTGTAGTTAGTCCTGAATAGTAAAAAGACAGTCTACATTGTTTGTTCTCAAGTTTCTCTTTTAACGACATCTTATTAACGGTCTACCATGTAATCTTTTAGGTTTTCTTACCTACACCACTCAGGTCGACCCGACTAAATCGTTCCGGCCCATCCGATGTTATTAAATAAGTGTAGCCCATACCACAAGAATCACCACCCAATTCTGTCATGATACTGGGATGAACCGCTAAGGTCATGCCTGTTTGAAGAACAACCGGGCTGGACTCGGTGATGGACCAAAAGTCGAGTGCGTCCAAGCCAATAGCATGCCCAGGACGTAATGGCGATATAAAGCCGTCTTCAGCAACAGACTCAATGAGACAATGGTAAAGATCAGAGACTTTGGTCCCAGGTCGTAGCAACGTTAGCGCCAATTCATTGGTCTTTTCCCAAGTTGCGACCATCTCGCGGATTATAGGTGGATATCTACCGACCGGTAGCGTTACCGGAAGCTGGGCATAGTAACCTTCAAAGGCAGGCGTAATTTCCATGAATAAGGTGCTATTCTCTTTCAGCTTTTCTCCGGTAGGCCAGTAGGTCATATTCATCCTGCTTCCCTCGGCGTCGATAAGATCAAAGGAATAATCGCATCCATGTTTATAAATGATGTTTTTAACCAGCCCGTATATTTCGTAATCACTGATACCAGGCCGAATAATCATCATAAGTTGATCGAAGACATTATCAGCGACGGCAGCCGCTATGCGTATCTTGTCGATCTCCTCCTCGCTTTTTATAGCCCGCGCTTGCTCGAAAATCAAGGCTGCCTCAACCAGCTTTTCACCGAAGAGTTCCCTAAGGTTCAGATATATGGGAACCGAGATACACCCCATTCCGACAATACCGATTTTACCTCCCCGATAAAAACGAGATAGTTCCCGACCGACTTGTATGACATAGTCAGCAGTTTCTCTCAATTCCAGTAAATCTACAGCCTCAACCGTTTTTCTGATTTTCGGAGAGGTAGACTGATTGATGCCAGTCAATAATACAGGCTGACCCTCCAACGGAAAGATACAACACCCGCCTCTTCCTGAACCGGTGATATAGCGGATATTGCCACGGTTGAAATCGTCCCCTAAACCAACGATGACAAGACAGTCCAATTCCCTCTTTTTCATCAACTCCCGAATGGCTATATATCGCCGCTCATATTCCCGCCGTGATATCGCCATAGAAATACCTCCTGAAAACGGATTTAATCACACAATAATGATATTTTTTCAATTATATACCTTTTACCAAGTATCTGACTTCGTAGGAATGAGCACCTATACCTTAGATCGATATATTTTTCCCTGTTCTGGTACTAATGTAAATAATCTGCTTTCTCCCTGAAATTCCCGGGAAATGGAAACTGGCCTTGATGGAACATACAGTCTGTCATCGACTGTGGCTTAACCTCCTGATGTAGAGCTTATGAGGAGTACGCCCTATCGGTTTTTAATTAACTCGCTCTTGGTCGGAATATATATTACATTTTTTCGCGGCTGTCGCAGAGGTTAGTTTCGGATTTGTATTATAGTTCTGTTTATATTACGCTACTTAACATTACAAAGGAGGGAAAATGAAAGCGGCTATATGTTATGAATTCGGCAAGCCCCTGGTGATAGAAGAAGTAACACTAGATCCCCCGGGTAAAGACGATGTCAGAGTACGTATGGCGGCTACCGCCATCTGCCACAGCGATATCCACGCGATAAAAGGCGAGCATGGCAATCTGCCTTTACCGGCCATACCCGGTCATGAAATATCAGGATATGTAGAGGAAATCGGTGATAATGTTTCCTATGTAAAACCCGGTGACCCAGTGGTTGCCAGTATCATACCGGAGGGCTGCGGGCATTGTTACTATTGCCGTATCGGCATTCCCAGCCTGTGTCAGACTAACAAGCTGTACTTGTTTGGTAAGGGACGATATACCAATAAAAAAGGTCAGCGTATCGCACAATACGCCGGTGCCGTGGCCGGTTTTGCCGAATACGCCATGATTCCCGAACCCTATCTGGTGAAGGTACCAGATGATTTACCCATGGACCGGGCATGCCTGCTGGCCTGCGGTGTTATTTCCGGTTTTGGAGCGGTTCTGTATCGTGCTAAGGTAACTGCAAATAGCAGTATCGCCGTCATCGGCTGTGGGGGCGTCGGGCTTAATGCTATTCAGGGTGCCGTTTTTTCCGGAGCTTATCCGATTATCGCCGTGGACGTTCGTGACAGCAAGCTGGAAAGAGCAAAGGTTTTCGGCGCGACACATACGGTTAACTCTAAGGACGAAAGTGACCCCATCAAGAAGGTGCAGGATATTACATATGGGCGTGGTGCCGACTTCGTAATCGTGGCTGTAGCCGGTATTGAGATACTGCGTCAGGGATTCCTGATGTCAGCGCCGAACGGGACGACTGTGGTCATTGGTCACGGACATGGAGAGCAACTATCAGCTTTTACCCCCACCGACTTCATGCGAGGAAGGAAACTTACGGGTAGTGCCATGGGAGCAGTGCGACTCAGGATAGACGTTCCCCGTCTAATCGAACTATATAAGATGGGCCGACTCAAACTAGATGAACTTATTTCAGGGCATTACCCCTTCGAGCAAATAAATGAAGCTCTAGAGTCCTCTGAAAAGGGCGAGGTAATACGAAACGTGCTTGTATTTTAGAAGATCTGATTATTATTACGCTTAAAGCTGAAATATTGAGATAAAAATGAACGTTTCTACTGATGGTGCAACTATATCATTCTAATTAGAGGAAAATATTCAGGATAGCTTCTTTACTAATTCGACAACTTCGTTTGCTGTAGCTCTTGCTTCCTCAAGCGCTGTCATGCCGATGTTGGCCCCCTCTCCCGTTCTCACATCGCCTTTTTCCCGTCCGTACCCGATGGCTCCACGTACCGGTATCATACCTTGGGACATGAACCAACCATAAAGCTGAACACGGGTCTGCCCAGCTCCCACCTTTCTCAAAGTCAGTACAGGCGCTGCAACTTTTCCCTTAAGAGGTTTGTTCCTAAGATAGCAAAACGTCCTGTCAATAATGGCTTTGGCCTGAGCGGTATAGCTATGAAAATAGACCGGACTTCCGAATAGTATGGCATCGGCTGATTCCATTTTTTGATATAGTGGTTGCATGTCATCTTTGATTTTGCAAGTGCCTGTCTGAGAGCAACTGGCACAGGCATCACACCCATTGATAGTCTTATTGGCCACAAGAAATGTATCTGTATCAGCCCCGGCTTTTCGAGCAGTTGCTAATGCCTCCTCAATCATAATCTCGGTATTACCCTCTTTGCGAGGACTGCATACAATACCTAGAATCTTCATGTTCATTTCCTCCTCTATCATTCAAGCGATATGAATAAATATGCCTGACATTTCTGACCTATTCTTATAAAGAATACCACTTCTTCAGTTAGATTGGCAGTATCTTGATGTTCTTCCGTTCTAAGGCTTATATCGACTGTAACACTGGTCATCCCCAGGAATTTCCTCGGTGTAAAAAAAATTAGCAAAATAAGCTGAAAAAAATAGTGGTAGCGGCTAGATTAATAAAATTTAACACTTGTCATACTTGTATTAAATTACGTTCAAGGGAGAAAAATTATGAATAATACGATGGTTCTATCAGTCGGAGATACTCATCACCTGCGATTGGGTAAAGACCGTATTGTTTATGCTGGTGGTCTGCCCCCCAAAAAGGAGTCCAGTAGTAATGTTAGACTGGAACTGAAAATAAAGGGGGTAAGACATGGTCAAGAAATCGCATTCTCCGGAGCAGGTAATCAACAAGCTGCGCGAAGTTGAAAT
>Ga0315537_1000569_pt1 | contig 28859 bp, 29 predicted proteins | sample SalMarSW160270MG_FD_203091 | JGI IMG/M metagenome (GOLD analysis project Ga0315537, IMG submission 203091) | Salt marsh sediment microbial communities from the Plum Island Ecosystem LTER, Massachusetts, United States - Salt Marsh Sediment SW1602-70 ...
GACCGAGACTGCCGAAGAACCAGAAATGAAGGCTGAGGAAGAGACAGAAACGAAAGAGGTAGATGAAGATGTTCGAGATTAATGATTTTGACGCTGTCCGCATATCCCTGGCTTCACCGGAGCAAATCAGGAGCTGGTCATACGGTGATGTGACCAAGCCGGAGACGATTAACTACCGCACCCTTAAACCGGAGCGGGATGGTCTCTTTTGTGAAAGGATTTTCGGTCCTACCAAGGACTTCGAGTGCTACTGCGGAAAGTACAAGAGAATAAGATATAAAGGCGTCATCTGCGACAAGTGCGGCGTCGAGGTAGCCCGTGCCAAGGTCCGTCGTGAGCGCATGGGCCATATCGAGCTGGCCTGCCCGGTCAGTCATATCTGGTTTGCCAAGGGAATTCCCAGTCGATTGGGCTTATTGCTGGACCTTTCGCCGCGCAGTCTGGAACACGTACTCTACTTCTCACAATATATCGTGACATCAATAGACGAAGAAGCCCGTGAAGCAACCATAATCCAGCTGGAGGAGAAATCACAGGAGAATATAGCCCAGCAACAGAATGACCTGGAAGAAAAAATTACCCAAATGGAACAGGACAAGGCCACCGTCGAAGAAATAAACCGTCTCCGCGAACAATTCGTCGAAGAGAAGGCCAAGCTGGAAGAGGATATCTCCAATGACATCGAGCAACTGCAGGATATCCAGGTGAAAAAGATACTCACCGAGAACCAGTATCACGACCTTAAAGATAAATACGGGGACGTATTTGAAGCCGGGATGGGGGCTGAGGCGATATTACAAATCATCAAGAATATCGACCTCGATGAACTGCGTAACAACCTGCTGCTGGAAACACAATCATCATCAGGCCAGAGACGCAAGAAAGCCAGCAAACAACTGCGTGTCGTGGAGGCTTTCCGGAACAGTGGCAATAAACCGGAATGGATGATTCTCACCGTGCTGCCGGTGCTGCCGCCCGACCTCCGACCGATGGTACAGCTGGACGGCGGCAGATTCGCCACCTCCGACCTCAACGACCTCTACCGCAGGGTTATCAACCGTAATAACCGACTCCGTCACCTCATCGATATCGGAGCGCCGGTTATTATTATCCGTAACGAGAAAAGGATGCTCCAGGAAGCCGTCGATTCACTCATCGACAACGGCCGAAGGGGCCGGGCGATATCTATCAGCGGCAACCATAAGCTGAAATCGCTTTCTGACATGCTGCGCGGTAAACAGGGACGATTCCGGCAGAACCTGCTGGGCAAGCGGGTAGACTATAGCGGTCGTTCGGTAATCGTGTGCGGTCCGGAGTTAAAACTTCACCAGTGCGGCCTGCCACGACGGATGGCGCTGGAGTTATTCAAGCCCTTCGTGATGCGTCGGCTGGTAGCCCAGGGACTGGCACCGAACATTAAAAGCGCCCGAAGACTCGTCGAAAGAGCCAAGGCAGAAGTCTACGACATACTGGAAGAAGTAATTAAAGAGCGCCCTGTATTGCTTAACCGGGCACCGACACTGCACCGACTCAGTATTCAAGCCTTCGAACCCGTACTTATCGACGGCAGCGCCATCCAGATTCATCCGCTGGTCTGCTCGGCTTTCAATGCGGACTTCGACGGCGACCAGATGGCCGTTCACGTACCCCTCTCTAAAGCGGCTGTGAAAGAAGCCAGAGAGATGATGCTCAGCCATCACAATATACTGCTGCCCAGCAGCGGTGAGCCCACGGTGACACCTACCCTGGACATGGTCCTGGGCTGCTATTATCTGACCAGCATCCGCCATCAGGCAGAAGAGGACGGTAAGGTTTTCGGGAGCTTTAAAGAAGCCAAACTCGCCTATGAATTCGGCATCGTCGACCTCAGGGAAGAAATCAGAGTCAGAGATGAAGAAACGGACGAAATCCTGAAGACCAGCATCGGCCGGATTCTCTTTAACGAAATTCTGCCCAAAGAGCTCGGTTTCTTCAATAAGATAATCGATAAGGGTACGCTGAAGCAGATAGCCATCGATTGCTGCCGTTTATTGCCCGACGAGGAAACCGGTCAGATCCTGGACAGCATCAAGCAACTTGGCTTCCACTATGCTACGAAATCGGGAATCACCATCGCCATGAATGATATCGAAGTCCCCCGAAATAAGCCCGAGATGCTGGAAGCGGCCGAAGCCAGGGTTGCCATCATCGAAGACCAGTTTGACCGCGGTTTAATTACCGACGAGGAAAGATATAACGGAATCATCGGTGTGTGGATGGAAACCACCGAGAATATTACCAACACTATCTCCAATAATCTCGACCGCTACGGCGGTATCTACATGATGGCAACCTCCGGAGCCAAAGGTAATATCTCGCAGATAAGACAGATGGCGGGCATGCGCGGTCTGATGACCGACCCGTCCGGTAAAATCATCGAATTCCCGATAAAATCCAGTCTACGCGAGGGACACAGCATTCTGGAGTACTTTATTTCCACCCACGGCGCTCGCAAGGGTCTGGCGGATACAGCTTTGAGAACATCGGATAGCGGCTATCTTACCCGCCGTCTTATCGATGTCGCCCAGGATGTAATCACCGCCGAGGAGGACTGCGGGACCATCGACGGCGTCTGGATAGCCGAACCCAAGGAAAAAGGACTGCTGCCGTCATTCTCCGAACGCATTATCGGCCGCTTGGCCGCCAGCGATATCGTCCATCCCGAATCCGGAGAAGTTATCGTGGGGCAAAATGAAGAAATCGACGAGAATAAAGCCAGTGAAATCATCGCAGCGGGACTGACATCGGTTTACGCCAGGTCGCCGCTAACCTGTCAGTCGAGACGGGGCACCTGCCAGCGCTGCTACGGCCGCGACCTTGCCCGGGGAGAAATCGTCGGTCCGAACGTCGCGGTAGGTATAATTGCCGCCGAAAGCATCGGCGAGCCCGGCACACAGCTAACGCTGCGTACCTTCCATACCGGCGGCGTGGTCGGACTCGACATCACCAGCGGTCTGCCCAGGGTAGAAGAGCTTTTTGAAGCCCGGACACCCAAGGGCCAGGCGATTATTTCGGAAATCGACGGTACAGCCGAGGTAGTCCAGGACGAGGATGGCAGACGCATCAAGGTCATCAGCACCGAAGTCTATCAGGATGAATATACCTTGCCAACGGGCTGGAAGGTGATGGTGAAGAACGGGCAATCAGTAGACATCGGTGCGGTACTGGCTACTCAGGCTGCCAAGGCAACCAAGAAGAAGGCAGACGACTCCGCCGTCCCGGAGGTCCAGCCTATAATTGCCCGCTTTGCCGGTGAAGTATCCATAAAAAAGAAGCAGCTGGTAATTAATTACGCCGAGAAAGAAGAACGCGAATACGTCGTCACTTCGAGCGCCAGTATCTGGGTGGAAAGCGGGGAAGAGGTCAAAGCCGGGCAGCAGCTGACCGACGGTTCCGTCAATCCCCATGATATACTGCGTATCCTGGGGAAGGAAGCCGTACAGCAATACCTGGTTGACGAAGTACAGAAAGTATATCGTTCGCAGGGTGTGACCATCAACGATAAGCACATTGAGGTTATCGGTCATCAGATGCTGACCAAGGTGAGAATCGATTCTGCCGGTGACACCGACCTGGTGCCCGATGAGCTGGTAGACAAATATATTTACGAGGACACTAACGCCAAGGTCCTGGCCGAAGGCGGCGAACCGGCCACAGCCCATACCCTGATGCTCGGTATTACCCGGGCATCGCTAAGCACGGAAAGCTGGCTGGCGGCAGCTTCATTCCAGGAAACCACCAGAATCCTTACGGAAGCCGCCGTTAACGGAAAGGTAGACAGGCTGGTAGGACTCAAAGAAAACGTCATCATCGGTAAGCTTATCCCGGCCCATTACCTCCCCGAGGACACGGTATCGGAACTGATAACCGGTGAGGAAGATGAGGAAACCCTGAGTCTACTGGCGGGTGACGAGGATGACGAAGTACAAAGACTTCTTGCCAGTATAGAAGCACCGGATGAAGCTGACATTGAGGTTTCCGAAGAAGATGAAGAACCGTCAGTCCCGGAAGAATCGGAAGATAGTGATAATGAAGAGCTTCCGGATATTGAAGAAGAGACTGACGATGAAGAAGACAGCCAAGAACCGCTAAAGGGGTAACGGCATCCGAACCTATTCAGGGGGTGAGACGAAATAGCTCGCATCGTATCGGGTAAACCCAGCGCCGAGGACACGCCGCTTGATACCAACCTGAGGCCAAGGCATCTGGCGGAGTTTACGGGACAGGACAAGACGAAGGACAACCTCAAGATAGCTATCGAAGCAGCCAGAGGCCGTGATGAAGCTCTGGACCACGTTCTTTTCTACGGTCCCCCGGGTCTTGGCAAGACCTGTCTGGCCCATATTATCGCTGCCGAAGTGGGAGCCAACATCAGAACGACATCAGGTCCGGCCATCGAACGCACCGGCGACCTGGCGGCTATCCTTACCAACCTGAAAAGTCAAGACATTCTCTTCATAGATGAGATTCACCGGCTTAACCGCACGGTAGAAGAGATTCTTTATCCCGCCCTGGAGGACTTCGCCCTGGATATTATTATCGGCAAAGGTCCCGGCGCGAAAAGCCTGCGGCTTAACCTCCCCAGCTTTACGCTTATCGGCGCCACCACCCGCTATGCCCTGCTCAGTCCGCCTTTAAGGGACAGATTTGGTTTCGTTTACCGTCTGGACTTCTACGACCGTGCCTCGCTGGAAAAAATCCTGAAACGCTCCGCCGTTATACTCCAGTTACAGGCAGACGAGGAAGGACTGAAAGAGATAGCCCGCCGGGCCAGGGGCACACCACGCGTCGCCAACCGTCTGCTCAAGAGAGTAAGGGACTACGCCCAGGTAATGGCTGACGGCATTATCACGGAAGACATCGCCAAGGCGGCATTATCCAAGCTGGAAGTGGACCCCATCGGCCTGGATGATGTAGACCACAAGGTGCTGCACACCATTATCGAGAAATTTAACGGCGGTCCGGTGGGGCTGGATACGATAGCCGCCTCCATCAGCGAGGAATCGGACACCGTTACCGACGTTTACGAGCCTTTCCTGATGCAGTTGGGATTCCTGGAACGCACACCGCGGGGTCGACTGGCCACCCGCCTGGCCTACGAACATCTCGGGCTGCCGTACGATAAGACCAATCAGCCGAAGATGCTATAGATTCTTAGACATTTCACCGGTCATCATCTACGGATACCTCACCCCTTTTGTCCCCCTCTCCAAAGTGAAGGAATGCCTGTACCTGTTTCTCTTTTGTTGTGAGAGGGGGAAGGAGATGGATAGTAAACCTTGCGGGATATGCCTGAGGGGAAAAAGGGCAGCGGGATAAAAATTCCCACGCTTACACTATATAAAAGACCGCAAACGACGAAAAATAATGTAATAAGTACTTGACATTTAGTAATTTATCCTTTACAATATGTAGTGTAGAGTTTACAGCAAGGAGGAAGGGACGATGACAATCAGTCAAAAAACCGCCTGGGCACAGCTGGGGATATTCGGGGCGCTGGTTATCGGCTGGGTGGTTCTCTTCTCGATGAAAGGGACTATCTTTTACTGGCAGGACGAGACGATGATGATGACCTTCTACTGGCTCTGCGCCGCCGCCTTTGCCGCGCTGGTTATCATGAATATAGTCGCGGTTATATTGAAAAGCAGCCTGAAAGCCGTTACCGACGAGAGAGATAAATCTATATTTCGCAAAGCGTCGCTCTGGGCGACGGGAGTATCCTACAGCGTCGTCGCCGCCCTGCTGCTGGTGCTGGCTATCATCTATATGAACGGCAACAGCGAGACGGTACCCGTTTACTTCCCGTTATTCATCGTCATCATCGGCGGGGTAACACTGCTGCTGGCCCAAGCAATCACGGCACTGCTGCTGTACGGACGGAAGGTAAACTATGCCGAAAGCTAGGATAAACAATCGCATCAGGAGACTACGGTTCGACCACGGCGAGATAACCCAGGAGGAACTCGCCGGACGCGCTGGCTGCACCCGGCAGACGATTATCGCCCTGGAGCAGGGTAAATACGTGCCGTCTATCGAGCTAGCCTTTAAGATTGCGCGGGCTTTCGGGGTGACGCTAGAGGAAGTTTTCCAATATGAAGAGGGAGGTAAATAATGAGTTATCGAGCCTATCGAATCTGGAAATTTATAACCATATTGATACTGGTCGCGCTGACGATATTTGCAATTAATCAAGGTATTGCCTGGATACCGATACCAACCGCGCTGGCTGCCATTCTGATCATGCTTTTAACAAGACGGATGGTCAAGGAAGTGGTTGTCGACGAACGCAACTACACCATCGCCAACCAAGCCTCCCGGATAACCTTTCAGGCAAGCGTGATTATCATGGCGTTTGTAGGAGTGACCCTGGGGGCTTTAAGCCGCGGTAATTACCCTGACTTACAGCCTTATGCCGATACTCTAGTTTTCGGGGCCGGAGGGCTTCTCATCATATACATAGCAACTATTCTGTACTATACTGGAAAGCACGGAGGTGCCGAGGAACTATGAAGAGTGTCCTGGTGCATGTCTGCTGCGCTCACTGCGCCGCCTATACGATAGAACACTGGCGGCAGCAGGACTACGAAGTCAGCGCCTTCTGGTACAACCCCAATATCCACCCATATTCCGAGCACCAGCACCGACTGGAAAGCATGGAGCAGTTAGCAAAGACGATGGACCTGCCGCTCATCATCGCCGGGGGATACGATATGCCGGAGTATTTCCGCCGTGTTGCCGGTAAAGAAGCGCAACGCTGCCAGCTCTGCTTCGACCTGCGCCTGGCCAAGACGGCGGAAACGGCGAGGGAGAAAGGCTTCGATGCCTTTACCACCACCCTGCTCATCAGTCCTCATCAGCAGCATGAGACCCTTCTCGAAACCGGCAACCGGATTGCGGAAGAAAAATTAATAAAATTCCTTTATGCCGACCTTCGTAAACGCTATTCGGATAGTCGGCATATAACCAAACCGATGGACCTTTACCGTCAGCAGTACTGCGGCTGCATCTACAGCGAATGGGAACGGTACACCGACACGGAAACAGCGAAATAAGAAAGGGAGCTTCCGGTAAGAAGCTCCCTCCTCATTTTTTTCAGGTTTCTACTGATTCATCAGTCTGTTATAGCAAAAGCTATCTGGACAGTAGCGGAGATTTCCAGTTCACCGGGGCTGATGGATGTTTCCGCTGACGGTGCGGCCTCTAAAGCCATGTCGCCGCGGTAGTAGTTGGGAGTGGCATAGTAAGTGCTCTCCGAGATATAGGTGGGCTTACCCAGCTCAACACCGCTCAAATCAGCGAGCTGTTCCGCCTTGGTTTTGGCGTATTCAACGGCCTGGGCGCGGGCTTCCTCGTAATAAGGGGTGGGGTCATCAACGGTAAAGCCGATGCTATCGATGCGGGTAAGGTCACCACCGGCAACAGCCACGGCATCAATGATGGTACCAACATTGTCGATTTCCCTCACCTTGACAGTGACTATATTGGTAACCCGGAAACCGATAATCTCTTCTTTTTCGCCCCCATCATAGACTACTTTCCATTCGGATACCTTGTTAATGCTAAACTGCTGGGTCTGGATATCCTCTTCCGCAACGCCCTCATTCTTGAGAGCCTCCATGACCTTTTCCATAGCTTCGGAGGCGTTGGCCTGAGCCAGGGCTACGGTCTCTTCCTGTACTTCGATGCCCAGCGACAGAAGGGCAATATCCGGGGTGGCGTAGACCTTGCCGTTACCGTTGACCCAGATACCCTGCGACTGACTGTCGAGGCTTATTTTAAGTTCGCCGTTTTCCGTCGAGAGCTTTACCTGGTCGGAACCACAACCGACCAATGCAATTGCCGCCACCAGCACCACCGCACCAATCAATACAAGCCATTTTTTCTTCATTTTGTTCCTCCCTTTGTTTTTTTATACAATATATAACCCGTTAAACGGGGAAAATCGCTGTATCTGCAGCATCAGGTACGCATATTGTCCGCATCCTCCTTGTTAATATTTCTACTATATATAACGAAAAAGTCGCTGCTTGGTTAGCAACGACTTTAATCTTCCGGTAATTTCAGAGACTACTCAAGATTGCTGATGTTTTGTGCATAACCGGCGTTGGCTACCTCGATAGCCCAGAGCAAGATATCTCTCAGCGACTCGGGCGCCGTTTCCAGGGCTTTCTCCAGCGCCTCGGGGTTTTCAATAGCCTGACGCAAGAGCAGGTCCTTGAGCTTTTCTATTCTTTCACGGTCGCCGTTCTCTTCATCAGTCACATCATTTACCCGGCCATCAGAGACGGCTGATAACGCGGCAGGCGGTACTATAGTCGGGGTCCTTTCCGGAGTCTCCAGCGGGGCAGTTTTATCCGGGTAAGGCGGAACTGTAACCACTACCGGAGGGGGGGCCGTCGTCGGGGCTATGGTTTGAGCTACGGTAGTTTGCGGGACTGTCGTTAACGCTTCTTCTCCATTCCTGGAAGATTCATGAGACCCCAAGGAAAACATGCCACCACTATCTGGTGTCCCTTTATCGCCGATAGTCAGGCTGGCCATAGCTACCAGCTGCTCGTTAAGTCGGTTAGTAGTTTCCTGAACGAGTTCGACTTCGCCTTTGTCAGCCATTTTTACAATCTCTTCAATGCGTTTGTCGGCAAATTCGGCGTACAGCTCCGCCTTGCCGATATCCGACGGCGTCAGAAACAGGCGCACCGACTCCGTAGCCATCTTTATCGGGTAGAGGGGGCTATCGGGGAGGGCGTTACCGGCAGCATAGACGGTGCCGCCGCCAGCGATGATGATGGCCACCAGAGCCGCCAGGGCTATCCAGGCCGGTTTGAGGCTGCGGAAGAAGAAGCCATGACCCCGGGCGGGTTTTACATCCATATCGCGGATGGCCGCCTGGAACTGGTGCCTGGCCCTGTCTTTGAATTCAGGGCGCGGCCGGATATTCGTGGCCATTTTAGCCCGGGATGCCGTGCGAAGCATCGGCTCGAGCGCGGCGGCATGGTCGGGATAGTCGGCCAGGCATTGCTCAATCGATTTGCCCCGGAGCATATTCTCCAGACATTCATCGAGTATGTTTTCAAATTCTCTATCTTTTTTCATAGTCCCATACCTACGGACATAATTTTACGTAACGATATAATAGCGGCGTGCTGTAATGCTTTTACCGCTCCTTCACTCCTCCCCATCACTTTAGCGACCTCAGCGACGGATAATTCGCCGGCAAAACGGAGGGAAATCACCTCCTGCTGAGCCCTGGTCAGTTGCCTCGTCGCCGCGGTCATCTGTTCTATCTCCATTTTCCTTTCAGCTTCCCATCCCGGGTTGTCATAGCCGGCGGTTATATTCTCGTCGAGAGGGACGGTGGCGCTTCTTTTTTTCCGGCGGTAGTAATCTACTACCTGGTTATGAGCGATACGAAACAGCCAGGAGGAGAAGGGCATGCCCTTGTATTTGTAGGACGAGATAGACTTGAGGGCATTGAGAAACACCTGCTGAGTCATATCCTCTGCCTCGGCTCTGTCTCCTATTTTGAGAACTGTATAGCGATAAATCTTATCGAAGTTCTCCTCATATAGTTGAGTTAAAGCTATCTGGTCATGCTCTTGCGCACGCCTGACAAGGCCCTGCTCATCTTGCACCTGACAACTCCCGGAAGGCCGGGCGGAACAGTTTTATAGAGTGCCCAGCCCGTAAATATTGTGTTACCCTGTGCATATATTATAACGAAGGAACTGCTAAAAAGATAGGTTTTAGGGGGTGGGGGGGGGAGGCTGTAATAACTCCCCCTATTAGTTATATAAACAATCATCATATGACTAAATAGCTATATATAAACAACAAATGAATGATTATTATATGTGGGAATAATCATGGGAGGTGGTAAACATGAGTATTGTCGCAAGTGAACCGAGAACATTTTATCGTAGAAAGAGAAAAAACATTCAGTATACGCCTAATCCTTCGAAATATTGGAATAGAAAAGACGAAGTTGCTGATGCTTTTTACGTGTATATTTTAAGACTTAATAACGGATTATTTTATATTGGTCATACTCGAGAACTTAGGGAAAGGATGCTTGAGCATAAAAGCGGTTCAACAATATCAACTGCCGGTAAACAGCCAAAGCTACTATACTTTGAAGTACTTAAAACTCGAAAAGAAGCAATGATTAGGGAATCAGAAATTAAGAAGATATATAAAAAGAATAATCGTGAAATATTAAGGATGATAACACGTTTTTATGATTTAACAAGAGAATTGGATTTTGAATAGAGTTTGAATTATAGAATTGAAAATATAATATAAAACAGGTAAAGCTATAATAGCCCCTCCTTTTTTATTGAGAATCCGGTGTGTTCCGGCTAAAAAACCTGGTCAATGGTTTTCTAGAGATGGCGTTCCGTAACGCGTTCGGGGACAGGTTGACGTTTCAGCGCGAGGAAGGTCTCATTGTAACTCTCGGCTACCTTGCGGAAGTGGAATCCCGAGACAGACAGACTTACCGACGTGGCGAAGTGACGCGGGCGTTTTATGAGAGTTAAGATAATAAGTCTCCAGTAATATCTTCTTCCCCGGTTCCTGATACCCAGGAACCAGACGGTTTTCAGGAAACCGGTGATATACGAAAAACGCAGCTTGGATATACCCGGGTTTCGGCGTGGTTTATATTCTTTGAGGAAAGCAACGACCCGCTCGTAATATTCTCTCGGCGAGTATATAGTATCCAGAACATGTTTATATCCGGTCATGAGTGTTTCGTATTTCATCTTGGGAACGAAATTCATGGAGAAGTCCGTATTGTCCCCGGTAAAGTCTTTAAGCAAGCGTTTTTCCTTCTTAAGCCGTTTATGGAGCTTGGTCCCGTTGGGAGCGTTGAGCAAGCCGACCATGGCCGTAACGATACCGGTCTTTTGGATGAAGTTTATCTGTTTTTTAAAGATAGAAGCCGGGTCACTATCAAAGCCGAGGATAAAGCCACCCTGCACCTCGAAGCCGTGGTTTTGAATTGTCTTCACGGCCGCGGCCAGGTCCCGGTTTCTGTTCTGGAGCTTGTTACATTCCAGCAGGCTGTCCTCATCCGGGGTCTCAATGCCGATAAAAACCCGGTTGAAACCGGCCTCGGTCATCAGGTCCATCAATTTATCATCATCGGCAAGATTAATAGACGCCTCGGTGAAGAACGTGAAAGGATGCTTTCTCTTCTTGGACCATTCTATCATCACCGGCAGGGTATCCGTTTTCAGTTTCTTCTTGTTGCCGATGAAATTGTCGTCGACGATGAATACACTGCCCCGCCAGCCGCGCCGGTACAGCGCTTCCAGTTCATCCACCATTTGCTGACTACCCTTGGTCCTGGGTTTATGACCGTTAAGCACGATAATATCGCAAAAGTCACAGTCGAAAGGACAACCCCTGGAATACTGAAGGCTCATAGCCGAGTAATTTTTCATATTGAGAAGCGACCAGGCCGGGATGGGAGTTTTACTAATGTCTGGTCGTCTATTAGATGAGTAAATACGCTTGAGGCTCCCTTTGGCCAAGTCTGATAGAAATTGTGGGATTGTAACTTCAGCTTCACCCAGCACGAAATGGTCTATCCCCTCGAATTCTTCATGTCCGGTGGTGAAAAGAGGACCTCCAGCAACCACACTGGTGTTTAGCCTATTACATTGGGCTATCACTTCATTAGTTGAGTCCTTCTGTACCACCATAGCGCTGATAAAGACAAAATCAGCCCAGGTGATTTCTGCGTCTTTAAGTGCTTCTACGTTCAAATCCACTACTTTTTTCTCCCATTCGGCAGGGAGCATGGCGGCTACCGTCAGTAGGCCTAAAGGTGGGAAAGTGGCTTTTTTTGATAGGAACTTCAACGCGTGTCTGAAGCTCCAGAAAGTGTCAGGATATCGAGGATAGACGAGGAGTATTTTCATATTACTTCTCCGTTTTGTTAATGTGATTTATTAATCAGACTTAAGGCTCTTATAGTCTTCTGGTAGTCATCTTTTATATTAAAACACACGCTATCTTCAGCGTGTTGAGTGTCTCTCGGAAAACAATCTATTCCCAATCTCTTTCTACCGGCTAATGCTTTAGCCCTGGCTTCTTCCACCCAGATTTTTCTCGTTGATATCCAGAAACAATCATTCATTTCTTTGTGAACCCAGGCGAAAATACCCATTTCGACACGAACATCGGAATCGAATTTATTCAGGTTATAAGTACGTTCATTCGCTTTTGAATAATAGCATCCGATATCTGTGGCAAGTTGCTTAACAAAGCCTTCATCCTGTTCGACGAATTCCATAGTCTTTCTCGGCTTCTTCTCAATCATATATAGTCCCTTTCCAGATTACCATGACTACTCTAGATATACACGGGCCGGAGATATCCAACCCGTGTACATATCACTCACGTACGCAAGTTATCTACTAGGACGTACTTTTCGGTAGCAATCGCTGCAATAAACCGGTCTGTCATCTCGAGGTTGGAAAGGAACTTCGGTACTCTTGCCACATTCAGCGCAGGTCGCTGGGAACATCTGGCGCGAGGCTCCGTAACTGCTATTGCCGTAGCGTTGTGACTTTCTTGCCTGTCGGCATTCCGGGCAGCGCTTTGGCTCATTGGTATAGCCTTTGGATTGGAAAAATTCCTGATCCTCAACGCTAAAGGTAAATGTGTTGCCGCAATCGGAACATTCGAGGGTCTTATCTTGAAAACTCATTGGATGCCCTCCTCTCTTAATCATTTAGTTAGAGCTCGGGTCATCCAATGCTTGATGTAAACCTAAGAGGATTTCAATAAGATCGTATTAACCTAAACTGGAACTATACATAAATTATACACCGGAGAGCACCATTATGCAAGTGGATTTGGCTTTTTTTATAACCGGTAAGCATTTTTTGCTAACATTAATGTTTCAATCGTCACTAATTTACCATATTTCGGGGACTACTATGAAAAACCAAGAAGGCAGTCAAGAGAGGTTGAATGCTTAATAAAGCCTTTATTCCTGGCGGCGGGGGGAAGGGGAGGCTGTAATAGCCACCCCTTTTTGTTAGAGTGACTCCTAACTTTTAATCGTATTGCGATATAGAGCCAGTTCGTCTAAAATAGATTAATCCCATTAGAAAGGCCGAAAGACATGGCAGAAGATGAAAATACCGGCTTAGTTAAATGGGTGGCCTTAGCTGTCCTGGCGATTACATCCCTGGTGATTACGTTCATGATGTCGGCCGTGAACGTGGCGGTGCCGATAATAGGACCAGAATTCGAAATGGGAGCCGTGTTACTAGGCTGGGTAGTCACGGCGATGACCTTGCCTCAAGCCGTAATTTTACTCCCCGCAGGCAGGCTGGCCGACATCTACGGTCGCAAGAAAATTTTCATGATGGGTATGGCGCTTTTTATCGTTTCCACCTTTCTCTGCGCTACCGCCGGCTCGGGCATGACGCTGGTTATATTCCGGGTTTTTCAGGGAATCAGTGCCGGCATGGTATTTGGCATTTCCACGGCGATTGTGACATCGGTATTCGCCGCAGAGGAAAGGGGGAGGGCCCTGGGGATAAATATGGCGGCGGGGTTCATAGGGCTTTCGGCGGGGCCGTTTCTGGGAGGGGTTTTAACGGAGCACCTCGGGTGGAGGAGTATATTTTACATCAGCGTGGCTTTATTTCTGGTATCCTTTTTCCTGATACTCTGGAAGTTAAAGGGGGAATGGTCCGAGGCTAAAGGAGAGAAATTCGATATAACCGGCTCGGCTGTCTTTGTTGTTTCTATAACATTACTGCTGTATGGCTTCACAAAACTGCCGTCCACGCTTGGTATCATTCTTACCGTCCTGGGTGTACTGGGCATGCTGGCATTTGTGCGACTGGAAATGAACATGAAAAGCCCGATTCTCAACATCAGGGTTTTCCAGAGGAATCGCGTCTTTATTTTTTCCAACCTCGCCATGCTTATCAGGTACTGTGCCGCTTTTGCGATATCATTTCTCATGAGCATCTTCCTGCAAAATATCCAGGGCTTTGAACCGTCGGAAGCTGGTGCGGTACTTGTAGTTATATCGGTTGTTATTGTATTCTTTTCACCTGTTGCCGGTCGATTATCCGATAAGTACGAACCCAGGAAAGTCGCCGCCCTAGGGATGGTACTTTCCTTTGTAGCCGTTTTACTCCTTGTTTTCATAGATGATGGGACGTCCTTATGGTTTATCATACCTGCACTGGCTTTATCCGGTCTGGGCGTAGCATTTTTCGCTTCTCCCAACACTAACGCCATCATGGGTTCTGTAGAAAGACAGTTTTTTGGAGTCGCCGCGGGCACACAGGGCACAATGCGTTCGGCAGGGATGATGATGAGTATGGGTATCGTGATGATATTGTTTTCAATCAATATCGGCGAAGCTGGAATTACACCTGAAACATATCCGGCTTTCTTAACAAGTATGAGAACGGCATACATTATCTTCGCGGCTCTCTGTTTTGTGGGTATATTCGCTCAGCTTGCGGGTAACAAACCAAGACAAGAACGGCTGAAAGCTTAATAAAGCCTTTATTCCCGGGGGTGGGGTAAAAGGGGAGGCTGTTACAGCCCCCCTTTTTTGTTATAGCGAATTCCCCGTATCACGCTATTAATAAAATGTGTTAGAATTGCATAACGGGGAATTTATAATGACCTATTGCGTACGTCCGATGGTGAAAGAGGACCTGACCCATGTAAGCGCGATAGACCGCGAGGTCTTCCCGACCCAGTGGCCACCACCCAACTACCGGCAGGAACTGCAGAACCGACTGGCTCATTATATAGTCATCCATGATACGGCGAAAGTCGTCGACGATACCGAGGTGCAGTTTAAAGAGAACCGCCACCATTTTCTATCACGCTTACTGCCGTGGCATAGGCGGGATGATAAAGAAGATGAAAACTCCAGAATATTCAGAAGCCAGTACATAATAGGTTTTTCCGGTATCTGGCTAATGGCCGGAGAAGCCCACATAACTAATATAGCCGTACGCCAGCAATACCAGCGCCGGGGAATCGGTGAGTTACTGCTGGTATCCACCATAGACCTGTCCCGAGAACATCAAGCCGAGACGATGACACTGGAGGTGCGAGAGTCCAATAAAATCGCCCAGAACCTCTACAGCAAGTACGGCTTCAAGCAGAACGGGATACGCCGCGCCTACTACCTGGATAACCGCGAAGACGCCATTATCATGTCCACGGAAAGCATTAACTCGGAAGTTTTCCTGGCACAGCTACAACAGCTAAGGGAGTCGCTGGCCCAAAAACTACCGGTATAATTTCCGATAAAATACCTTTTGACCGCAGGAAAACGAAGTGTTAGAATTATCCAGTAAGGGGATTCGCGGTCAAGGAGGATACGACGATGTCCGGGCATTCCAAGTGGCACTCAATCAAACACCAAAAGGGCGTCGCCGATGCCAGACGCGGTCAGCTTTTTACCAAATTGACACGTGAGATCATCATAGCAGCGCGGGAGGGCGGCGGCAACCCGGAAGCGAATTTCCGCCTGCGTCTGGCCATACAGAAAGCCCGCGACAGCAATATGCCCATGGACAACATCGACAGGGCTATCAAGAAAGGCACCGGTGAACTCGAAGGCGGCAGCCTTTCGGAGGTGGTGCTCGAAGGATACGGACCCAGCGGCACGGCCATCCTGGTCAATGCCCTCACGGACAACCGCAACCGCACCATACAAGAAGTGCGAAGCGCCTTTACCCGCCACGGCAGCAGCCTGGGCGAAAGCGGCTGTGTTTCCTGGCTTTTCGATTCCAAAGGCGTCATCATCATCAAAGCCGAGAATGTCGACGCCGACGAACTAGCCCTTTCGGCTATCGACGCGGGAGCCGAGGACGTGAAGGTAGAGAACGGCTACGTGGAGGTATATACCGTACCGGAAGACCTGGAGAAAGTCCGGGCAGCGCTGGAAGATAATAAGGTAGAAATAGAATCGAGTGAGCTATTGAAGGTACCGAAAACCCTCATTCAGCTGGACGAAAAAGCCGCCATGCAGGCTTTAAAGCTGATGGAACGGCTGGAAGAAATCGACGACGTCCAGAATGTATTCAGCAACGCAGATATACCCGATTCCGTTGTAGAAGAGTATCAAGCGCAATGATACGAGGATACTCAGTCCCTCACGACAAAGATAACGATGAAAATACTAGGTATTGACCCCGGTACGGTTGTCATGGGTTACGGCGTTATAGATGCCATTGACGATGAAATTACCCTAATTGATTACGGCGCTCTTACCGCAGTGAAAAACGAAAGTATCGGCGAACGCCTGCACCATCTCTACAACGGGATACTCGAAGTTATCCAGCGCCACCGTCCCGATGCCGTTGCGGTTGAACAGCCCTTCATCTCAAAAAATGTACGCTCGGCAATGGCTATCGGAAGAGCCCAGGCAATAGCCCTCCTGGCGGCTACAGGGAAGGGCATCCCTACCTACGAATATACACCCACCCAGATAAAACAGAGGGTCGCCAACTACGGAGCCAGCAGCAAGGAGCAGATCCAGGAGATGGTGAGACTGCAACTGGGACTTACCGAAGTACCGCAGCCGAACGATGCCGCCGACGCCATAGCGGTGGCTATCTGCCATCTCCGCGAGACGCACCTGAGTCAATTCATATCGGGTCAGTAAAAGGAAGGCAATGATATCCAGTCTTCACGGTAAAATAGAATCAATAAGCAGCGACCAGGCGATAATAAACGTCGGCGGTATAGGGTTCCAGGTGTATATGCCGACTACCGCCCTGACGACGCTGGGAATACCCGGTGATGATGTCAATTTGTATACCCACCTGCACCTACGCGAAGATAACGTCGCCCTCTACGGTTTCACCTCCACCGAGGAACTATGGCTCTTCGAAACGCTTATCAGCGTATCCGGTCTCGGTCCGCGGCTGGCATTGTCCATGCTTTCTACTCTGAATACGGAGCAAATTACCATCGCGATAGCTACCAGCAGTATAGAGATGCTGGTAATGATACCGGGCATCGGGAAGAAGGTAGCCAACCGCATCATTCTCGAGCTTAAAGACAAGATAGGCGCGGGCTGGATAGCAACTCCCGCCACCGAACTCGCCCGGGAAAATACCGATGTGCTGGCGGCGTTGACCTCACTGGGCTACTCCGCCGCCGAAGCGACCAAAGCCGTTGCCAATCTCCCTGCCGACACCAACCTCAACCTCGAGGAAAAAATCAGGATAGCACTGCAGTATCTGGGCGGCAGGTAAGAAAGCTTTAGTCGGTTTGTGATATAATCGCACAAACGACTATCACTAAGAAGGTTAGCTATTCCCCATGGAGAGTCAAGTATTCAAAAAAGATGAAGAGTTCGAAAAGAGAAGAAAATCCTATTTCAAACGCAGAAAAATAATCATCTTTAGTATTATCGGCGTCATCTGCCTGCTTATTTTATTCTTTTACCTGTATAGTTTTACTGACTTATTAGTCAGATTACCTGAAAGTCTGAGCTCGACATCACAGCCCGGAGACTGGGCGATGTTCCGCCATGACCCTCTCCATTCCGGCAGCACCGGTGACACTGGAATTGTTCCGCAAGGTAAACTCAAATGGTCGTTTGCCACTGGAGACATTATTCACTCATCACCGGCGATTGCCAACGATATAGTGTACGTGGGCTCAAGGGACGGCAGGCTTTACGCACTGGACGCCGACACCGGTGACCTTGTCTGGCAGTTTCAGACAGGCAGCCGGATAGACTCCTCGCCGGTAATCGCTAACGGAGTCGTCTATTTCGGGTCGAACGACGGTAATCTGTACGCGCTGGATGCTGTCACCGGTGAACAACTGTGGGCTTTTAATGTAATCTATCCCATTCGTTCTTCACCGGCTATCGGCAACGATAAGGTCTACTTCGGTGCGGACGATTATAATGTATACGCCGTAAATACCGAGACCGGCGAAAAAGCATGGTCTTTCAGAACGGAAAACATGGTGATATCATCGCCGGCCATATCCGAAGGTATTTTACTCGTCGGGTCAATGGACGGTTACATCTATGCCCTGAATGCCCACTCGGGCAAGCAGCGTCTGAAGTTCAAGGCTTACTCGGGTACATCCACTTCTCCGGTAACCCAGGACGGCATCGGCTATGTGGTCAGTAATCGCGGGATAATATGGGCTATCGATATCAAAACCAGGAACTGGATACTGGAACACAGAATCACCAATCTGTGGCGTTGGGCGAACATATATGGCATCGCCCCGAGTCCGCCGACGCCCGCCGGTTTTATCTGGACCTACAATACGATGGCGGAAGGCAGGTGCTCCACGATGGTATCAGGCAATGTAATCTATGCAGGTACAGGCAGTGACCTGATAGCTCTGACCACGGATACGAGAGAGGAACTCTGGAGGTTTGTAAGCGGAGCAACGATTTCTTCTTCACCTGCTTTTGCCGATAACACCATTTACGTCGGCAGCGACGATGGCAACCTCTACGCCCTGGCCGCCGACAGCGGTGCCGTACTCTGGGAATTCCCCACCGGTGATAGAATAGTGTCCTCCCCTGCTGTGGCGGACGGGGTGGTGTACGTGGGCTCTTACGACGGCAAGCTGTACGCTATTGAATAACCCCGCTCAGGTGCTATAATGTAGCGATGAAAGCCAGCGAGGGGAAAATAGGGCGGGTGTTCGTGGTGAGGCTGGAGGACGGCGATGTCCTGCCCGACTGCCTTCAAAAGTTTGCTACCGAAAATAGCATTAAATGTGGTCAGGTTGTGCTGGTGGGAGGCATAGGAGGCGGGCAGGTGGTATCAGGACCGCGCCAGACCGACGAAATGCCCCCCGACCCCGTTTACATCCCCGTTGACGGCGCCCACGAGGTGGTGGGAGTGGGTATTATAGCCCCGGACAAGGACGGCAAACCCGTGCTGCATATCCACGCCTCTCTGGGACGCGGCGACCATGTGATTACCGGCTGCCTGCGCCCCGGGGTGACCACCTGGCTGGTGGGCGAAGCGATTATCTACGAGATAACCGGCACCAGCGCCCGGCGCCTCCCCGACGAGCGAAGCGGGTTTGATTTGATGGAGGTGGACTGAGCCTGCGACAAGACCACACAATTTTTTGAGGGGAAACAAACAGGCGTGGATAGGCTATGAACAGGCGTAAATTGTTATTAGAGTTATGTTAAGTGGTTAGTGATTTGATTAGATTGAGGTGGAATAATTGACAAGTAGATTTACAAGTAGTATAAAAAGCATAATGATAGAGATAGCATTTTAAGAGGAAGAATATGAAAAAAAGTAGGAAACAAACCAAAAAGAACGGACTTCTTCCTTTAGGAGTTGGTCTTTATTTAAATACACAAGCTGCGAAAATAACACAAACAACAAGCAGAAAACTTACTTACTGGGCAAAGACTAAATTGGTAGAACCCCACATACATAGGAGAAATGGTGGCCCATCTGTTTATGCATATAATGATTTGTTGGCTATAAGAGTTATGGAAAGAATACGAGATTCAGGATTGCCTCTTCAAAGAATGAGGCGTGCAATTAAATACTTCTATAGTTATCTTGGTGACGAATCAGATTGGTGGAATTTAAAATTAGTTGTAGACAAAAAAGACTTACTAGCTGTGATTCCCAGAGAAAAAACCGTAACAGGTAAAGACGAAACAGTAATCGCGAGCCGAGGTGGACAAAAACCCTTAGAGTTGGTTTTTGCTGATTTAGTCAACGACCTTTTAGCAGGAGGGAAATTGGAAGAATACCCTGAAATCAAGAAATATATAAATATTGATAAAAAGGTTCATGGTGGTGAACCTGTAATATCCAAAACTCGAATTAAGACTTCAGTAATATATATGTGGTACAAACGCGGTTTATCCGTTGAGCAGATTTATGATATGTACTACGGTGTAGAAAAAGAGGCTATTCAAGCTGCAATCGATTATGAAAAAGCCTTAAATAAAAATAATGGCAAAACTAACATTATTGTGTGATGCCGCTATCCCCGTTCAAGTAGTTAACGCAATCAGGAATATTAATATAGCAGCAATCCACATTAAAGATGTGCCTGGTGCTGTAACAGATGATAAAAAAGTTATTGACGTTGCCAATACTTTCGAAGCTATTATAGTCACTATAGACAAAGATTTCACTCAAAAACCATTATTCGCCTCTATGGTTGAAAACGGTTCACGTGTTGTTGTGTTGAGGTTACCTAAATGTGCACCCGAAGAAACTATGGAAACAATCGCGAAACTCATCATCGAAAACCATCGAAAATGGCAAAATCTTTTAGAACCCGAGCCAGCAATAATTAGTTGCAATATCTATAGTAATAGAGTGAAAAAACTGAAAGATTTTCCTTGGTACGATGAATGCAAATCGTAAAAACACTCCAACCCTACCAAAACGTTTTCACGCTATACTAAATCCTTCTCTATCTCCCTTTACGAAAGGGAGACGCTATATCTTGCAGGGTGCTTAAGAGGGGCGGCAGCCCCTCTTTTCCTTATTGGGCGGAGGGCGGGTAAAGATAATAAATAAAACGGGCGGGGGTAAAAGGGTCGGTATAAAAGCATTACACAGCCGGACGGTCTCCGATATCCAATCCGAATCTCTCGGCACGCTTCCGGAAATCATCCTCGCTTTCATCTTCCCAGGGCAGGTACCGGATGCTCTCCGGGCTTCGAATGGCATATAGGAGCAGGTCGATTACTTCCCGGGAGGGATTACCCAGCTTAATAACAGATTCCTTTCTCATCGGGTAAATCTGGCCCGTCATTATGGAGGGGACGTTGGGATAGTAGATGTTCAGCAATTTGAATTCCGCTTCTTTGCCGGCAACTTTTATGTTTTCTTCAGAGAGGATCCAGCCGTAAGACGGGCAGGTCGGGGAATACAGGAAGAGGCAGGGAGTAAGCCCCTGCAGCCTGCCTACCGATATAATCCTGCCGCCCTTTTTCCTGAAAAGCAGTCCAATTACCGGGATTCCCGAAAGAAAATCGCCGATCCGGGTATTTTTCATCAGTAATCCGGTGAGTAAGAAAACGACAATCCCCAGGGCTATGCCCAATCCCGGATAAAAAAATTCATCGCTGAGGAAAAAGGAGAGGAACTTCTGGCCGAAATCTTCAAGGCTGGTAAAGAAATAATTTCCGATCAGAACGATAATGGCAATGGGTAACCAAAACACCAGACCGGATAATATATCGCCAAGTCTTTCTCTGATAAATACAAGGAAAGCTGTAATAATATCCCCGAATTTTACTTCCATTTTAATCCCTCGTGATTTTTTCGTCCTTTAATCAATATATATTATACCAAAGGTATTTAAATCACACATAATTTTCAAAGCCCTGCCTTCCTGTTATATACTATCGACAAACCATAAAACACTTGCGAGAGGTGAAACATGGCTCCAACCGTTTACCCTACCGGCACGACCATATACGACCCCGACAAATGCTGGAACGGCTACACGCTCTACCAGTCTACACTTTTCCAGCCCAACAGCACCGGCGCCGTCCTCGTCGATATGAACGGCAACGTCGTTAACCGCTGGCGGGGGCTGGACGGCTGTCCCAACAAGCTACTGCCCGGCGGGTACGTCCTCGGCGGCACCGGCTGCAGGAACCAGAAATACGGCTTCCAGGACATGCTCGACCTCGTCCAGGTGGACTGGGACGGCAATATCGTCTGGAAGTTTTGTAAATACGAACGAATTAAGGACCCGTACCAGAAACCGCGCTGGATGCTCCGTCAGCACCATGACTTCCAGAGAGAGGGCAGCACCACGGGCTACTACGTCCCCGGCATGGACCCGCTGGTCGATAGTGGCAGTACCCTCATCCTCTGCCACAAGACCCTGCACGAACCGAAGATAAGCGATAAGCTGCTCCTCGACGATACGATAATCGAGGTCAGCTGGGACGGCAGGATAACCTGGGAGTGGATTTGCAGCCAGCACTTCGACGAGATGGGATTCAGCGAGGAAGCCAGGAACGCCCTCTACCGCAATCCGTACGCCATGATGACGGGCGGGAAATGGGGTGACTGGATGCACATAAACTCCATGTCCACCCTGGGACCCAACCAATGGCACGACGGCGACGACGAACGCTTTCACCCGGACAATATCATCTGGGACGGACGGCAGACCAATATAACCGCCATCATCGACCGCAAGACGGGCAAGATTGTGTGGCAGCTCGGGCCCGACTACAACGCCAGCGAAGAACTGCGAAAAATCGGCTGGATAATCGGCCAGCACCACGCCCACATAATACCCCGGGGGCTGCCGGGGGAGGGGAATCTACTATTGTTCGATAACGGCGGCTCGGCGGGCTACGGCAACCCCAATCCGGGGGCGCCCACGGGGGCGGGCTACGCCCTGAGGGACAGCTCGAGGGTGCTGGAAATCAATCCCGTCACGCTGGAGATAGTCAGCCAGTACCCACCGCACGGACCCGGCATGGCGTTCGGGAGCGGGCCTCTCTACAGCAGCTTCGTCAGCTCGGCGCAGCGACTGCCCAACGGTAATACCCTCATCTGCGAGGGAGGGAGTGGTCGGTTCCTGGAAGTGACAGCGGAAAACGAGACGGTATGGGAATACATCAATCCGTATCAAAACAGGCGTATAAAAGCCAACATCGTCTATCGCGCCTACCGCTACCCGTACGATTGGGCGCCGCAGGCAGAAAAACCCAAAGAAACCGCCGTACCGCGTACCGATAACGCCAGATTCCGCGTGCCGGGCTCGGTGATAAAAAGACCTCAGAAAGTAACAAGGCTAAAGACGTAGGAAGCGGCTACAATTTGATAGAGGTGTGTAGGGAGGGATTTATGGAGCACTATTGGCTTTGTCCGATATATTTTTTCGAATACGATAGTGAACAAATAGACCTGCCAGAAGGATTAGGAATAATAAAAATACCAACGGAATTAGTTAAACATCTTGATGATAAATACCCTGACACGTTACCGACAATACTAAGCGAAGCAAAGTGGGCAATTTCTATTAAAGAAGACCAGATTGACACTACAAATATGAGTAAAATTGAATCCATGTCTGTTGGATTCAAACAGCAAGATAACTCAATGAACCAGTTTTATGATTTAATTACTGCATTAAGACTATATAAGAAAGGCAGGATTGTCGCAGGGTTACCAGTATCTGCTACATTTAATGATTCTGAGTGGTATATTGGTGGAAGTACAATCTGGACTCAAGTTTCAAATATTCTCTTTTTTGAAGAAAAACCAACTTATAGGCTAAAAAAATCTGAATTACAGGAATTCATTGCCTTGTTCCTGAAAATTAGGCAGTATCGTGCTTTGAACGTTCTTTATTACATTAGAGTAGCTTTGGAACGATTTCACTCTTCATATCACGGTAACATCGAAGATAGAATTATTGACCAGATGATAGCTTTTGAATCCCTATTTATTTCGAGAGATGAGAAATGGATTAAGAAAAAGTTATCTCTCAGAACTGCGTATTTAATACGTAATAGAGCTGACTATAAAAATAAAGTCATTTCTAATATGAAAGCATCTTATAAATATAGAAGTAATATTGTACATGACAATAAACCACCTAATCGCAATACTCTAAGAGAAGTAGTTGATTATACGGGATACTATCTAAGACAGACGATAATAAGGTTTTTATCATTTCTTGCTCAAGGAATGGCAATACAGCAAATTCGTAATAAGCTTGAAGAAGATATAATTAATAATAACGCAAATATTATATATTAGTTCTCCTATTTCAAATCTATTCTCACCCGACCACCCCTGTATCACCAGACAATTAAATACCTCTCAATCTCCCTTTACGAAAGGGAGACGATATATCATACAGGGTGTTTAAGAGGGGCGTCAGCCCCTCCTTTCCTTATCGGTCGGGTGGGCCGGGACAACAAATATTCCCCTGTTCCCCCAAAAGTTATATACTTATAGACAGAGGCAACAGCTCATGACATACTTATGGACAATACTGGGTATAGTGGCGGGGGGAGGCCTGGGATACCTGTACGGCAGCTGGAGAAAACGCCGTGAGCAAAACGCCTGTAAAACTCCTACCTGAAGAGCGACATCCGGACCCTGGTCAGGGGCAATATCGGGGGCGATACTGGGACTCGTCATCGTTATCTTAATCATTTCATCGCCGTAAAATATCATGCCTGAATTCAAAATAATCTCGGATTTTAAAGCTACCGGTGACCAGCCGCAGGCTGTCGATAAACTCGTCGACGGGCTGGACAAGGGCTACAAGCACCAGACGCTGCTGGGAGTCACCGGCAGCGGCAAGACTTTCACCATGGCCAACGTCATCGAACGTGTGCAGCGTCCCACGCTGGTTATCTGCCACAACAAGACACTGGCCGCCCAGCTTGCCAGTGAGTTCAAGGACTACTTCCCGGAAAACTCGGTCGAGTACTTCGTGAGCTATTACGACTACTACCAGCCCGAGGCTTACGTCCCGCGCACCGACACATACATAGAAAAAGAGGTGGACATCAACGAGGAAATCGACAAGCTGCGACATGCCGCCACCCGCGCCCTTTTCGAACGGCGTGACGTGCTCATCGTCGCTTCGGTCTCCTGTATCTACGGACTCGGCGAACCGGAAGAATACCGCAGCTTCGTCGTCAGCCTGAAACGCGGCGATACTTTCGGTCGACAGCAGCTGCTACGCAAGCTGGTCGATATGCAGTACGAACGTAACGAGATGGATTTAGCCCGCGGTAACTTCCGTATCCGGGGCGATACCCTGGAGATACAGCCCTCTTACGATGAACTGGCCCTGCGCGTAGAGTTTTTCGGGGACGATATCGAGCGCATCGTCAGTCTGGACCCGCTTACCGGCGAGATGCTGAACGAACTGGACTCTATAGATATCTATCCAGCCAAGCACTTCGTTACCTCTTACGACAAGCTGATGGAAGCTATCATAGATATTCAGCAAGAGCTCGAAGAGCAACTAAAATTTCTCAAGGACGAAGGTAAATTACTAGAAGCGGCACGACTGGAAGCGCGCACCAACTACGACATGGAGATGCTGCGCGAGGCGGGCTACTGCACGGGCGTCGAGAACTACTCACGGCACCTGGCGCGTCGGGCGGCGGGCAGCGCTCCCTGGACATTACTCGATTACTTTCCCAAGGACTTCCTGCTCTTTATCGACGAATCGCACATGACGCTGCCGCAGATACGCGGCATGTTCCACGGCGACCGCTCCCGCAAACAGACCCTGGTGGACTACGGCTTTCGCCTCCCCTCGGCAATGGACAACCGGCCGCTTAACTTCGAGGAATTCAACGGGCATATCAACCATGTTATTTACACCTCGGCCACACCGGCTGAATACGAATACGAGCACAGCCAGCAGGTAGTAGAACAACTGGTCAGGCCCACCGGACTGCTGGAGCCAATCATAGATATCAAGCCGACCAAAGGGCAGATAGACGACCTCCTCGAACAGATAAAAACACGCGTGGATAACGGTACGCGCTGCCTGGTGACTACCCTGACCAAACGCATGGCCGAGGAGCTTGCCGACTACCTGGTCGAGATGGGCATCAAGACCCATTATCTCCACTCGGAGGTGGACACACTGGAAAGGGTAGAGATACTGCGCGACCTGCGCCTGGGCATTTACGATGTGGTCGTCGGTATCAACCTGCTGCGGGAAGGACTCGACCTACCGGAGGTCAGCTTGGTGGCCATCCTCGACGCCGACAAAGAGGGTTATTTGAGGTCGAAGGGCGCTTTGATACAGACGATGGGACGCGCCGCCAGACACATCGACGGACGCGTTATCATGTACGCCGATACCGTAACAAAATCCATGCAGGCGGCTATCGACGAGACGAAACGGCGCCGCGCTATCCAGGAAACCTATAACCTCGAGCACGGCATAACGCCAAAGGGCATCCGCAAGGCGGTCAAGGACATTACCGAGCGCGTTAAAGCCGTCGCCGAAACCCGCGGCGAATATACCTACGAAGCCCCGGCCACCCGCGAAGGCACCGCCCGCCTGATTAAAGAACTGGAAACGCAGATGAAGCAGGCCGCCAAGGCGCTGGAGTTCGAGAAAGCGGCGCTGATACGCGACAGAATAATAGAACTGCGGAAAGAACTTCTAATTGAGGACGGACAGAAACTCGCCGAAGCCAGAAAGGAGCCTAATCCATGATTGCCAAGAGCAAAGAGGAAGCCGCCAAGCAAGCCTATGAGAAGGGCTACGGATACGAACTGAAGTACCACGGTTGAAGCCAGTGTATCATTCTTGCGTTGCAGGAAGTGTTCGACATGAAGAACGACGACATCTTTAAGGCTGCCAGCGGATTCGGGGGCGGGATGGGTATGATGAGTGATACCTGCGGGGCGCTGGTGGGCGCCGGCATGATGCTCAGTCTTAAGTACGGGCGGAAACGTGACGAAATGGAAAACATGGAAGCCTTAAGGGAATCGGGGGTGCCGGTAGCCAAGCTCTACAAATGGTTCCAGACGGAGTTCGGCTCGGCCACCTGCCGCGATATCAGAACCAAATTCGGGGGCGGGGCTTTTTACGACTTTTTCGTTCCCTGGCAGCGGGAGCTAGCCGAGAAAGCCAAGATATTCGAGCAGTGCTCCCAGCTTGTCGGCAAGGCGGCCGCCAAGGCGGCGGAAATGCTCTGGGACGTTGACGAGACGGAGAAAAAATAGGAATATAATATCGGAGCATCAGGAGCAGCAAGCCGTTAGAGCCGTAAAAAAAGAAGGAGTTGATACAATGATTCCTAAAAGCAGGGAAGAAGCGGTGAATACGGTAAGGGAAAAGGCACGCGAAAACATGCTGAAATACGGCAGCTGAGCCTACAGCACAGTTCTTGCGTTGCAGGACACGTTCGATTTAAAGGATGAAGCTTTGCTAAAAGCCTCCGGTGCTCTGACCGGGGGAATCGGAGGGCTGGCCGATACCTGTGGTTCGATGATAGGCGCCACCCTGGTACTGGGGTCAGTGTGCGGGAAGGGAAGGCAGGACGCTGACGACGAAAAGGGCTTGAAGAAGCTTTTCGAATCCGTCGGGCGAGCTGCCAACTTCTTTAATTGGTTTAAGGAAGAACACGGCACGGTAAACTGCCATGAGATCGTGACAAATTACGGGAACGGTACCTTCTACGATTTCGGTATCCCGGAGGAGTCAAAACTCGCCAGGGAGGCCGGAGTATTCGATAAATGCGTTGAACACGTGCAGAAGAACGTCACCAAAACGGCGGAAATACTCTGGGACGAATTTTATAAAGGGGACCAGCGAGTCAGCCGGTGAAAGAGGAATCAGAGAAAGAAACACGCCAGGAACGCCGCGAGGAGAAACAGCGCAAGAAGAAAGAGCGTATAAAACAGCACGGCAAGGGACTGGCCAGGATATACGCCGGCGCGGTGAGGAAGCGGGCGGGGAAGAAGTAAATAACTACCAGCAGACCAAAGAGTTAAGGAACAGCTTTTTTAAGTCGTCGGGGGTGAAGGGGCGGGGTGAAAGACCGATTACCCTGTGCTGCGGGAGCGTACCCTCAACCAGTCGGTCGACATCATTTTCCGTATAACCGACCGCGCCGAGACCATCGGGCACTCCCGTCTTTTGCATAAGAGACACGAGAGCATCAGCGAGGATATCGCCCGCATCATCCAAAGCAGCGCCAGCAACATCAACACCCATGAGACGGGCAGCTTCCAGGTGCCTTTCCGGACACGCCGACGCGGTAAAGCGAAAGACGGCGGGAGCGCAGAGGACCACCGATATACCGTGGGGAATAATGGGGTGGCCGACGGCGTATCCCTCGGGTTGATAGTCGCGGACCATGCCGGACACGGGATAGGACATACCGTGCGGCAGGTGGACCCCGGCGTTGCCGAAGCCGATACCGGCAAAGGTAGCCGCCATGAGCATACGACTGCGGGCTTCATCATCGGAGGGGTCTTCGATTACTTTGATGATATTGCCGCTGACAATCTCAATAGCGCGAGCCGCCCAGATATCGCTGATGGGATTGGAGCCCTGATAGGTGGGCCGGAGGCGGGGGTTCTCCGGGGCCGAACGCCGGTCGAAGGGCAGGGCGGTATAGGACTCCAGAGCATGAACGAGGACGTCGAAGCCGGTACTGGCGGCGACCATGGCGGGAAGCGTGCGGGTGTTATCGGGGTCGACGATAGCGAGGGTCGGCCTGATGGCGCGGCTGGCAATACCCGTCTTGGCGTGCATCTTGACGATATCAAAGATAGCGATTCCTGTGGTCTCACTACCGGTGCCCGCCGTAGTGGGAATACAGGCAATCGGCTTGAGGGGACCGGGCACGGGCGTGGCTTTGCCGATGGGGGCGTTGACATAGTCGAGGAAATCAGCGGGGTAGGTTGAATAGAGGTTGGCGACCTTGGCGGTATCCATGCTGGAACCACCACCGACACCGACGAAACCGTCGAAGTCGCCGTTCGTGGCGAAGTCGATAGCTTCCTTTAACGACACTTCCGACGGCTCGATGCGGGTATTATCGTACAAGACGGCCTCCAGCCCCTCATCCGTTAACGACTGGAGGGCGGTGCGGACGGGCGCCATGGCGGCGAGATTACGGTCGGTGACGACCATGACCCGGGTAGCGCCAAGCTCTTTCATATCAAAGCCGACCTCGCGGGTAGCCCCGAAGCCGTACTTGATATTAGCCGAGCTGATATTGATGACCGATTCAAAAGGCATGATTCACCGTTAAAGGGGGCGTAAACGCCGATAACGGTGTGTATTATAGTACGAAAGCGGGGCGGGTGTAAAATGGG
>Ga0315537_1000570_pt1 | contig 28853 bp, 28 predicted proteins | sample SalMarSW160270MG_FD_203091 | JGI IMG/M metagenome (GOLD analysis project Ga0315537, IMG submission 203091) | Salt marsh sediment microbial communities from the Plum Island Ecosystem LTER, Massachusetts, United States - Salt Marsh Sediment SW1602-70 ...
CATGGTTTTATCCTTCATCCCGCTGAAGGATGATCAAAAGCTCCCTGACCCACTATCTATCACTGCTAATCTTACAACTTTGCTCAATCCAACATGCGGGACAAAGGATAAAACCCTATACGTTAGCAACTTGATCCTTTGATCCTTTTCCTTTAAATGTAGACATATGAATGTGAGCATTAAAAATCTCAAGTGGCCATATAAATTGCTTATATACATCGGCGGTATAGCGCTCACGGCTTTCGTAACGATATTAATAAATAATTATTTTGGACAGAAACCCCCACATCCCAATGTAAAAATCAAACATCATTTTTTGAAGACGTTACCATTCTTAGAGGATTATCGAGGAGGACTTCATCTTAATTATGATTCAAATAAAAATTTGTCAGGTTTAAATTTATTCATAAATAATACCGGAGAAAAACCTGCTAACAACTTCGAAATAAATATTTATCGTGTCAAAAGCACCGTATTTATACAAGGCCTCCAGCTAATTTTTGAGCCATCTACTTTAGAAAATAGAGTTGTAGAATCTTTTTCAGACGATCATAAGTTTTATAAAAAGCTGAATCAATTACCACCTGGAACGAAGATAATCATCTGCCTAAAAACAAATGAAAATATTGGAGAATCTGATATTCGCCTTGAATTCTTAAGCGACGAACAATACTGGAGATCTGAAGAGGATACTATCACATTAGATTCAATTAAAGAGTCAAGAAGATTTCCATTCGGTCCAAGAGTTGCTTATAGCTCTGAAAAACGAGCCCCAGATACAGACGTTCCAAAAGAGAACAAAAAATCTGGTATTTACATCGGTGGCTATAATCCAATTAGTCTATCAAATAATCTTTTATCATTACTTCAGAAAAAAAACATAATTACATCAATTGAAGCAAGAAATATAGTCACGACGAACAGCACATCCAATTCCGGAATACTAATCGGTGGAGTTAATTTAATAAAATTCAATGAAATAATCCTTAATATTTTAATCAAAAAAAATATAATTAGTTACAGTGAGGCAAATGAAGCTGTCTCAAAGTCCAAAAATTCTGGAGGAGTTCTTTTGGGAGGTATCAATGTTATAGTTTTGGAGGTTGAAGTATTCAATTTATTATTGGAAAAAGGGCTAATCTCTAGGGTAGAGGGGCAGCAAGCCATTGATAATGCAAGATAGTTTTCATTCATAATGTTTTGCTATAGGGATAGGGAGTAGCCTCACGGCTACCCCCTCCCACACCACCGGACGAACGGGTCACGTACACACGAGCGCCGAGTATACCTACCTGGCCTATGATGGATAGAGGACTTTACCGTGTGTTGCCGGCTCGTCCCACCAGGCCAGCCTGACTCGGTTCTTGTTCATCACCCCGTGCGTTCGCGGTACCCTGCCTCGGCAGGGCAGCTTCCTCCCCGAGTGCCGTCACCGACACCCGGTTGCCATACCGCTATACCGTTGCCGCTCTTTTTTAGTCGCTCTCGCCCTTTGGGCTCGCCTCTTCGCTACGCTTCGAGCCGCCTCCATCAGGCTGGATTTGGGACTTGATGAGCTTTAAAATATAGGGTAAGCCCAACGCACCCTTAAGAATACGTGCCGTGCCCAGCACACAACCTCATGCTTTACTCGGACTGGTGTTCCGCTTCGCTCCACACCACCGGTAAGCATGCCCGTTATGCCTATTGAAAGCACCAATAATTATTTAAGGAGGAAGAAATAAGTATGTCTGAAAAATATACACGTATTGCCATTGTAACCGGCACCACATCTGGTATTGGTGAAGCCACGGTTCGAAAGTTTGTTGCTGCCGGCTTTGGCGTAGTCGGCAACGGGCGAAACGCTGAAAAACTGGCGGTGCTTGAAAATGAAATTGGCTCTGCATTCTGCAGTGTTGCTGGCAATGCTGCCGACAATGCTGTGTTGAATCAACTCTTTGCCCTAGCTACTGAGCGCTTTGGCAGAGCAGCTGACATAGTCGTTGCCAATGCGGGTAGAGGCTTGGGAGGTTCAGTCAAGGACGCTGACCTAACGCAATTTGAAGAACTTCTAAAAATTAACGTAAGCGGCGCGCTAGCTCTTATTCAAAAAGCTTCACAGAAAATGGTGGATATTCAGCAAAATGCCTATCCCAAATCGGCGGCAGATATCGTCATCATCGGATCGGTTGTTGGGAGACATATATCGCCATTCAGCGCTGTATACGGGGCTTCGAAGTTTGCTGTACATGCCCTGGCTGAAAGCCTGCGGCGCGAAGTCGGACCAAAAGGGGTTCGCGTTTCGTTGGTTGAGCCGGGGGCCGTACTGAGTGGGTTTCAGGCAGCAGCAGGCTACACTGATGAGATGGTGAATAGCTTTCATGAAAAATTCGGTCCATTGCTGATAGGAGATGACATTGCAAACGCTATACACCATATTGTCACCCAGCCGCCCCATGTGCACATAAGCGACATTGTTGTTCGCCCCACGCGCCAGGATTACCCATGATTTGACAAGGCATATCGGGATAGGGAGTAGCCTCACGGCTACCCCCTCCCACACAACCGGACATACGGGTCACGTATCCGGCGGTTCGGCAGACTAAAATACAGAAGGAGGTCCTGGGAGAAATAAACCAAGCGATATAAAATGAGCCCTTGGTAAGGCATATGCCACCCATTTTACTTTGCTTATTCGCCATGGGCCTCTACGGGAGGAAATGGAAAATGGGGGTCGCCCATTAAAGGGTATGTCAAGAAAAAAGGAATACAATATGTGGAGCTTTAACCCGGGTTTGCTACCACTACGCAAACAGGTTGTAATGTCGGCAGGTTAGGGTATTTAAAAAAAATTATGGTCACCACAAATTTCAGATATAATATGTCCCTACTATCCGTAATCACTACATTATCAAACAGTTATGTCTGATATCAAATTAAGTCTATTATCAGAAATCTTAAATCAACTTTCTATTCCGTTTGGTTCCTGAATATGTGAACGCTTTACCAATCATTTTATTATAAGTCCCCTTATCTATGCCAACGTCCTTTCCACATGGGCATTTTATTTTGATATTTCCCTTTGTGCATGCATATATCCTTAGGATTCGGTCTTTGTGACACCTTAAGACTTCACCAGGGCCAATCTTATCATATTTCCAGAGTTTGTTTTTACATGCGGCACATCTTATAACTAACACAATTTCCTCTTAACTTTTGTTTTCATTTCACCACTCTAATTTTATGTGTCTTGCGTAATCTTTCCCATAGGGTTTCAATAATGGCAACGCACGCACCGTCTTCATCTAATTTGTTATTTTGGGTCAAAAATCTGCAAGATTCCATGAGTTCATGATTGCCAGACCGAAGACGGAATATATTTTTAATATAAGCGCCCAAATTTGGATTAAGGCCCCCCAGTTCGCCGTATGTCATATTCGCTAGGGTGACCTTATCCTTAAGCGCCATTTTCGAGATTAATATGTCAACCGCTTGATTTAGTGTTTTCGGAGGTACAGGAAGCTTCTCAAAATAGTCTTTGTCGGAAAAATCGGTTATATTAGAACCGGGAGAGGCATTCATCAGGTCCAATATTAATGCACCCTCAACGATACCCGCTGTGTGTTTTCCTGCATCAGGATTTATGTCTCCACCCGGACCGATTACATATAACACATCGATATGCCTCAGTTGAATCCAATCCTTAATCAAAGATGCCGCTTCAAAGGCAATGGTTTGGTTAAGGTCTATCCCAAGCAACTGGCGTTTATGTTTCAACGTCATCTTCCTGGCATAATCAGAATCACCGCTTAATTTTCCGTATGATATTATCAGCGTTCCTTTTGAGTCTTTTATGTTCTGTTCGATACATTCGGAATAATTGTCGGTAGGCATTTCTTTAAGCCTGTATTTGCCGGGCAATTTTCCTGTCTTGGCAATCCGCCCCTTCGGGATCCACCCATCATGGGGAAATCCCAGTTTTATGGCAACATCAAGAACTGCCTGATCTGCTTGGGTTTGACCGCCTGATATGATTTTTTCAATCATTTTTTTATAAGATCCATAAGTTGCATGGGCTCGTCAATAATAACACGCGCCCCATTTTCCTTTAATTCTTCTAAAGAGCGAAACCCCCACAGCACTCCAACGGGGAACATTCCCGCAGAAACGGCGGTTTTCATGTCGATAGCTGTGTCTCCAAGGTAAATAAAATTGGAGGGCGGTATTGCGAGTCTTTGGGCAACTTCAAGAGCGCCCTGGGGATCGGGTTTTCGGGGAATTGAATCATGCTGACCTAAAACAACATCGAAATTCCATTCTGATAAAAAGAATGCCACGCAGTCTTTGGTAATCGGGTGAGGCTTGTTTGATAAAATCGCAAGTTTTAAACCCCGCTGCGTTAACATATCCAATAGTTCCGGAACGCCGTCGTATAGTTTTGTCTTTACATTATAATTGTACCTGTAATCTTCGATAAATTCTTTTAGGCAGGCAGTTATGAGGTCTTGGTTACGATCTTCTTCAGGCAATGCACGGGTGAAAAGCATTCTTACACCTTCACCGATAAACAATCGGTAGGCTGAAATTGAATGCGTCGGAAAATTCCTGTTTGATAGAACTCTATTTGCAGCATCACCAATATCATCTACCGTGTCTATCAATGTGCCGTCCAGGTCAAAAAGTACTGCTTTATATTCCATAATTTAACGTCTCGGAAATTCTATAACCTCTTGGAGATAATAGTTTTTTAATAAAAACCTATTCTTCAATAATTTTCACCTTCATTCCAGGTTTAAAAGGAATATATTCTCCGGTTCGTGATATAATACCCATCTCATGATCACCACAGCAATCACATTTTTTGGCCGTTACGATACCTTGGATTGACTTTCTATGATCGTCTTTTACTTCCGATGATTTTTCATTCATTGTATATACCCTCTTTTTTTTCCATATTCCATTTGAGGCTGTTTTAACATATCAAAAAAATCCTGTTTTGTAAAAATGCCCTGTTTTACCAAAATCCACCGCCTAATTTTACGAATTCCTTTATTAATAAGGTTCTATGGCAATTTTGCTTGCACCCAAGTATTACATCTAAATCTTTATAAACCTATGGTTTATAATACTTCTACAATTTTGGTGGTGAATTTAGGTTTACAAGAAACCTTGACCCGTTTATTGAAGTTAGAATCCCATACAGTGCCTTTCGGGCCTACAAAAAAACCGCCAAAATCTAATATGGCTTTATAAAATGATCAAATCTAATCGTCTAACAGCGTAGCCGGGAGAACGCTCTGGTCACCAAATTTTTCGTATAACGAATCTAAAGCCGTGTTCAATCTCTGTCGTTTTTGAGATGACCGGTCTTGATCAAAAAGAGAGAGCTGGGTTCCGATACCCAAAAAATTCAGGTGAGACAAAGAGATCCCTAAAAGCCGGATTGGCTTTATCGTCACCTGAGTTTTTTCTAAGAGACGGCAAACCGTTGAATATATCTCCAAACCATCATCCGTGGGTTTTGGCAAGGTTGCGGACCGGGTGATCTGTACAAAATCATGATATTTAACCTTGAGCGTGACAGTTTTACCGGTTATGCCCTTATGGCGCATCCGTCGAGCCAGTTTATTTCCCAAAGCAAGGATCTCTTTTTTAGCCGCATCCAAAGAGGTGATGTCGTGCAAAAAAGTCTGTTCATGGCCCATAGACTTCACATCATGTTCCGGTATCACATCTCTGTCATCTACTCCCATGGCTAACAGATGCATTTTGACACCCTGTTTCCCAAATTTTTTCTCCAGAAATGTGACGGGCGTTCGCCTTAAATCCCTAAAAGTTTTGATGTTAAGGCGATGTAAGGTCAGCCGAGTCTTTTTCCCAATCCCCCACATTTTTTTGACGGGGAGCGGATCTAAGAATTCTTTAAGACCCTTGAGCATTACAACAGTTAAGCCGTCGGGTTTGTCCATATCAGAGGCAATCTTTGCCACAAATTTTGAAGGCGCAACACCGGCTGAAACGGTCAGGCCTGTTTCTATCAAAGTTATTTTTTTAATCGTTTTCGCAATATTCTCGGGCGGACCAAAAATACGTGTGGAACCGGTTACATCCAGAAATGCTTCATCAATAGATACGATCTCAACCAATGGTGTAAAACGATGAAATATTTCAAATACTTGTTTGGAAACCTCTTTGTATCTTGACATTCTGACCGGCAGAAAAATTCCATTCGGGCAACGGCGCCTTGCCTGAGCCATGGGTTGGGCAGAATGAATATCGAATTTTCGAGCTTCGTATGAGGCAGATGATACCACACCTCTTTCCTTGCTCCCCCCCACGATGACCGGCTTTCCCTTGAAGGCGGGATTGTCCAGCGCCTCAACCGAGGGATAAAAAGCATCCATGTCTAAATGAATGATGCGTTTTGACCGAACTTGCTTATCCATAAAACCGTTTGATTTTAATGCACATTATTCTTCTTTTAACTTTTGTTCCACTATCAATTTCGTGTCATTGTGGGAATACGGCGGGGAGCAGCAACATAGTATCTTAAGTGTTTCCTTACCGGCATTCTGAATCCGGTGTGGCGTCCCTGGCGGGATGTAGATCGTATCACCCGTTGTGACGACAAACTTCTCATCTCCATGAGTCATAAGACCTCTCCCTGATTTAATATGATAGAGTTCCTCACTTGTTTTATGCTTGTGAAGCAAGGTCGTAGAATCGATGGGGATACAAGCCTCGGCAAGGCTTTGCCTCTTGTTGCCGTGTATTTTTGGATGCATCAACTCTTTGACTTGTGAGCCGTCCTTACTCGAATAGGGCTGTATTTTGTTGTATTCACTCTTTATTGCCATATGTATTCTCAAAAAAATAGAAAATTAAATCTATAAAGTACACGGTCTTAAATTAACCTAAAAGAAAATATGTATTATAGAAAAACATGTTGTCAATAATTAAAAGAATAATTAAGATGGGATAATTTATTTTTTCCGAGGCCCTTTTCATTCACGAAGGGGTCGATGATATACATTCAAGAAGTTCATGGTTCCGGGTATTATGGAGTTTATTACGAAAAAATTTGGACTGCTTTTAGTTAGTGTCCATCCATAAATGGTCTTTTTGCCCAATCTCTGCGTTATGTTCAAAAAATAATCCTCGGAATATTAAACATATGCCTGTGGTTATTTTTTTCACATGCCTTGATCTTGAACAAAAATTCTCATTTCTGGATGGACACTAGTTAATCTTTTCAACTTTTACCGCACAAACTTTGTACTCAGGAATTTTAGCGATGGGATCAAAAGCGGGATTGGTTAGACGATTGGCCGGTGCCTCAATAAAGTGGAATGGAATGAAAACAACTCCTTTGGGCGACCTTTTGGTTATTTTAACGGCAACATTAATATCCCCCCTTCGGGAACTCACCCGTACAACTTCTTCCTCTTCAATCCCCAATTCAAAAGTATCGGCAGGATTCATCTCAACATAAGCATTGGGATACCGAAAGTTTAACCCCTCATCCCTACGCGTCGTCGTTCCTGCAAGATAGTGATAAAGGGCTCGTCCGGTACTGAGGAGTAATGGAAACTCTTCATCAGGAAGTTTGGCCGGTGGAATAAACTCGACGGCATGGAACAATCCTTTTCCCCTCACGAATTTTCCCTTATGGAGATATTGCGTTCCCGGATGATCTTGAGCAGGGCATGGCCACTGCAACCCGCCCTCCTCGGCTATCCGCTCATAGCTCATGCCGGCATAGCTCGGGGTAACCGTCCTGATCTCGGAGAAGATATCCTCTGCCGATTCATACGCCATTTCATACCCCATTTCTGTGGCTAGGTCGGAAATAATCTTCCAATCGGGATGTGATTGTTCGAGGGGCTCTATGACCTTGGTTATTCTCTGGACCCTGCGCTCGGTATTGGTAAAGGTCCCGTTTTTCTCAGCAAAACTCACCGCCGGCAACACCACATCCGCCAATTTCGCCGTTTCAGTCATAAAGATATCCTGAACGACCATGAAGTCCAGATTCTCTAAAGCCTTTTTTACACGATTCAGGTCGGGATCACTTACCATAGGGTTTTCACCCATAATATACAAAGCCTTAAGATCCCCTTTGGCGGCAGCTGTTATCATTTCCGTCACGGTGAGTCCCGGTTGGGAAGACAGGGAACTCACGCCCCAGGCCTGTTCAAATTTTGCCCGAATATCTTTATTGTCCACCTTCTGATAGGCGGGGTACACATTGGGTAATGCACCAAGGCCACAGGTACCCTGAACATTATTCTGACCCCTCAGGGGACCTACGCCGCCACCTTGAATCCCGACATTGCCGCAAAGCATCGCCAGGTTGGCGAGCGATTTAACATTATCGGTACCCGTAATATGCTGGGTAATCCCCATGGCATAATAAATCGATCCCCGGCGAGCCTCGGCATAGAGCCGGGCTGCTTTTCGGATATCATCCCGGGGCACGCCGGTGATTTCTTCGACATATTCCGGAGTATATGATTTGACGCTCTCTTTGAGTGCTTCAACGTTCTCGGTTCTCTCATTAACGTACTTCTCGGCAACCAGTCCTTCCTCAATTATGACGTTCATCAATCCGTTAATCAATGCAACATCGGTCCCGGGCTTTTGCCGTAGCCAGATATCGGCAAAACGAACCATATCAATTTCTCGGGGATCCGCAACAATAAGCGTTGCGTTGCCTTGAATCACCGCCTGTTTCATTTTAATGGAAACAACCGGATGGTTCTCCGTGGTGTTTGTTCCTATCAGAAACATGCAATCGGTTGTATAAATTTCATCAATAGAATTGGTCATGACGCCACTTCCAAATGCAGAGGCAAGACCTGCCACTGTAGCGGAGTGTCAGAGCCGTGCGCAGTGATCGATGTTGTTGGTACCCATCACCGCGCGCATAAATTTCTGCATGAGGTAGTTTTCCTCATTCGTACAACAGGCGGAACTGAGGCCGCCAATACTGTCGGAGCCATATTTGTTTTTTATTTCTCCCAAACGGCTCGCCACCCTGCCCAACGCCTCATCCCATGAGGCCTCTCTAAACGATCCATTTTCCTTAATTAACGGCGTTGTTAATCGGTCCTTGTGGTGAATAAAATCGTAACCAAACCTTCCCTTGACACAAAGGCTTCCTTTATTAACCGCGCCATCCTCGGTTCCCGTAATCTTAACAACCTTTCCGTCAACAACGTGCAAATCAATGCTGCAGCCAATTCCGCAATAGGCACAGGTGCTGGTCACCACCTCTGCATCCCACGGTCTGCCGCCAAACCGTGCCTTCTGTTCCACCAGCGCCCCGGTGGGGCAAACCTGAACACACTCACCACAAAACACACAAGCAGAATCTGCATAATCCTTGTCATGGTCTGTAACGATCTTTCCCCGGTGTCCTCGGTACCCGAAATCGATAACCTTGTTCACCTGAACCTCGTTACATGCCCGCACGCATCTGCCACAGAGGACACATTTATTTGGATCGCGAAAGATCATGGGATTTGAATTATCAATGTCCCAGACCGGCTGATCTATGGGAAATCGGGGCGCTTCTATCCGGAGATCATAGGCCAAATCCTGAAGCTCACATCTTCCATTGCCCTCACAGAATAAACAGTTATGATCCCCCCCGGCAAGCAGTAATTCTACAACCATCCTTCGTGCCTCAAGAACGCGTTTGCTCTTAGTGTATACCACCATACCCTCCCTCTCAACAGGAGTGGTACAGGCAGTCGTCAGTCTCGGCTCCCCCTCAACCTCAACCACACAAACGCGGCACGTACCCACAACACGAAGCCTGGGATGGTAGCAAAGGGTAGGAACATGGATCCCGTTTTTCTGACATATCTCAAGAATAGTTTTTCCTTTTTCTGCCGTAATGTTCCTACCATCAATCGTAATCGCCAGCTCACCCATCCTTTAGTCTCCTTTCAACGCAAATTCCATGCAACTCCTCGGATGCGGTGAAATCGGCGCTCCCAAATGGCAGACAAGTTTGAACCTAAATTGAGCGATTTTTTACTCGATCTGCACCGATCTCTTCGCAAAAAATCGTTCAACTCAGATTGAAGTAATAATGGCAAAAAATGTGCCATGATATTAATTTTTAAAAATTTAGCATTTATAGACAGTTATCATATGAAACTCTCAAGAACAGATTTCAAGTGTGTCCATAATTTTTACAATATGTAAAAATTATGAAAAAAACTTCTCTTATCTCATGTTCGACAGTCGTAGGTTAATATAGGGGTTAATTTAAGTCCATTTCGACATTTCTGCCCATTATAAAATCTGATTCACAAACCCCCCTATGAGAAAAATCTAGTACTAAAGTATTAGAATTTTCCTAATACCCCCCTACCCTTTCTAATACTAAAGTATTAGAAACCCGATCTGAAAAGTACTAAAAAATAATATTTTTGACCGATTGACACGATGCGTATTAGCCGGGTATAAGGAAAAATAGATATAAAACCTGAATCTTGAATGAAAATTAATGAATAAAAAAGATCATCATCCCATATACCATTTGGGTAAAACGTATCATTACATGATGTTTTATAAAACCGGTTAAATGCCAAAACTAAAGTTTCTCATTAATTTTCATCCAGGATTCAGGAAGTTACTTTCCGTTATATCTTTACTAACCCTTATGTATGAGTTATTATGATGTAGTGTTTGATTATTCATTAAGCTATTGGATCGAAAAAACTCCCCGACCCCTGATTTATTTAAAATGTGAAAGGTTTTATAGAGGCTTTAAATGGCCCAGGAATACATTCCGGCAAGAAAATCGCTGTTGAATTTTTATAAAGATGTTCCTCTTTATTATTGTACTAAAGATAAGAGCTTTGTTTTGTACAAATCTTCGGGAATAACATTATTTGACATGCGGATTGAAGAAGGGTTATATCCCGACAAGTTGTACATTAATCATGATGATAAAATAAGAGGCATTCAGGAAGTCCAAAAAGTTTTTAATCAGCAGCTAAAAAAAGATATTCGATCCGATAATCCGAAAAAAGTTAAAGAGACTCTCTTAAATATAATGGAAGAAACACTCACAGAACCAAAGAGTGGTAGTCTTGAAGGTATGTCAGAGACAATGAATATTATCGTCAGTGAATATACCGAACACTATGATGTAATGAAAAATTTGCTGGATGTAACAAGCAAGGATTATACAACTGCGTTGCATTCAATTAATGTGATGTCCCTCGCTCTCGGTTATGCTTTCTATGTTAATTGTTCTTTGCCTCAAAAAAAAATATTGGGTTTAAGTGCGCTGCTGCATGATGTCGGAAAAACAAAAACAAATACTGAACTGCTTACAATGACAGAAAAATTAACCGAAGAGGAATTCGAAGAAATGCGACGACATACAATCGAGGGCTATAACATATTAAGTAATTGCAAATTTAAGGATGAAGAGATTAAATTTACGGCGTTATACCATCATGAGAAATTGGATGGAACTGGTTATCCTTATGGAAAGAAAAAAATATTAGAAACAGCTCAAATAATAGGCTTGATTGATTGTTATGAAGCGCTTACAAATGATGATAGGCCATATAGAAGTGCCACAGATCCACTGAACGCATTAACGTTAATTAAAAAAGATGTTGAAGCAGGAAAGTTCGATAGAAATATCTTTGAAAATTTTGCTTATAGCTTGTTATAGATTTAATTTATTTAAGGGCGTCTCTCTTTACTTATTTCATAATGTGCAAGTGCCATTTCCACGGCTTGCTTTAATCCCAAATCATTCCAAGGTTTTTTTGTAAAACGGTATATCAATTCCTTATCAAGAGCATCTGATGCTTTATCTAATTCAAAGCAGGAAGCCATAACAATTCCCACGGTATTCGGAGACTTTTGTTTGGCTTTTTTAAATCAATTCCATTATCTTTGACCATGGTGTATATCCCTTGATTTTGTTGATTCAAAGTGCCGGGCAATTGCCGGGAAAACAATCACCCGGAGTGATACACTACCTAATCCCTCAAACACAACTTTTGATTATATCTCACTACTGAGAAAGGGAAGGTTGAAGAACAAAACAAATGCGATCAAAAGTGAGGATAAATGGAAGACACGTATCAAGACTTTAAAAGCCTTTCAGAAGTTGAAAAGAAAGGCAGAGATTTTAAAATATGGGTCAAGAAAACAAAATCTAAAATTGCTGTAATTGCACCCCATGGCGGGGGAATTGAGCTTGGCACATCCGAAATTGCCAAATCCATCGCCGGTGATGATTTTACGTGTTATTCATTTGAAGGCATTAAACATAAAGAAAACAAAAAATATTTGCATATCACAAGTCCAAATTTTGACGAACCGGAATGTGTCGAAATTTGCACCGGTTCTGATATGGTATTGGCTATTCACGGTGCCGAAGACGATGACGAAGTTGTTTATGTTGGCGGGCGAAATGAATACCTCAAACAAAAAATGATCGAAAAACTTAAAGAGGCTGGTTTTAATGTAAGAGAAGACACAACAAATCATTCAGGTCGTGATGCTGAAAATATCTGTAACAAGTGTTCGTCAATGCTGGGATTGCAATTAGAAATATCAAATGGACTCCGGAAAAAAATGTTTAAAGGATTGAAACGTAACCATCGAAATCCCGCAAACAATATATTCAATGAATTCGTAAAATCGATAAGGGGTGTTTTGTGTGAATACCTAGCGAAAAACAATCTTTAAGGGCCGACTTTTCGGCGTCCTGAGGATGCATTTCCACATGTCCGGTTTTCTGATTGACATTCGGATTCGGCGAGACCCGGGGCATGGTTCCGGTATGATAATGTGAAAACCTACGGCCGGTGGTACGCAAAACGCCAAGATGTTACAGATTCGGATTATACCCTGTCTTGTTTGAGCTTTTTGCTTAACGATTCCAGTTCGGGATATTCGGGACATCCATTGGAATATTGATTGACAACTGATTGGGATGTTCTATGGAGATTCTATGCCGAGAAAAGCCCGTATAGACGCCCTTGGCGCTTTACATCATTTAATAGTTAGGGAAAATTTAGGATTCTATTGGATATTGAGCCAGTTGGTGGAATCTAATGAACCAATGGACGCACCCTAAATTACTACAGAAACAGGTTATCTTCAAGTACCGGGACTCTGATGACTGCAAGCTTAAGGTGATGTCTTTGGATGCATTAGGAACTCTTGTGCTTATTTTCCAAATCAAACCGACAACTCGGCTCGAACAAGCAGGCTACCGCCTAAAATCAAATATTATGCTCATACTAAAGGCTATTCAATTTTCAAAGAACATCAAGATAAAAGAACTGATTTGGAAAATGATGGGATTAAATCCCCATAATGGTGCGCGAATCGGCTCAGTTCAACATGATTGTATCTGGAATTCCGCTACGCAAAACTCCAGACACAATCTTTAACGTTGGGCCTCCTGATCAGCACTCCACAATAAATATTGACAATTTGTATCCGCCTGGCTACAATATGACCATGATTGAAATTCGCAAGACTGAAACTTTCGCTAAATGGCTTGATGGTTTGCATGACATTCGTGCACGTGCACGTATCCTTGTTCGAATAGAAAGGTGGCGGATGGGAATCCCGGTGATGTCAAGGCCGTGGGTGAAGGCGTTTCAGAGTTGCGGATTGTTTATGGCCCCGGTTACCGGGTTTATTATAAAAAGCAAGGACAGAAGGTTGTGATATTGCTGGCTGGTGGCGATAAGCGTACCCAAGCCAAGGACATCAAAACCGCCCTTCGTCTATCACAGAATCTATAGGAGTGTATCATGGCAAAAACAATCACAACCCGATACGATGTCGCTGAACATCTTCGCACCCCGGAAGAAATGGCGGCCTATCTTGAAGCCTGTTTTGAAGAGGCAAATGGTGATGCTGCCTTTATTGCAAAAGCTCTGGGCGATATTGCAAGAGCCAAGGGCATGTCACAAGTGGCGCGTGATGCCGGACTGTCACGCGAAAGTCTCTACAAAGCACTCTCTGGCGAGCGAACCCCAAATTTTGACACAATCCTTAAAGTTATAAGTGCACTCGGTTTAAAATTGCATGCAGAAGCAGTTCATGTAAACAACTCAACGGCCCAAGATGTCGCTTGAGCAGCGCGGAATTACTTTCGATTTTTTTATAGACAACGTCGCACGCCGCCTGCTCAGCTTTTCGTTTGGGTGCGACACGAAGTCGCGCAATTTGCTGATTGGCAAGGCCCCACGGTGCCTTGACCAATCCCAGCGTTCCCCCGCTGGTACCACAGGAGGCATGCTTACTGCGGGGAATGATGTCAAATATTGGATGGTGAATTAAAACAAATTTAATATAATATCAGTAAGTTATTGTCTAACCAAAACCTTTATTTGTGGTTATATGCAGCATGATGATGATAAAATTTCTCAGGGTGATACTGGGCACGTCCATTGGAATATTAGTTTACAACTGATTGGGATGTCGACCGCGCTCTCCTGAAGAGACTACTATCGCGCGCTCTTTACCGCGATGCTCCCGGCTCAACAGCGGCATTAACTGGTTCTTAGGGCTTGACAACAGGTCCGTATGGTTGCATAATGGTTTCATAATGAAATCTAGAGAGGTTTTTGCTATGGCAACAGTAACCGTAAAAAACATACCTGATGAGCTTTATGAGCGGCTAAAATCAGTCGCAGAGATAAATCGGCGTTCCATCAACAGCGAAATTATCGTGTGCATTGAAAATGCAGTGACGAGTCGTCGAATCAATCTTGACGATGCGCTTAAAAATGCGAGACAACTCCGTCAATTGACAGCCGGGCACCCTATTAGTGATGATGAATTCAACCAGGCCAAAGCAGAAGGTCGGTTATGATTGTGGTCGATACAAATGTTATCGGCTATCTATTCCTATCAAGCGAACAATCGTTATTAGCCGAACATGCTTTGCAAAAGGATAGTGAGTGGGCGGCTCCGATCCTCTGGCGAAGCGAGCTTCGCAATGTGCTGAGTCTTTATGTGCGAAAAAATCTCATTACACTGGAGCAAGCTCAACGAATTATGAATGGCGCGTTGGAATTGCTGAGGGGGCGAGAATATGAGGTTTCATCCTATGAAGTCCTGCGGCTTGCATCGGAAAGCAAATGTTCTGCTTATGATTGCGAGTTCATAGCTACCGCCAATGATTTGAAAGTTCCTTTGGTAACCGTATATAGGCAACTGTTGCGTGAGTTCCCAACGGTGGCCGTACCATTGAGCTCGTTCAGCGAATAATCTCAAGCCATCAAGTCAGTCAATGAGATAGTGCAGCAGACAGGAAAAAAATCATGCCCGCTGATGACTTCCCCGTTAGGCATCGCTTACATACATCAGATCCACGCTTAGAAAGGGATCTTTGTATGGGTCAGGTCTGAGGGACAAACTGCGCTAACTGCGGGGTTTGTTGGTTATCAAGGGCTCGCAGTAGACGACGGAGGTTTATCCCGCTTTATCAGCGGGGCTTCGCCCTTGATGCCTTGAATCTGGGGCATCCTCGACTTTCGCTCATTTAGGGTGCTAATTATAGGAGCCTTAATAATGGTAGATCAGCAATGGTTAACAACTTCCGCCGGCGTAAAAATGCCACGGATTATTTACGGCACGGCCTGGAAAAAGGATCGCACGGCAGACCTGGTTGTGAAAGCCATCCAAGCAGGATTTAGGGGGATTGATACCGCTTGCCAACCCAAACACTATAACGAGCCGCTGGTAGGAGCAGCGCTTCACAGACTCAAAGACCATGGCATCGAACGTGAGGCCTTGTTTCTACAAACCAAATTCACCCCACTTTCTGGTCAGGATCCAAGACAAGTGCCATACGATAAGAATTCCCCTATTGAGTTGCAGGTCGCCCAATCCTTTGAGACATCGAAAAAAAACCTGCAAACAGAATATGTAGACTCTCTAGTACTTCATTCCCCCATGGCATCCCACGCGCTTTTGATGAAGGTATGGTACGCAATGGAAAAAATTCAAAAGGCTGGTGGAGCTCGTCAGTTGGGAATCAGCAACTGTTATGATACTGAAGTGATTCGGTCACTCTATGCCGGTGCCAACGTGAAGCCGGCGGTCATACAAAATCGGTTTTATCAGGAAACGGGGTATGATATAGACTTGCGTCACTGGTGCTCTAATCATGGAGTTATTTACCAGAGTTTTTGGACCCTTACCGCAAATCCTCATATTATTGCCAGCAATACCGTTCGAACCATTGCTCAGAAGTATAAAAAAACTGAAGCGCAAATCTTTTTTCGATATCTCAGTCAATCTGGTATTGTGCCTCTTACCGGAACGTCTTCTGAGCAGCACATGAGGGAAGACCTCAGCATCTTTGATTTTGAGCTTTCTTCTGAGGATTTAAAGAATGTGAGTCTCCTGCTAAATCAGGTACAAGGCTAATTCAGCCGACGCAAAAAGCCGCGCGGCTTGGCCCTTGATGCCTCAAATCCGGGGCATCCTCGACTTTCGCTCATTTAGTTTTAAAGAATGAGGATTTATTGACGGGAACAGCTCAATACGCACCAGATTTGGAAGAGAATAACATCATGAAATCACTGCAATTAATAAAAAAACAACGACTCACTATGATCTTTATCTTGTTCATCGTGTGTGTATGACGTTGCTTATTGCGCACAACATTGATATAGCACCACGAGTTATAGGACTGACAACAGGGGAAGATATCACGTTTCATGGAGAATATGAGTGGAATAAGAAAGGCGGAGTGATTCATTGGACCTATCACGATCCGGATGGAACGTACTGAGAAATCGGCAATTGCAGATTTTAGGTAAAAGGCAAACTGCGCTAACTGCGAGGTTTGTTGGTTAGGTTTTGAATTTTTAAATTAATATGGAACAGCTTTTCTCAGTACTAATTGGTGCACTCATTGCCTCAATATTATCAGTTGGTTATCTACACGTTTCCGAGAAGTTAAAAATTAGGAGCGAAGTGCTTCTTGAAGTCGTTGGTTTTTGTGATGAAATATATTACCATCTTCAGAATCTTCTTGTTTATAAAAATGCAGAGTACACAGTTAGGGATCTTGATCTTACAATCGAGGATTATCGGTATTTAAGCAGAGGATTGACTGTGATTCTCACATCTACCAAAGTCCATGAAAAAATGGCGATCGCTTTTGGAGAAAAAGAGGAACTCGGTCTTTTCATTGAGTTAAGCAACCAATTGCGCCAGGTTGCGAGTATATTGCTCAGAGCTACGCGAAGCGCCGAGGTTAACGAGGGACAGCAAGTCAACCAACTTTTCAAGGATAAGATTGATCCGTTACGACAAAAGCTAATACGAGACTTGATAAAGGGGGCAAAGGTTACCGCAATCCTGCCCGATATATATAAATGCCAGATGCCTACATTTTATAAGATAACATCTAACTTTATAAAACCAAAAACCTAACCTTTTTGCTTCACGCTGACCCGTGTTCCGCTACCGCTCCACATCATCAGGTGAGCAGGTTAGATGCTCAAGAAAATAGGATGAAGCGATCATTGTTTGACAATATTCCTTTTATGAAATACCGGGGTGGGCAAATGTCGCGGATCAGACTATACATGGCCCCCATGAAGGGGTTTACCGATCATCTGTTCAGGAGTGCGTTTGCAGACCATTTCGGCGGGTTCGACCTGGCGGTGGCTCCGTTCATCGCCAGCAAACGGGATCACCGCATCAAGAGAAAGGACGTCAAAGACGTTCTTCCAGAAAAAAATACCCGCATGCCGGTTGTCCCTCAGATTCTGAGCAAAACCGCAGCGGATTTCATCGTTCTGGCCAACTACCTGTATGACCTGGGGTATGACACCGTCAACTGGAACCTGGGCTGCCCCTATCCCATGGTGGCCAATAAGAAACGGGGCTCCGGCATGCTGCCCTACACGGACCGAATTCGGACCTTTCTCGACAGGGTCATTCACGAAATCCACGGGTCGCTTTCCATCAAAGTACGGCTTGGATGGAAAGAAAACGCCGATATTTTCAGGCTGCTGCCGGTTATCGATCAATACCCTCTATCGGAAATCATCATTCATCCCCGAACCGGTCTGCAGCGTTACGAAGGGCCTGTCGATTTGGACGCCTTTGAAGATTGCCTGGCCCTTATACGCCACCCGGTGGTTTACAACGGGGATATCCGAACGGTTGGCGATTTCAGGCGGCTTTCCCGACGCTTCAACCGCGTTCATGCATGGATGATAGGACGCTGGTGCCTGGCCGATCCCTTTCTGCCGGGTCGCATTACAACGGGTGCCGATGATATTCCGGATAAAATCTATCGGATGCAACGGTTTCACGAGGCCCTGTTTGAGGCCTACAACGGCGTTCTAGAGGGTCCTTCCCACGTGTTGAACAAGATGAAAGGACTCTGGCGCTATTTTTCACTGCCCATCGAAGACTGCAGAAAGACAATGAAAAAAATCACAAAAACGCGCCGGCCGGATCAGTACCTGGAGCGGGTAAATTTGTTTTTCGGGACGGAAGCGAAATTGCGCCAGCCGAAGGCGGACCTTTCGGCCTGAAATGCTTTCCTTGTAGTGAAATCGGTGTCACCCATTAAAGCGACTCTTTTATAATATCAGAAAATTATTATATCAAATATACCTTTATTTGTGGTTATATGCAGCATGATTATGATAAGATTTCTCAGTCCCATAGATGAATCCGGCCGTTCACTGAAATGGCAAATTAAGCGGTTGTATGGGTCAGGTGTGAGGAACTGAGGGACAAACTGCGGGAACTGGAGGGGTTTGTTGGTTATGCGCCGCGAGATAATAAAATGGAATGGATTAAGGATGATTTCCTCATAACCGATGATCTTCACAAAGTCGATCTTGATATCACGTATCAACTTTTGAGAGAGACTTATTGGGAACATCGCCGTTCTCGTGATGTTGTTAGCAGGATGGTAAAATATTCACTGTGCTTTTCATTATTGCATGAAAATAAGCAGATAGGTTTTGCTCGCGCGGTCAGCGATTATACTGTATTTTCGTGGATAGCAGACGTGGTTATTCATCCAAGACATAGAGGAAAAGGTTTGGGGAAATGGATGCTCTCATGCATTATCGAACACCCAAAGATACGGCTGACCCAGATGGTTTTACAAACAGGTGATGCACACCTCCTATATGAAAAATATGGTTTTAAACAGAATACTGCCTTAATGAGCAGATCACCAGAGGGCGTATAACAAGGCGCTTGCTCCTGATTACAGGGGCCGGGCCGCTTAAAAATTTTGAGGTTATAGGATCATGCTTCATCATTAACCGCCTATTATTAAAAGGCAAACTGCGCTAACTGCGGAGTTTGTTGGATAAAATCATAAAGGGGAAAATATGGCAGAGGGAAAAATTGAAAAATTGGCCGTATTAATAGATGCAGACAACGCCCAACCTTCTATTGTTAACGGACTACTATCGGAAATCGCAAAGTTTGGGACAGCTAATGTAAAAAGGATTTACGGTGACTGGACGCTGTCAGGCCTTAAAGGGTGGAAGGAGGTTCTTTTACAGTATTCAATACAGCCCATACAGCAATTTGGGTATACTTCAGGGAAAAATGCAACGGACAGTGCATTGATAATTGACGCAATGGATTTACTTTACACGGGCAAATTTGACGGTTTTTGCATTGTATCCAGCGATAGTGATTTCACGAAGTTAGCGTCAAGGATAAGGGAAGCCGGTCTTTTTGTGTATGGATTCGGAGAGAGAAAAACCCCTAAAGCATTCGTTTCTGCGTGTGACAAGTTTATTTTCACTGAAGTGCTGCGCTCCCAAGATGATTATAGTGAAGAAATAAAACGCAAGACCACCAGCGAACTCAAGAAAGACACGAAACTCGTTAATTTATTAAGAAACGCCGTTGAAGCATCTTCGGACGATTCTGGTTGGGCTCATCTTGCCTCCGTGGGGAGTAACATTGCCAAGCAGGCACCAGAGTTTGATCCGCGAAACTATGGCTACAAAAAGCTGGGGGAACTCGCATCAGCAACAAAGCTATTTCAAATCGAAGAAAGAGCTGTTGGCGATGGACACTCAAAGGCAATTTATTTAAAAGACAAAAGAAAGAAAGATAAAGACTTCTAACTTTGATTTACAGCGGCCGGCACGGCATTTTTTTTCGAATGAATGGTTACTCAGGGTTCCATTTGGGATTCTTATCGGAATTATTGCCGTGCGTTTTGGAATAAGCTTAGGAAGGAGATTCAACAAACAGTATGAATTTATATGATGAATTAAGAGAAGCCTTGAGAAAAGAGATACAAAAACACGGTCTCTCAGGACAAAATATAAGTGTAAGATGCAAAGCGCTTTCCGCTACAGAGGCAATAGGAAAGCCCGAACACGATGACTACCCGATAATAAAGGGAAAGGAGGTTATGGTAGAAGCTGTTTTTAAGGGCGCGAAAGGACAGGCTTTTACAGATGAGTTTGAAAATGCAGATTATCTTGTTGATGACCTTTTAAAAATCAAGCTGAACTCAAATAAGGAAAGATCTATTTTTATATCCGGCCTGAATGCCGTTTTCAGATATCTTAATCTTTGCGATAAAACAATTCACTGCAAAGATGAAGAACCAAAAGAATGTGCAAGTAATTTGCCCGAGGCTATCGGCGCATTGAATAATGTTTTGCTTGTCGGCCATCAGCCGAGATTTCTTGAAATGCTTGCATCAACTTACAGCATCAGGGTTGTGGATATGGATCAGGATAATATCGGTTCAGATGTTTTCGGTGTTGTTATTGAACCGCCGGAGATGACGGCTGACGCCATAAAATGGTGTGATTTAATATTCGCCACCGGGTCAACCATTGTAAATGGGACAATTACAAATTTTCTTAACCAGGACAAACCCGTGCTTTTTTATGGCGTTACTATTTCAGCGGCAGCAACCATATTAAATTTAAAGAAATTTTGTCATTGTGGGCACTAAGTACATGTATTCGTAAATACGGTTACGTATTTATAACTTAGTTTTTTCATTCTATGTATGCAAAAGTTTAAAGTGCCTAAAGTGAACTAAAGTGCCTAAAGTTAAGGTATTCTATCAATTTTAATTATAATTGATCGCGCTGAAAGCGCATTCCTCAACTTTAGCTCACTTCAAACTTAAAACTTCAGACTTTTGGACTTCAGCTTATACGGGATAGTGCCCAGATAAAAATACGTCATTGTATTTATGAATTAGAGCCTTAAGTTCATAATTACTCTTACCGCAAAGCCACATAGGATATCGATATCTCATCCGCGGCGGCGGAGTTAAAAGATTTAATAAAGATACGGCGGTAAAACAGTAAGAGAAAACCAGATACGGGTTTCATCGTTGGTGATCTCGGCGCCGACCTTTCCACCGTGAGCTTCAATCAACTCTTTGACAATAGCCAGTCCGATGCCTGCACCGCCATGCTCCCGTGAACGAGATTTTTCACCCCGGTAAAATCGTTCGAAAATAAATGGAAGATCTTTTTCAGAGACTTCAATACCGGTATTTGCGAAAACGACTTGAATTTCTCCCTTGATCCGTTGAGTAAATATTTTAACGTTTCCACCGGGAAGTGAATACTGATAAGCGTTTTGCATCAGATTTCGAATAACCTGGGCAAGTTTATCGGGATCGGCAGACACCCGGATCGCACCATCCATCCCCGTTGTATCGACATCGATACCCTTTGTCTCAAATTGGGATCGAAAAACATCGAGTACATGTTCGATCACATCTGCGATTCGAATTTCCACCGGATTGAGATTTTCCTTGGCTGCATCTGCTCTGGCCAATCGCAGAATGTCTTCCACGAGATGCGTCAGCCGCAATGTCTCCTCATGGAGAAGCTCAAAGGTTTCCCTGGATTTGGGCACGACATCGTCAATCAGGGCTTCAAGATATCCCTGAATATTGTTTAACGGCGTTCTGAGTTCATGCGCCACATCAATCATCATGGTTTTCCGAAGTCGTTCAATTTTGTGAAGACTCTCCGTCATCCGGTTAAAGGCAATGGCCAGTTGACCGACTTCATCCGTGGACGTCACCGGAATACTTGCCGAATAGTTTCCTGATGCAATCCGGCGCGTAATTTCGGTCATCTGGGAGAGGGGCTCCAAAACCCGCTTAATGAGCAGAAAGCTGAGAACCATGGCAAGCAAAATCGCAGACAGGCTCGCCCAGATAAGGTATCTATGAACCGCGCTCAGAAACATTTCATGACTTGGGCCGGGTGAAATGTTGTATTTCTCCATTAAAACCATAAAATAATCGGCGGAAAGGTAATCCATGGACAGCCATACGATAACGATAACGAACCCGATTACCAGAACATTTATCCCGAGGAGTTTCCATACCAAGCGTACGGTCACCGGTAAGTTTTTTTTTTGCATCATCCGCCGTCTTCCGCAAAATGATACCCCATGCCGCGAGCGGTCAGAATGTACCGGGGGGCTGATGGGTTATCTTCGATTTTTTGTCTCAACTTCCCGATGTGAACGTCGATGACGCGGTCAATGACCAGCGCTTCGCCTGTGGGATAAAGACGATTTATAAGCTCGTCACGGGTAAAAATTCTTCCGGGAAAGGCCATAAGCGCTTGTAAAAGCGAATATTCATGCGGCGTAAGTTGAACGGAGCGACCCTTTAAACTTACTTTCCGCTTTTCCGGATCTAACACCAGGTCCTTATAAGACAGCACACGGTTATCTTTTTCCGGAGAAAGACGTCCTCTCCTGAGAATGGCCTTGACACGGGCAACCAGCTCTCTCGGGCTGAACGGCTTGACCACATAATCGTCGGCGCCCAGTGTCAGACCGGAAATCCGGTCGACTTCTTCCTCTCGGGCGGTAAGCATAATGATGGGAACATCGGAAAATCGCCTGATCTGCCGGCAGACTTCCCAGCCGTCCAGTTTCGGAAGCATCAAATCGAGGATCACAAATATCGGGTAATGACGTTTTGCAAGCGCCAGCCCCTGACGTCCGTCATGGGCAACCAGGGTTTTAAAGCCTTCTCGATCAAGATAAAGCGCCACCAGGGAAGCCGTCTTTTTATCGTCTTCGATAATTAATATGGGATTCGTATCATCGTAAGCAGGCATGGTCTCTTTTTTTCCCGGAGTTGATCAGGCCAATACATATGGTGTTTCCGTTCATGAACGATATCAACAAGACATCTTAGAATAGCATAGAGAAAATAAATTAACTATCTTTTGTTTCCGTTAAAAAAAATCAACGAATCAAAGAACTTCACCGAAGGCACCCCATCACGGAGGCAGCCGGGTTTCCGGTCATGCAATGAACAATTTCTATGTTTCGAAAATCTTTATTCAATCTTTACATTTCCTTTACCCAAGCTTTACCTTGAACCCTTATCTTATTACCGGCAATGGCAATCGGCCGGCGGTGAACCGTCGGCTGATTTCCCAATATGTATTCTTTTAATCGATAGAAAACAACGGAGGTGTATTATGAGACCAATTATTATGGCAGTCGCACTCTTTGCAGTAATTTTTCTTGGCTTTCATCAGGTTAGGAGTATGGATAAAATGGACAAACCCATAAAGAACAAATCCGAGACCACCGCATCCGCCGTGTTTGCCGGCGGCTGTTTCTGGTGCACGGAATCGGATTTTGAGAAAGTCGACGGCGTGATCGAGGCAATTTCCGGTTACACCGGCGGCAATTTCAACAACCCCACATACCAGCAGGTCTCCGGGGGCGGCACCGGCCATGTGGAGGCCGTGAAGGTGATTTACGACCCGGCTAAAATTAACTACGAAAAACTGCTGGAGGTGTTCTGGCAGCATGTGGACCCCACGGACCCGGGCGGCCAGTTTGTGGACCGGGGCCTCCAGTACCGGAGTGCCGTCTTCTATGCCAACGAAAGGGAAAAACACCTAGCCGAAAAATCCAAGCGGCGTTTAGAAACTTCGGGACGATTCGACAAACCTATCGTTACGGACATTCTGCCCCTGGGAGAATTCTATCCCGCCGAGGACTACCATCAGGACTATTATAAAAAGAGACCGATTCGGTATAAATTTTACCGTTCCCGCTCGGGCCGGGACCAGTTCCTGAAAAAGGCTTGGGCTAACCCGAAGGCTCATATGGATAAAAGGGCTACGACGTCCGATACGGACACCGGCATGGAAAAGACCGGCGTCTTGTCTGAAATCAAAGCCGGCATGGACAAGAGCGACATGGCCCCGGCCGGGACGGACCAAATGGAGAAAGGCGGCACGTCCCCGGATATGATGGAAAAGCACATGGGTGACGACATGTCGGACAGCGGGATGAAATCCCATAAGAATAGCACCATGGCGGACAAATCGGGTGACATGATGGGCGGTCCGTCCGACGTCATATCCAAAAGCGACCGGATGTACGTCCGTCCCACCGACGATGAGCTGCGAAAGCGCCTCACTCCCATACAGTACAAGGTCACTCGCCTGAACGGAACCGAACCGGCCTTTAACAATGAGTACTGGAACCACCACGGAGCGGGCATTTATACGGACATTGTCAGTGGCGAGCCGCTCTTTAGCTCCAAGGACAAGTTTGACTCGGGTACGGGATGGCCCAGCTTCACTCGGCCTCTGGAACCCGCGAATATCGTGGAAAAGACCGACCGGAGCTTTTGGACGGTACGCACCGAGGTGCGCAGCCGCCATGGGGACAGCCATCTGGGTCACGTGTTCAAGGACGGCCCGGCGCCGTCCGGCCTGCGGTATTGTATCAACAGCGCGGCCCTGCGCTTTATCCCGGCGAGAGATCTGGAAAAAGAAGGCTACGGCACATACAAAATGCTGTTTGAGTAAGGCGCTTAGGACCAAATCCACCCCAAGGCTTGCTCACCCTGCATTTTTAGGGATTCATGTGCAAGTGGAAATCTGATAGGGGGTAGCCTTTACGGCTACCCCCTCTTCCTACACAACGGCTCGTACCGGCCAGTCAAGCTGTGCCTTGATCAGGGACCAAACGATAATTCATTAGGTTTTACGGTACCGAATAAAATCATGGCGGAAGATGAATCTATGCCCTCTGAACCCTTTGAATCTCATGATAAATCGAACATCTTTGTGCGCCACCGATTGCCGCTTTTCCATATTAACCCAGCATTTCAGGGGTTCATTCAGTTTCTGAATGAACGGATACATGGAGAACAATTTCCTCGGTTATGATTTTATGCCGCTCCTTCGGAAACACAATTTTCTTGAATCTCTGCTTGAAATTTAGTATCTTTATCATTTTTTTTAAATTCTGGATTTGCTATCCTGGGTTGTAAGGGTTACGTTTGTTGTAAAATTGTAAATCTGACAAAACCGGATGGAACATCAAAAAACAGGGCCGGAGGCAACGGCCGGCAAAGAAAACCTATGGCTATGGGAAAACGAATAATTATAAGCTTGGTGGGGTTGATGGTATTGATTGGCGGGTTGGCCGGGATTAAATACCTTCAGATTGAGCGGATGACCGCCTATGGAGACCATTTTGTGCCGCCCCCGGAAGTTGTTACAACGGCGACGGCCAAAAACGACTCATGGGAATCTTTTCTAACCGCCGTCGGCTCCCTGGAAGCCGTTCAAGGGGTGGTGGTTACCGCAGAACTCACGGGAAAAGTGGTGCATATCGCCTTTGAGCCGGGCACCATGGTGGAGGCAGGTGACCTCCTGGTGCAGCAGGATACGTCTGTGGAATCGGCGCAGTTACGCGCGGCAGAGGCTGAGGTGGCGCTCGCAAAAATAAACTTTAAGCGCTCAAAAGAACTGGTGGCCGCTAAAACCATATCCCAATCTGATTTTGATAATGCCGATGCACAGTTCAAGCAGGCGGTGGCCCAAGCAGACAACATTCGCGCAATTATCGGAAAGAAGACCATTCGAGCCCCATTTGCCGGCCACCTCGGTATCCGACAGGTGAACCTGGGGCAAACGCTCAATGAGGGGGATGAGATTGTTTCGCTTCAGTTCCTTGATCTCCTTTATGTGAATTTTCTGTTACCGCAGCAGCGGCTTTCCCAGGTGTACCCGGGCCTCGCCATTCGACTGACCACCGATGCCTTTCCCGGGCAGGTGGTTTCCGGAAAAATTACAGCCATAAACCCCCAGGTTGATGCCGCTACCCGAAACATCCGGATTCAGGCAACCGTAGCAAACCTGGAAGGGCGACTTCGGCCCGGCATGTACGTGAACGTGTCGGTGGTGTTGCCGGATCGCATTGAGGTGCTCATCATTCCTTCCACCTCGGTGCTGTATGCACCTTACGGCGACTCCGTGTTTGTGGTTGAGAAGAAAAAAAATGATACAAATGAATCGTCCGGTCTGGTGCTGAACCAAAAGTTCATCCGTTTGGGAGAAAAACGCGGGGACTATATATCGGTTGTCTCCGGGCTCAAACAGGGGGAGACAGTGGTCAGTACCGGCGTGTTTAAGTTTCGAAACGGCCAGGCCGTTGTTATAGATAACACCCTGTCACCGGATTTCAATCAAATGCCTAAACCGGCGGATGCATAATCCAAAAGTACGCAACCCAAATGAATTTTAACCGTTTTTATTATAATATGTAACCCATGAAACTCACGGATCTGTTTATCCGACGCCCGGTCCTTGCAATGGTGGTCAATCTTGTGATCATTATTGCGGGCTTGCAGGCGATTCGGTCGCTCAATGTTCGCCAGTATCCCCGCAGCGAGAACTCTGCGGTTACGGTCACCACGGTTTATGTGGGTGCCAGCGCCGATCTTGTCAGAGGATTTATTACCACCCCTTTAGAGCGGGCCATTGCCGCGGCCGACGGCATTGAATATATTGAATCTCAAAGCGCATTGGGCCGATCCACCATCAACATTCGCTTGAAACTCAATTACGATCCCATCCAGGCGCTTTCTGAAATCAGTTCCAAGGTCGATCAGGTTCGGAACGATTTGCCCCCGGAGGCAGAGGTTCCGATCATCAATGTGGAATCGGCTGAGAGCCGGTTTGCCTCGTCCTATCTCAGTTTTACTTCCGATATACTGATGCAAAATGAGATCACCGATTACCTGGTGCGTGTGGTGCAACCCCGACTCTCTGCAGTAGAAGGGGTGCAACGGGCCGATATTCTTGGCGGCAGGACATTTGCCATGCGTATCTGGCTGAAGCCCGACCGCATGGCTGCGTTCAACATCAGCCCGGTTCAGGTCAGACGTGCCCTGGCCGCCAACAATTACCTCGCCGCGGTGGGCCGCACCAAAGGATCGTTGATTCAGGTGAATCTGACCGCCGATACGGATCTGCGATCCGTGGAAGAATTCAAACGGCTGGTTATCCGGCAGCAGGATGGTGCCATTATAAGACTTGAGGATATCGGAGACATCGTGTTGGGGGCGGAAGACTATGATACCGAAGTGCGTTTCTCAGGACAAACCGCTGTATTTATGGGTATCTGGCCCCTGCCGAACGCCAATTCCCTGGATGTCATTAACCGGATTCGTGTCCAGATGCAAGGCATCCAAAAGGAACTCCCCACAGGCATGGAGGCGAGTGTTGCCTACGATGGCACGAAATACATCAAGAACGCCATTCAAGAGGTGACCAAAACGCTAGGGGACACCCTGCTCATCGTTGTGATCATTATTTTTCTATTTCTCGGTTCCTTTCGATCCGTATTAATCCCTGTGGTCGCCATTCCCCTGTCTCTTATCGGCGCGGTGTTTCTGATGCAAATGTTTGGCTTTACCATTAACTTGCTCACCCTGCTTGCCATCGTACTTTCCGTTGGGCTTGTGGTGGACGACGCCATCGTGGTGGTGGAAAATGTGGAACGGCATCTGAGAAGAGGGCTGTCGCCCTTTGATGCCGCAATACTGGGGGCCCGTGAACTTGTCGGCCCTATCATTGCCATGACGGTTTCCCTTGCAGCGGTCTATATTCCCATCGCTTTGCAGGGAGGGCTTACCGGAACTCTTTTTAGGGAGTTTGCGTTTACCCTTGCCGGCGCGGTGACCATTTCCGGTGTGGTGGCCCTGACGCTTTCCCCGATGATGGCATCCAAATTACTGAAACCCGGAATCGGAGAACGGGGGCTGGCCGGAAAAATTTCCCGGGGATTCAGCCGTCTCAAAGACGCATACGGCCGATTGGTGGATGTCACCCTTAATGCCCGGCCGGCGGTCTACATGGTGTGGATAGTGGTCAGTTTGCTCGCCATTCCTATGTTTATCATGTCTCCGGTAGAACTTGCACCTTCTGAGGATCAGGGAGTGATTTTCGGTATCATTGATGCCGCGGCCAACGCGACCCTTGACCAGACCAGTCAGTCTGCAGCTGCGGTCAACCGTATTTTCTTCAATATACCGGAGACGGATCACACGTTTCAGTTGACCATGCCTTCCTCGGGATTCGGTGGTATGGCCACCGTCCCGTGGAACGAACGAAAACGGACGATTTTTCAGATTCTGCCTGAAGTGCAGCAAAAATTGCATGCCATACCCGGGGTTCGAGTGCTTCCGGTAACCCCGCCAGCGCTTCCCGGGGGCGGTCAGTTTCCCGTTGAGTTTGTCCTGGCTTCCACGGCTGAATCAGAACAGATCCTTTCCTTTGCCCGGCAGATTCAATTAAAGGCCATTCAGAGCGGTTTGTTTGCCTTTCCCCCTATTATCGATGTCAAGATTGACCAGCCCCAGGCGGAACTGGTTATTGATCGTGACCGGGTGGCGGATCTGGGCCTCAATCTTGAGCAGGTGGGGGTGGATATGGCGTCCATGCTAGGGGGAAATTTCGTGAACCGGTTTAACATTGCCGGCCGTAGCTACAAGGTCATTCCCCAGATCAAACGGGTGGATCGACTCAACCCGGAAC
>Ga0315537_1000572_pt1 | contig 28787 bp, 22 predicted proteins | sample SalMarSW160270MG_FD_203091 | JGI IMG/M metagenome (GOLD analysis project Ga0315537, IMG submission 203091) | Salt marsh sediment microbial communities from the Plum Island Ecosystem LTER, Massachusetts, United States - Salt Marsh Sediment SW1602-70 ...
CATCAGCCCAGATTAGTATGTAATCATCGGCTCCGATGGTGGTCTGGGCAGGGTAACCTTCCGGAATCTGCCACTTTGTGGGCTCATCCAAATCATCCGTAAGATACATCCCGCCTAAATCTATCGCCGTGTCGCCGGAATTGTAGATTTCAATCCAGTCGTCATAGTCACCTTCGGGGTCGCTGATGCCGCTGTCGCTGTTGTTCGACGCCACAAATTCGTTAATTACAAGTGGAATCCCCGTTTCAAACCAGTTGCCAACCATCAGTGCATAATCAGCCATATTAATTCTGTTGACACCGTCCAAGTCGGCGCAAGCGGGATGCGAACAACCTCCCGTATTCAGCCATTGCTCAGCGAAAACAGCAAGGTCATAAAAATCGACTTTACAATCACCGTTCAAGTCGCCCAAAGGGCACACCTTCCCAACAGCCGGAGCTGCTAAAGTTACAACCAATGCCAAAGATATTAACTGTATTTTCATATTTCCGTGTGTCTTAAACTTGTCTTGTTATTACTAAATGCCTATCCATAGGCAGACATTGTTGTTTTAAAAGGCGATAGATGAATAACCACAACGAAAGGCTTGAATCCAATCGTATATCCATAGTGAGTGTAATTTATACCCTGCCTCAAAGCAGTATTCTGACGGCGAACATACCTCCATTTTCAATAATATGCATAACTTTGTCTAAAAAGCACGCTGTCAAACCTGTTTTAATTATAGCATATTAGAGGGACATAGGTCAATGTTTTCCTTGACTAGGCCACACTCAGGAGACAATACAATAACCCTCTTCGGGAGGACGATAGGCGGCGGTGGGAGTCGAACCCACGAATAACGGTTTTGCAAACCGTCGCCTTAGGCCTCTTGGCTACGCCGCCATAATGAGAAATACACCATCATTTTACGCTAATTTGGCCCCTTTTACAATAAATTTAAATGTTATTTTTACCCAATATAAGAACTCTCCTGGCAATATTTTCACATCCAAAAACGTCTAACCCTATGTTACAAGGACTAACTATAGTAAAAAGAATTACCCAATGTTTTCGGATGTAAGTTTTAAACCGAGAAATTCGCGGGTTTTATCGGAATTTCATTTTTAAAACTTACCTCTAATATCCAGAATTGCCAGCAGTGATGCAATCGCGGGCTGGTTTTAACCTTTTATTTTATAACCTTTTCTTGTATAATAACATAGGCAAACAGGATGTTGAACCTACTTGGAAGTTATAATTGGAGATGAGTGGTATGATGTTTAGGTTTCGACCTGTATTGGTATGGCAGATTCTGTTCATTATCCTAATCTTCGGTCTCGCAGGCGGGTGCAGCAGCGAGCATTATAAAGAGCAGGCAGACAAAGAGGTATATAAGATTATTGATAGCAAATGGCAGCATAGCTACGGCCCAAAGGTCAATTACACAATCAGTGATGTAGCCCCGTCGCCTAATGACATCCGTGTTGAAAATACTGTTCCTGAATCAAGGATTATAACTCTCGTTCAAGCCGCTGCCATTGCCACTGCTCATAATCGAGATTATCAAAGTCAGAAAGAAGCACTTTATTTAAGTGCACTTGACCTAACCCTGGCTCGACACGAGTTCGCACGGCGATGGTTCGGCACTATTGATGCCAGTTACGCCAGAGACAGCAGTGATGAAAGTGTTGGTTCCGATGCCGGATTGGGTTTTGACCAGCTATTGGCCACAGGAGCACAGATAAGCACCAGTATCGCTATCGACTGGGCGCGTTTTCTAACCGGAGACCCGCGAACTTCGCTCAGGTCGGTCCTCACCACAAACGTCGTGCAACCACTGCTGAAACGTGGCGGACGACGGGTCGTCCAAGAAAACCTCACTCAGGCAGAAAGATACGCACTGTACCAGATTCGCTCGTTCAACCGCTATCGCAAAACGTTCGTAGTTTCGACTATAGATGAGTATTACAGTGTCTTACAACGAAGAGAAGAGGTAAACAACGCCAGGAATAATTACAATATGCAGGTTGAATCAAAGCAGCGCCTTGATATGTACGCTGAAGCAGGCCGCGTGGACCGTTTTGACGTCGATGAGGCGGAACAAAGTATGCTCAGGGCGGAAAATAGCTGGGTGGCCGCCCAGCAAAGATACGAACAGGCACTCGACGAGTTTAAGATAAGATTATCTTTGCCAACCGATGCTGATATTGAGCTGGACCCGAATGAGCTGGTTGTTTTGAAGGAGCTTGGGATAAGCGAGCCCAACTATGCACCGGAAGTGGCTATCGAAACAGCTTTAGCCCGACGTCTGGATTTGGCTAATAGTGCCGACAGGGTCGATGATGCTAAACGCAAAGTGGTGGTAGCCGCCGATAATCTTGGCATGGAACTGAATCTCGTCGGCAGCGTCAGTGTTAGCTCAGCAGAGGGCACCGACTTCACAAGACTGCAGTTTAATCAGGGAACCTATGGCCTGGGCCTCGAGGCGGATTTACCCTTCGATAGAAAAGCCGAGCGTAACGCCTACCGCGAAGCGCTGATAGCATTTACCCAACAGCAGCGAACATACCAAAACGATGTTGACCAGGTCAAATTGAATGTGCGCGACGCATATCGCCGGCTGCGCGAACAGGCAGAGTCATACCGTATCCAAAAATTAAGTCTTGAATTAGCCCAAAAGCGGGTAGAGAGTAATGAAATGTTATTAGATGCCGGCCGAATTACCGTGCGACTTTTACTAGATTCGCAGAATGCTCTGCTGGATGCTCAGAATAATTATACAAGCGCTTTAGTGAGCCACACCATCGCAAAATTGAACTTTTTCCGCGATATCGGGGTATTACAGGTTAGGCCTGATGGAATGTGGGAGCAAGATGTACAATGAGGAGACTGAATAATGGCAAAAAGTAATATGAATGATGACCAGCCAAAGCGTAAATCATTCAAGGTTCTTGGTGCAATTATACTCGTTGCGGTCCTTGGTCTGGCCCTCGTTTTGTTCGGAATGGCCGGGGGCGGCGCCGAGCCAACCAGCGAACTGGCCACTTTTGTGGCAAAAAGAGGTCCTCTGACCATCAGCGTGTTGGAGTCCGGCACTATAAAAGCCAGAGAACAGATTATAATAAAGAACGAGGTCGAAGGCCGAACCTCCATTATTACACTAATTCCCGAAGGGACACACGTTAAGAAAGGCGACCTCCTCGTCGAATTGGACGCGAGTACATTGCAGGACAACAAGATAGACCAGGAGATTCGAGTGCAGAATGCCGAGGCCTCTTATGTCAATTCCAAGGAAAATCTGGCCGTAGTGAAGAATCAAGCTGAGAGCGACCTGGATGTGGCCAAGCTCACGCTCGAATTTGCCCGGCAGGACCTGACGCAGTACAAGGAAGGGGAGTATCCTAACGAAAAAACAGCCGCTGAAAACGCAATCACCCTCTCAGAAGAGGAACTTTCCCGTGCTGAAGAGACTCTTGCGTGGTCGCAGAAACTGTTCGAGAAGAAGTATATGGCCAATACCGAGCTGCAGGCTGACAAGCTGGCTGTGAGCCGGAAAAAGAACGACCTTATCCTCGCAAAAAATAATCTTCAACTGTTGGAGAATTTCACTTACCCGCGGGAAATCAAACAGCTCGAAAGCGACGTCAGACAGGCCGAGATGGCTTTGGAACGCACAGAACGCAAGACCAAAGCCGATGTCGTTCAGGCAGAGGCCGATTATAAAGCGAAAGAGGCGGAATATAACCGCCAATTAGATAAGCTGGCAAAAATTGAGGACCAAATAAAGAAAGCCAGGATATATGCCCCGGCCGATGGAATGGTCATCTATGCAACCAGTGCCCGAAGAGGTGGCTTCCGCGACAATCGGGAGCCGCTGGATGAAGGTGTCGAAGTTTTCGAACGGCAGGAGCTGATATACCTTCCTACTGCCACATCATCGATGGCTGAAGTGAATATCCACGAGGCAAGTCTTGAAAAGGTTCAGGTCGGACTTCCTGCGGTAATAACGGTTGATGCACTTCCGGGCAAAAAGTTTCTGGGTTCTGTTGCCCGCATCGCCCCACTACCCGACCCGCAGAGTATGTGGATGAATCCCGACCTGAAGGTCTATAACTCAGACGTATATTTAGAGGGCAATGACCCGGCGCTGCGAACCGGCATGAGCTGCAAAGTCGAGATTATCGTCGCTCAGTATGAAGACGCAGTGTATGTACCTGTTCAGTCAGTCTTGCGGGTAGGAACAGGACATGTCGCTTACATTGCAAAAGGTGGGGTTATCAAAGAACGAAATATCGAGATCGGCCTGGACAATAACAGGATGGTCAGAATCATCAGCGGCCTGAGCGAGGGGGAAATTGTCCTGCTTACGCCTCCGCTGAAATCGGCCTCCATCGAACCCGGCTCACAGGGAGTCGGCACCGGCTCGGCAGGTTCTGCCGATACATCCGATACATTGAAGCAACAGATAAACGAGAGACTTGAAATTGCCAATGGGACACAACCAGAGGCTCGCCAGCCAGATAAGCAAAGCCCGGAAGAAGCATCATCCCCAGATGCATCTTCCGAATCCGAAAGGATGCGACAGCGTCTGGAGAATATGACGGACGAAGAACGGCAGAAAATGCGCGAGAGATTCGAGAATATGTCGGATGAAGAGCGTGAACAGATGCGTCAACGCTTTCAGGGCTCAGGAGGAAGAAACAGGCAGCAGCCTCAGGAAAGGAATCAGTAGATGGCAGAGCCGCCTATCACAGAAAACAACGAAATCATCAAGCTTGACAAGGCCCGAAAAACATACCAAATGGGAATGCAGGAAGTCCATGCCCTTGATGGTGTAACAGTCTCCTTCAAAAAGGGCAGCTTCTGGGCCATAATGGGTCCCAGCGGTTCGGGGAAAAGCACAATGATGAATATCCTCGGCTGCCTTGACAGACTTACCTCCGGACGGTATTTGCTCGAAGGCAGGAATATCAGTAGTTTTGACGACGATTCTCTCAGCGAACTTCGACTCAAATATCTTGGATTCATATTCCAGAGTTTCAACTTAATACCTCAGCTAACCGTCCAACGTAACATAGAATTGCCGCTTTACTATCTGGGCTGGGATGCTATTCGCAGTGCCAAGCGTGCAGAGGAACTGGCCGAAGAAGTAGGACTTGGTGGTAGATTGGACCATCGTCCCACAGAGCTTTCAGGCGGTGAAATGCAAAGAGTTGCTATCGCCCGTTCCCTGGCCAACGACCCGCAGGTCATTTTTGCCGACGAACCCACCGGGAATCTCGACTCATCCACGGGTGAACAAATCCTGGAATTACTCGTCAAATTAAACAAGCAGGGCAAAACAATCATTATGGTGACGCACGAACCCAATATAGCCAAGCACGCTCACAACCAACTGCATATGATTGACGGCGTGATAGACAGAATTGAATGAAAGTCCAATGAAGCAAACTAAAATATTCAGAAACATATGGCTGGGCGTTGAGAACGTGCTGATGCACAAACTGCGCTCGTTTTTGACCATGTTGGGAGTCGTATTTGGAGTAGGAAGCGTCGTGGCAATGTTGTCAGTCGGTGAAGGCGCCAGCAAAGAAGCGCTTGAACAGATACGAAAGCTCGGAAGCAACAACATCATTATCTCAGCAGTCAAGTCAGCCGAAGAAGAAGCGATGGCTACCACGCATTCACATATGAGCATTTACGGATTGACCTATGATGACCAATTCAGGGTTGCTGAGAGTTTCAGCAGCATCAGAAAGGCCGCACCGGTGAAGCTGATGCGAAAGGAATCTCGTCTGCGTGAAAGAGCGATGGAACTACGGGTAGTTGGAACAACACCCGAATGGTTCGAGCTGGTGCCTCGCGAGGTCTTAGCGGGTCGTGTGCTTCTTCCAGCCGACCAGGATAAACAGGCCCCCGTTGCCGTGCTGACCGAGTTCGGCGCTCGAAAAATCCTTGCCACCGAAAACACCATAGGCCAGACCTTCCGCATAGGCGGTGACGAGTTCGAGATTGTTGGTATCATCAAAAGCGAAAGCGGCCAGGCCGGAAACATCCAGATACCAGACCAGCAAATCGACGTCTATATTCCCATAGAGGTCGCCCGTAAATATTTCGGCGATATAACCTTTATACATACATCAGGTTCACGGACATTGGAACAAGTCGAGCTGCACCAGATTATTGTACAGGTAGACAATACCGACAACGTAGAAGCAACTGCAAGTGCCATTGAAGAAATGCTGAAACGGTTTCACAAAAAGAAAGACTACATCATCAGCGTCCCTCTTGCCTTACTAAAACAAGCCGAAGCAACAAAACGAACGTTCAACATCGTATTGGGCTCTATCGCAGGTATCAGTCTTCTGGTCGGCGGAATTGGCATTATGAACATTATGCTTGCCTCCGTAACAGAGCGTACTCGCGAGATAGGAATCCGCCGGGCTATTGGCGCCAAGAGAAGACAAATTGTTCTTCAGTTCCTCATCGAGACGGTTGTCCTGTCCACCACCGGAGGCATCATCGGTTTAGGCGTGGGTGCGTTGATACCATTTTTGATAACTTACTTCTCAGGCATGATGACGGTCCTTACATTGTCAGGCGTCCTGTTTCCACTATTGATTAGTATGACCATCGGTATAATCTTCGGACTTTACCCCGCAATGCACGCCGCCAGGGTTGACCCCATCGTGGCCTTAAGACATGAGTAAAAACCAAACGTATATTCTAATCGCTGCTTTCCTCACGTGTTTGGTATGACTCATCAGAGATAGTTTCCCTTACGGATATAGCACGTACCAGCGCCACTGCCACCCAAACACCGCTGGCAACGACGAAGAAAGCCCCAATTACCACAAGAATCAAAATAACCACACCCATCATTTACGCCCAACTTTCAACTTTCTTCCCAACCAATGCCCCACAACATATGCCAGAAGCGCCGCACCAAGAGCCGGGATAATAGCAGGCACTTTAATCGCTTCCGGCAAAAAAAACTGAAACACTACAGCAACAATAGTCCCCACACCCATTGATAGGATGCCGGCAAGAGGACAAGGACGCTTAATCCAAAGGCCGATTATAAGGGCCGGAAGTATTGCAGGAGCCCAAATTGTATAGCAAATAAGCAGACCTCTTATGATACCGGGAACAGCAACCGCGCTAGCCGCCGCGATAGCCGCAATAACTACGGTTGCATAACGACCGATATCCAGAGAGGTCTTATCTTTCAGGGCAACGAACGGCTTAACGACATCCTCGGCAAACGCCACCGCACCGGCGTTTAAAAGCGAATCAAGGCTGGACATCACCACCGACACCAATACTACGACTAAAAGAGCATAACCACAGGCCGGCATTGTTGATTTGACCAGGTCCAGCAAAACATGGTCTTCGCTTGTGCCTTCTGGAATAATGCCCCGGGCTGCAATACCAAGTGATATCATCACCAAAAACCAAACAGTGCTGAAAATCCCTGCTAATATAAAGCCATTTCTTGATATGCGTGTTGTTCTGGACGCCAACGCACGATTTGCATAGGGTGGTATGAGCGTCTCACCAAGCAGAAAGGCCGCAATCAAGCCGACCATCTCAACAATTGATGTGGAAGCGAACCCATTTTTGACAGCAGTTGAAGCTTCTCCGGCAAATGCTGCAGCACCGCCTTTGAGGTGAAACACCACTACGAATAAAAACGCCATCGGCAACAGTATGGCAAACGCACTAAATTGAAAGGCGTCGGTTATCACACTTGCTCGCAGTCCGCCGAAAGTTGTGTATAGTGTTGTCACGCCGACAATTATAACCACAGACGACCAGATAGGCAGGTCGAATATATCATTTAATACAACTCCGCCGGCCTTGGCCATAACCGCAGCAAAACCGGCACACAAGCCAACTGAAATAATCCCTGCAACAAACTGACACTTCCGGTCGTACTTCTGACCTATAGCATCGCCCAGAGTGTGACAGTCCTTCAAACTCCTCAGCCTTGGGGCAACCAAAAGCCCAACCAAAATATTCTGTACCGCATATGCTAATCCCATCACCAAAAAAAGAAAACCACTTACAAAGCCCCTGCCGACAAAACCAATCGAAAAACCCGGTCCCACATAAGTCGCTGCGAGACTGCCAAATACCAGTGCCAACGGAAGCGCCCGTTTTGCCAATGAGAACTCTGCAAACTCACGAGCGGCCCGTGCGCGCACAGCAACAAACGTAAGAACCAACACGTAAACTATAACAACAGCCAATAATGAGACCGTATGCACAGTTTCGACCCCAATCTGCTATTCTATGTTATCAGTTCCAAAGCTGGTTTGTCCGGCAATTCTTGAATCCTATTCACGCCTGTCCTGAAACATTTCCTCTTCCAGCTCGTTAATGACGTTGTTTAGTTCAGCTTCTGTCCGAACCCATCCAAATCGCGCATCGACGAGAAAAGTTCGATACCACTGTATCAGGTTCCTCGCAAAATCTTCGTCCCTGCAGTAAATTCCGAACGATATTTCTCCTGCATGTGCCTTGGCCCTTCTGGGTATATGCGGAAAGGCCAGCAGCACCGCCTTTTGGGTTAACAAAAACTCCAGGTCAGAGACCTTGCTGTTGTAAATCCGAAGTCCGCCCGATTTGATGGCCTCAGGGTATTTACGAAAAAGATGATAAGCGGCGTTGGAAAGTCCCGGCACACTCAGGTTCAGTGCCCGATGCACTCTTACATCGGGATAATCAATTATGATTTCATAGAGGGCACTGAGATAATCATCCATCGGCTGCCGTTCACCTTCGAACAACATACACGTCCAAATCTCACTATAACCGGTGCTGTCAAGCTGTTCCTGAAGCATTTTCCTGGCGACATTGTATGTTTCTCTTCGGCTGCCCAATACCTTCAGTTGTCTTTCGGTCAGAACCTTCGCCCAGGACGGCATTTCCTTTGGCAGAGACTCCGGTGGACAAACGCCAAGCCGGGTTAAAAGCCGCAGGAACTGCTTCTCCTGAGAGCCATAGAACCTTCTGCCTACGACACTGCCTACATTGCCCATACATTCCATGCCATATTGTTTATGGTAGCCAAACGACAGCCGATGTACATCGTAGCCTTTGGCGACAAGCATCTTTTCCAACTCACCAATCAGGTAAGCGGCCTGCTTCTCCGGAGCTCTGTCGATTGACAAATGAACATTTGGACACAGCACAATCGGCCTTTTGCCTATCAGCTCCGACAAAGATGCGAATTCCTGTGCAGCTTCCTGCATCTCCTCTTTGCTGTCATATAGCTCGATACAGACGAATACCAGCAGCACATTTCTGAAAACCATTTTCGGCTGTGGCGGTGAAATTGCAGCGGCATCTATCCTCGATGATGGCTCCTTGTCCTCAAAATAGCAGGTTAAGCATTGGTGGCAATCCAGAATCATATCGATTTCTCAGCATTTTTTCCCGTTTTATGCGCAGGCCCTGCCTCGGTAGTGTAGCTGCCTCGTGACGATGCCCTGGCCTTTTTCAATCGAGAGGATATTTCAGCATCGACTCGTGATATGAATAGGCCCACATTTGGTGCAACAGCATTGTCAGCAAAGCCGACACTATTCAGAACCCTCACTATCTCCACGGAATCCTGAAACTCTCGGCAAGTCGTTATCATTTCCGCTTCATCTCGCGTAAGCGACTTCAGAAACGTCGGAATACAACCATCACGCAAGGCACCTGCGTAATCAACAAGCAATTCCTGTATTTCCCGGTTTTTCTCAACCATTTTTACCTACTCCTATGTAAAGGTTCCTCAAACAAAACAAAGAACGTTTGGTGGCCCAAACTGATAACTAATCTTTGTCATAATATTCGCTTAACATCTTCTTCAGCTTCAAAATAGTTCTATATTCAAGCATTTTAACTGCCCCGACCGTCGTTTTCAGCTCATTGGCTATCGACCTGTTAGACATACCTTCCATCCAAAGCTCTATCGCCCTTCTCTCTCTGGCTTTTAGTTTGCTTAACATTAGCCGAAGAACCTGATGGCACTCCATTTGAGACACCATCTCAAGAGCGCTTAATTCGGGGGCGACAAGATTCATCATACCCTTCTGCGATAAGTTTAAATTTCGATTTATCCTTCGGTAAACCTGTCTAAGGCGCTTCCGCATATAGTATAAATATACAGTTCGCAAAAGTTCATTCTCGCTGGTAACATCACGCAGTCGCTGAGGATTTTCCCAGATATCGGCATATACGTCTTCAAGAACATCTTCACACTCTACTTCATTACCCAGGTAGCGGTACAGACACCTTATGAAACTGCCAAAGGTGGCCCGCACAAAGGGCTCCATAGCCCGGCGACGCCGCTCTGCATCCGGGGCGGTGAGTCCTTTTAGGGCGTTTCGCAGCCGCTTGTTCATAGCGTGTCTATTGCCACTTTTGTCCTGCATTCCACTCGTCATCCTGAAATCACCGAAACTGCCGCCCTGTCTATTAAAGGCACTAACCTGACGTCAGGTAACGATAATTATATATGAAAAGCTCAAATTCTTCAATAGTCGAGTTATTCATAGTCAATAGAAACAAAAGCGGCTCTTTGAACCTTTACGGTCACTTACCCTGCCGCTAAAAGCCGTATATAGGTCTCAACTCATTCTCGCTCGGCAGGTGGCTATAGTATTCGCCTCTTGTGCCGACATAACCCACGCCATGTCTTCTCAATCTCACTTGGCTGATAGAGCCGTTACTGTTGGTAACATTGACCGCAACGTAGCTCATCTCATCACGGATGGAATATCTTTCGGCCTGTGCTTTTTTCTTGTCGCTTTCATTGCCCAATATATAGCCGGCGCCGCCCCCCACTGCTGCTCCAATCAAGGTTGCCTCAGTATCACCGCCCGCCAACTGGCCGATACCGGCGCCGGCCAGCGCACCAATAGCCGAGCCGACTTGTGCATCACTCTCACAACCGGCAGCAAATACGAAACCAAAACCCACAACCGTCACTATTAAAATTTTTAACAATGCTTTAATCATTTTACACCTCCATTAAATTTGAATTTGTTCCTAAATTAGCTATCATAGGCAGGCTTCTTTCGGCTCGAGGTTACATTCGAGCCAGGCCGAAGCCATCACCGCAATAATACTTATTGACCAGTATTCTGAGCTTCGCTGTTTCCGGCTTTGATTTTTTCCAGCAGTTCGAGCAGGATATTAGCAGCAGGTGCATTCTCCAAATCCTCACTGGCCCGCAGCAGCGGCTCGACCGCCTGGTCTATCTCACCTATACCGAGCAATTGATAACCCAGCAACAGTTGCAAATCTGCATCGAAGCTGAACGACTCCGCCGCCTCTTTAAGGCAATCGATTTGTCCAAGCAATACCTCTTCATCAGGATAAAGCCCGCGTGGATAGAAAACGCCTTCCTTTTCCGGACTGACTTCCGCCAGCACTGTTCGAAGAACATCGGCCGCTTCTGAATATTGCTCATTGGCTAAAAGGGCCTGACTATAGGCAAAAGGAAGTATCATATCATCGGGCGCCAGCCCCATTGCCCTGGCGAATTTCTCAACGGCCGCCCTATAATCGCCGGCCTCAAATGTGCTGACACCTTCATCGAAAAAGGTATCAGCCAAAGTCGGCACCCCGGGCCCTTGAACCCCCTGCAGTGCGAGCTTCTCCCGAACGTCCGCAAAGGTAGTATGGTCAACAGGCACTATTTGACCGGCATAGGATGGAATAGTTGTGCCGTTATAGTAGTAGTTATATGTGTAATACGTGTAAGTATTACCCTTTATTTCGCGAGCTATAGGATAGTAGCCATACCAGCGATAAGGATGACAGCCATACCAGTAATAGCGGACACAACTGTACTCAATCGGCCAATACCCGCCAAGACTCACGAATACGTATTTACGCAGGTAATAAGGATAAACATAGCTAAATCTAAAACGCGGCCCCCAATTATAATATACGGTGAAATGGTACTTAGGCCGGACAATCCTGTGGCATATCCGGTCATAATAATCCCTGTAAACATGCTCATTGCGACGGACGTGTTGGACTACTTCCGAACGCTCCTCGTATATTCGTGGTGAAAAATGTCTTCCCTCAAAGCGATGCTCATCAGTTACATCCCTTTTGGATACACCGCGCAATTCCCCGCTACTCACAGAAGTTTTCAGATTGCTGGAGACAATTTTTCTTGGTTCTGAGCCGGCCGACAACCTATTGAAGACTCTCCCAATTATGTTTTTATGTCCTCGCCTACCATCGGCTATCTTTCCTAAACGCTTATCATTGGATTTAGAACTTCTCAAAACACCAGAATTATTACTACGTGCCGGTGTTGTATTATCATTCTTTGGTTTACTATCACCAATATGTTCTCTTGAGCCAAAGGCGGACGGTTTTCCAGCACCAACTACACTCCCGATGCGAGAGGCCCTGTCAGAATTTATTCGATTGCTTCGACCTGTATCCGTCAGGGTTACCTTTGAGTCATTTTTGCGCAGCGAAACAATAGCTGCAGAAGATGTCTTATGCCCGCTTCTTGAATTTGTAATGCCCTGAATATTATTCGACCTTACAGGACTACTCGAAGGCGTGTTCGACGGCTTTTGCACAACAGTAACAGTTGCCTTTTGTTCACTGATTGGGCTGATAATTCTCTCCCTTTTCTCTATATTTATTCGCGCGCCGGGGCTTATCGCTTGTCGTTCCGCAGTATTGCCGGCAGACGTGCTCTTTATGCCAATCGCGCCGCCGACGCTGTCCGTCCTGGCCGGGTTTGTGCTGCTTACACCTGTTGAGGGCGACTTTTCCACGGTAGTTGATAACGACTGCCTGTTAATAATTTTGCTGCCGATACGCGATGTTATTCCTGAGCTTATTTGATTATCTGCTTTTACAGATACCTGTTTTCCAGAAGTGAAACCTCGTCCTATCGGCTTGCTAGCGCGCGATGAACTTCTTACCCTTACGGCAGAGCTACTACTGGGTAACACACTGCGTGCCTGCCGAATGCTTTGGGCGCTAATCTTTATTGAGCTACTCTGTTGCGATGGTTTTGAGACGCTTGTATTGGTTTGAGATTTTACTGCCTGTGAACGAACCGTTACATTCGTTGTTGCTTTGTGGTCGTTTGAGGATGGTCGGGATTGCCTGGAAGGAGATGCTTCGCTAACCTGTCGGTTTTCCCGAGCACTACCACCCTTTTTGCTGTCTTCACCGCGTGTTTTTTCAGCTAATGCGGATTCTGAAAAAACCGTCATTGCCAAAGCCAGCGTCATACAAACAATCCTAAAAGCATTTTTATATTTTCCCGCTAACATCATACGCTCCTTTCTCTGGCCCGGCAGGACTACCCGGATTATCCCGCCAGCCCGGATTATCTGTTTTAACCTCACTATCAAAGAAATATAAGATTCTGCTCTACCCATTAAAGGCGCCGATCTGACATTCGGTAACAGAAATTCTGCCCCGAAATCGCCTTATTCAGCAAGCGTATATACTTTTACAGGTTAAAACGCGAGACCTTAATGAATGGGTAATTGCTTTAGCGCGCGGCCTAAGTACGGTAATGAGCTAAAAAGTGAAATGATTTCGATTCTTAGAATGTACGGATTCAACCAGATTTGCTGACTAACACAGATAATGACTGTTTGTATTAGTTCCTCTGGAAAAATAACTGAGAATCAGTTGTAGCAAATTGGACGACTTTATTAACCGCCGCCGCCAATTCATCAATCTGCTGCTCCAGCCGATTGCAATATTCCTGCAATTCGTTCTCCACCCGCATATGCTCAATGACCTGATTCTGGAGCTGTTCGTTGGCTTTACTTAATTCGACGGTTTGCTGCTCATAATGCTCGCGGTATTGCCGCAGTTCGTTTTCCACACGCCTGCGCTCGGCGACCTGCCCCTTGAGCTGCGTGCTGACCGTCGCCAATTGTGCCCCTTGCTGCCTGAGCAGCTCCTCTGCCTTTTTACGACCGCTGATATCTGTTACAAAAACAATAAGTCCGACGACATTACCCAGCTCGTCTTTAAATGCTGTCATTTTTGTCCGTGTGGCAAATGCCGTGCCATCGCTTCGCATGTGTTCGATTGGCCCCTCGAGCCGCCCTCTTCTTTTGGTCTCCTCAATGAAACCAATCACATCGGCCCGCATTTGCTCTTCGCTGTGGAATGCGCTAATATGTTTGCCAACCAGCGCATTTCTGTTGTCGTAACCATGCATCGTAACCCACGCGTCATTAACAAACCGAAGTACCCCGTTTTGGTCCACCACAGCAATTGCTTCGCCTGCCTGCTCGGCTATCATCGTTAAATACCTCACCGTCCGCTTGACACGATTAATCTCAGAAATCATATTATCCATCTAATTAATCCTCGAAAAAGCACCAATTATCCATCTGACAACCGACTTCTACCTATCGAAACACCTATAACTATCCGAAAAGCAACATCAAAATAAGACATCGGTAAAAACAAACCGGCACTTTTTGAAATGATACCTAAACCACAGTTCTTTTTACAAAACACTGCTTGTGTGGAAATATTGCAGACCTTATAGGGCTTGGCTTTAATAGATTTACTTCTATCGCAGGTGACTGATTCGCCCTATGCCCCTTACAAAAACCGCGCCCGGCAGGACTCGAACCTGCAACCTTCGGATTCGAAGTCCGTCACTCTATCCAATTGAGCTACGGGCGCAAATGTGGACTACAAACTTAAAAGCAACCGGAATATCGTAAAACATCAAAGTCCTTTAACTCGTATTTCCTCAAGGCCGCCGCTGTAAACCCTCTTTCTTTGGTTGCTGGACGATTTTTTCCATCGGCACTTCGCCATCGCCGAACACAAAAAATTAGAAATATCTATCCATCCTACGATTATCTCTTAAAATAACCAGCCGTTCTACCTCCGTCAAATCAAAACTTGCACTCGGCATTAATCATGGGATAATCAAATGGAAAAAAGGTCCTACGCCAGCTATACAACACCCTAACTCTGAAATAAAACATATGCAGGAAAAAAATTGGGGTTTTATCTCATAATCCAGCGCTTACTCTTAAAATCTATCCCCGCTTCAGACCTCATTACCGCATCACTTTTAAGGGCGTAATTTAATTCAAGGGTCTTCCTCAGATAAACCTTAATCGGCCTGCCTGTCTCTTTGTCCTTCGCCACCGGATGGTCGATAGCAATCGTCTCATTACTCAAACCGGAAATGAATATTTTTATGCCGCTGGCCTTAGCATCAAAATCCTGCCATATAACAGCTATATCTTTGGTATTATCTTCACCCTGAAGAATCCTGTTGCTCGTCTCTTCCAACTGTTCGAGAAACGGATACTGCTCCTGATGGCGTCTTTTTATCTGCTCAAACACCAATGCCGGCACACCCATACCCGCCGGTATAATTTGAAAAGTATCTGTCATAAGGTCGCATTTGGGATAAAAACCCACATCCTGGTTTGTCTTGTTGGTTATCGTCAGTATCACGTACCAGAATCGGACCAGTTTGTTGCTATCGATGCTTTGCAGCACAATCTGCTGTGGATGAGTAAATACGGTATTTAGCGTCCATATACCCGGCCCAGGCACGACCGCTGGCTCCGGTGCTGCCAAACACACGCAAGCCATTACACTACAGATTATGATAATCCGAAAAGCAAAAACTCTCATTATATCGCCCTCACTGATTATTTTGCTCTACTCTTGCAATTCTATATGTATTTTACACCAAAACCACCCGACAGCCAAGAATATTTTCATCTTTCGCCCTGACCCTGATTAGCAAATATCATATCAACGCGACATTTACCCCGTTTTATCTGTTTACTTTTATAAACAATGCACCATTAGAATATTTCGGCGCTTTGGCCTGATTTTGTTCGTGATTTTACCAAATTTTTAATGCCCCTGTCACCTTTTTCTGAATCCTGAAACGAAAACAAAAAACCATTGCCTAATAAAGCCAATTGAGTTATTTTAAGATGATTGTTGACTGGTACGAGTGACCGGTCTTTATTTTTACCAATCCGCCACAGGCGAACAGGGTCGATTTAATGCCAGATGAAAAAGAACATTTCCAGCGGCAAATACTATTGCAGCAGGTCGAAATTCCGCTCGAAGACAGCGATTCAATAAAGCTGAAAGAGCTGCTCAACGAGCAGAGAAGCAGCGACATCGCAGAAATTGTTCAGCTCCTGGACAATGAGCAAAGACGCACTATCTTCGATGTCCTGGAGAAGGCCGTCTCCGCCGAAGTCCTCGAAAAGGTTGATGAAGCAACCCGCGCCGAGCTGTTTCAACTGCTAAAAGAAAACGAAATAAAAAACCTGATATCCGAGCTTGACCACGATGACGCCGCAGACCTGCTGGCGGAACTGCCTGAGGAAGTTCGTGATAAAGTCATCAGGAGTCTAACACCGGTCGACTCGGCAAATATAAAAAAGCTGATGAGCTATTCCAAAGACTCAGCGGGCGGCATTATGGACCCGCTGGTTATCAGTGTCGACGAAGATGCCACTGTCGCACAAACCATCAGCAAAATAAGGGCTTCGGAAATTGATGAGGATTTCTACTCGGTCTTTGTGGTTGCTAAAAATGGTAAATTCCTCGGTGATGTTCGTATCCGCCTGTTGCTGACACGACCTGAGGATACCAAAATAAGCACACTTGTTGAGACCGACACGATTTACGTTACCGCTGATGCCGACCAGGAGGAAGTCCGCAATATCTTCAGAAACAACGACCTTATTGTCGTCCCTGTTCTTGACGTCGAACACAGGCTCATCGGTCGAATCACCGCCGACCGAATCATCGAGGTCGCCGATGAGGAAGCAGTTGAAGACTTATATGCAATGGCTGGTACCGACCCCGAAGAGCTGGACAAAGTCTCTGTTATGCATGCAGCCCGCATCAGAATGACCTGGCTTCTACCCTGTTTGCTTGGCACAGGCGTAACTGCTTTCGTCCTGATACTTTTTAATAAGAAATTCAGCTTTGAAAATATGGCCTTTATATACACCGCCGCCGTGGCTTTTGCCCCTATGGTTGCCGCAATTAGTGGAAATGCAGGCCTGCAAACATCTGCTATAGTAGTCTCCGGCCTGGCCACAGGACACCTGGCAGCCCTGAAATTCAGTCAGGTATTTACAAGAGAGGTGCGGATTGCCCTTGTCGTTGCATTGGCCTGCGGCTTAATCGGTGGCTCAGTTTGTGCGATTCTTTTACACTTCCGGGCCTTGTCCACCGCCATCGAGCCTGTCCGAATTGTTTTTGCCCTCAGTATTGCAATGTTTTCGGCAATTATGGTCGCAACAACACTCGGATTATTTCTGCCGTTTCTATTTCGCCGAATCGGCATAGACCCCGCCATAAGCTCAGGCCCGCTCGTAACCACCGCAAATGACTCTATAAGCGTCGCTATCTATATGACCTTAACACTGCTTTTAGTCGTCTAAATCACAAAATACCAAGCTGCAAGCCACCGCTGGGCGTTAGTCTCGTTTCTGCCAACAAAGAGTTTGTCATATATACCTAAAATAGTCCGCAAGTCTTACACTATAAACGGCGTTTTTTTGACCGGAAGCCGGTCTTAACTAAGTTTTAGCAGGTATCAAGGTTGACATTTCGCAACAAAAATTTATAATATGATATAGAGTAAATACTTTTATTAATGTTTATTTTATATATTCCTGGAGTTTGTAATAAATTATGGCCGGTGAACAACCTTTAGATGCCCACGTAAAACTCGACCACGAACCAGAGATAAACAAATATTTCCGGGCCGCTATCAAAACTCAGGCAAATGACCTGCACCTTAAAGTCGGCCAGCCGCCGAATTTACGTCTCTTTGGCGTTTTGAAAAAAACCACCGCCGAAGTATTGACCGAGGAGAGAATGGAAAAGCTGATCTTCGAAATTCTCAATCCGGGCCAGAAGGAATTTTTCCTGCAACACGGAACCCTTGATTTCGCCCATGAAGTCGGCGATGAAGACCGCTTCAGAATAAATATATTCCGCCAGCGTGGTATGGTCAGTCTCGTGGCAAGACGGGTCAGTGCGCAAATTCCAGCATTTGAAAGGCTGCACCTGCCCCCCATACTGGAAAAAATTTCTGAAAGCAACCAGGGCCTCATTCTCGTCGTAGGTCCAACCGGCTGCGGAAAAACTACAACTATTGCATCGATGATAGACCACATAAACCGGACTCGCTCCTGTCATATAGTAACAATCGAAGACCCCATCGAATATCTCTTTAAGGACCAAAAGGCAATGGTTTCACAAAGAGAAATTGGGATTGACGTGCAAAGCTTCGATGAAGCCCTGACTTATCTGATGCGACAGGACCCGGATGTTGTATTCGTCGGTGAAATGAGAGATGCAAAAACCGTCACAGCCGGAATGAGAGCAGCCGAAACCGGACATCTTGTCTTTGGAACTATGCACTCGGCAAATGCTTCGCAGGCCGTTCACCGGCTTTTAGACTTGTTCCCACAATCCGAAAGGGACCTCGTAAGACAAACATTAAGTCTCGCAGTCAGAGCAATCGTCAGCCAGGTATTGCTGCCGTGTCTAATGGAAAACATCGACAGGATACCTGCAGTCGAGGTACTTATTGCAACCCCCCCTGTCAGAAAACTCATTTCCGAAGAGAGAGAAAGTGATTTACCCAGCGTCATACGAAGCTCTCGACGGGAGGGTATGCAAGACCTCACGGAAAACCTTTGTGAGCTCGTAAACAATGGCTCTATCGACCCAAAGGACGCATACAGATACGCACCAAATATCGAAGAATTGAAAATGGTGCTAAAGGGCATCAGAACAACTGCCGAGGGTATTTTGTGAGACTTTACCGTATTTCATCTTGGGGTATTTTATGCCGGATTTAGCACTAACTGCAGTCGAATATAGCGGTTACATATCTGTAGTTAAACTTATTATCTTTCTGGCCTCGTTTTACCTTTGGCTGCTGCTGCTCGACTGGGTATATAGTGACGCACAAGCCGTGGAAACTAATGAAACCTACTGGACGGGCATTGTCCTCGGTGCAGGTGCAGCCGCAGTAATAATCTGGATGGTCATTCCAATATTCATTATCGGAATGCTCCTGCTCATCCTGGCCGTTGGGGCAACATCACTAACTTATGTCAGGCATCGCAATACAATGGTAATGGATTACGACAGGGTCCTGACTCCCGACCACTTCAAGGAGCTGTTTGTCAACAAGGAAAAGAAACTCGACGCCCTCAAAAGATTCACTTTTATAACGGCCAATAATAATGAAGTCCCCCTGCCCCCACCAAAAACACCGGACTTTTTCGGTTACAAAACCACTTTTGAAATTTTATCTGATGCAAACTGGAAAAGGGCGGACATCATTATGTTTTCGCCTACACCGCAAAATTATGACATAACCTATTACGTAGATGGCGCAGCGTTAAAACAACCCGCTGTAGCCAGAGAACAAATAGAATATTTCATCCGCTTCCTAAAAAATCTTGCCAATCTCGATGCCGTCGAAAAACGAAAACCTCAAAAAGGAACATTCTCCACACAGGAGGAAAAAAACAGAACTGACTGGGAAGTAATCACCGCCGGCTCAACCGCAGGAGAGCAGGTCCGGCTCAAAAAAATAATCAAAGAGACCATAACAAGATTGACTGATATCGGCCTGACAAATGAGCAGCTCGAGCAGTTAAACAAACTCCGCCAGACAAAGCAGGGGCTTTTCATCGTAACAGGGCCTGCCAAATCCGGCGTTTCCGTCACTTTTTACGTAATGCTCCGAAATCACGATGCCTTCCTTAATAATATAAACACGCTCGAAAGACGACCTTCAACAAAACTGCCGAATATTACTCAAAACGTATTCGCCCTAAGCGACACCGGAACGACCACGTTTGCAAAAAAGCTCCAGACAATAATAAGGATGGGGCCGGACATCGTCGGAGTCGCCGACTGCGAGGATGCCGAATCGGCCAAGGTCGCCTCTGCAGGCGCAAAAGACAACAAGCTCATCTATGTCACAATCAGGGCAGACAGCGTCCTGCAGGCGCTCGGAAAGTGGATGAAATTAGTCGGCGACAGAAAACTCGTCGCTTCAACGCTCCTCGGCATAAGCAACCAGCGGCTGATTAGAAAACTCTGCAACGAGTGCAAACAGGCATATGCACCAAATGCAGAACTGCTGAGAAAGTTCAACATACCCGCCGAAAAAGTCAAAGCTCTATACCGCGAAGGAAAAGTCATCTACGACAAACGAGGCAGAGAAACCACCTGCGAAAACTGCAGAGGAAGCGGGTTTATAGGCAGAACAGCAATTTTTGAAACTATCATCATAAATGACCAGTTAAAAAAGGCAATCAAACATTCAAGGTCGTTGTCAGATATCGGCACCCAGTTCAGGCACGCTAAAATGATATCCATGCAGCAGCAAGCGATGTTAAAAGTAATTACCGGCACAACATCAATAAACGAAATGATAAGGGCGTTATCAAAACCAAAAAAGTAAATGATGAGAAATAATAATCATCAATTAGAGCTATGAGTCCTAACTTATAGACGAAACCGGAGACACCGTAATGGCCAGTATATTTGTCCTGTTAATAATCGCCGGATGCGCCGCCTTCCAGTATTTGAAGGGCTCGCTTGTCAAAGCATTCGCTACGATAATAATTACTATCTGCGCAAGCATCGTTGCCTTCGGCTACTATGAGGCTGTGGCGGGTCTTTTGGTAACTCGTAGTGATGACAGCAAATATCTGGCCCTTGTTCCCTGGGCACAGCCGCTGGCTTTTATACTGTTGTTCATTCTGGCATTTGCAATACTTCAGACAATCGCCGCCTATATGAACCGTCATAAAATCGATTTTGGATTTCTACCCGAACTTATTGGGCGTGTTGTTTGTGGAATCTTTTTAGGCCTCTTTCTCTCCGGCATCTTACTTACCGCCCTTGCGATGGCCCCATTGCCAAACAAATATCCTTACCAGCGCTTTAATGAGAGAAATCCCGACGCCGAAAGACCTGGCAAAGTCCTGCTCAGCGCCGACGGTCTTTCCACAGGATGGTTCTCTATGATAAGTAACGGCAGCTTCAGTGCCATCCGCAACAAAAGAAGTTTTGCCGCCCTTCATCCGGCCTTGCTGGACCAGCTCTTTCTAAACCGGCACAGCGTCTCCGACGAGATACCAATCATTACCAGCTCACAGGCAATTGAACTTCCAGACAAAAAGGAAATGCCCACCTGGTGGCCGGCACCGGAAGATATAAGAGACCAGAATGGCAACCCGCTGCGAAAAACAGGATACGACCTCACAATTGTCCGGATTGGCATAAAAAGAAGTGCAATCAGACTCGCAGGAACTTTCACCCTTTCCCAGATAAGATTAATCTGCAAAGAAAAGGGCTACGAAAATCCACTCACCGGAAAAGCTGTAAACGTCTATCCCATCGGATATCTAAAAGCACAAAACCAGTTGCAAAAAAAGAGACTAAATGAAAAGATAAAAATTGAAAGTTCCGCCCTCGAAGACAAGGTCAAATGGATTGACTTCGCCTTTGACGTCCCGAACGGTTACGTGCCGGCTCTGGCAGAATTTAAGTTAAACAGCATCGCTGTGATAGAAACGTCGACATCTGCCGAACAATCCCCGCCGGTAATTCCTTTCTCTCAGCCGTCTGATAAAGGGCAGGATGCTGCGGAACCTGCTGCATCTGCCATACCGGACACCAATAGGCAGCCGAAAAACACAGCTTCAAAAAGACGCGGCCTTAGTGATTTCAGCAGATCCATTGTCGGCGACCAGTCCAACGAAGACGAATAGCAACTCCCGGTTGTTTAAATTCTGACTCGACTAATTTACACCCACCGCCCTAATATATCGAATGAGGATTTAGTCCACCTACCAAATTCATATACTGATGGAAGGTGGATTCGCTGGCTGCAAGTCCCTCTCCGCCCCCACTAAACGCAGACCGCCAATTCTTCCAAATCCAGCCCCATCAAATGCTCGAGATAATCCTTCAATTCTTCTTCTGAAAAATTGGCGAGAAATTCCGGCTTGGCGCTTTTGTTGATTTCACAAATGCCGTCTATCAACTCCCTTTTAGTCATATCTTTATATCCTTCAAAAATCTTATAACCGCCTCTTTAACCTGCGCAATATCGACAGAACCAACTTTTTTTCTTTAAACTGCCGAAAACCCGACAAAATTATGCCCCATAACGCTAACCACAATATACCGGAACCTTTTTTGCTTTGACTACAATATATAGTAAATGCAGTAAAACACCCTGTGCTGCTCTTTTCACTGTCCAATAAAATCGTTGCCTTCCCTGATAAATCCACATCAAAAAAATTTGTCGGTTTTATGTTTTTTTTCCTGAGCTGCTCACTTCTGTCTTATTCATCACGCCATCGTTATTCTGCACCTCATACGCAACCCTCACACAATCCTGCAGCCCGCTGTAAATTTTTCCTGCTCCTGCCCGCCTATAAGAAGATATTCAACCTGCTCAATAACTTTTGAGAACCATTTTTTTAATTTGAACAAGCCAGCCAATATATATTACATCCGGCGCAGGGCTTCAAAAATATCTTCACACACCTCATTTAAACAGATGTTGGACAAAAAGATACAGGTTGTTACGCCACTCAATCGCGTCGTGACCGTTGGAGTCCACATGCCATATATGTGGAACATCGTGCTCTTTTAGATAGGCATGCAATCCCTGGCTGATGCGTATCAGGCCGTCCTTATTGCCGCAGGCCAGCCACAGCAGTTTTAACTGGTCTCTGGTCGCAACCGGATCAGGCACGAGCTGCTCCGGGGTTTTGGTATTAGGAGCTGCCGAAAACGCGCCGACCCATGCAAAGATCTCCAAGTGTCCAAGGCCGAAGTTCAACGACTGGCCGCCGCCCATAGACAACCCGGCAAGGGCCCGGTATTCGCGGTCTGTAAATACAGAATAACGGGACTCAATTGCAGGGATGACATCGTTGAGCAAATCAGACTCGAAATTGGCAAAAGCCGCGGCATGACTGAAGACATTGCCTTGTGCACGGTCGTTTTTCTGGGCGCGTCCGTTCGGCATAACCACAACCATCGGCTTAACCTTTCCGTCGGCCAGCAGGTTGTCCAGAAGCACCTCCGGCATTGCAAACCGCTGCCATTCGGTTTCATCGCCGCCGATGCCGTGCAGCAGGTAAAGCACAGGATACTTGCTGTCCGTGGAGTAACCGGGCGGGGTATATACTAACATTTTGCGGCGTGTGCCGACAGTCCTGGAATCGTATTCAATCATCTCCATCTTGCCGTGGGCGATACCGTCGCGCTTCACGTCAAATCCTTCAGGCGGGTCGTCAAATGCGGGCTTGTCATCCGGTCCCAGTTCGATTGGTCCGCCGAAATCACCCGGCCTGCGACCACGCTGGCCACGAGCAGAGTCGGCTCTTTTCTCTGTTTGGAACAGGCGGGGTGCAAAGTCATACAGACTGCGACGCCAGGTATGCCACTCGTGGGCCGTGCCCTCGGATTCAAAGAACACAGTTTTGATGCCTGCATCTTCCAGAGTGTCACGGAAGCTCTTGACGCTGTTGTAGAAAAGCTCACCCTCAGCCGTGCCTATCCCCAGCCAGACCAGGTGAACCTTCTTATTGAACGCGTCCGCGTCTGCCATTACACCGTTATGGGTGGTCTTGGCATCGATGGGCCGTCTGCTGGGACCCGCGCTTGTACCGCTGAATCCGCCGATCCAGGCAAATTTATCCAGGTTGTTCATAGTGATATTGAAGGTCTGAAAACCACCCATAGACAAACCTGCCATTGCCCTGTTCTCACGATCCGTAAGCGTGCGATAGGTGGAGTCTATAGTAGGGATCAACTCGTTGATTACGATTTTCTCAAAGGTGCCGGAACCCAGGCGTCCCTCACCGGGAGTGCGGGCATTGCCGTTGTCCATAACAACAATCATCGGCTTGGCCTTGCCCTCAGCGATCAGGTTATCCATAATAAAATTGACACGGCCCTGCACGACCCAACTGCGTTCGTCTTCGCCCCAGCCGTGCTGGAGATACAGCACCGGATAACGGGCACTTGTATTTGTGTCGTAATCCGGCGGGGTATAGACGAAGCAACGACGCCAGGCACTGGTGCTACTGGAGTAATACCATCGTTCCCGAATCTCACCGTGCGGAACATCTTTGGGCTGATAGAAATCCTCACCCTTAGAAGGGACTTCAATGCCGCTGGACATCCTGCCGCAGCCGTAGAAACTCTCACTGGCAGGGTCTGCCACAGAAAAGCCGTCAATCAAGAGAAAGTAGTAATGGAATCCGGGCACCAAAGGGTCGGTCGTGACCATCCAGACCCCATCTTCATCCTTGACCATATCGTAGGTCCTGCCCAAATCGATCTGAACCTTTTGGGCATTGGGCGCTTTTACACGAAACGTAGCACGCAGTTCGGGGTCTATCCGCGGGTATTCCTGGCCCGGGATATTAGACGACGCGGGCTTCGCATCATCAGCGGCTTGGGGCAATTGCGCCAGGCAGAATCGTCCTGTTAACACGGCTAATAACGCGAAAAGCATAAGTGTGTGTTTCATACGGTAACCTCCTTTGCTTGAAAAATACGATTTTTGGCTAAGCTTCCACATAGTTTATAATGACTATAATCTATCCGCCAGCGGCTGGCAACTTTTTAGCTCATCAATTTATAAAAACAATCTTTTTTCAATAACTCTTCACTCAATTTGATATTGTAAAGACTTGTCAAAAGGGCCGGATTTTCCAAAAAGATACTTTTATGGAACGTCCATTTTATAAGCCGGAACAACCATTTCGTGCATCTAATATCCGGATTCCGGTCACAAAATTAGTATTCTTAAAAAAACTCTTGCTCTTTATATGCAATTTATTATAAGTGAAGGTTTTAGAGTCGTATAAATATTAAATCGTAAATAATCTTTATGGAGGCCGGAAAGTGGCTAATACAGGCGACATTCGCAATATTGTTATTTTAGGGCACGGCGGGAGCGGAAAAACATCCCTCGCCGAGGCAATCCTGCACAAAACCGGCACTACCAACCGTCTCGGCAGCGTTGACGATAAAACCAGCACCTGCGACTATTACGACGAGGAAAAAGAGCACCAGCATTCCATCCAGTCCGCCGTAGTTTACGCCGAACACAACGGCAAGCTGCTAAATATCATAGATACTCCCGGTTATCCCGACTTCATCGGCCCGGCCATCAAGTCAATACCGGCCGCCGAAACAGCAGTTATCGTTATCAGCGCCCCCGCAGGCATAGAAACCAATACAAGAAAGCTCTTCGAGCTGGCCACAAACGCCGTTATGCCGCGGATTATTGTCGTAAATAAAATTGACGCTGAGAACACCGACCTCCCCAGACTCATAAAGAACATTCAGGAAACCTTCGGCATGCAGTGCCGCTGCGCCAATCTGCCGGCTGCGGACAGGGCATCCGTAATTGACTGCATCGAGAACGAATCCGGCGATTCGCCCGTGATGGACGTCGCCCAGGCCCACACGGAGCTAATCGAGAACATAATCGAAGCAGACGACGCCCTTATGGAAAGTTATCTTGGCGGTGAACAAATCTCCGCCGAGAAAATCGCCTCGGTATTCGTTGAAGCCCTCAAATCAGGAACTATTATTCCAATAGTTTTCACAAATGCCCGCAAAGAGGTCGGTGTGGCCGAACTTCTTGATATGATTATAAGATACACCCAGTCGCCGGCTCAGGCAAAGCCTGCCCGCCTGAAGGACGGCGACAAGTCAACAGAATTAAAAGCCGATCCCTCCGCTCCTTTAGCCGGTATGGTATTTCGCATCGCTTTTGACCCCCGCTCGAATATGAAGTTCTCTTCCATTCGCATTTTCAGCGGGAAAATCACTTCAGACACCAATCTATTGCGCAATGACGAAAAAAAAGGCATTCGCCCAGGCCACATCCTCAAATCTCAGGGCGGCGACAGTAAAGAAACCGATGCCGGCATTGCAGGTGATATTATAACGTTGTCAAAGATTGAGGATTTGCAAATTGGCGACCTCGTTCATGATGGTAAGGTATCGGGCTGTTTTGAGCAGCCGCCTGTGCCGGAGCCGATGTATTCTCTGGCCCTTGAGCCGGCATCGAGAGGCGATGAGCAGAAAATCGGCTCGGCTTTGGAGAAATTGTGTGAGGAGGACCCCTGCTTTAAGATTAAACGGGATTCGCAGACAAAGGAATTGGTCGCCAGCGGCCTTGGCGATTTGCACCTGCGGATTATGCTCGAAAAGATGCAGAACCGCTCGAAGCTCTCCGTAACCACAAAAGAGCCGAAGATTCCTTACCGCGAGACCATTACCGCAAAAGCCGAAGGCCACTATCGCCACAAAAAGCAGACCGGCGGAGCAGGCCAATTCGGCGAAGTCTATCTTCGCGTCGAGCCCGCCGAGCGCAACTCCGACCCGCCGCTGGACTTTAGCTGGGACATCTTCGGCGCCTCCATACCAGGCCAGTACGAACCAGCCGTCCACAAGGGCATCAATGAGGTAATGCTGACCGGCATAGTAGCCGGATTTCCAATGCAGGATATCAAAGTCTCCATTTACGACGGCAAACACCACCCTGTTGACTCGAAAGAGGTCGCTTTCAGAGCAGCCGGTAAGGGTGCGTTCGTTGACGCACTCGAAAAGGCAAAGCCGGTCCTGCTCGAGCCGATTGTCAATGTGGAAGTTACAGCACCGGCAGAGAATGTCGGCGATATCACGGGCGATTTGTCCTCGAAACGCGGAAGGGTCCTCGGACAGGATATGCTGCCCGGAAATTTCATTACCATAAAAGCGCAGGTGCCGTTATCAGAAGTTACTCAGTATAACAGCCAGCTAAAAAGTGTTACCGGCGGACGAGGCAGCTATGCAATGACGCTCAGCCATTACGAAATCGTCCCGCCGAACGTCCAGCAGCAAATCGTCGCACAGTACGCAAAGAAAAAAGAGACGGACTAAATTCGTCGCTTGTGACTCGTGGTTCGTGGCACGTCCTATGTGACGAACAACGAACAATGAACGGTGAACAACGAACCAACCCAAAATTTTCCTGCTTGATTTTTCCTCATTCAGCCGATTAATATAGAGTTGATTTAATATAGATGATATTTTAAAAGGATAGAAAAATGTGCAATTCCTGCGGCTGCAGAGCAAAAACAAAACCTAAGAAAAAAACAAAGGGAAAAAAGAAATAAGATGATTTTTACCTGATATCAAACCCCGCAGTGATTGCGGGGTTTTTGTTTTTCTACTATTGCTCTGGTAATAATATTATGTTAGAATCATAGAGGTTTATTATCAAGGCATTGCAATGGTATCCATAATTGAATCCAGAAAAAACGAGTTATTCGAGCTTTGCCAAAAGTATCATGTAAAACGGCTGGATGTATTCGGCTCAGCCGCAATGGGGGATTTTACGCCATCCAGCGATATTGACTTCGTTGTTGAGTTTGATGATTCTGTGGCAAAGAGGCGTTTCGACAATTTTTTTGAGCTGCTGGATGCTCTGAAAAAGCTGTTCGGTCGATATGTTGACCTCGTTGAGCCGGGCGGCCTGCGGAATCCATACTTTGCCAAACGTCTCGAGCAGACAAGGAGACCTGTCTATGTCGCTTCGTGACCCACGAAAAGGCACAAAAGGATTAGCCCTGCCGCTTGCGGCAGGGTTCATTACGAGGCCAAAGGCCGTGGCAATCTCACCTGTCCCCACTCTTATTTTCTGAAAGAAAATGTGGGGAATCCATCCATCATTTATCACAAATCAATTAAATTGCTTGTCCTGATCTTGCCGAAGGGAGCGAAGTCGAAGGATTCTACCTATGGCACAAGTACCTATGGCACATGTTTCTCACAATTTACTGGAGCGATGGTCTTCAGCATTGCAATTACGCATTGGCTGAAACCGCTTGTTAGACGATGGTTTCATCTCGAGAGTGCATCGCGCCACTGCGTCAGAAATGGGATGAGATTCGCAAACCGCGCTGGATGTGGTGTGAGCATCTCATGCAGCGTATTTGCTAATGGGTACGAGCCGATGGTGGTGTCAACACCGAGACTTGAGATCACTTCAAGCGTTTGCTTTGCTTGATGTGCGGGTGCATCGAAAGACCACTCAGGCATGTGCTTCCAATAGTTGGCGGCAGCATTTGTCAGTTCGACCATATATCGACCGGTCCTATGCTTAGGGCCCATCGATAGGGCTTTGCGCTTCTCGATCTTGCTCCACCTCAATACTGCCGTGACATACGTTTGGCACGCGACGAATCCGAACCCAGTGATGTACTCCGCCTTATCGTAGATTCCAAATGCATCTGGGTCGGGACTCACGTTGGCCTCGTTGTCCAAGCGTTCGAGACTCGCATCGACCAAAGCAGCCGCGTCTATGAGAAAACCCAAATCGAAGTCCAATATCATGCCTTTGGACAAATTATGTCCTTTCGTCCCTTCAGGCTTCTCCACGCTTTTTTTTCGTTTTAAGCCAAGATAACATCGAGTATATTTTTCTTTGCATCATTACCCAATCAGCTTTCAAAACCGCGCTACAAGGTGTGCTGAAAATATTAGGAGGAGGGCTAAGAACAATTTTGTTTTTTTCCAAAGGAGTTTGTACACCCAGTAGAATAATTTTCATAAAAAGCCAAGTAAAAAATATTACGGGCAGAGTACCTTGCATATAATAACTGAACAGTCCCGAGAAAATTAGGGGAACTACCCATAAAATATGTAGCTTATATACACTCGGCAGAGGTAAG
>Ga0315537_1000573_pt1 | contig 28767 bp, 18 predicted proteins | sample SalMarSW160270MG_FD_203091 | JGI IMG/M metagenome (GOLD analysis project Ga0315537, IMG submission 203091) | Salt marsh sediment microbial communities from the Plum Island Ecosystem LTER, Massachusetts, United States - Salt Marsh Sediment SW1602-70 ...
GAAAAGAAATTGATGTCCCTGCTTCTATGACCGGCAAACCCGCAAGATTATTGCTGGGCAGGATTGTGGATGCAGATACAACTTATGTGAACGGCAAAATTGTCGGTTCAGTTTCATACCAGTACCCGCCGAGAAAATATGATGTTCCTGAAAACTTGCTCAAGCCGGGCAAAAATATCATTGTTATAAGAGTTATTAATAACTCCGGCCGCGGCGGTTTTGTTCTTGACAAACCTTACCAGTTGATAACGGCAGGACAGACAATTGATTTAAAGGGCCAATGGCAATATAAATTAGGTGCGACTATGCCCCCCCTGCCGCCCCCAACTTTTATTCAATGGCAGCCGTTAGGTTTATATAACGCAATGATTGCCCCACTATTAAATTATAAAATTAAAGGAGTAATTTGGTACCAGGGCGAATCTAACACTGGAAAACCGCTTGAATATCAGAAATTGTTCCCTGCGATGATAACAGACTGGAGGCAAAAATGGAACCAGGGAAATTTCCCCTTCTTGTATGTGCAACTGGCCAATTTTATGGAGGTCAAAGACCAGCCTTGCGAAAGCAACTGGGCCGAGCTGAGAGAAGCACAGCTTAAAACACTCGCTGTTCCTAATACGGGAATGGCTGTCGCAATTGATCTTGGCGAATGGAATGACATCCATCCTTTAAATAAAGAAGATGTTGGCAAACGGCTTGCACTCGCAGCTCAAAAAGTGGCTTATGGCGATGAAAAAATAGTTTATTCAGGTCCAATCTATCAGTCCATGAAAATTGAAGGAAACGAAATCATTCTCACATTTACACATATTGGCGGTGGATTGGTTGTTCAAGGGGGCAGCGAACTGAAGTATTTTGCCATTGCAGGTGCTGACAAAAAATTTGTCTGGGCAAAGGCAAAGATAGAGGGAAACAACATCGTTGTCTGGAATGACCAAGTGACAAATCCTGTAGCTGTGCGGTATGCGTGGGCCGATAATCCTGAAGGTGCAAATTTATATAATAAGGAAGGTTTACCAGCGTCATCTTTTAGAACTAATGAATAGTACTTACAAAAAAAGGTGTACAATGAAAAAAATGTTTTGTCTTCTCTTCATTAACATGATGATTGCCCCCCATGTCTCCGCACAAGAGGACACAAAATCGGCTGCAGTCCGCCAAGGTGGTCCTCCGCCGGTGCGGCTAACCGCTCAGCAGGATCACCAGAGAATGATGGAGCTTCTGCAAATAACATCGCTGAGGCCGGGGAGAAATGGTATGAATCCTAAGGCGCCAAATTACGCCAATTACGACGAGTCCAAGGCCAATCCCTATCCGGCTCTGCCGGACCCGCTGGTATTGAAGAACGGGCAGAAGGTCACGACAGCGGAGATGTGGTGGAATCAGCGGCGCCAGGAAATCGTGGAGGACTTCGACAGGGAAATCTACGGCCGAGTCCCCAAGGACACACCCAAAGTGAATTGGGAAGTTACCAGCACGACCAGCGAAACGAACGGCGATGTGCCGGTCATCACGAAACAGCTCGTGGGCCACATTGATAATTCATCGTACCCGCTTATTACAGTTGACATCAAGCTGACGCTGACCACTCCGGCCAACGCGGCTGGTCCGGTGCCGGTTATAATGGAATTCGGTTTTGGCGGCCGCTTTGGTAAAACTAGACGTGGCGGCGGGCCCAGTTGGCAACAACAAGTTCTCGCCAAGGGCTGGGGCTATGCCATCATCACCCCCAACAGCATCCAAGCCGATAACGGCGCAGGACTGACGCGAGGCATCATCGGTCTGTGCAATAAGGGCCAACCCCGCAAGCCGGATGATTGGGGTGCGTTGCGTGCCTGGGCCTGGGGCGCCAGCCGCGCTCTGGATTATTTTGAGACCGACAAATCCGTGGACGCCAGGCAAGTCGGCCTTGAGGGACACTCGCGCTACGGCAAAGCAACGATCGTCGCCATGGCGTATGACCAGCGTTTTGCCATTGCTTTTGTCAGCTCCTCCGGCGAAGGCGGTGTCAAACTTCACCGCCGCAATTGGGGCGAGATAGTGGAAAATGTCGCCGGGACGGGCGAGTACCACTGGATGGCCGGTAACTTCATCAAGTATGCCGGCCCTTTGAACTGGAACGATTTGCCGGTGGACTCTCACGAACTGGTTGCTTTGTGCGCCCCGCGACCCGTGTTCATCAGCGCCGGCGCAACCAATGGAGATGGATGGGTGGACGCCAAAGGCATGTTCCTGGCCGCAGTTGGTGCCGGGCCGGTGTACAAGCTCCTTGGCAAAAAAGACATGGGTATCACTGAGTTCCCCCCGATAGAAACCCCGCTGATCGACGGTGAAGTGGCTTTCCGCCAGCATAGCGGCGGGCACACCCCCGGCCCGAACTGGCCGACGTTCCTGATGTTTGCAGACCGGCACTTTAGCATCGCAAAGGATTCGAAATCAGCTACCCTTGGCAAATAAGATGAGAGATTCTTCGCTGTGCTCAGAATGACAACGTAATGGATTCCCCCACCCGTCTTCGCGGACATAAGTTTCGTGGTAGTGACATTAAAGAAGATTCTCCCTATACCAATCGATTGCCAATTTCAACCCATCCTTGAAATCTACTATTGGTTTAAAGCCCAGCAGTTTCTCGGCGGCAGTAATATCGGCGAGGGAGTGTTTAACATCGCCGGGACGGGGGTCAGTATAAATCGGCTTGATATTTCTGCCGAGGATTTCATTTATCATATCAATAATTTTATTTACAGTAACAGCTTCGCCGCAAGCAATATTTAAAACCTCACCTGCTGTGTGCTTAGCTCGCACAGCGAGTAAATTAGCCTCGACGACATTATCAACGTAAGTAAAATCCCGGCTCTGCTCGCCATCGCCGTAGATGGTCGGCGGCTCATCTTTCAATATAGATGTTACAAAAGAAGGAATAGCAGCGGCATATTGGCTGGTCGGGTCCTGATATGGGCCAAATACATTAAAATACCGCAGCGAGATTGTCTCCAATCCAAAAACTTCGTGGAAGACCGAGCAGTAATATTCACCCACAAGCTTTCCCACCGCGTATGGAGAAAGTGGAGCAGGTGACATTGTCTCGACCTTCGGCAAAGTCGGCGTATCGCCGTAAGCGGCAGAGCTTGAGGCATAGACAAAACGTTTTATACCGGCATCGCGAGCGGCCAAAAGGAGCGTAAAGGTCGCATCGACACAATGCTTGTGCGTGGCGGCTGGGTCATCAACGCTGCGCGGCACCGAGGGCAAAGCACCCTGATGTACAACAACGTCAATATCCCTCATTGCTGAACGGGCGGTAGTATCGTCACCCATATCGGCTTCGATGAACTCAACTTTGTCTATAAAAGTATCGAGATTGCTTTTTTTGCCTGTGAGCAAGTTGTCAACAATCCTCACAAAACAACCTTCTTCAACAAGTCTTTTACAGATATTTGAGCCGATAAAGCCGGCTCCGCCGGTCACTAAGAATTTCTCCATTTAAATGTCTCCTGTAAACATTGGTATATAAAAAACGTTCCCATTTTACGCTCCTCCTCGCAAAATGGGAACTTATTTTCGACTTGTTTATTTTCTACATATCGACTCTAAGCTGTAGCGGCGCCGGCATATTTCAGTTTCTTTTGATATCGTCGATAGGACTTGAATTGTTCGTGGAAATAACCGCCCTTCATAGCCCTTACGGCAAAAAGCACACAGCCAACAAGATTGGCTCCTGCCGCTCTTAATTCAAAAACAGTTCTCTGAGCAGCCCCCCTGCTTGTAGAAGCGGCATTAAGCACCAGGATTGTGGCGTCTGCAACCTTTGACAGCACTTTAGCATCGCTGACCAATAAGAGTGGCGGGCTGTCAATTACAACATAGTCGTAGACTTTTCGCTGCTCTTTAATTAGCTCCTGCATTCGTGAACAGGCGAGCAGCTCCGCTGGATTAGAGGGCATTAGGCCGGAATTTATTATATCCAGGCCTTCAATGCCGCTGGACCTTATAGCTTCATAACCACACTGGTCTATTAACAAATTGCTCAACCCAATATTAGATGACTGCGCCTCTGAACCGGCATCCGGTGCATCAGGAAATATTTTTTGCAGAGCTGGTCTTCTAAAATTAGCATCAATGAGCAGCACTTTTTTATTCCCGGCAACAAAAGTTATCGCTAAGTTGACGGCCACGGAAGTCTTGCCATCCCCTGCATCACCACTTGTGACGAGCACAGCCTTACAAGACTTTGCAGCGGTTGACAGCTCAAAATTCGTCCGAAGCTGCCTGTAACATTCACTTGTAATGGAGTAAGGTGCTTGATGAACAGTCAAAGCAAGGTTCACCTTTCGGCCTAAGTAGTCTTCAGCCGTATCCGGAATCATGCTTAAAAGCGGCACATCCAAAAATCTGCTCACATCTCTTGGTGTCCGCACCAGGTCGTTAGCCACTTCGATAAGGAAAGCAAGGCCTACACCAAGTAGAAAGCCGACTATAAATCCACTGGGAAACCAAAGCCACCATTGGCGAGAGGTCACCATCTCCAGCGGCGCCGGAGCCAATCCCATGAGCTGCACCTTTGGTGTCTCCGGGTCATTAAGCATTATCCTTAATTTCTCGACCTGCTTTTTAATTTCGTTAAGCATCTCGATTCTCTCGTCTCTTATCTTCCGCCGCTGTTCATATTGTACGCGGGCGATGTCGAGCTCCTTCGTTTTTGCAGCCGCTTCCTCTCGCAGACTCTGCAATTCTTCGAGCCTTTTATACAACACAGTAAGTTTGTCTCGTGAGCTTTCAAGTCCCGACTGCCTGGTCTGTTTAGATATTAATGCCTGTCTGCGCAGCCTTCTTTCCTTGATTTCGTCTATCAACTGGCGAGTTTCACGCACGACTCTATGATTTTCACCAAATTTTGTAAGTTTACCCGCAAGCTGAGATTCATGGAAGGCAAGCTGTTCAGCAAGCATAACCATAATCGGATCGCTCTCAACTACCCGTTCAATCTGCATTGTAAAAGGGCCTTCAGCCAGTTTCGCGAGATTTTCAAAATCAGCTTCCGTTTGTTTTATTGCCAAGACAAGCTCGTTTTGCTGCAGTTCCAAATCTTCCAGCTTTACTTCAGATGGATGGCGCCAGTAACGCCCTGTGGACTGCTCGAGGTCGGTTATCCCTGAGTCTCTACGTACCTCCTCAAGCGATGTTTCTGCGTCATTCAGCTCTCCCTGAATCCAGCTCTGTCTCTGTTCAAGCTTTGTGAGTCTTTCACTAAGCTCACCTCTTTTTGTACTTCCGTGTGAATTAACGAACATCTGTGCCATCTCGTTTACAATATCTGCTGCTTCTTTAGCATTACCACAGCTCATCGACAGCTCTACAAATTCAGTATCCTTGTTGGCGTAAGCACTAAGATGTCTTTTCAAATATTTAAAGGCTTTGGTTATGCTTACCACCTTACCATCTTCATCAAACTTCGCATAACGTCGAAACCACTTTGTTGCTCTGAGTTTGTCATTTTTCTGTAGCAGATCTTGTAAGATGCCCTGTTGTTTTATAAGGTTGGCTATTGTTGAGCGATGTTGATAATGAATTTCCTTGTTCACTTGAGTAGCTACGATGTTCATAGGGTCAGTTTCGACAGGCGGCATAACTTCAATAAGAGTTGTGGCAGTATACCTTGGAAGATATTTGCGTAAAAGGTACCATGTCCCTCCGCCGGTCCCTAATCCCACTATTGTGAGAAACATTATCAGCACTATGTGCCGACGAAGTATACCAAGGAGCTCCTTTGGTGTCATCACGGCTGCTGCCGATCCCGCCGAGGGCGGCCTTGATCCGGTCCAGGGCTTCGCCCTGCTCGGCCCAGCCGGCCTTGCTATTCTATTCCGCATGGGACGGACACTTTCTGGCATTGCGATCTCCAATTACTTTGAAAGACGCTCAATAGCCGCTTTTATCCGGTCCTTAACCACTTGGGACAATTTATCGGCTCCTACCTGCAGCGCCTGGTTGTAAGCATCAATGGCCTGTGCTTTTTCTCCAAGTTTCTCTCTTACAAGGCCTAAATGCTCCCATACCTCTATCGGCGCGACGATAGCATCCTGTCGATACTGCTGTAAGGCAGCCGTTAGAAACTCGGCTGCCTTGGAAGTTTCGCCGTTTTTATACAGGATATAAGCATAAGTATCCATGAAGTTAGGATTATTGGGCATCTGCTCCAACGCCCTTTTGGCGTATTCCAGAGCTTCAGGCAGCCTTTGCTGATTTTCAGCAAGCATATACGCCAGGTTATTCAGGACATTGGTATTATTCGGCTTTTTAGCAAGCAGACTTTCGTAATCCGTGATGGCATTTTTAAGATAGCTATTATCGGAAGTCCTCGTGTAGGCAAGTGTTAAAAGCTCTGCCCTGTACACTAAATAGTTAAGTCTCTGTGGAGTATCCGGCCCGGTTAGCTCGATACATCTGCTGATATAATCGAAAGCTTTGTCATACTCACCTTTGATTTTCACCAAATTGAACATGGTGAAATTGGCCGCCAGGGAATCCGGATTGGTTGTGAGCCTTTGCTCACAGTAATTCGAGACTTCATCAGCACCCAAAGTTATAAACATTCTCTCTAAAATTTCAGCAGCAAGCTTCTCATCTGTCCCAGCTTTATCGACGGCCTTTCGGCAATATTCTATGGCGGTATTTCTATCGCCAAGCTTTAATTTCGCCTCACCAATTCTGAATAAAGCTAACGGAGCAAGAGAAGTATGTTCATACTTGCTGCTCTCTTCAATAACCTGTTGTAGCTTCTCTGGGCGCAAAACACGATTCGTTACAGTTGAACTCCCAGCCGCTACAAGTGCCTGTAAATATCCATCGAAAGCTGCTACATATTCCTCATCTTGTATTATGTTTTCCGTGTTCTGCCCGTTATAATCTTTCTGTTTGAGCAAATAGGCCTTTTTGTACAGTTGTTCCGCTCTATCAAATTCGCTGTTAGTTAGAGCGAACTGGCCCGCTCGTAGATACCACAGAACACTATTTGGAAATTTTCCCAGAGTCTCATTATAGAATCTTTTCAGCGCTTCTTTTCTGCCGAGCCATTTATAAATTTGTTCGAGCAAGATTCTTGTTTCTACAGGGGCATCCGGGTCGTTAATCGTTTCTCTAAGCTCGGTTATCGCATCATCTGTCCTTTCTGCCTGCAGATAAGCCTTCGCCAGAGCAATCCTTGTAGCAGGTGTAGCTGCCAAAGACTTGCTCTTTTTAAGGTCAATCATAGCTTGATTGTAATTAGCCATTAAAAGGTTTATCTCCCCTCTCAATCGCCATGCTCCAGCGTTTCCTTCGTTGATTGCAAGATTTTGATTCGTCAGCTCCAGGGCCTTTTTCAATTGTCCCTGTCTCATCGCCAGCCATCCCTCGAGCAGCAGCACGCTTGGATTGTCCGGATACCTTTCCTTAAAGCCCTGAAATTTGTACTTCGCTTCTTCGATAAGACCAACGCCCAGGTATGCTCTAATTTGCTCAAGACGATTTTCAGCCTTGTCCTCAACAGCTAAGAGCTCTTCAGAATATCTTTTTATAGCCTCTTTGTCACCGGCTCTCTCACCAACAAGTAAAAGGCCTTTGACCACATCAACGTCCTTTGGCTGTTGTTTGTATAACTGCGATAACACCTTCCTGGCGTCGTCAAATTGACCAAGCTGAAAATAATGACGCCAGAGCAAGCTCTCATCTTGTGATTCCACTAATAATTGTTTAGCATTTTCTTTCTGACCTCTGGCCCTATAGTAATCCGTATAACTTTCAAGCATTAATCTATTGTGTGGTTCAATCTTTTTGGCCTGTTCAAGAGAATATTGAGCGATTTCAAACAATTTCTCTTTGTTCTGCAAATTCGTTTCCTTCAGGGCCATTTTTGTTGCCAGTCTTGAAAGTAGAATGGCATTTTGAAAAGTCGGGCTGTTTTGTTGCAGCTTCAACCGAATTGCCAATGCTCTTGCAGGTTCTGTAGAGCTTATATATTCTGCATAGTCACTCAGTAACATCACGTCACCAGGATTTAGCCAAATGGCTCTTTCCAAAGCGCGCTTGACTTCAATTTCCTGCTCGGATGAGACATTGTCACCGAGCTTTCGGTTGCGAAGGTATAATTCAGTAGCCATGCTCCTGGCAATTGCACCGTCAAGAGGATTCAGAGATGCAGCTTTGCTGATATCTTCAATAGAAGCACGTTCATGACCCAGATTGGCGTAGATATTGCTTCTAAGCAGGTAGGCGTATGAAAATATAGGTTTCCTTTTCAAACAGTCGTCGATTTTTTCCAGCGCATCATCAAATTTGCTTTTAGCCATATCGAGACGAACTGCGAAAAGCTGGCCCTGACAATCATCAAGATTCTCGCGCTTCGCAATTTCTATAACTGTATCTGCCAGTTTCCAATTTTCCATCTGGCAGGATATTTCAAAAAGATAATTAGCAGCAGTGGACTTCATCGCTTTTTCGTCTGGTTTAGATAGTTTTCCGCCGACTTTATCATCCGTGTGCATTTTCATTTCAAGAGCTTCTCTTAGCTTTTCAACTGCTTTGTTAAGATCATTTTCCCTTCGATAAAAAATTCCAAGGTTCACAGCCCTGCTGAGAGGGTCGGTAATATTCATTAGAACCTGTTTTTCTATTTCCTTGTGCCGTTGTTGAGAAATATTTTTCGGGTCAGGCTCAGAAAGCAACTGTTTGTAGAACAGAATTACTATATTGTCCGGGAAGTACGTCAGGAAACGATTGACCAAATCTCGAGCCTTATCCATCTGGCCTTGTGCTATATAACTTCCGCAAACGGCACTGACAGTGGTTTCTTCAACAGAATTTGGCTCCACTAACAGTAGCTTTTGCACCAGATCAGCTTGAATTTGCCTGTAGTTATTTAATTCGGCTTCCATTATCTTCAAAGCAGCATCTGAGACAGCATTCTGCTGTTTTTCCTCTTCAGTTTGTTTAAGAACAATAGAGATGTCTTCCGTTGCCGGGCTTTTTGTTAAAGCAGTCTTAATTTGTCTGATCTTTGCCTGCACCAACACTAAGTTAAGCTTAATTGCATCAGGGCTGTTTTGGTCGAGCTTGTCCAATTCATCTTCGGCCTCGGATATCCGATTTGTACCAATTAGGGCTTTTATGCGAAGCGTCCGGCTCCTTTGACTTTGTCCAAACCTCTGCTCGTATGCATCTATACCATAAGGGTTAGCAGGGGACAGAACATAGGGCCACATATCAATCATGCCAAGAATCTCAAGATAATCCAGAATTGCTTCCGGCTTAACTATCTCTATTCTTGCTGTAAGGGCACTGGTCAGGAATTCCAATGCCGCACCAATTTCAGGAGTATTCAAAAAAATCTTCGCAAGGGTATATGAAAGCTGCGCATCTCTTCGCTCAGGAATATTAGATGCCTTGATTTGCTCGTAAGCAGTATACAGCTTCCGAACGGCTTGGTCTGTATTTCCTTTTGCAAGCTCCAGCATACCCAGCCACTTAACGACCTGTGGCTGCTCACCACTACCAAAAATCTGCTCGATTTCGTGGACTATCTGTTCAGTGTTTTTTAGCCAGACTTCGTTTTGTGAATCGCTTGTTTTCTCAGAGGACTCGAGTACCTGCTCGATATAGCAATTGGCCAGAAACGAACACAATAAGAATCTGTTCATTCTGTTTGCGAAACTTCGCGGACCAAGTGTGTCCTGGGCTTCAGGAAATTCAATCGCGCTTTTGGCTATTTCTATTGCCTTTTGGATTTGTGACTTTTGGCCGTAAACAGATGATTGACGATAGTACAGATTTGCAGCATTTATAGCATACTCTACATTGTCTTTGTCCAATTCAATAGCTTTTTCAGCCGCTTCAACAGCCTTATCAAGATTTGCCAGACCCAACTGACGGTCCAAATAGGCAGAGTAGATTGAATAGAATCCGTAAAGATTCGCATAAGCCTCCGCACTGAAAGGGAACCTGTTCACAAGCGACAAAAACTCAGGTTCGAGCGATTGAATTTGTTGCTTTATCAGCTTAGGATCACTTTCTCGTGCAAGCGTGAGCTTGTGTGCTAAAATATTAATGTGTGCTCTGGGAACATTATTGGCATGCTGAACGGCCTGCTGCAAAAGCTCGTTAGCCTTCATGGCTGCCCGTGCTCTTTCTCCAAGATTACCCCTTGATGCAAGAATCTCACCTTTTTCAATAGCCGCCTGTGCCGTAAACCAATAAGCGTCAACATCATTCGGATCAAGCGTTTGTGCCTTCTCCAAATCACCGATTGCTTCGGTAAGCAATTCGTCGGGCGTTGTTACCGCTCCCATTTTTGCCAGTTCCAAAGCAGCTCTGCCTCTGAGAAGATATAAGTGCGCACCGACATAGCGGCTTGTGTCGTGCTGAAGGTGATTGTCTTCCAGACCAAATGCGGGCTCCCATTTGGCTCTGTCTTCCATAAGCAAACCGGCTTTCTCCACCACATCAATAAGCTCCGATGCCTGAGACCGGACATCATCCCAGGCTCCACTAACGTACCGTCCAACACTTGCATAATTGCCAGCAATTATGTAGATGTACTTCAAACGTCCGAGCCGAGCTTCTATATTCTGTGGATCTATGTTGATTATTTGTTCCCAGCAGCCACGTACCTTGGGCCATTGACCAGTTTGAATATATACATTGGCCAACTTAAAAAGAATTTCTTTGCGAAGCGATCCGGTTTTCGCAAATTTGTGTGCCTTAAGGTAATTGCGTTGAGCATTCTGATAATCTTTCGCCAGCCATGCTGCATCACCATCTTCGATAAATTTATCCGGCTCCTGACCTAAATGCAGGATAACCACGATAATAGCCGCCACCAACATAAGAAAAACCAGCGAGCCGATTAGTGCCACTTTTTTATTTAATCTTCTCCTTGCCATTGATCCTCCCTTACCATTCAGGCCAATGCTCTCGCTCCAGAATTGGTAAAATGACAGACAAGAGCTTTTCACTCGCTGCAACTGCCTGTTCTTTTTCCGGAGCTACAAACGTCTGGTTAAAAACCAATTCAATCTTACTAAAATACGAAGACTTGCGAAAAATATTCTTGTTTAGAGCTATCCGGGCCTCGTCTCGGCTGCCAGCGTAATCGCCATTTACCTTAAAGAGATAGATAACAGGAAAGCTTCTGCCGCCCAGCAGGAAATTTGATTTTGCATTGCCAAAGACAAGATATTTGCCCTGGATTGTTTTGTCGAGGCCGTTTACATTTATCTTAAATGTCACGCCATCAGTCGACAATCTTTGGTAACCGCTGCCCGCATAGCACTCTTCCGGCACATGCGGCACCCTATCCGGTAGCTGGTAATAAGTGATAAACAATAAGCATCTATGCACAGAGCTATCAGCCGCTACATTCGGATTTTCAAGAATCCATTGAATATAATCTTCCGTACCTAATTCTTTGACTATTTCTTCGTTTTGGATTTTACGTTTTTTTATTACCCGATAGGGAGCCAACTGCTTTTCATCCAGGAAGTCTAAGGATTTTTTTAGAGGCAAAGGCTCCTTCTTTAGGTACACGCCGAATCTCTTAACGGCAATGGACATACCTCCCCCTGCTATTGCAAGCACTGCAGCGCAAATCAAAAAGGCCGGCTGCAAATAAATCCGTATATCACACTTCGAATCTCGCATCATACGCTACCTTTACGAACCACAATATCTTCGGCCCGCTGCATGCGGGTCCCTGCTTCTTCAACAAATAAAATCGACATAAACCACGCCAGGACTCCGTATAAGCCGAAGGCCAACGGCAGCATTGCAATGCCAAGCATATCGTGGTAAATGCCCTGGGTAAATTTCGGGTGTATCAGCACATAAATAAAACCGGTAACCGTAACACGAACGATATTACAAAATATCGCAATGGGTATAGTGCTGGCTAACAAAATAATTCGCTGCCAAAAAGGACGATAGTGCAAATAAGCCATAGCGACACCCAAAGCCACAAAGGCTGTTAACAACCGCATCCCACTGCAGGCCTCAGCTACATTTAGTCCAGGCTCCAAGTGCTTGCCTTTATAAACCACATCTATGACCACTCCGCTTGCCGTCGCCTCCAGGTCACCGACCAGATTCAACAATACAGCCGCCACATTTGCCGCCCACCGCCGTATCGGCATAGTCAGACCGACATAGTATCTTCGCGGCAAGGGTACAGCAAAAATCAAAAAAACAATCGGCAGCCATGTATATTTAACCAAACTCCATCCGCCTAAAAATAAAACCACTGCGCCGAGTGCCGTTAACATGGAAATACTGCGAAGATAAGCGTATCCTGATGGACTGACTATATTGAAAAAATAAAATAGAATGCAGCAAAATAAAAAAAATAAGCCCAGGAAATTTGGTCTGGTTTGAAGATTTAAGACCTTGCTTTTGTGCATGTTTATAAAATATAAACTGAACAGCGGGATTAAAAAGCCGTGTGACCAGCTCGCATCGGTTAGCCATTCGTGAACGATACTGTTGATCTCATTGCGAAAAAGAAAACAAAACAGCCCTGCTATTACTACAATCTTTACGTAGGTATGCAGTTCAAGCTCACGCCACCGCTGTTTCAGCAGAGGTGCACTTTTTCGATATGTTTCTGCAGCAGGGGAAACAATATTGTCCGCCATAACTAAGATATTCTGCTAAAACCAGTGGGGTCTGGGGTAATCTTTACCGTAATCTACATCCGCAAAATTACGGTCGTAAACAAATCCATATCCGTAAGTAACTCTGAACGCATTGCGTAAAATGGCACGCCATCTGGCAGTAAAATGTGTGCCGACATTTATCAAATCATTGGGCTTAATAAAGAAGTCGGGCTGTTCGCCGCTGGCGATTTTATCCAGGTCCACCATCACTATTTCTTCTTTGTTTTCGCCGATCCTTCTTATCACTTCGCAGCGTTTCGGCCAAGCCAGAGGTCCGAGGCCGCCCGCAGCAGCGATAGCCATTTTTAGAGTCATCGGTCGGCCTGTTATGTTAATATATCCATTTTGATTAACGTTGCCCATTATAGCGAACTCACCAATTATATCAACAGGCACATGGATGGTATCGCCTGGCTTTATCACGATATTGTACCGGGGATCACCTGCGAGCAGCTTGGCAACGGAAATCTTTATGACCCGTGTTTGCAATACATCTTCCCATTCAAGCTCTTCGGGCAGCTTCCGCTCAAGAGCAGACGGTTTTTGAGGCTCGAATTTTATAGTTTGCTCTGCAGGTTTCTTCGACCCAAAGGGAATTGGAACCCATCTACCGTCCTTGAAAATCCAATCGACTCGCCCACCAATTTTTTCTTCTTCAATTACCGGCTCCACAATTTTCGGTGCGTCAACTGAGACCGATACCCACTTGCCGTCGCGGAAGATCCATCCGATACGGCTGTCACCTTCGTTCCCACCCGCTGGTCCATACGCCGTATCCTGACTGCTCAATGCCGGAGATGATTTTGTAAGGCCTTTTGTTCCTGTTGCCACAGTCCACCTGCGATCGGTTGAAAATCCAAGGCGTTGCGGTAAAGCCGATTCTGAAGGTTCTTTATTACTTGTCACCTCAGTATAACCTATTGATAATTTTTTACTCTCAGGCCATCCCTGATTAAGGTGGGGATTTTGAGTTGAAGGTGTTATCATCTCCAGCATTTCTCGCTCTAACTTGGGTTGCTGCTCCATCTGCTTTGGCTCAATAAACCTCGGCTCTGGAATCGCTCGCTCGAAAGTTTCAGGCTTAGAACCTGTAGGCTCAATAATCTGTAGTTCCGAAAGCTTTGTCTTTATCTTAGGTGTTCCGTTCCCAACCGGCTCAGTTAAATCCTGCTGCTCCTCCTCTGTGGAACGCGATACGTAAATATGGCTTACATTAAATTGCCTTACTCCACCTGCACTTGCAAGTGCATCGGCTAATCGAAAATCGTACCTTGGGATAACGTACCTGTTTGGAGCCAACACGCCCTCACCCAATATTGAAAAGGTACGCTGCTGCGAATTGACTAAAGATACGGAAACCGAAGGCTCTTTTAATATACTCGGCGAAATGATCCGTTTTATTTCGTCTTCAAGCTGTGTTTCTGTTAAACCTGATGCTTGAATAACACCGACTTCCGGTATTGATATTTTGCCGGTCTCAGTAACAAAATAATCATTTACGGCTGGCATCCCCTCCTGATACAGCTCATAAATGGATACTCTGATAGTGTCACCGGACCTGAACACATAATCAGTCTGCCCTGCCACAATGTCAATCGGTTGCGGATCTTCCGTCTTTTCCCATGCAATTGGTGCCTCTTCCGCCACACCTAACGAATCCAATATCACGTTGACCGCAGGTGTAGGACGGAATCTTCCTATTTGGGTCGGATCAAAAAACTTATTGCCACAACCGGCAGCGCAAATACTCAGCACCAGTGAGAGAAGCCCAATGGTTACGGCCTGCACCCTGCTCATATTACGGACCCTAAAAACACTAAGTTTATGGCCTTTGCAATGCTACTCTGCGAAGCCCCTTAGGGGCGTAGCACGAGAGGTCCCAAAACTATAGAAAACAAATTCTTTGCTCGATGAAATTTATCGGTTCGACTTCCTGATACCTTAACTATATTTGATAGTGATTAAGCCGGATATCACAAAGAAAATCGATTGATTTATCCTTCAGTTTGGATATTAAGACCGATAATGGTTTATATGCCGATGAAAATAAAAAGTATACCCCCAAACCGATCGAAACTGTTGATGCTAATGTTTGTCTTGAGTTTGACCAGCAGGTTTTTTTGTCCTTAAAATGGCAATTGCTAAAATAGCCAAAAGTGCTATTGCTGATATATGCCCCAAAACGGAAGGTTCCATCTGGTGCACATGAGCCTGCACAGATGAGTTGAGTTCCGGAAATGTCATATCAAGTAATAATCCCGCTCCCAGAGCACAAACCACCACCGTAAAAAGATAAGCTATAGCAGTTCGTCCCCCCAAAACCTTCCAAATCGTTGTAAATCCGGCAGCATTAGTAGCAGGCCCGGTTATAAGAAATACAAGCGCAGCACCGGGGCTTAAACCTTTTGCTATCAAAGCCGCTGCTATTGGAACTGAAGCGGTCGCACATACATAAACAGGTATGCCCAGTAACATCATTACCACCATGGCAAAAATACCTGTGCCTAAGAGCTTTTCCGCAAAAAAATCATCCGGCACGACAGTTGAGATAACCGCAGCAATCACCAAACCAACCAGCATTGCTTTTCCTATATCCCGCGGTAGGGTGACAAAGCCATATTTTAATCCTCTGACAATTCTGCCGGACATATCACCAGCAGCACAACATTCATCCGTACATTCCGGTGGTGTCGGCTCTTCTCCTTTTTTGCCTCGATCAAACACATCAACCAATATGCCACCAACAAGGCCGGTTACAAGTGCCACCAATGGCCTAAAAACGGCAAAGACAGGCCCGAGAAGACTCAAGGTCACAAAGATACTGTCAATGCCGGTTTGCGGAGTGGATAACAAGAATGATATTGTAGCTCCTTTGCTCGCTCCATGCTTACGTAGTGACATAGAGACCGGAATCACACTACACGAGCACAAAGGCAAAGGTATTCCCAAAATGGACGCCTTTAGTAATGGCCATATTCCTCTGCCGCCCAGATGCCTTTCTACAAGACGCTGCGATACAAGCACCGAAAGGATTCCAGCCATAAAAAAGCCGAAAAGCAGATACGGTGACATCTCGGCTACCGTAGCCCAAAAATCCAAAATCACTATCTTAACGAAATCTGCCATTGCAGCCCCCCTGCTCCTGCCAGGAGCAGCTCAAGATCATTACCTACCTTAAACATTATGAATTGTCAGAGATGAATTATTTTCAGTGGTTAAATCCTCGTTCAAGGTCACGAATTATATCTTCGACATCCTCAATCCCGACAGCGAGTCGAAAGAGCGTGTCGGTTAATCCCAATTTATAGCGTTCTTTTCTCGTATAGTCATAATAACTCACCAAAGCAGGATGGGTTATCAATGTCTCAACGCCGCCCAGGCTCGGCCCGATGTAGCACAGCTTCAAAGCATCCAGAAACCGTTTAGCGTCATTGAGATTGCCCTTTATATCAAATGTAACCACACCGCCGCCGCCGTTCATTTGTTCTTTTGCAACCTCATAGTGTGGATGGCTTTCAAGAAAAGGATAATAAACTCTTTTGACACGCGGGTGACTTTTAAGGTATCTGGCAATCTCCAATGCACTTTCATTTTGTTTTTTCACCCTCAGTGGAAATGTTTTCAGACCCCGCAGGAGAAGATAACAACAGTGAGGGTCAATAAGGCCGCCCATTGATTTGTGGAGGTTACGTATCTTATCGACCAACTCGGTTTTACCGAGCACGGCTCCGGCTAATATGTCGTTATGACCTGCAAGGTATTTTGTGCAGCTCTGAAGGATGATGTCCATTCCGAATTCGATTGGTCTCTGATTGAGCGGCGTGGCAAACGTACTATCAATAAGCGTTAAAACGTTATGTTTGTCTGCAATCTTCTTGATTCTAACCAAATCAAAGATATTCAAGTAAGGATTAGTCGGTGATTCGGACAATATAAAACGAGTATTTTTCTTGATAGCACCCTCAAGAATTTCATAATCTCCGAACGGAACAATGGTACATTCAACGCCGAATTGTTTCAGATAAGACCGGCAAAATTCGAGCGTCTTTTTGTAACTGTCATCTGTTATAACAATATGGTCACCTGATTGAACCAAAGTAAGAATGGTTGTAGTTATAGCGCTCATGCCGGATGAAAAAACAACGCAATCTTCTGCACCTTCAAGGTTGGCGAGACGCTTTTCAGCAATCTTCACGGTTGGGTTGCCGTACCTGCCATACTCAAAATGCTCTTTTCCTTTCTTGGTGTAATCCTCAATATGCTTGGAATTTTGAAATGTAAACGTGGAAGTCTGAATAATGGGAGTTGTCAGCGAATCAGCGTATTTTTTTCTTGGTTCGCCGGCATGCACAGCCCTGGTGGACATTGATTTATTACCATTGTGGACTCTTTTATTATTGGATGATTTGGTCATTTTTTATTCCTCACTCATGTAAAATAGCACTTTTTAAACAGTGCATCGACATTGCACATTTTCGGTTCGGTTAATATTACCCTTTAAATCAATTGTAACATCTTCAAAGTACATTTCAATTTTGTTTTTGGCAATTGCCCATCGTTGGGTGCTTGTCAAGATTGTTGGTAAAACCTGCAAACAGAAACGTATGTCATTTCGAACCAAGGCCCACTATAAGTGGGCCGAAGTGGAGAAATCTGCTTTAAAGGCAGACCTCTCCGCTCGGCCATACTGCCTCGGTCGAGGTGACAAAAGGCAAACAACTATTATCCGATAAGTAACAGAACACTGTTCAACAGGTCACACTGTTTAATATTTCAGCCAAATCTTCCTCAACATTACTTACCGGCTTTATGTTGAACTTATCCACAAGTATCTTTAATGCATTAGGAGTCACGAAAGCCGGCAGGCTCGGTCCAATGCGAATATCTTTTATGCCAAGATGCAGCAGCGTTAGAAAAATCGCAACCGCCTTTTGTTCAAACCACGAAAGAATCAACGAAAGCGGCAGGTCATTAACGCCACAATTAAATGCTCTCGCCAGTGCGGTTGCAATTTGAATCGCTGAGTAAGCATCGTTACATTGCCCGCAATCAAGCAGCCTCGGTATTCCATCGATCTGGCCGAATTCGAGCTTGTTGAACCGGTATTTGCCGCAAGCCAATGTCAAAATCACACAGTCATTCGGCACCTTCTGTGCAAATTCGGTGTAGTAATTCCGGCCTGGCCTGGCACCGTCACAGCCGCCAACAAGGAAAAAGTGCCGGATTTTTCCCTGCTTGACCAGCTCAATAACTTTATCCGCGACACTCATGACCGCATTATGAGCAAATCCGGTCATTATATATTTTTCAGGAGCATCCTCGGTAAAACCTGGCTCAGCTAAAGCCGCCTCAATCACCGGCGTAAAATCACGATTAGAAATATGCGTTACTCCGTCCCATCCGACAACGCCGGAAGTAAAAATCCTGTGCTTGTAGCTGTCCTTGGGCTTTTGCAGACAATTTGTGGTCATAAGTATAGCTCCGGGGAACTCGTCAAATTCCTTTCGCTGCTCCTGCCATGCCCCGCCGAAATTGCCCACAAGGTGTTTATACTTCTTCAGTTCCGGATAGGCATTACACGGTAACATCTCGCCATGAGTATAAATATTGATTCCCTTGCCCTCGGTCTGCTTCAACAATTCTTCCAAGTCCTTCAAATCATGGCCGGAGACAACTATACATTTACCTTTAACAGGGTTGATACGCACTTTTGTCGGCTCAGGATGTCCATACGCTTCTGTGTTGGCTGAGTCCAGCAGCTCCATAGCTTTAAGATTGATCTGGCCGCATTTGAGCGCTCTGGAGAGCAATTCACCGGCATCGGTTGGTCCTTCGCTGAGGTAATTTAACATTTCGTGAAATTGAGCATAAAGCTCGGCGTCTTCCTTGCCTAATATCTGAGCGTGGTCAGCGTATGCCGCTGTTCCTTTAAGGCCATACGTAATCAGTTCCTGCAAGCCAGTGATATCTTCGCCGAGCTTATCTACTCGCTTTTGGATCGAGACCGATTCGCCTTTGCGGATTAATTCGTTCAAATCATCTATATCTTCCCACCATAGGACCGGACAATTTAACACCTCCGGTTTCCGCCCTGCTTTTTTCTGTGCATCTTCATACAGCTTAACGGCCTGTTTCTTTATTTTCGAAGCCTGATTGATGAACTCTGTGAATCTTTGAGGATCGAAATTCACATTGGTAAGTGTGCTGAAAAGTGCTTTTATCATAAATACATCAATACTGCTGTCCCTTGCACCAAGTTTATACGCCCTGTGTGCATAACGTGAAATATCTTTCACCGCATAGACCAATAAATCCTGCAGAGCTGCTGTCTCCGGGTCTTTTCCGCAAGCGCCAAAGGCCGTACATCCTGTTCCTTTAGCAGTCTGCTCACACTGATAACAAAACATACTTGTCATTTTTTTATCTCCTTTTAAATTTGTTCCTCATTCAACTAATGTTCTGATTCATAAATAAGTCTATTGCCATCTGACGGCCTTTTGCCGTCCTAAATATCCTGTTAATGAGATTCTCTCGCTCGCTTATTTCTTTGTCTCCGAATTCTTCCGGAAAGTTTACTAACCAATCTGCGTCCCAGACGCATCTGAACTCCAATGTATCGATATCTTTTGCACTGTGATGATTAGCGATTATTTTGATTATGTGCTCAAGCACATCCTTATCCAAACCGTACCTGGACAAAATTGCCCGCGCAATAATCGGCCCTTCCATTTCCTGATATTTCCCTGCTGATGAACAGTGTTTTTCCTCCGCCTGCTGAATTCCGATGTCATGCAAAATAGCGGCGGCTTTAACAATAAAAGGATCACTCACCTCGTTGGCTTGTATCTTTTCTGCATAATTCAAAACAGCAAGCGCATGGTCTATCCTTTTTTGGTCCGCTCCAAACACTGTTTTCATCTCATCTATGAGCTTGTTTCTAATAAAACTCGCATTTTTAACGGCAGCGACATCAAGACACTGCTCAGCATACTGGCACCATTCTGCACAGCCGAGGTCTATCTTCGGATTGACCACCATACGACCGCACTTACGACATTTCAGTTTAGGTTCATCCTTGAAGAACTCTAACGACCAGCCGCAATCCGGGCATCGCACTTCAAAGATATCTTCCGGCTTCCAAAATTTCTGATCTTGTCCAGGACATCTAAACATTTCTTTTTCCTGCTATTACGCACGAATCATTATCAGCAACATCTTGAATTTCTCTTGTGCAGCTACCGAATGAGGAACATTGCCAGGCATTATGATAATCTGGCCAGAAGTAACCTCAACATCTTCGCCACCAATTGTAAGAAGTGCCCTGCCATCAAGAATCTGAATAACCGCATCATAAGGCGCTGTATGCTCACTTAGCTTCTGGCCCTTATCAAAGGCAAAAAGTGTAATCGTCCCTGCTTGTTTATCCAAAATGGTCTTGCTGACAATTGAATCCGTCGAGTACTTAACCAGGTTTTGCAGGCTTTGGGCTTTGCCTATACACAGCTGTAATACGCTCGCCTTATGCTCTTTGACGCTCATTTCTTTCTCTTCTTAGCGCGTTGCATTCTACTTTTTGGCTCTTTTTGTCTTACTATTTTCTCAAGTGTAACACTGTCAAGATAGCTGTTTATGGACCTTTCAAGCTCTGCGAGCTTCGGTCTTACCTTACAACTTTTTTGGTGTGGGCAGATATCCTCACCCAACAAGCATCTGCTCAATTGAATCCTGCCTTGAATTGCTTCAATTATTTCCAGCAAATGTATCTTCGAGAGAGTCCTGCTGAGCCTAAACCCGCCCTTCGGCCCCATACGGCTTTCCACCAGTTTCGCGTTATGGAGCTTCTGAAGTAACTTGCACGCAAGCTGATATGGAATATCGCCTTTTTGAGAAATTTGTCTTGCTGAAGCCAATTCCTCGTCGTAATGCTCTGCCAGATAAACCATAGCACGCAACGCATAATCCGTATTTCTTCTGACTATATCCATCTACAATCGGAACTCAAAGTGCTCCGTAGAAAACACCTGTTCAGAAATCGTCATTATGAGCGAAGCGAAGCAATCTCAAACCTATCTTTGTTCTTTTCTCCTATCAGGTAAAAGGTTGCCACGACCCTTCGGGCCTCGCAATGACATTTCATTGAGGTTTCTACAAGGCAAACTAAAAATGTGTTATATATTATATACGACCAAATTAGTCCTATTTGTTCGCCCAGTCAACAGAAAAAAATAAATTTATTTGAATTTCTGAAAGTTTCTCTCTGTAAGCTGTTTTTACTCTACAATCCTAATATCCCCCGCTGCAGAAATGCGAATGTGCTTTTTGAGGCCTTTTGTTGATAAAAAGCTATATTTCCTGGAGCCTTTTAAGACCACATTTTCAGTGTCAATCGTAATCTCTATATCTTCATTGGGCTGTCTGGCGTGAATAATATTAGCTAAGCAAAAGGCCTTTTCAAGGCCGTCACCAGTTTGGTAATTTGCCATCTCGTCCGGCTGAGCAAGCCTTTTACCGTCATAGATAGAGCTATTTTTCATTTCTTTAAGCTGTGCATAAACCTGCTCGACCGACAAAGATTCTACAGCCTGAATCGAGACAGGATTGCGTTCCACAGCCGCTTTTACAAAAGGAGTCCAATCACAGGTTTCCATGTCACGATAGGCATAAAAAGCAAGGTCAGCCGTAGGATTTTTCTTACGAATTGCCTGCAAATAGTCAATTATCTGCTCCCTGTCCTGTTCTACAGAGATTTTGATTGGCTCAGAAGACACAAAATTCTTTTCAAGCGAGGGTAGTTTCACCTCGACGTGAATAAAATCAGACAACTCATCTGCAAATTTCTGCGCATCTGGAATGACCGGCTCAATGAATTTTTTTAGTCCTTCTCTGCCCTTTGAATTTCGCACGTCAATTTTTTGCTGTTTTATGAACTCGTCAAGCTTATCACAGCGAATCCGGCCGGGTATCTCATACGAAACAAAATCCTCATCGGAAACTTCGGCGAGCAGTTTTTCATGTGTTTCGTCGGCTATTCTGAAATTGCTGCCATGCTCGTAATGAAATAATGTCTCTGCCTTTAGAAACTGTGCCTGCCCATGGCAGTCTCGGCATAACTGAAAGAATTTCTGATAGTCCCGGCGATTGCGTAAAAAACTGGCAAAGACGGTAAGTGATAATTCAGTTGATAGATATGAAGAGAGCTTTTGGATAAATTTGTTATAGATTTCCTTATTTATTGAGGCTTCTTTGTATAGGCAATGTACGTAGCCGGTTGAATGGGCCACGGTTGTAACGTTTTCATTACGAAGCGCTCTCTGTGCTTTGTTGGAAATTTCTGTGCCATTAAACCACATAGTCTTTGTGACGAGCCTTCTGTTATTGGTCAGAACGCCATCATTTATATCAATGAAATTCTGTGAATGAAGAGGCGTGAGTATCATATAGATATCTTCCAAAGGAATCCCACAGACGACAAACGCCGCTGCGGCGTACAAAGCTGCTAACGAAACACACTCCCCAGCCTTTTTTGTGTACCCCTTTTTGAGCCGAAAAGCATCCATCGCTTCAACGGTTTCGGTCTTCCAGTACGGAATTATATCACTATCGTATTTATCCAAGCCGAAGTGTTCGCGAATATCCACATCGAAATAATATTTGTCACCATGATAGCCGAATAGTGCATTACTTTTAGCGATATCCTCAGGCGAAATGAATTTCTCAAACCGTTTAAGCTCTTTATCTTTGCTGGTAAGGCCCCATGTTTCAAGGTCAAGATTAAACTCGTACTCATCTATTATAAACTGCTTCAGCCGCATCAATTTTTTGAAGCTGTTCTTTCCCTCGAGTTTCTTGAAACAGTCCAACTCTCGCCACCGCCATATAATCGGACTCATAATATTAGCCAGGACCAAACTGTACATCAGTTCTGGAAATACAAAGATTTCCATATCTGATAGTGTTACAGCAGAGCTGTATTTTTCTAACTGTTCCGAATCCATTTATTCTAAACCCCAGTCATTTACCGGCGATTATCAATAACTTGATAGTCTTAATGCTGCACACTTTCCGGCAGGGTTTGTATAAATTCTTTTATATCATCACGAGTCCTGCGATAGTTTTGTAGCATCTTTTCTTCGCTATCGATCACGGCAACAGGGTCTTCAAACATCCTGTGAATAAGCTTGGTTTTGCCGGGAAAGACAGGACACTGCTGTCTGGCATTATCGCACAATGTTATAACATAATCAAAATCAACCCACAGAAGCTCATCGACGTGCTTGGACGACTGATCGGAAATATCCACGCCTGCTTCTGCCATTACCTTTATCGTTTTCGGATTGACCCCGGCCGGCCAGACACCTGCGGAGTATGCCTCTATAACATCGCCTTTTAAGTGCCTGGCCCAGCCTTCCGCCATTTGGCTGCGGCATGAATTGCCTGTACAAAGAAACAAGACTTTCATTTTGTCTTTCATATTGTCCTCTCTTTTAAATACAGACTACATCTGTCGATTGTATCTTTATACTCGGTAATTGCAAGTCGTGTTCGGCGCCGGGCAGTAAAAGTCTTTAAGATATAGATTGACACGGATTTCACAGATTATTCAGACAGGATAACAGAATTGACAGGTAAATAAAAAGTCAAAAATTAAAAAGTAATGACAAACCCTGCCATCAAGATGGCAGGGCTAAACAAAAACAACAAACTTCGCCATCAAGATGGCAGGGCTAACCAAAAACAACAAACTTCGCCATCAAGATGGCAGGGCTAAACAAAAACAACAAACTTCGCCATCAAGATGGCAGGGCTAACCGAAATTATTGTTGTCGGAAATATAATCCATAAGTTATTATCCAAATATGACGAAAAAATTAATCGGTTATATGATTACGTGGACTACTTACGGTTCATGGCTGCAAGGCGATAAAAGAGGGTATGTAAAAAACGGCACAATCCTGCCGGCAAATGACAAATTAAAATCCGCAAATCAAAAACAACAAAAATTCAAGACGGTTAAACTCGATTCAAGTCAAAAACATATTGTTCACAAGACGATACTCCAAGAGGCACAGAGAATAAATCAGGAGATTCTTGCAATCGCAGTTTGTTCAAATCATGTACATATCGTTGCAAAAGTTTCGTCAGAATCAATTGAACAGATTGTTCATAGATACAAGCGTTTGTCCACTTTTGTCCTTCGCAAGGCCGGTCTGGACGGCAAAGTATGGTCAACAGGATTTGATAAAAGGTTCTGTTTTACGGATAAGGAAATAGAACAGAAAGTTAAATACGTAAATGGGCATCAATAATGTTTGGCCCTGCCATCTGGTTAGCCCTGCCATCTTGCATGGCAGGGTTGAAAATAACCCCGTCATCTAAACTAACATATCTAAAAAATCAATTATGACAAAACTCCAACAGCTCGCAGTCCTGGCACTTAGGCCGAAGCTTGCCGTTGCAATCCTCAAGTATGCCGATTCGGCTCAACGCAAAATCATACTTAACCGGGTCAGTCGGCTCGAATTCCGCAAAGCTTTCCGTAATTTTTACCGCTGCTGCTAAAGAAACAGTTTTTTGGTCATAGAGCTTCAATATCCTGCACAATCTGGCCATATGCACATCAACCGGCACAATCAGTTTAGCTTTATCAACCGAGCTCCACAATCCCGGATCTACCTCATCTCTTCTTACCATCCAGCGCAAAAAAAGGTTCAGTCTTTTACACACGCTCCCCCCTGACGGATTGGTAAGCAGATACCGCAGCCCTTTCGGGGTCTTTGCCTTTTTGTGCTTCATAAATCTGTTAAGTAGTGACTCGCAAAATTTCGACAGTGCCGAAATGATATTCTGATCCGTGTCTTTGTAGCCCAGTAAAAAATAATTTTCTATGCAGCCTTTCTCTTCAAGCACTTCCCTTAAAACTGCCAACAAATCTGAAATATCCTGGCCTGATGTAAAACGATGCTTGAAGCTGCTTAGTCTTTTCCGCTGTTCTTGGCCGAAATTTATCACAAACGCATACGGGCTTGTCCCCATACGTTCAAATAAATCGTTTAGACTCTTTTCTATCTGCTCAACTCTTCCGTATGCCAGTTCTGCCGACAAAAGAGCCACCACCTCCCTGTCGGCAGGATTAGAATATTTATATAAAAATTGGAGAGGGTCAGGCAGTATAAATTCACGGTGGTTATACTTGACGTATAGTCTCTCCAAGAGCTCTTTGATTTGCTCTATTTGCTCCATCACCGTTCACCACCATGATATTGCTACAAAATGATTTGATTTGGTGTTTAGCAGCCTCGATACGGTTTTAAGGATTAAAGTCACCTGCCGACTTGGTTTTCCAGGTGCTGTCTTTGCTCCAGCGATTGCTTGAGAATTCGAACATGGTGCATTTCTTCTTTAATAATATCATCGATTTTGTCTTTCCCTGCCCGGTCAGGGACAAAGTCCTTCAAGCCGGTATAATAAACGATGGAGTCCTTTTCTTTTTCGATAGCTATCTTGATAATATCAGATTTGCTCTGTTTGCCGGAAAATTCCTCTGATGAGTCCGATTTGATACCAAATACGGCGAGGCCGGCCATAGCCTGTGCATCCAACAATAAATCATCCTCCGGCCTGAAAGTTCGAAGTTCACTGCTTAATTCGGAAAGCTGCTTTCTCATATTTGCGAAAACCTGTTCATGTCTGAGTTCCCAACCAGCCAGTTCTTGAAATAAGCTGCGTATATTAAAATCATCAAAAAGTTCTGCCGCCTTAAGATAGAACTTGGCGCCATTTCGTTCGATTTTCTCAGCTATCTCAAAAACATCGAAAGCATTGAGTTCGACAGCCATTATTTCCCCTTTTTTCTCTGATACTCTGTTTTCCTGATAACCTGATTCCCATTTTGATTTCGCACTATATTATCAGCTCACAAGAAATCTTGTCAACACGTGAGATAAACATTCGCCAATTTAATAAATCCGCATTTTCTTATCTCACGGGTTCAACCATATATACCGTCTAACATCTCCATTGTTCACCACAAATAAAACAGATAACAGAGGACGGAAGACAGAAGACAGAAATCTGCCCCTTCAACTATGGTCACCTGTGGCGTGCCAGGACAGGCTCTGCACAAAGCAAAAGAGCTGATGTCAATAATAATTAATATTTAAGATGCGACCCTTTAGGTCTTCGCATCGCTCGCATACCACAGTAATGGAAAACTGATTCGGACGACAGCCGAGGGACGATGCCATAAGACATCTATTCACAGTCCCATTCATTGTTGCCAGCGAGTACCTTCGATCATGTCCAGAAATCCAAAGAACTGCTGTGCCTCCGCATTGAAGCGGTCGCTGCCCGTCATCCGCATGTGGTGGAGCCGGTCTAACTCGCGGTCGATGAAGTCGCTTAATGCTTGGGTAAGCTCCCCCTGCACAAGATGGGTTACGTCAGGCATGTCTTGCTCCCAGAACTCCACGAGGTTAAAGGCCTGGCTCACGTAGGCCGGATCACCTGTTTGTAGTCCCGCCGCGATCCGAAGTGCGTCGTTCATAACAAAGTCTTCAATGGCCGGCTCAATGGTGCTCCATATATCTGCTTGGACCTGCTCCGGAGCAAAAAGAGTGATCTTATCAGCCAACATCAAAAAGCTTGCATCTCCCGTGCGAAGCCCGGCTGCGACCCGTTCTGCCTCCACGGTCCAGAATTCCTCCTCCATCTTGTCCACCAACTGGTCCATCCATCTGTCCATCCACTTATGGACACTTTTACGGCCTGACTGTGGCGGTTGTGGCAAGAATCCGCCTGATACCTGTTTTCCCTTCGGATCTATGTGCCTCAGTGGATTCTGGCTGGCGTACTGGTACGGATTGAGACTCTTCGGGATGTACACCATGGGCCATACGGGATCTCTCGTGAGGAACCGGGCGGTAGCCGGTTCATAGGCGCGAGCCCGCATGTCGTAGAGATCCCCCACCGATTCGCGGCGCACGCTGTAGCGCCCAATGAACGTGAACGGCTGGTCGCTCGTTCCTGTATGACTCAACAACCTGCCATACGGTGAGTAGGCGAAGGTATCGGTCACCTGGCCCCCGCCGTCGGTCAAGAATAGCGTCGAGCCGAGGCGGTCGAAGTGGTAGAAACACACCTGTCCGCTGGCGGGGTCTATCGAATAGAGCAGTCGTCCACCAGGTGTATATACGTAAAGCCGTTTGTACAAAGTGTCCTCTTTCTCGGCTACGATGGGTGAAAGCCCCAGCGCGTAGTTGTGGTAGAAGTAAGTGGCCGCTCCGCCTGCCGTGCGGCTGCACAGGTCGCCCAGACCGTTATACGTGAAGGTGGCGTTATTGGCATCGGCCGTGATCGAGGTCAGCCGGGATGCCCCATCGTAAGAGACAGTTTTGCCCGGTGCCGCAGTCTGGCGGCCGCGAGCATCATACTCAAAGCCGGCACTGCTAATCTGTGCCGCGGCATCGTAGTCGTAATTGTCCTCTGCCAGTGCCGGGTCCAGTGGAGTGGTTCCCGACCGGCTCAGAAGGTTGCCGGCGGCGTCATAGACAAGTGCCAACTGATTGTCCCCGCCGTAATCGGCGCCGGTCAGCCGACCGGCCCCATCGTAGGCGTATCGGATCGTACCTCCCCCCAGAGGGACGTTCATTACAGCTTCCGCCGGTTCCCCCTCAGCGTTCAATATGTACTGTTGATCGGCCAATGCGCCATCCTGAATGCGGGTTACTCTGCCGGCATTGTCGTAGGTAAAGGTTGTACTCACGCCGTTGGAACGGCGGATCTCTGTCAAGCGTCCATCGTCATCATAAGTAAACTCCATCCATGTGTTGGAGAGGTCATCCTCAACGCGGGCCAGCAAGCTCCTCTTGTCGTAAGCGTAGGTGACGGTTGCCCGGCCGTCATACGTCACGGTCTTGAGCCTTCGCCCCGCGTCGTAAGAAGCACTGAAGCCGGCGGCACCATCCTTACTGTTAGTGATGTCGCCCCGAGCGTCATAGGTCAGCATCAGGTTATCCGCCGTCAGCAGTCGTCCGGCATCATCGTACGTGTAGTTCAGGCTGAGACCATCAGAATAGGTAATCTGCGTGACACGGCTGGTTTCATCGTAGGTGATAGTGGACACGTTACCATTAGGTGAGGTCACCCGCTGGAGCCGGCCTCGGGCGTCGTAGGTGTAGGAATACTCGCGGCCCAAGGGGTCGGTCTGCCAGACAAGCCGACCCATAGGCGAGCGGCCAAAGTCCCACTCATTGCCCTGCATATCCATGATGCGGCTGAGTTGCCCCATGTCGTTGCGGGTGTAGGTGGCGCTGCCGACAACCGGCCCTGTGGCACTTATCAGTCGACCGGACGTGTCGTATTCATAGTCTGTAGACCGCTCCATCCGATCGGTGACGGAGGTCAGCCGCCCCAGAGTCTCATAAGCATATTGGGTCTTCTCTCCCATCGGATCCGTGATGAGCGTGGTGCGTCCCAGTTTGTCGGTCAGATACGTAGTGGTTAATCCCAAAGGTGTAGTGATACTACTGGGCACCTCTTCGTCATCGTGGGTCGTGAGCCAGGTCTTACCTAAAGGATCGGTCATACCTGTGCGCCAGCCTCGGGGATCGTAGGTGAAGGCGGTGATGTTGCCATTACGATTCGTGATGGTGTTCAGCCGGCCCATCTCATCATAATCATACGTGCTGATATGCCCCAGAGGATCGGTTCGACTTGCCAGCCGGTCCATAAGGTCGTAGGCATAGGTCGCGGCGTGGTTTAGAGGATCGGTGCGAGAGACGAGACTGCCATTGTCATCATACGCAAAGGTTGTGGTCTTGCCTCGCTCGTTGGTAACAGTCTGCAAGCGGTTATTGAGGTCATAGGTTGAGCGAACTGTATTGTTGTCGGGCCGAGTGATTCGGTTCATCCGCTTATAGGCATCGTAGCTGTATGTCGTAATGCCGACATCCAAGTCGGTACGGCCGGCCAGCGTGGCGTCGGTGTTGTAGTTAAAGGACGTTATCCCACCCGCGGGATTCGTGGCGGTGAGGACCAGACCGCGGTCGTTGTACGTGTAATGCCACTTCTTGCTTGATCGGTCCGT
>Ga0315537_1000575_pt1 | contig 28760 bp, 22 predicted proteins | sample SalMarSW160270MG_FD_203091 | JGI IMG/M metagenome (GOLD analysis project Ga0315537, IMG submission 203091) | Salt marsh sediment microbial communities from the Plum Island Ecosystem LTER, Massachusetts, United States - Salt Marsh Sediment SW1602-70 ...
TATCGCCGGTGTTGGCATCGGGGGTATGGGCAAGGAAAATATCAAGGCTTGTGAGAGTGAAAACATCGTAGCGTTGTGCGATGTTGACTGGAACTACGCTGCCGACGTCTTTAAGCAGTATCCGAATGCCCGGAAATGGAAAGACTTCCGGAAGATGCTCGACGAGCAGAAGGACATTGACGCAGTAGTCGTTGCCACCCCGGACCATGCCCATGCTGTGGTGGCGATGGCGGCAATGCAGCGAGGCAAGCATGTATACGTCCAAAAACCTTTAACGCGGACGGTTTATGAAGCACGTATGTTGACCGAAGCTGCACGCAAGAACAAGGTAGCCACACAAATGGGCAATCAGGGACACTCCGGTGAAGGAATCCGACTGATATGTGAATGGATATGGAACGGTGCCATAGGCGATGTGAAAGAAGTACATGCCTGGACCAATAGACCCATTTGGCCTCAGGATATTGACCGTCCCAAGGAAAGACCGCCAGTGCCGAAGACGCTGGACTGGGACCTATGGCTTGGGCCGGCACCGCATCGACCTTATCATCCTGCTTATTTACCGAGAACATGGCGAGGCTGGTGGGATTTCGGATGCGGGGCTTTAGGTGATATGGCCTGCCATGTGCTTGATCCGGTCTTTTGGGCCCTGAAACTGCGCTATCCTAAGAGCGTCGAAGCCTGCGCTGCAATGCATATACGCAAGGAGCCCGGCAGCGATTGGAAGATACGCAAGGTACCTGACAGCGATTGGGGTGAGGCAGAGGTAAGTAAAGAAACGTTCCCATTAGCTTCAATCGTTCGTTACGAGTTCCCGCCTCGTGAAGGTATGCCGGCGGTTAAGCTGCACTGGTACGACGGTGGATTGAAACCTCCACGGCCGGAGACGCTGGAATCCGATCGGCGACTGGAGCAGGCAGACAGCAACGTGCTTTTCATCGGTACGAAGGGGATTCTGCGATGCGGTGAAAATGGCGATAGCCCTCGACTTATACCCGAAAAGTCAATGAGGGAATATGACCTTCCGCCGAAGACACTGCCCAGGGTAGAAGGCGGTAAAGAGGGTCACGAAAAAAATTGGGTTAGGGCCTGCAAGGGCGGCGAGCCCCCTTGCTCGAACTTCGACTACTCCGGCCCTCTCACCGAAACGGTCGTAATGGGTAATCTTGCCCTTCGTCAGTTAGGCAAAAAGTTGTTGTGGGACGGCGAGAACATGAAAATCACCAACGATGACGAAGTTAATAAATACGTCAGAGAGCCTTATCGCAAAGGATGGTCTCTATAGTAACCGAACCGACCTCACATCGAAAATCGAACCGGTTGACTTCAAGGCCGGAATTATTTGTTAAAGGTTAAATAATGAAAAACGGAAAAGAAGTACAAAAATCCTTCAGCAGTAAGAAAAAAACCACAGGATTGTCCCGTAGAGAGTTTGTCGGAACGGCTGTGAGCCTGGCGGCATTTACTTTTGTTCCGAGTCATGTGCTCGGATGGGCAGGGCGGGACTCGGCCAATAACAAGCTGAATATCGCCTGCATCGGCGTTGGTGGCATGGGAGCAAGCAATATCAACCAATGCAGCACCGAAAACATTGTCGCGCTTTGTGACGTTGACGACAAGCAGGCGGCGGAGACTTACCGAAAATATCCCAAAGTAAATAAATACAAAGATTTCCGTATCATGCTGGACAAAGAGGACAAAAATATCGATGCGGTGATCGTAGCAACGCCCGACCATACACACGCCGTAGTGGCCATGGAGTGCATCAGACGCGGCAAGCACATCTACCTGCAAAAGCCGTTGGCTCATTCGATTTATGATGTTCGTGCGCTGACCGAAGCGGCACAAAAAGCTAAAATCCAGACGCAGATGGGCAACCAGGGCCATTCGTCTAATGAGATTCGTATGCTCCACGAGTGGATCCAGGATGGTGCTATCGGCCATGTACGACAGGTATATGCCTGGACCGACCGGCCGGTGGGCGGCAATCCATGGTCGGACTTCCCCATGATGAAAAGACCGACAGAAAAACCACCCGTTCCCGAGACACTGGATTGGGACCTGTGGTTAGGTCCGGCACAGCATCGACCATATCATCCGATATACTGCCCCACAACATGGCGTGGTTTTTGGGATTTCGGCACCGGCCCATTGGGGGACATGGGTTGTCACATTATCGACCCTTCGTTTTGGGTATTGAAACTGTCTCACCCAACTCGGGTGGAAGCGACCACAACCCACTACGACCCCGAGGTGGCGGCCGAGACTTATCCGCGGGCCTCGATCATTCGATACGAGTTTCCCGCACGAGGTGAAATGCCGCCGGTAAAACTGACGTGGTTTGACGGACGGCTGCTTCCGCCAAGGCCAAAGGACCTGGAAGCCGGTCGCAAACTGGGGATTCAGGGAGCCTTGCTTGTCGGAGATAAGGGCACTATCATGCACGGCTCGCACGGAGCCAAGGCCCTGAGAATTATTCCCGAAGAAAAAATGCAGGCATACGAGCAGCCTGTAGAAACTCTGCAGAGAGTGCCGGGTGGCATGAGCGGTCATGAGCAGGACTGGATAAGGGCCTGCAAAGACGGCAAACCCGCCAGCTCGACTTTCGACTATGGCGGACCGTTGACGGAAATGATCCTGCTGGGCGTGTTAGCTATGCGGTTCAAAGACACACTGCTTGAATGGGACCCTGAGAAAATGAGAATCACAAATAATGAGCAGGCAAATGAGTACATAAATCCACCCTATCGCGATGGATGGACGCTCTAATTGCCGGATTCTATGAACGGGGCAAATATCGAGTTTTTTCAGGATTTTTTATGCTATTTTATCTCCAAATAACGTCTTAATGAAAAGGAGAACAGAAGTGTTCAAAGAAAGAAAGTTCGTTTTTAACGGGCTGGTGACTGTTTTTTGCTTATGCTGTATATTCCGGGCAAACACTGAAGCCGGCGGCCGGGAAAACTGGAAGCTGGGGATGCAGGCTTATTCATTCAATCGCTTTACATTTTACGAGGCGGTGGACAAAACCAAATCGCTCGGCCTGCACTATATCGAAGCATATCCGGATCAGGCTTTAAGCAAGGAAAAGCCCGATGTTAAATTCGACCATAATCTCTCTTCCGGTCAAAAACAGGAGGTTCTGCAAAAGCTTCGAGAAGCGGGAGTAAAACTTGTAAATTATGGCGTAGTGCCTCTGCCGAACGACGAGGCCCAATGCAGAAAAGTATTTAATTTTGCAAAAGAGATTGGCATCGAGACAATCGTTTCCGAGCCACCCAAAGAGGCATTCGACCTGATAGAAAAATTATGCGAAGAATATAAGATTAACGTTGCGATTCATAATCATCCCAAACCCTCGCCGTACTGGAATCCGGACACGGTACTGGAAGCCTGCCGGGGACGGAGCACGCGTATCGGAGCCTGCGCCGATACGGGCCACTGGATGCGTTCTGGCATTCAACCGATTGAGGCTTTACAAAAACTCAAAGGTCGAATAATCAGTCTGCACTTCAAGGACCTAAACGAGTTCGACAATCATGAAGCTCACGACGTGATATGGGGCACGGGAGCAGGTAACGCCGGGAAAATATTAACCGAACTTAGCCGACAGAACTTCAAGGGCGTTTTCTCCATCGAATATGAGTACAACTGGGACAACAGCGTTCCGGAAATAAAGAAGTGTGTGGAGTTCTTCAAAAAGACCTCAGCCGGGCTTAGCGACGCCGAATTCAAAGACGTCTTTAAGGCGGACCTTTCGAACGCCGTAATGCCGCCCGACTCCTGGTCTTTTGACGCAAACGGCGTCCTGTCACCCGAATCCGGCGCTCACGGTGACATCTGGACCAAAGAGCGCTACGGCAACTTCACGCTCGAACTCGATTTCAAGGTCCCTGAAGAAGGCAACAGCGGCGTCTTCGTCCGCACCGGAAGTATAGAGAACTTGATTAACACCGCCATTGAAATCCAAATCCACGCTACTACAGACGGAACAAAGCACGGCCAGTGCGGCGCTATATATGACTGTCTCTCGCCCTCAAAGACGGCCGTTAAAAAACCCGGCCAGTGGAATCACTATATCATTACCTGCCTGGACAATAAGATATATGTAAATCTCAATGGCGAAGATATTATCGATATGGACCTGGATCTCTGGACCGAACCTCATAAAAATCCTCAGGACACCGAAAATAAGTTCCCCACCGCCTATAAGGATATGCCACGTGAAGGACATCTCGGTTTCCAGTTTCACGGCAATCCCGTCTGGTTCAGGAATCTCAAGATCAAATCTTTCGACTGAGACTAAACGTAATAATGATTCTGCCTTGTATCAAAATAACATAAAAAATTTGCAACCGAGTGACACTAAGACGCACGGAATAGAGCTGAAAAACGAATAAAAGCAGACTTGACAGTAACAGGCCCGCCTGCTATAGTGCAGGCCCTAAAAAGGCATGTATAATTTTTAAGTTTTTGGAGTTAAGCAGAGCAAATGAATAATCAAAAAACAAAAAACGGCATAAACAGACGTGAGTTTCTCATTTCTACAGCGGCCGCGGGAGCAGGCCTGGCATTTTCATCGCTTCCTCTCAGGGCCAACAATAAAGCAGAAGATATAAACGTGGCCCTGCTCGGAGCCGGTGCTCAGGGGCAGGTCCTGATGAATGCCTGCCTGAAAATACCGGGTATTCGCTTCAAAGCAGTCTGTGATATCTGGACAGATTACAACCAAAAACGGGTCTCACGCCTGCTCAAGGCTTACAAGCACGAATCTAATACGTACACGGATTATCAGGACATGCTCGATAAGGAAAAAGACCTCGATGCAGTTATAATAGCCACGCCGGATTTCTGGCATGCACGGCACACAATCGCCTGCCTCGAAGCCGGACTGCATGTCTATTGCGAAAAGGAGATGTCCAATACACTCGAAGACGCAAAAAAAATGGCCGAAGCTGCGAAGACAACCGGCAAGCTCCTGCAAATCGGTCATCAGCGCCGCAGCAATCCCAGATACAGGCACTGCTACGATAAGCTGGTCACTGAAGCGAAACTATGCGGGCGGATCACCACCATCAACGGACAATGGAACAGAAGCAAAGCGGCGTGCGAAGATCTGGCCTGGCCGAAAAACGCCCCCATTGATGACGCCACTTTGAAAAAGTACGGATTTGAGTCAATGCAGCAGTTTAGAAACTGGAGATGGTACAAGGGCCTGGGAGGCGGACCGATTGTTGACCTTGGCTCGCATCAAATCGATATTTATAGCTGGTTCCTTGGGGCAAATCCAAAATCCGTAATGGCCAGCGGCGGCATCGATTACTGGAAGGACCATGACTGGTACGACCATGTCATGGCTATTTATGAATACGAAACTAAACAAGGTATTGTCAGGGCGTTTTATCAGACAATCACAACAAACAGCGGACAGGGTTATTACGAGCAGTTTATGGGTGACGAAGGGACATTGTTGATTTCAGAAGCCGCCGGGCGCGGCACTGTATATCGGGAAGTATGGGTCCCGGCGGAGAACTGGGATAAATGGGTCAAGGCCGGCTATATAACAGCGATTGAAGCGGAACCGGCCGAACCAGCAGCCGCCGGTGTTGTGCTCGATGTACGCGAGTCACCAACGCCGCCCAGTTACGATATCCCCGTGACATTAGGCGACAAGCCGTACCACCAGCCGCATCTTGAGAATTTCTTCGATGCGATACGCGGCAAAGCCAGTCTTAACTGTCCCGCCGAAATCGGTTACGAAACCGCCGTCACCGTACTGAAGGTTAATGAAGCCGTAGCTGCCGGGAAAAAACTGGACTTTAAGCCGGAGGATTTTACGGTTTAGTGATTTACAGGCATAAACAAAAGGATTGACTACACCTTGAACAATGGGTTGAAATTAACAGGCTTTTTGTGTTTGCTGGTATTGAGCGCTTGCGCTTTTGCCGTGGAGACCGAGTTAAAACTGCTCGGCGATGAAAGCGACGGCAGCATGTCACCACCACCTCACCTTATCCCCGTATATGCCGAGAGCGAAACCGGAGAAAAGGGCGAGCAAATAACACCCGATATGGAATTTCCGATGCCTTTTTCAACGCGCTGGTCATGCAGCGACTGCCACAACTACAATCTGGTCAAAAAGGGGTGGCACTTCAACGTAATGGACTCCAACGTCCCTCCCGGCAGGCCTGGCGAACCGTGGGTGTACTATGATCCCGGGCTGTGTCTTCAGATTCCGCTTTCATATCGCCGCTGGCAGGGGACTTTTCGACCGGAGCAGATTGGACTTTCAGAGTACAAATTCACAAAGATATTCGGCAGACATACCCCGGGCGGCGGTCCCGGCGAGGTCGATACAACCGAAGCGGATGAAATCGGCCGACAACTTCTTTCCGGCAAACTTGAAATAAACTGCCTTGCATGTCACAACGCTCATTACGGCCAGGACATGGGTGGCCTCAGCGGCTACGCCGTTCAGGTCTCTCGCGAGAATTTCCGGTGGGCTGCGGCTGCTTCATGCGAATTCGCCACCGTAACAGGTTCGGCGTCTCAAATGCCGATGACTTACGACCCGTTTATGCCCGATCCGGACCAAAAGAACGCTCCAACCGTCAATTATCATAAAGAAGCATTCAATGAAAATGACGAAGTGCTTTTTCAGATAGTCAGGGAAGTGCCAAATGAGCGATGTTATTACTGCCATTCCGATTTGTATCAGGGCGCAGAAGAAAAAACAGAAAAATGGACACAAGATGAGGATATACATCTGACGGCGGGACTAAAGTGTGTTGACTGTCACCGTAACGGCGTCGATCATAACATCATCCGAGGATATGACAAAGAGACGGATATTTCAGAGAACCCCCTGGTTGCAACGAGTACATGCGAAGGTTGTCACCTGCCCGAAGGCGAGGACGAACCGGAGGCCGGTCGGCTCGGAGCACCAGTTCCGACACATCCCGGAATTCCAACCGTCCATTTTGACAGACTTACCTGCACCGCCTGTCATTCCGGGCCCTGGCCCGGAGAGCAGACTACTCTGACCAAAACATCGCGTGCTCATCGTTTGGGCACGCCAAACGTTAACAAGGCTGCGGAGGGATTACCTCATGTTATCTCACCTGTCTTTGCCAGCCAGGGACAAAACGGCGCCGGATATAAGCCCGAGCTTTTAGCTACAGAAAATGGAAAAATAGCACCGTATAAAGTTTTATGGCCGGCTTACTGGGGAATTATTGAGCAGGACAATGTCGAGCCTGTTGAACTTAGCGTCGTAGAGAAAGTTATCGGTGGTGCTTTTGCCGATATCGAGCTTGCCGCTACAGGTGATTGGCCCCAAATAAATAAAGAAATGATAGCAGAGGCAATAAAGGCCCTCAGCGAAGCCGTCGCCGGCAGGGCGGTTTACATAGCAGGGGGTAAACTATACAGCACTGACGAATCGGGGAATCTCGTTGAGCAGGACAACCACCCGGCGGCCGAACCTTATTTGTGGCCTGTCGGCCATAACGTCAGGCCTGCAGCCCAGGCGCTGGGCGTTCGCTATTGTACGGATTGCCATGCTACGAATGCACCTTTCTTTTTCGGTGATATCAAAATCGATTCTCCCATTGCTGCCGAACGAGATTCTCTTAAAAGAATGATTGAGTTCCAGGACATCAGTCCATCTTATGCCTGGGCGTTTGCCGCCTCGTTTGTGTTCCGTCCCTGGCTAAAGATTGTTGCCATCGGTTCATGTGCGGTTATGGCCGGAGTTCTGTTGTTATACGCACTAAGAGCACTGGCCTGTATTATCAAGGCGTTGGCCAGTGAAAATAAATAGTTTTCTATAAAATACAAGTAAGTGATATGTATCGTACTATTTCTATAATAGCTTTTCTTATCACCCTCGGCGGGATTGGCTTGAACTGTTTTCTCCGACCCTGCAAAGAATGCTGGCGGCATCCCCTGAAGAAACTTGTCCAGCTTTTTACGATGCTTTTTATCGAGCAAAAGCTCAGCCCGGCAGGAGTCTTCAGAAAACTCGTATATTTACTGGCATTACTTTGCTTCGTAGTGCTGGCAATCACCGGTTTTTATCCCACTCTGGTTCTGGGTGAGCACATCTCCGGATACCTTTTGATGATTCATGCAACTTTTGCACCAGTTCTTGCTATCTGTCTGGCCGTCCTGGCCGTTATGTGGGCGCGTAACTGTCGCTTGAACAGTAATGATTGGCCGTGGTTTCAACGTATTGTGCAGCGCGTCACTTTAGTTCAAAGCGCTGATGAAGAAATATCCTGTAAAAGCTGCATCGGGCAGAAAATTGCTTTTTGGCTGATTATATTTCTGGCACTGCCGTTAATCTTGTCTTCCGTTTTAAGTATGTTCCCATATTTCGGTACATACTGGCAGGAACTTCTTTTAAGTTTGCACCGTTACACAGCCCTGGTATTCGCACTGGTTGTCATTGTGCATACTTACCTGCTAATTCGGCCTAAAATGTAACAGCAAGCTTGAACTGCCTTTGGCATTGAACGTGTCTTTTCGAGTTTATTCCTTTTGTACAAGATATTTTGATTATCATGGACATATCTGGGATTAAACCGATAGAATATCGAATATAAAGACTCAAGAGTGCGTTTATCTCTTCAATGAAAGGACTTTTTGAAAGGAGAGTAAAATGGAAAAAATTGTAGCTCTACTGTGTGTTTTCGGCCTGGGCATGTGTTTTTCACTTCTTGGTTCCATCAGTGTCAAGCTAATGCCACGCCTGAAAATCGATCAGGGCAAGTTCGGCTCTCTGATTTCAGCGTTTATGTTGACATGTCTTATCGCTTCACTGATTATGGGAGTAGTTGTAGATAAGATAGGCTATAAACCGGTGGCTATCTTCGGATTTATAGCGACGGCGGTATGTATATTTATTCTTGCGCGGGGCAAAACATACGGGACGGCCCTTTTGCCCTGTCTGTTGCTCGGCTTCGGAGCTATGGCACTAAATACCGCGGGAAACACGCTTATACCTGTCGTATTATTCGGCGGGGAAAATCCCGCCGCAGCGAGCAATCTGGGTAACGTATTTTTCGGGCTTGGTCTTTTTATCACGCCGCTGATTGTAAGCTTCCTTTTTAGAAAAACCACTTATGAAAACGCGATATCAGTTCTGGCGATTATCGCGGTCGCCCCCGTTGTCTTAGCTGTGATAGCAAAATACCCACAAGTACCGGCCGGCTTTGCCATTTCCGATGCGGTGGGACTGCTCAAGGAACCGGCTATATTAGTAGCTGCTCTGGCTTTGTTCTGCTATATCAGTCTGGAATCTTCTTTCTGCAACTGGCTGCCGCCATACAGTAAGGAAATAATAAGCAGAGACCTTCCAGGCCTGGATGGCTCGGTTATAGATGCCACATCCCAGCAGATGCTCTCAGCTTTTGCAGTAGCTATGATGGCCGGACGACTGATATCAAGTCAAATCGGCAATATTACTGCATACGGGGGCTGGTATATCGCCGGTGCTGCGCTAATAGCAGGATTAATCATTCTGGCGATGGGAAAAAGTGGAGCAATCTGGACCAGCGCTCTGGCCGCCTGTGCAGGCTTTTTCTTCGCCCCGTGCTTTCCTACAATCGTAGGTGTAACATTTGCAAAGTTCAGCCCGGAGATATACGGCAGCGTTTTCGGTATCATATTTGCGGTGGGCCTGCTTGGCGCGGTAATTATTCCCAAGGCAATCGGTAATCTGGCAAAAGGCTCCTCAATTCAAAAAAGTCTGAAACTGCTTATTCCGATTTGTGCTGCCCTGGTTGTATTGGCTCTTATTTTAGGAAGACTCTAATAAAACATATAAACATTTAACTAAAAACAATCATAAAGAATAACCAAAGCAGGGATTCGCTAATACCGGATTCCTGCTTTTTGTTTATGCTTTTTAAACAATTCTGTTTGAAGATAAGTATAGCAATAACAATTTGTTAAGTTTTGCGCAAATCCGATATAATACCAAGGGTCTTAAATAAATTCGCTTTCGACATATTTTGTCCTGCAAATAGATTTGATTTTAACTTTGTCCAGACATGTTTCTTGCCAAGACTCTATTGCAGCACAACGTAAGGCATCATAATCAGCATAAACTCGATTTGACCAATGATGTTTTCGAAGATATTGCCAGAGTTTTTCAATCGGATTTAATTGAGGAGAATATGCCGGTAAATGAATCAAGGATACGTTACTGGGCACTCTAACATTATTGGAAGTGTGGAAACCCGCCTGATCCCAAATCATTATAACATGAACATCCGGCTTTATTTCTTTTTCAAACTCTTTGAAAAAAGCATTTACTGAATTCGTATTAAGATACGGAGCCAACAATCCCGCCGTTTGTCCGGTTTGCGGACAAGCAGCCCCAAAGACATAAAGATACTCATATTGTGTTTGCCTCCAACCAACAGGCCGAGTACCTCTCAATGCCCATTGTCGCGTTAGTGTTCCCTGCTGGCCAAATCGTGCTTCATCCTGAAACCATATCTCTATTCTTTTTCCAGGATGATCAGCACGGATTTGTCGGATCGTATCACAGACTTTTTTTTGAAGGTCTCTCGCTTGTCTGGATCGCCTTTAGGATGTTCAGGACGAGAAGAAACATAGCTGTAGCCAAGACGTTTGAGCAGCCTGCGAACGCTGCGGACATGATAACTTATGCCGAATTGCTTTTTGATAATCCTTTTGATATCAGCGGCATGAAATACACAGACTTTATCTTCAGGCAACGGACCTTGTTCTATTCTTTGTCGAAGCCATTGAATTTGATCCTGGTTAAGTCTGGAGTTGTTACCACGGCCGGGGCTTTCTTTGAGACCTTCAATTCCCAGGCGGTTGTAGGCATATATCCAGTTCTGAATAGTCCTTCTGGTATAGCCAAGAACAGTTGCAATCTCCGGGGCGGTTTTATCCATCATCGCAAGATATACTGCTCTTATGCGTGCGGCGGTGCGAGGATTTTTTTCTTTTCTGAACAGTTGTTTTAATTCTTCGGTTGTATGATACAGTTCTACTTTCATAATGCACTCCTTGTGATAAAAAATAACATTAGAGTGCATTATCTATATTACCTAAAATCGCGCAAGTTAAATTTTTAGAGCGCGCATTTTTTTGTGGCCGTTGGTATTAGTTGTAGCGGTAAAGCCTGATGCGCTGGATTCCGAAGCCGCCGGCAGGTATTCGAAGATGTCTGCCCTGATGGCTCTGGTCGCCGTTCATTGACCGGCCCGGCAGCCAGCGGCTATCTACAAACTTGCCTTCCTGGATACTTGCGATTCCGGCTATAGAATCGTCCTGCGGATTCGGAGCAAAAGTCACGATAATACCGGTACCGGCAATTACGTACTCATCAGACCCGAGAGAAACAATGATACATCCGGCCAACGGCCACTGACTCGATTCACCCGCTCCGGACGACCATCCCCACGTGTAGTCATGAGAGACAGTCAGCACATATCCACCGAGCTCTACTTTCTGTTTCTGATTATCCCTATCCAGCAAAACACCGGCCATTTTGTTTTTACCCTGGTTCTCCAGAATCAAAGGTGACATCTGCAAGAGTACGTCATAAGCCTGCGCCAGAGGTGCATTATCAGGATCGGTGATAGATTCTATCGAGAAGGGACAAAAGCCCATAGCATCGTGTTGACCGAAGGCGTAAAAGGCATTGGCGGCACTTTCAGCGCCCCGGCCGGCTTCCGGTATGAACAGGGGATTGCCGGAACGATGGTACTTGATGCACCACTCGACAAAGTTCGGGAAATAAATATCCGGCGAAAAGAAATCTATCATCGGCCCGCCGGCTCGCCAGATGTCCATAATGTGAGGCAAAGGGCCGGCGCTCGGATACTGGCCGGGCTTATAGTTAGGGCGAATCAAAGCTGCATTGACAAACATCGGCAGAGGATACTCGGCCTTGCCGGCCTCCACGATTTTGTTGACATAACGAGCATAGTGCCATGCCATAAATATCTCATCCGTGCCCTGACCCCGGCCGAAAACTTCCTCCCATGTCCCGGAATTCCTGCTGTCGGCGGCTTCCCAGACCTCGCGAAACTCAGGCATCAAAGAATCCTCGTGCGCGATAAGATAATCCATCAACTCTTTCGGGACAGGCTTGGTAAATAATTCATTCGCAATGTCACTATGGTCTCGCGCTTCGGGTATCATACCTATTTCATTTTCCACCTGCACCATAATAACCGTATGCTCGGCGCCGTCGATTTGGCTAATATGCTTCATAAGGGTGGCAAAGGCGCGGGCGTCGGCGTCCCGGTTCTGCTCGCTAAAAGCCGAGAGAATTTCCATGCCCCCGCCCTGCCTGTCCCGGGCGCGACCGAAGCGCTGCTGGTCTGTTTTGACCCAGACAGGAGCATAGCAGGACATGCTGTTCTTCCAGCTTGCAAACCATAATAAAACCAGTCGCAAATTATATCGCCGGGCATCCTTAATGAGACCATCCACGAGCGCAAAATCAAATGTCCCTTCCTCCGGCTCAATCAGATCCCAGTACACAGGCGCGAGCACGGTGTTGAGGTTCAATTTCACTAACCTGGGCCAAATCGGCTCCATATATTCAAGACTTGAGGAACTGGAGTTGCCTAATTCTCCCCCTAAAATCAGATACGGCCTGCCGTCCACGATAAGCTGTGTGGCGGCGCCCTGCTTTTGAAGGTGGGGGATGTCAGCACCATTGGACGAAACAGAACACACCATTGTTAGAACCCAAACGACACAAACAGGCAAGGCATGGGTTTTAAAAAAACAACCATTCTCCATATACATATGCTCCTTTTGTAAGGTTAACAGAAACTCGAAGGAGGCATTAGTGATAGCGGTATAGCTTAACGCGTTGAATGCTACAAGCATACAGTTTCAGTCCTGTTCCCGAAAAGGTGCTCGTATGCACTTCATCGCCGTTAAGACGTCGACCGCCAATCCACTGGCCATCCTTATACATACCTTCATCAACAAAGTCAATCGCTACCAGAGGCAGATCGCCCGGTGTTTCCGGCTCAAACAGAATATCCAGACCGCTGCCGGCTATTACATACTCATCCGGTCCGACCAAAATAATGATAGCTCCGGCAATTTCGGGTCTTCTCCAGCCGCCGAGCTTTGCCTCAATAATGTAACCACCCAGTGTTATTTTTTGTTCCGGCTGCTCTGTATCGACCAGCACACCAGCCATTTTATTTTGACCCTGATTTTTCAGGATAAGTGGAGCCAACTGCGACAGGATTTCATAGCTTTTATCGAGAGGATCGTCCTGGGAAGTTCTCAAACCATCTATACCAAAGGGGGCAAAGCCCATTGCGTCGTGCCTGCCGAGGACATAGAAAACTCTGGCAGCGCCCTGAGCACCACCGATGGTTTCGGGTATGAAAAGCGGATTGCCGTTTCTGTGGTAGCTCTCACATACCCACTTGAAATGCGGCATGTAAATGTCAGGTGCGATGAAATCGACTGCTGGTGCGCCGGCACGCCAAATGTCCATCACCTGTGGCAGCGGTCCGCCGCTCGGATAGGCGCCGGGCCATTCATAGTTGGGCTGCATTAACCAGGCGTTGACAAACATCGGCAGCGGATATTCAGCCTTGCCGGCCTCGGCAACAGCTCCCATATACTGCGCATAGTGCCATGCCATGAAGAGCTCTTCCGTGAAATAGGAAAGGGCTTTCCAATCTTCTTTATATAGCACGCCTTTTCCGAAGACTTCTTCCCATGTTCCCGATGTTTTGAAACCATTGGCTTTCCACACTACCAGGAACTCCGGGATCAGTGCGTCTTTATGCTCTTGAAGATAGTCCATAAGTTCCTCTGGTACCGCCCCGGTGAAGGCCTTATTTGCAGCGTCACAATAGTCCCGCGGCGACTTCAGGACACCAACCTCGTTCTCGATTTGCATCATAATAACGGTATGATCCTGCCCGTCCACCTGACGGATATGCCGCATGAGCGCTGCAAAGGCGCGGGCATCCGCCCGGCGATTGTTGTCACTGAGCGTAGAGAGTATCTCGAGCGTTTCGCCTTTCTGATCCTTAACGCGAGGGAACCGCTCAAAGTTCCTCTTGACCCATGATGGAATATAAGTTGAGGCTCCGTTTTTCCAGCTCCCAAACCAAAGCAGTACAAGTCGTAACCTATGCCGCCTGGCGCCGAGTATCATACTATCGACCAGTGAGAAGTCAAATTTACCTTGTTCGGATTCGATTAGCTCCCACGAGACAGGGGCAATCACGGTGTTGAGATTCTTGGCGGCCATTCGAGGCCAGATCGACGCCATATACTCGACGTTGGAGGTGCTGGAATTGTGCAGCTCACCGGCCAGCATCAGGTATGGTTTGCCGCCCACTATAAGTTGTGTGGTGGTACCCTGTCTTTTAAGATGAGGCATTGGATTTTTTTGTTTAGGATTCTCGGAAGGAACAGCGCATGCTGCCACCATAAGAACTAACATGCACACGACAAGTGCTTTTGACTTGAATGAACTTCCAGTTGACATAGATTTGACTTCCTTTCTTATAGATACTCTACCTTTGTAGGGCTTCTATATTAAAAGATGATACAAGAATAAATTGTTAATACAACATTTTATGTTTATACTTTTCGGTATGCTCAAGAAGGTATTAGACTTTTACACAAAGTATTTTGCATTCTGGGTGATTGCGTTCGGGCTGGCGGCATATTTTTTGCCCGGGCCGTTCGTGGCTATGAAGACTGGCATGAACTGGTTCTTCGCCCTGACAATGTTCGGAATCGGGGTAGTACTGCAGGTCGAAGATTTCAAGCGAATCGCTCAAAGGCCGATTATCGTCCTGGTCGGTTCGGCGGCACAATTTAGTATCATGCCGCTGGGGGCCTTCGCACTGGCCAGGCTTTTCGGTCTGCCGCCGGAGATTGCAGTCGGATTAATATTGACCGGCTCGGCGCCCGGAGCAATGGCAAGTAATGTAATGAGCTATATAGCAAAGGCCGATACGGCGTATTCGGTTTCGCTAACAACGGTTTCAACGCTGCTGTGTCCGATACTGACGCCGGGTTTGACATTCCTTTTAGCGCGATCCAAACTGGAAGTGCCGTTTTGGGAAATGGTAATCAGCGTTGTAAAGATGGTGATAGTGCCCCTGTTTGTCGGATTCGGAGTACGCCATTATTTCAAAGAGAAAATCGAGAAGATACTACCGGTCTTCCCGGCCATATCGGTTACGTTTATCATATTTATCTGCTCATTAGTGATAGCTCTGAACAAGGAAAACCTCGCCGGGGTCACCGGTATAGTTTTATCGGCGGCGATAATCTTAAATATTTACGGAATGCTGGCGGGATACGGCGTAGGCTCCGCCTTCAGGATGAATTTAGCCCGAAGGCGGACACTGGCGATTGAGATTGGGATGCAGAACGCCGGTCTCGGAACAGTCTTGGCTTTGAAGCATTTCGGCGAGCAAGCGGCGATGCCGGCGGCGATTTTTGTATTTATCTGCATAATAACCGCCTCGGCGATGGCGGCTTTGTGGCAGAGGAGGCCAGCCGAACCATCAGCGGAATAAATAGTAAATATTAGCAGGACGACTGTTGCTTTTTATAGGCGAAGACGTTATAATCTGCCGATAGTATTTAAGTTGCAGTATTCGTAGGCAGCGGTGCAAGCTGGACTTGTGGGCTGCCTTTAAGTTTGGGTTTATAATTTTGAGGAGCTAAAAGGCATGGGTTGTAATTTGGCAATAGCCGGAGTGACCGGAGCCGTAGGACAGGAATTTTTGAAAATTCTCGAAGAGCGGGATTTCCAATTCGATTCTCTCAAAATGCTTGCAAGCAGCAGATCCGCAGGTAAGAAAATCGAATTTAAAGGCAAAAAATACATCGTCGAAGAATTGACAAAGAAAAGTTTCAACGGAATCGATATCGCTCTGTTCAGCGCCGGGGCTTCACGTAGCAAGGAATTCGGGCCGGCGGCGGTTGAGGCCGGTGCGGTCGTCGTGGATAATTCCTCGGCTTTCAGAATGGACCCGGATGTCCCGCTGGTAATTCCGGAAATAAATCCGCAGGCAATCGCTGACAATAACGGCATTATCGCCAACCCGAACTGCTCGACCATTATCGGTATCGTGCCGGTCTGGCCTCTGCATAAGGCAAATCCCGTCAAAAGGATGGTTGTCAGCACCTACCAGGCCGCCAGCGGTGCGGGGCACTCAGCAATGGTCGAGCTGGAAGAACAATCGCGCGAAATTTTGGATGGTAAAGAACCGACATGCAAGGCGTTCCCATATCAGATAGCATTCAACGCCTTCAGTCATAACTCAGCACTCGGGCCGAACGGATATAACCAGGAAGAGATGAAAATGGTCAACGAGACCAGGAAAATCTTCGATTGTCCCGATATAGCGATCACCTGCACCTGCATTCGCATCCCCGTATTACGGGCGCATTGCGAGAGTATCAACCTCGAATTCACCGAGTCAATTACTCCAGAGCAGGTCAGAGACCTCCTGAGCACCGCTCCGGGCGTTTCGGTTTTGGACGACACAGAGCACAATCGCTTCCCGATGCCGATTGACGCCGACGGCGAAGACGATATCTACGTCGGACGAATCCGGCAGGATGAATCCTTACCGGAGAACCGCGGAATAAATATCTGGGTCGCCGGGGACCAGCTACGAAAAGGTGCGGCATTGAATGCTGTTCAAATCGCCGAAAAACTGCTTTAATAGCGAGCATGTCCGTTCGCAAAATAAAACTTACGGTCCAGTACGACGGCAGCAGGTACAGCGGCTGGCAGACTCAGCCGGGAAAAAGGACCATCCAGGCTGAGCTTGTCGAGGCGATATCGAATCTGGTCGGAACACGAATTCCAGTCCACGGTGCGAGCAGAACCGATGCCGGTGTCAGCGCGCTGGGCCAGGCAGCCCTTTTCGAGATTGATTGCTCGATACCGACCGAGAATTTTCCCAACGCACTCAACGGTCGACTGCCTCGCAATATCGTTGTCACCTCGGTCGAGGAAGTCCCCCAGAAATTCGATTTATTGGGGCAGGTAAAGAGCAAACTCTATCGCTACACAATTCATACCGGCCGATACCGACCCGTCCTCAAACTAAATCAATGCTGGCACCTGCACAAAAAACTCGATGTCTCTGCAATGAGCGAAGCCGCACAACTGCTGGTCGGGACAAAAGATTTCAAATCCTTCGCATCCGCCGCCGACAAGCGCAAAAGCTCGGTCAGGACCATTTTCCGCTGCGAAGTCACCGCACAGGAGAAATGGATATATATCGATGTCGAAGGAGACGGCTTTTTATATAATATGGTCAGGAATATCGTCGGAACCTTAGTGGAAATAGGTCTCGGCAGATGGATGCCGGAAAAAATAAATGAAATCCTCGAAGCAAAGGACAGAACCTCCGCCGGTCGGCTCGCCCCGCCGCAGGGACTTTGCCTGATGTGGATACGTTATTAGAGCACAGGAGATGTATTGAAAATTATTCATATTATAACGCGGTTAATACTTGGTGGTGCGCAGGAAAATACTCTAATCACCTGCAAGGAACTTGCCGCGCGCGGACACGATGTAACTTTAATCACCGGTCCGGCTCTCGGCCCGGAAGGCCAGCTTTTCGAACAAACCAGGGGCCGGGGATACAAAGTGATTGTCATCGACAGGCTTCGCCGGGCAATCAATCCCTATAACGATACCGTCAGCTATTTCCATATCAAAAAACATCTTCGCCGACTGCGGCCGGATATCGTTCATACACATTCGGCCAAGGCGGGAATTCTCGGAAGGTTAGCTGCAAATCAACTTAAAACTCAAAACTCAAAACTTAAAATTATCCACACCGTTCACGGCCTTGCTTTCCATCCTTATCAAAGCCAATTGCTGAACAAGTTCTACATTGCGGTCGAAAAGACCGCAGCCAGGCGAACGGATTTCTTTATAAGCGTCGCCGACGCCATGACCAATCAGGCAACTGCCGTTGGAATCGGCAAACCTGAGCAGTACGTGACAGCTTATTCGGCCATCGAAGAAAAGGACTTTTTAGAGCCGATTCCGCAGGAACGAAAGAACCAATTCCGGCAAAAATACGGTATCGCCGAAAAAGCCGTTGTCCTTGTCACTATTGCCCGGCTATTTATGCTCAAGGGACACGATTATATTATCGAATCGGCTAAGGAACTCCCAAAGCGATTTGAAAACTGTGCCTGGCTGTTCGTCGGAAGCGGAAATCTCGCCGACTATTACAAGCAGCAGGTTCGCGAACTTGGACTGGCGGACAGAATCAAGTTTACCGGTCTTCTGCCTCCGGGCGAGATTCCACTTGCTATACAATCATCCGACATCCTTGTTCACTGTTCGCTGCGGGAAGGACTTGCCCGAACTCTGCCGCAGGCGATGCTATGCGGCAAACCAGCAATATCTTTCGATGTCGACGGTGCAAGAGAAGTCGTCAACGAGAATACAGGACGGTTAATCGAACCGAAAAACGTCGAGCAACTGATAAAAGCCTGTGCTGAATTAATAGAAGATAAGGAATTGAGAAAAAGACTCGGTCAGCAAGGCAGGGAATCGGTGAAGACAAAATTCGCGCCCGAGACCATGGTCGATACTATCGAAGCGGTTTATCAAAAACTTTTATCGGAATAAGCAGCATAGATTCTCCTGAAAATAATGAGGATTTTACAAATGAGCGATAATTTACGACTTTGCTGGTTGAATTGTTACAGCCCTGACGATAAGAGCTTTCTCAAAGACAAGGAACTTCCTGCGATTGATGCAATGGAAGATTCCATCGCCCCGCTGGACGACCGTACAACTGCTATCAGGGGAATTATTACGCGATTTGAAGCATGTTATCACGAGGCGGACAAAGAGGCCGAATATATAATCAAATCCATTGCCGCCGGACACTGCTTAGAGCAATCGAATGAAAGGTCGCCCGAACGCAAAAAGGAATTGCAAAATACTCATAGCATACTGTCGCAATGGTGTAACGATCCGGATATTGAAAGTGTCGATCTTGATGTCAGCGGCATCGAGGCGGACGAACTATTGAGCTTTATCGGAGAGCCAAACCCTCTTAAGATATGGCAGGTCGAACGAATCATAGACAGAGTTGGAGAGGCCCTGAATCCGAGCCAGCCGTATCACAGGCTGGCCCTGGACCTCGGCGACTACGGCGAAACCGGCGCGCATCCAGCGGGGCAACATTACAAAGACAATCTTGATTTCCTGGAGCAGACCAAAAAAACTATAATATATGATACGGTAGATGACCGGAAATCAAAGGTATCACTGGCGATGGCGATAGATATGCTGATGCCGTGTCACTGGGACTTTGTCGGTGCTTTAGTCGTTATCCTGAAAGCAATCAGCGGGGACACCCATCCTGAAAGGCCGTTTACATGCTGTGTAAGGAATATCAAACTAAGCCCGCTTTGTGAGAGATTGAGGATTATTTCAAACACGCTCGGAGCTTTTTGGGAAGGCGAAAAAACAACACACAATATTGACCGGGACATACTCGCATCCTTGGGAGAATCTACGCCGATAAAACGCTGGCTTGCCGCGTCACTGGATAAAACGATTAGGCTGCACCTGAGTATGCCCTTCGAGGTGGATTTGATATAAAAAAGGAATCATAAAATGAAAGATAGTCTATCCTATTGCGGTCTGGTCTGCGGAACATGCCCCATTTATCTGGCAACAAGAGAACAAAACGAAGAGAAGAGACGTAAAATGAGAATCGATATCACCCGGCAGATCGAGGAGCATTACGGCCAGGAATTCAAGCCCGAAGATGTCACCGACTGTGACGGATGCAAAACAAAAGGGCAAAGACTGTTTTCGGGATGCAGGAACTGCCTGATAAGAAAGTGTGCGAGCAAGAAAAAGCTTGAGAATTGTGCTCATTGCAGTGAATACGCATGTGAAAAGCTCGAGGAATTTTTCGCCAAGGACCCGGAAGCTAAAGACAGATTGGATAAAATAAGAAATACACTTTGATTTTGATTACGTTAGGAGAAGATACGCCATGAAAAGTTATCGAAAAGAGCTTTGGTTTGATACGTCGAGCAGACGTGAATATATCAACATCACACCTCAGGTCGAGCAATGCCTGGAAGAAAGCGGCGTCAGAGAGGGATTTTTGCTCTGCAATGCGATGCATATTACCGCAAGTGTATTTATCAACGACGATGAATCAGGACTTCATCACGATTTCGAGGTATGGCTGGAAAAACTGGCGCCGGAAAAACCTTACACGCAGTATCGCCACAACGGCTACGAGGACAACGCCGATGCGCACCTGAAGCGCAGTGTTATGGGCAGGGAAGTGGTCGTTGCCGTCACTGACGGTAAGCTCGACTTCGGGCCCTGGGAGCAGATATTCTACGGCGAGTTCGACGGTAAAAGAAAAAAACGTGTCCTGGTAAAAATCATCGGAGAATAATATGGTGACATCGTGGAATTGATTTCTTTTTTAGGCAGTGTATTTATCATTTCATTTACCGGTGCAATGCAGCCGGGGCCGGTGACCGCTACTGCAATTACCATGGGCTCGCGCAGGAAGTGGGCCGGGGTGCTCCTTGCGATAGGTCACGGCATTGTCGAGTTTCCCCTGATGGTTCTGATGCTAATCCTCATGACGATTGGCCATGAAGCAATCTTCAAATCAGACATCGCCCAGATATTGATCGGATTTATCGGCGGCGTGGTTCTTTTACTGATGGCAATCCAAGCGTTTGTCAGTTCACGCAAAAGCGCATATACCCAGGCGACGAGCTGCAGTGACAAACCGATATTAACCGGGATAATACTATCGGTCAGCAATCCGTATTTTTTTATCTGGTGGTCAACGGTCGGACTTGCGCTCGCGACCAAGGCCAAAGGATTTGGGATATGGGCATTTGCAATATTTGCCGTCGTTCACTGGCTGGTTGACCTTATCTGGGTAACAGCCCTGTCCTTTACGAGCTTCCACGGCTCGGTACTGCTCGGGCCGAAACCGCTGCGAATAGTACTGATGATTTGTTCCGCGGCGCTTTTTGCCTTCGGCCTGTTTTTTATTTATAACGCCGCGAAAATTTTATTTTAGCGGTTTTAACAATTTAACACAGGCCTGTCGGTACAGATATCACTGCGATGTGCGGCGTATAAAAGATAATGTTCACAGCAAAGGCTCTGGTATATCGGAGTCCGGCCCGCCCAGAGTTTCCGCGATTTGTTTCTAAGCTGCCTGATGAATTATATATTGCGTTTCGTCGAAGAAACTATTCAGTCTGCCCTGCTCCCTATGCCGAGCGCATAAAATAATCGGTATTGGTATAATTCGGGCGGAATAACTACAATGGGGGCGAATTATTAATTTTTATCTGAAAAATTACAGGAGGACTGCAAGGCTCAATTTTATTGCTTTTTTGCCCCCTGTTTCGATGGTCAGACCTTATTTTTCAAAGCTTCAATACCTTTGTCGGTTCCGCTGAGCAGAAGGGTATCGCCTTTGCGGAAGATATAGCCGGCACTCGGCGTGATGTAACGCGGCTCGCCGTGCTCGTGCATCTCCTTGACGAGAAAGACTGAAACATGATACCGAGAACGTAGCCCCAGTTCCGCCAGCTCCCTGCCCACCATCCACTCAGGGGCCTCGATCTCGGCTATGACGGTGTCGCCGCCGATGTGCAGCTTATGAGATTTGTCGTGTGCCGTAATCCTGGCGCCCAGCTCTATTGCGATGTTGCGATTGGCCACCTCCTGGTTATATCGGCGCATAGTGTCACTCACAATGACCGAACCGACCAGTCGCCCCTGAGGATCCACGACGGGCAGACGGTCGAATCCTGTTTCGGCAAATCGGTCCACGACAGTGTCCAGCGACTGCGTAACTAAAACCGGGGTAAGCTCCTCACTGAAGTCGGTGATATGATGGATATGCGTCAACTCCTCCGGATGACTGAGGACGTATTTGAGGTCCCGCAGTGAAATGACCCCCGTTAACAGGTCCCCGTCATCGAGGGTAAAGATGACATTGCGATGTGTATCCAGCGCCAGCCGGACCAGCGTATCGAACTTGGCGTTCTCGCGAATCGACGCCTCATCGTGGCGTAACACATCTTTTACAGGAATGGCACGAAGGATATTAAGATCCTCGCCGTGGTGGGCCTGGATACCACGACGACGGAGCTTCTCGGTGTAGATGGATTCGGGACTGAGTTTCCTGGAGATAAAGGTTGCCATCACGACCGTGAACATCAACGGCAGAATAATGCCATATTCATTTGTCAACTCGAAGAGAATGATAATGGCCGACAGTGGCGCCAGGGTGCAGGCGCCATTGACGGCGGCCATGCCGACCAGAGCATAGGCCCCCGTCGAGGCCGTAACTCCGGGGAACAGATGGTTGACGACCGTGCCGAATGCGCCGCCCAGCATAGCACCGATGAACAGCGACGGCGCAAAGATACCACCGGAACCTCCTGAACCGATGGTCACGGCTGTGGCGAAAATTTTCAAAACGACTAAAAGTACCATGACCTGAAACGTAAGCTGACCATCGAAGAGAACCCGAATAGTCTCGTAGCCCACGCCCATGATATGCGGATAGACCAGGGCGATTGTACCGACCATGAGGCCTCCAATCGCGGGGCGTACCCATTGGGGAATCTTCGTTTTCTCCAGGATGTCGTCGGCGCGATAAATGCTCCGCGAGAATGCGAAACCTACAACTCCGGCGATAAGACCGAGTACCAGGTAAAAGGCGAATTCCCATGAGGAGACCATGGCAAACTGCGGCAGAACAAATTCGATAATGTTACCGTGAAAATGCCGGGTAACGGCCGTCGCGGCAACCGCCGAAACCAGAATCGGCGTAAAAGACGTCAGCCCGAAGTCCGAGACAATCAGTTCTAAAGCAAATAAAGTACCAGCAATGGGCGCATTAAAGGTCGCGGCGATACCGGCCGCAACACCGCAACCGACGAGTGTTTTCAACTGGACCGGACGCATGCGCAGTAACTGCCCCGCCGTCGAGGCAATCGCCGCACCAATCTGAACAATGGGACCTTCGCGACCCACCGAGCCGCCCGTGCTGATGCTGACGGCGGAGGCAAGAGTTTTAACTACGACAACGACCGGACGAATAATACTATTGCGCGTGACAACAGCGATCATCACTTCGGGAACCCCGTGCCCGCGGGCCTCACGTGCAAAAAAATAAATTAATGGACCGACAATAACACCGCCGAGCATAGGCATCAAAAGCCGACGATACCATACCACGCCCAGAAGCGAAGCAGGTGCCATGTCCGGCGTATTCCAAAAAAAGTGCTGGAGCGAGAAAATCAGCTTCTTGAACAATAGAGCGCCAAAACCGCCGAGAATGCCAACCACAACTGCAAAAATCAACATCTCTGCGGCAGGCGTCAGCTTCAACCTGCGAAAAATAAATTGTCGTTTTGACCAAATACGTCTCATATACTTAAACTACGAAAAAAAACATCACGGTTATATGATTATACCGCCTCTTATTCAGGCCGTCAAAGGCATGTACGACAAGAACACAAATCCACAACAAATCCATGCAATCTAACAGCGAAAATAAAAGAAATGCGATATTTGCAGGATTGACACATCATGATCCGGGCGGCGGCAGGTTTCAAAATGCAGATGTATCTCCTACTTAAGCTACCTTAACCATCCCGGCCGGTGCTTTCAATATTAAGAATTTGCTTTAGATTGTACCGGGCCAAAGCATCCCTCTGGCTCCGGGCTATTTGCTGCAAAGATGGCAACTGCTCGGTCGCGGACTGTGCAAAACCTATTGCGGCCAAAGCTTCGGAGATATCGGATAATTTGATATTTGCCGGGTCCTTTGCCGGCATAAAACCCGCTTTGGGTTCGGAAGTCCTGACTATAATGCCGCTGTTTACAAAATGGTTGAGCACCTTTCCGACGAACTCGGCGGGAATATTCAACTTGCTGCATATAACCTCGGCCTCGACCGGGGCCCGGTTCTCCTCGAAAGCGACGGCAATTTCCCTGACCATGTTGATAGCGGTCAGGTCGTTGGCCACGAAATACTCTTCGGTTCTCTTGGCGGCGGCAATTTCCGCGGCGTCCAGAGTTTTCAAATGCTGCGTGGTAAACGTCAACTGCAGGCCGAACAGGACAATCAACCAGCTTATATAAATCCAGAAGACACCCAACGGTATCAGACCCAGGACACCGTAAACCTGGCTGTAAGGGATAAACTTCGTGACATACACACCAAAGCCCCATTTCGCCACCGCCCAGACCAGAGCCGCCACGGCCGCACCCCAGACTGCCACTTTGGCTTTGACTTTTGTATTCGGCAGAACGAGGTACAGCAGGAAAAAGGCAACTACCGATACCAGATAAGACAGTAATGCCGGGACAAAATCCGCTTCGGCCCTTTCCAGTCTTATAAACGTCGAATTCTGCGTTGTGATATAAACACCGACTCCAAGGAGTATCGGCCCAAGCGTCAACAGCGCCCAATAATTAATAATCCGCTTAAAAAAATTCCTGCCCTTTGGAACGTGCCAGATATTATTAAATGCCCTTTCTATTGTCGAAAGCAGAGCCAGCGCCGCCCAGATAACAATCAATAAACTGACCAGTGTCACCGAGCCGCTGTGGACACCTTTGAAAAATTGAGCCACAATTTCATCCAGATATTCCGTAAGTAAAATTGTATTGTCGGTGTCACTTTCAACTGCATTTACATCGTTTATATCATCAAGAGACTTCGTAAGTAAAACAGTATCATTGGCGTCACTTTCAACTGCACTTACATCGTTATCACTGTTGATGCTGTATTTAATGTTTGAAAGTTGAAGTTCATCATATATCAGATTCTTGACCTTATGACCAACATCACTATAAGCCGGAAATAATCTGAATAGTAATAGCATCACAATAGCCAACGGAATAATCCCGAAGAGTGTGCGATAAGACAAAGCGGCGGCCTGCTGACCGGCACGGTTTATTCGCAGAAGTCTGGCGCAATGCGACCAGAGCTTGATCTGGAAAACTATAAACCTGCTTGCCCTGCCGAGCTGGGTTGTCGGTGTGGTTAGAAGCTCCGTAAGTTTTAGCATCTCTTTAACCTTCCATAGTAAAAAGATATCCGCCCGCCGCCTCGTATCGAAAGACGCCGAGGCAGGCCGACTCAGATTCAAATCTTAGGTATAATTACGGAGAAAATAAAGAATCTTTTTCCACAATTATCAGCAAAAAACTCCAACTACATACTAACCGCCTTATTAAATTTGCCGTCGTTACGGCACAAATCATTTCCAGACGGACCTCGCCGGAATCAGTACGTCAGACCAAAGCCGTATTCGAAGAGCGGATCGTAATCGCCGTCGCCAAGATTGATTGGGACCTGGTCGATTGAGCGGGGCCAGGTAAAAGAAAGCTTTCCAGTCGGTTTGTAGTCGCCGAACAGTACATCCGCTACTCCCCGGCCTTCGGTCCCCGGCAGCCAGGCGGCTATGAATGCATCGGCCCTGTCAAGAACATCGTTGATAATCAACGGGCGACCAGAAATTAAAATTACAACCACCGGGATACCGGCTTTTTTCATATTGCCGAGAGCTTCGATATCCGCCCGGTCAAGAGCGAGGTCGGCACTGTCACCCATTCCCTCGGCGTAGGGCCTTTCCCCGATTACAACAACGCCAATATCGGCGCCTTGTGCTTCGGCGCCGTCGATGGAGAATGTCACTTTCGTACTTTCCGAGACCGAGTTTTTGACAGCAGTCAGTATAGTTGTGCCCCCCGGAGTAACCTGCCCGCTACGACCCTGCCAGTCGATAGTCCAGCCGCCGCACTGATTGCCGAGATTGTCGGCGTTTCTGCCGGCTATGTGAATACGCAATACCTGTTTCGATATCGGCAATACATTGCCCTCATTTTTGAGCAGGACAAGGGACCGGCGGACGGCTTCGCGGGCAACCTGCCTGTGCTCGTCGGAACCGAATTTCTTTTGAAGGGCCCTGTCGGCTAATTGTGAACGATTTTTATCCAATAGGCCCATCGCGCATTTAACACGAAGGATTCGCGTCACTGCATCGTCGATTCGGGACATCGGTACGACACCCTCCTCGACAAGCTCTTTTAGATACGTAAAGAATTCACAGTATTTGCTCGGAATCATTCCCATATCCATGCCTGCATTGATCGATATGCCGATGGCCGTCTTGTAATCCGGATCGACCTGGTCAATTGCCCGGTAGTCGGAGATAAGGAATCCTTCGAAACCGAGTTCCTCCTTGAGAATCTCGGTTAGCAGGCGCTTGCTTGCCGAGCACTTGAGGCCGTTCCAACTGCTGTATGACGGCATAATTGTACCGACACCGGCTTTAACGGCGGTGACATAAGGTGGTAAATGGATTTGCCGCAGGGTCTGCTCATCGATTTGCGTGTCACCCTGGTCCAGCCGTATACCTCGTCTCCCGCGCAAGACCGCCGCCGTGCCGCCGTCACCGATGTAATGCTTGGCACAGGCGAGAACCGAAAGCGGAGAATTAAGCTCCTGGCTCTGGAGGCCGCGAATCGACGCCTCGCCGAGAACTTTAACAAGGTCCGGGTCTTCGGAAAAACCCTCGTATGTCCGGCCCCAGCGCTCGTCCCGCGGCACCGTCACGCAGGGTGCAAATGTCCACTGGATTCCCGTGGCCCGTGTTTCTATAGCGGTTATTCGAGAGATTTTTTCGACAAGCTCGGGATTGCGCGTACAGCCGAGACCGATGTTATGCGGGAAAATGACGGCACCGAGTACGTTGTTATTACCGTGCACGGCGTCAATGCCGTAGAGGATCGGAATACCGAGCCTGGTTTTAAGTGCGCTTTTTTGCAACTGGTCATAACGGTCTGTCCAGGCCTGCAGACTGTTTCCCTCTACAGGGTCCGAATTGCCGCCGCTCAGTACAGAACCGATATAATACTTCTCGATATCAGCCGGATCCCGGAGGTGTTCCTGGTCGGTCTGGATCATCTGCCCAATCTTTTCCTCCAGAGTCATCCGAGACAAGAGCTTTTTAACCTGAGCATCGTAAGACGAAAGCGGCTTAGGTCGCAACCCAGCGGAGATGACCCGGCAAGATACCGAAAGAGAACTTGTGCATAACAAAACAATAGAAATTCGTGAAAAAGAGCTTAGTTTGATCATTTATTCGATTCCTATGCTACCTGTAAAACTTAACTTCTGAGACTTAACCTAAGTTGTAATAATATAAAAACTCTTGTGAATAATTCAGAAGAGACCGGCTTTTCAATCAGTGTCGTGTAAACTTATCGAATACATTGATAACAGGCAGCGCGTTGTCGTCATCGCCGAACATGCCTCGTCTTCTAAGACCGCCTGTGACGGCAGGTTCCCACCAGAAGATGCCCTTGCCTCTGTTGCCGGGAGTGCTCAGAACAATACGATGAACCTCGTCCAGGAACTGCCTTTGTCCTTCGGGTGACTCGGGAAAAGGCGCCGGTTTATTTATATATTCGCCGGGTCTCCAGTTATAGGCCACTTCCACCAGCATAATGTCCTTCTGATATTCGTTTGCCATGAAAATCATATTCTCGCGCAGGTCGAGCAGTGAGCCGTGCCACCACGGGTAGTAGGACTGGCCGATGATATCATAATCAATGTTATATGAATGCCATTTATCGAAGAACGTCTGTGTCCCTTCTTTGTCACCACCCCTGTCGATATGGACCATAATCAACGGACGCGGGGCACTGCCCCGGCCCGCCTCGACGCCGTCTATCCCGGCCTTCATCAATTCGGCGAAATTGTCCCAATCACCGGGGAGCTTACCGTCCGGCCAAAGCATCCCGTGGATTATTTCATTGCCGGGCTGAACCATATCCGGCATAACACCGGCATCTCGAAAGGCAATTATTGTGTCCCGGGTATATTCGAACACCGCCTGTACCAGTTCATCGTGCGACTTGCCTTCCCAGGCTTTAGGGATGTACTGTTTACCCGGATCGGCCCACGTGTCGGAGTAGTGGTAGTTCAGCAGGAACTTGAATCCAAGCTTCTTCGCTTCCTGAGCGAGAGCGATGGTATAATCCAGATCGTTCGGCAGTCGCGTCGGAGTATGGAATAATCTCAGGCGAATCCAGTTGTACCCGTGGTCTTTGAATATTTGCAGGCCCGGTTTGACCTCATTACAGTCTTTGAATACAGTGCCCCCGTCCTCTGCCTGCTTAAGAAAGGAAAGGTCTGCACCGATAGCATAGTCCGCTGCACTAAGTTTAACCGGGTTCAAAAAAACCACCGAAACGAAAAACACAGTATAAAAGAAAAACCACCTATACATATTGTTCCATTTCATGTTCACATCTCCTTTTGTTCCTGTTAATCCGATATTCGTTCGAAACAAACTTTGGAAGCCCCACTACAATTCCCATCCCTTACGATAGGGCGGATCGAGAAATTCGTTGGCCTGCTTATTGTTCGTTACCCGCATGTTCTCGGCGTCCCACTGGAGAACTCTTCTCGTGCGCAAAGCCACGGCGCCGAGCAGGGCCATCTCGGTCATTTCACAGCCGAAATGAACGGGGCAAATCGTCTCTTTCCCATCCTTGCACGCCTGTGTCCATTCACCGTAGTGATCTTCAATCCGGCGCAAGGTCTTAGGCGGCTGCTCGAAATCCCGGAACTTTTCCTCCGGCAGCAGCAACCCGCCTTCGAGACCGCGAGAGACGCCGCCGTCGCCGT